>Ga0307509_10002867_pt1 | contig 27282 bp, 29 predicted proteins | sample 10_EM_MG_FD_202245 | JGI IMG/M metagenome (GOLD analysis project Ga0307509, IMG submission 202245) | Populus trichocarpa ectomycorrhiza microbial communities from riparian zone in the Pacific Northwest, United States - 10_EM | ecosystem: Host-associated > Plants > Roots > Unclassified | place... | reverse complement strand
TTTCTTTTGTTGTGTTTTGTTTTGGGTTTTTATTTGCCATGGGATTTTTCCCGAATGCAGTGGTTGGACCCTGGGGAGTGCTAGTCATGTACCTAAAATCATACCAAGGATTTAACAAAAAAAAAAATTTCTTTCTTTTCTTTTCTTTCACCACCGCGGAACACCACCATAACAGTCAACAGTCAATTAGGATAACGAACCACAAGAGGTGGATCTCCTGTGAATAGATAGTCGGACAGCCAGGATAGGTTGGACTCTTTTCTTCGCTTTTGTTTTTTTCGGTCTCAGGGTTTTTCTTTGGTGAAGGTTCGAGAACTACTTAGGCAACTTGAATCGATTGTGAATTGTGTGATGTGTTTTCTGTGTGTAGTTTTTGTCAGTGACAGATCGTGATTTGTAGTTACTTCCTTCCCTGCAGAATAGATACACCGATACCCGATATTTCTGTTTTTCAGTACCACACAAGGGTTTAGAGAATCTTATGAGTAGGGGGCTGTTGCAGCACATATTAGTAATATTTAATGGAGCTTTTGTTTGGTTATCCAGGTACAGCACTTATCCTCACCCAGGTACTCGAGTACCGTAAAAACTTGAATAATTGGACGGTGTGCTATGTAGTCCGGGATTCCCTTCTCTAGATAGGGGGCAAAAAACCCAGCAAAAACACGGCCCATTCCCCCTCTGAGACAGAAAAAAAAACAGGGATTTCTTGACCATACTAGGAGGGAAAAGTCCAACGACATAGCACGCCGTCCAATTACCGGTATTCAAGTTTTTACGGTATTGGCTAGACCATTAGGCAACCGTACGAAGCTTCCTTGGGAAGCAAAATTAAACGCGCACCAAGCGAGAGGATAAACTTCGGCCATGACAAAGTACTCCCCCACCAATCCCACTATAATGAAAACAAAAAAAATAAAATGATCAGAATTAAGCATGTGAATGAATTTACGTGGAATCCATAGTAGGAATTGGCCTGCACTGGAAGTTAGAGAAATTTCTTTGAGCTAGTGTTGGAAGTGCGCAGTGATCATTCAATCTCCTTTATTTATAACCAAGTTAAGGGAGCGACTACCCGTCCAGGCTTGCACAGTGATCAGGAGGGCTGCGTTTCCACTGATCGTTTGTGCTCGGTTAATTTTATCCACAAGCCATAGGAATTGGTTTTTGTTGTGGTGATTTGTCGCTGTGGCCCAACTGGTTGAGGATGAGGGTGATCCCCGGAACACTGTTTGATGAGAGCAGATCTGATTTCAATTCAGACCGAGCGAGCACTCCGCAAGGCAGCACCCTCAGTGATGGTTGGCATTTTTTATTGGCTTCAACATTCAGTACGAATCAACAGCAGATATTTGCCAAGCCTCACTGCAGGCGCCGCTTTTCTGGGCTCTCACCGGTCAAGTTGAACAAGTGCATGATTTCTCAAGGTGGGGAAATAGTTGGATAGAGCTACCCCCTCCAACTGAGGGTGTTGACAACAGTACCCCAACGCCCCGTCTCTCCTTCCGGAGACCGAATTTCAACAGCAACAAAGCCGATGGCTACCATACACGAGATGAATCCGATAGCACGTCAGGAATCCGCCATTCCGATAAATAGCGACTGTGGTAATGTTACGACTGTTATAATAACGTGTGGAGTAACTGCAACAGATCGGTACCCATGGGAAGCGCACTACCCTATTCTGGAATGGCGGTCTCCCCTCGAACTTTGGGAGAGACACTGGGCTAGATGCATCGGCTGGATGGCTGGGTGGGAAACTAGCCTGTTCTTACGAACGAGTTTCCATGTTGGAGTGAAAGAGGCATTTAACCGAAGTCTAAACCTGTCTTCTGTGGGAATCCCGGCGATGGGGGGGTCGTAGGATACGACTGATATTCTAGCTTAGTCTTTGCTGACTAAGCTTTCACCTCGACTAATTACTAGCAATTGACCGGCCCACCTCAGACCCAGTCTACGGCCAAATACCACTCCCGCGTGCTGGCGAGAATGCGGCGGGGAGTGGCGAATACTGTTGGGGTAGGGAAATTCCAACCTGGATAGTTCGAATTAATCTGGCCGAATGCCGCTCTCGCGAGCTGCCGGGGGTGGCGGGTGGCCGTCGTGGAGTGGTGAAGTTATTTCTTGGGCGTGAAGATGTCAACCCCGACACGCTAAGCACAGTGCTTGATCAAATGTCGCTCTTGCGGGCCGCCGGGAGTGGCCATAAGGGTATCGTGAAACTTCTTTTAGCGCGAGAAGCTGTCAACCCCAATAATTCCGGCAAATACAGCGGAACACCGCTCATGCTTGCCTTCCCAGACCGGCGCTTTCTAATCGCACAGCTACTACATACCCGACATTCCCGACATATGCGGTAGCTGGGTCCCCGCTTGCTTCCCTACAGTCTGTGATCTCGTCTCGCAGAAATTGCCGTTTGTTATTATCGGTAGTGTCAGGTGAATGTGAATTTTGTCTGCGGTGGCCTGCGATGTCCATCAGTTTTTGCTTTCGGTTTTTCTTCTGGGGTTTTGGGGGATTGTCGGAAGTTTTTTGGGTAAGCTTACTATTCTCTTATTCTAGCCAATATTATTCTTTTGCTTGATGATGGAATAGATTTAGGTTTTGATAGAGGGTATAGCTTGAGGTCTATTTTTGGGCGGAGTATGTTTTTGTCCATACGATAACTCTTTTCTTTCTCTTGTTCGGGCGTTGTGGAATGCGTGGGATTCTTAGATACGCTCATTGTAGACCTACTCGGGGATGGGCGCAGGAGGTTGATACTTTGAGGATTGGAGGCACAGGTCTGGATGGCCCATGAGAAACTGAAAGGCCGCTTGAAATACAACGGTGCAATTCCAGAGAACTACCAACTTCTTCCCCCGACGATCTTGTATCTTGTGTTTCTGAATTATACACATGGCCTGTCACCCTATTGTCGAATTTATGTTTTTAGTGTACTATTACAAGTGGGAGACATTGAAGATATGGCAGGCAGAGACGGAGGATGGAAATGAGAAAACTCATACTTGGTGGGGGTCACTAGGCAGAAGCATGGTTGGGGACAGGAGGGTTGTCACCGCCTGGGGGGTAGTGGAGGTATCGTAGAGACTTTCTCTGAAAAGTGTTAAACTCGCAAAAGAGTCTTTTTATCACACCGTCTCTCACTCGGAGTCGGTGAGAGCGAGCCTTAGTCAGGTCTCAAATATTTATTCAAGAGTTGGTCGTATATTCCTTAAAAAGGGATCGGTAGATCAGAGGGGTGGAATTAAGGTTGTCTCAGACGTTTGAAATCGGGGGCTACCGTATGTATAAGATTAGGATAAGGGTGATACAATGTGCTGCAACAACTCCTTGCCTCTAAGTTTTCCAAAAAATTGGATGTACATCCTGATTCTTTCCCTCACCCAAGTACTCCTACTCCCCCCGCATCCTCTATCCCGATACCACGCAGTTCGGTATGGATTTCTGCAAGCTATAAATTCCTCCGTGTTTAAACCTGATCCGTAGTCCCGGATCACCTGCTCTGCGGGACAGTCCCTTGCATTTTGGGGGGCCGGAATGGTTGGATACGACTATACACAAAACTTATTGTTAGTATACTCGTACCCACTAACAAAGTCCAAAAGCTAAATAAGAGGCAATGGCAGTTGAAGGCGGTAGAAGAGGTGATAGGGATATCCAACAGTACAACCTAACCACTATCCCCGGTCTAGAAGTGACATTTCCGTTCACTAGGTGCATCTATTTTTCACTCACTTGCGAGATGAAATAGTTATTCAGGTTTAGGCTATGTAAATAAATCCATCGCGGGGAGGGGTAGCATAGTGTGAGCGGGAATTAAACATGCACTTATAAAGTAGGCGCTGTAAACTAGGAGCAATTCTCTCGGTTCTCTTTTCATTGACCCCATTGACGAGATTTTATAAAACAAAAGGACGATGCCATTCATCTTAACACCGTATTCCTCGACAGACCCCCCACTCTACCCCTATCCTTACAAGTATAAAAACTTTTATGACGAGCTCACATGTAAGGTTGGGAATCATGCGATATCACTCGTTGGTATTGTTAATGTATATGTTCCGCAGACCAGAGAAAAGAAGCTTGATTTTCTAAGGAAGCCGGAGAGCGGGCTATTTATGCTGCGCAACAAGAATACATATCCACTGTAGAAAAGAACCTCAAGAAAACAAAAGAAGACGAAAGAAAAAATCTGATGCACATAGAATTACATCTATGATTGACTGATTGAGCAGTGAAATAAATGAAAGATCCAAAACAAATGAATGGAGCTTAAACTCTGACAGCATTGAAGTGAAACTAGTATGAACTAGGAAGTACTGTCGTACTCAAGAAGACAGAGAGTACATATCCGAAAGTATAATTTCAACAATGCACAGCTTAGAAATTGAGGAAGTAGAGGGAAGAAAACTACCTCTGTACGGCGGATAAAACTAAGTCCAACAGGTATCCAAGCTCAAACAGCAAGTTTACATCGCATAAAATATCATACACTTGAACACGGTACGGCGAATGTGAACCAACCGGGAACCGTTAGCCATGCCAATATAAAGAACCCTTTGACCTCAATGGACACCAAGAGGGAGGGAGGTATACAGATCAAGAACTGGGGGGGGAGAGTTGATTGGGCCTAAAGGAAAGCACAAAATAAACGAATGAGAGTGCAATCGCAATAGACTCTGAGCGGAACCGAGAAAAATTGAAGAAAGGTAGGTTAGATGACTGCTCTCTCTCTAGCTAGGGACAGGCAAGGAGATATATATATATCTCGGCCTAGCTCGCGAGACACTCCCGAAATCAACAAACTCTCGAAAGAAACACAGGCAGCTAACCAAACCTCATCCTTAACGATGGCAAGCAATCTAGAACCGGGGCTGGGATTTAAGGATATATCAACTCCATCCTGATATCCCATGATCCTCAGTGATCCTAAGCCCTGCCAGTCTGCCAACTCGCGTATGCATAGCGACATGGGGTATGAGAGAAACACTGAAACCGAATACCCGATACTAGGGGCATCAACAAAAATATGGAACCGATATCCTATGCCTAGCAGCTAGGCTGTGGAAACCACAACCGACTACAGAGTGCCGGAAACTACAAAGCCACATGCTCTATAACCGTATCTCTCCTGATGGCATATCAGCATAACTGCCTAACTGCATGCCGTATAGGCAATGCATCAAGATTTCCTGCGAACTTCTCTCCATATTAACTATGACAAAAGAAAACATTATTTGGAAGTAAATCTTATAGTACAAAATACCCTGTTTCATGATAGTGGCAAAAGAGTGTAAAATAGAATGAAGTATCGCCCACTCAAATAAGACCCGGTAATAGATGGGATTACTTAGACAAGAATGAATGAATTTGTGCGTAATTCCAAGGTAGATGAGTGCTCAGTTGCCATCGCTTCCCATAACACAAGGCTAATGACGGAGGGCTAAGATAAGGCCAATGGGTGGAGGGGTCGATGAACGGGGTAAGGTTGGTGGATACCCGAGTGGTTGGTAGACCCATCATGTTTAGTGTGTGCAGAGAGATTGCTGCTGATAACGAACCTTGGATTATTATACGGAGAATAGACTAAGTCCTGACTGTTGACTCGGGGGTTCAGTTGAGGCCGCCGGAGGAGAGAATATTTGGCACCCTAATCTCGCTGCTCTATCCTTAAATCCTGAGTGATTAATGGTGAAAAGCCTCCAAGCAGTCGACAGATATCTCCAGGCTACATGGGCATCGACAAGTCATGCAGTATAAATTGAATTTTTGGATAGCCAGGCGACTTTACCTAGGGATTTAAGGGGTTTGAGCTAGGTTGCTTCAAGATTTAGCCTGGCGGCCACCTGAGTACCGTCCGGCTTTGGTGCCCCCCATAATTTCCACCAGCGACCGAGGCATTTTTACCAACCTTGCAATTGCCCCCCCCCCCTGATTTTGGGCCAACCATGGCCGATATCGGGCTGGGTTGAGCCGGGTAGGGAGGCTACAGGTTTGGGCCGGGCGGCCGAAGAAAGAACCCAAGGAAACTTGAACTTGGTCACTTTTCGTTATCATGTCACACAATAACACTCGCTTGTCTTGTTTTTAAACAAAATTGTTGTGAACCCTGGACTAGTGTCATACCCGAGCAAGTCTAGAGTTGAGAAAATTTTAGCCTGATCTTATTAATAACCCCATTTCCTTATGCAGCCTGACTTTGATTCTACAACGGTCATCTCCGTCCGGAATTATTCTCCAAGATTTGGACAAATCATGAGCAGTCACTCTCTTCAGTACATAGCGCTTGAATTATGCAGGATCTTCAAGACGATATCAGCGGACTCTCCCCCATTCCCTCCTGTCACAGCTCTCCTAGAAGTTCCCCAGCCGTGTTGCTCCACAAAAGGAGAGACATTCCTCATAACTTTGAGAACCATGACGTGAATCTTGAATACTGTCTTTCAAGCATTCGAGATTTGGAATGAGCGACATCCTGAAAGAAATTTGGATCCATAGCTTCTCTTTCAAAAGTTTCGTTTTCTTGGGTGGCTCGGGGTGTATTTGGGTCGGGTTCGGTCCAGTGGACCGGCCGGTGTGGGGCTTGCTTTTTTAATCGGCGCCAGAACTCTCGAGACTGCCTCCCCATCTTCCGGGCCATGGCCCAGGCTGACCGCTCGGGATTACTGAGTGGAGGGTCCTCTTCTGGACATAGAGTAACGTTGTCCGCTGCAAGGGGTGGATGCCTTACTTCTTGGCATGAAGCAATCTCAGTAGCGATAGAGGTTGGCATTGGAACATGGTTTTCTGACCAGCGGCAGTTGAAGCTCCTCGCCTCCGACAAAAGCCCCACCCCACCCCATTGTCCGAACCTGGTGGCATATGGCAAGGGTGTTTGACGATGGTTATCTGATGAGTTGATATTGGCGACCTCGTGTCGCATGTAAGACGGAATTACACCTCTATACCCCAAGGATGCGACAGGGGACACCGGTAATCGGTCGCGGGGAACCGGTGAATTGGGATTGACAGGGCTTTGTTCCAGAAGCAACCCGCGAACACCTTCACGCACTCCTAAGGCAGGGAATGGTAGGTGTATTCGGCGATTATAATCCCAGGAGTCAGGATGAACACTATCATGGTCAAGAAGTAGCTTTGCCACACCTTCATATCCTCCCAAGACAGCATATGACAGGGGTGTCTGGCCGCTGCGATCCGGTGAATTGGGATTGGTATCACTGCGTTCTAGAAGTAGCTTCACTACGCCTTCAGGTCCTCCCGAGGCAGCGAGCGATAAGGGTGTTCGGAGGTTACTATCAGGGGAATCGGGATTGACATCTAGGCTCTCTAGAAGCGCTTCCAATAGAGCTCGATCTCCTACCCAGGCCGCGAATAATAGAAGGGTTCGGCTATCATTGCTCTAACGATTAAGATCCGCACGTTCTAGAACTAGATTTACACCAAGAACCCCCGAAATGGCAGCGAATGAAGGGGGTGTCTGACCACTGGCGCCCAGTGAATCCGGGTTGACGCTCCCGTGCTCACGAAGCAGCTTCAATACACTCTCATCCTGCAAAATGGAGGAATAAGACAGCGGTGTTAGACCATGGCTATCTTGTAAACTAGGATTGGCACCCCCGCATTCTAGAAGCCGCTTCACTATACCTTTATGTCTTCCCAAGACAGCAAATGACAGGGGTGTTCGGCCGCTGCGATCCGGTGAATCGGGATTGACATTCCGGCGTTCCAGAAGTAGCTCCACTACACCTACAGCCCCCGAAATGGTGGCATATGATAGGGGTGTTCGGCCGCTATTATCGGGTGAATCGGGGTTGACCTCCGAGCATCCGAGAAGCAGCCTCACTACATCCTGATATCCCCCCGAGGCAGCAAACGACAGGGGTGTTCGGCCATTGCTATCGGATAGATTGGGATTGACACCCCCCATGTTCTAAAAGCCGATTCACCAGATCCTCTCGCCCCCACTTGGCAGCATACGATAAGGGTGTTAGGCCATCGCCATCCACTGAATTGGGATCGATATCCCGGCTCTCCACAAGCAGTTTTAGCACAACTCCATGCCTCCCCGCGGCAACATATGAAAGCGGGGGTCGACCATTGCGATCCAGTGAATTGGGATTGACATTCCTGCGTTCTAGAAGGAGCTGCACTACACCTTCACATCCTCTTGAAGAGGCATATGATAGGGGTGTTTGGCCATTGTAATCCTGTAAGTCGAGATTGAGATTATTGCGTTCCAGAAGTAATTTCACAACACCTTCATGTCCTCCCTCGGCAGCAAATGACGGAGGTGTTCGACCTCTACTATCCAATGAATCGGGATTGACATTCCCGGCTTCCAAAAGTAACTTCACAGAGGATTCATGTCCCTCAGAGGCCGCGAATGACAGGGGTGTTCGGCCGCTGCTATCAGATAAATTGGGGTTGACAGCCCCACGTTCCAGAAGTAGCGCCAAAGCACCTTCATTCCCCAACTCCGCAACCAACGAGAATACTGTGCGACCGCCCCGAATGACCATATCGGGTCTGATATCTCCCTGCTGTAGAAGCAGCTCTGCCACCTTATCATTACCATATCTTATAGCCCACATCAACAGTGTGTCACCCAGGGAACCCCGTCCATTCACGTCCCACTTTTTCGCCTCCAGCATGGCAATCGCAATTTCTACAATCCCCCAAAATGCGATGCAGTGTAGTCCACTAATTCTAATACGATACCACCCGTCGTCCCATTTCCATACCCTCTCGTGCCAGAAAAGTCAGGCAGATTCATGGCTCTCGTATCCGTCAAGCAGTCGCAACGCCCGAGTTTTCACTCGCTCAGTCACCTCCCTGGCTGCATGGGTTCCCCAAAACATGTGGCATATTCAAGAAACGGCCATTCTCGTAGGGTATTCCAGTGATATGGCCCGGGCTCCGGGACCGGCAGAGAGTTCAAATAGGTGAGGCAAATTTCTGCCATCATCGATTGAGGAGCTTCAAATAGGGTGGGACATGCTCCAAGATACTCTTGAAGTGTGAGATGCAGGAGACGGACCGTCGAGGAACGTTCGTCAATTGTGACAAGTCCTAAAGTGCAGCTAAGTACGGTCCTTACCGAAGGCACATTTTCGATAGTAAACCCTTCCACTCCTGGTCTACGCCTAGTGCATGACGCAACTCCTTCCACCCCAAGGGCCGCTCACAACGCGAAACCCTCATCAGCACCGCCATCCCAAGCTTCGATTTGCCTCCATCCTGCTGTCTTATCCGGTCTAACGTCGTGTTGTATGCATCCTGTACGCCAAGGCCATTGGCCATCCGATCCAGTGCCTGTCTCTTTTGGTGAACGGTCGTCGCCCCAAGGATTGCGTTCATACCGAGGCAAACAAGAAGAAATCTAGAGGTTGCTGTTAGCCCAATCTGTGGAATTCAATATCCCGCGTTGATACATACATTCCCGAGACCCTTTTCGGGATGACTCTCCTTATATCTGCCCGCAACTCATCGCCTATCGTACTCTTGTCTAGGTCGTCATTCAACCTCTCCTCGATATATCTTCCTATATCCTCCAAAGTTGGTTCTATTATGACCATATCAACGTGTCCGGGAATATAGTCCTGCGCCTCCGCTCTAATCTAAGGCCTTCCGGTAAGGAATAGCCGAGTGTTTGGGCACTCCCGAACCACGCGCTGCAGGGAATTCCAGAGTTGAGCCCGCTGTTTTATAGGGAACTCGTCCAAGGCGTCGACACAGATAAACGCCCTGTCCAAACTTGGAAGAAATTTGATGAGCGTATCGAGGATCTGGGGAAGCCGGAGCCCGCAACCATCGGCCTGCTTTTTTGCGCGCTCAAATGCCTGCTGCACCCCACTGGGGATCTCCGCCAATGCTCCGACAACCTGCCTCAATACTGATCCCAATACGGCACTCGCAGATTGCATATTTCGGGTGCTGAAATCGCAGCACACATAAGCGATGGCCACGCTGTCCCCATCAACTCCATTTAGAAGTGTATCTGTTTTTTTTAGCGAGGCACTGAGTTGGGGGCAATGGCGGTTAATACCTTATATACGTCTTACTAGCTTCGGGCTTTCCATGGCAGAATAAGACAGGCTTCGCCGTCCGGTCTCTCGACGTGCGCCATGTAGAAAAGCTCCTGTTGCAAAGTAGCCAGTCTCCCACCCTCTCCACCCGTGAATTACCAACGGCCTGGTGCCTTTCTCGAGACGCAAAGGGCGATATCCACTCTAGAATTTGGTGTTTCTCATCCGGTATGGATATATTGCACTGATTGTATTCAATATTATTGCTATTCCCACAGTTGGTGTTGTTGTTGCCGTAGGTGATGCCCGAACATTTTTGCACTACGTGGCTCATTTTGTCTAGCGTACTGATTTTGCTGTTGAAGCTCGTACGGGAAACTTTTTCATTTAAACCCGTTGTGCTAAGTGAGGTGGGGATGGGCACGAAAGGAGCAGACGGGGGGATGTCGCCGGAAAGTGTTCGGGGAAGAAATCTCTTGCCACGTCCGGGTCACACAATTCAAACACAGTCGGTTGTGTCACTAAGGCGGCTCCGTGCGCCTCAAACAGGCCTCTCGGTTCTCGAACCGCCTATCATGCGAGTACGTAACCGGAACCATACAAAGAATAGAAAAATTACTTGCGATACTACCAGCAGTGCCGGTACCCGCTCTGGAGGCGTGGAAAATTATGTACTGTACTTGTACGGTACTAGAGTATATCGCACTTCAGAGCCCCGACTAAGAAGTCACGCTACTCTCACCAGCACCAGCCTCTTGTCCACTTGGCTATCTTGAACCAAGAGGTTTCACCATGCAGTATGATAATCTCTTTCGAACAGTAGCACACCTCCGAACTAAACCAGGGTGGCAAAACCCTCTATTCTTACCCCACAAAGAGAAGCCACATCCAGCACCAGAGCGAAATGCCAGCATTTTGAATGCTCTATGATACTACAAGTAGGACAGGTATCCTTTAAAACAAGGGTTTTGCCTAATGCTACAAGTATGTTATGTGCTGCAACAGCACTCTACATCCGAGATTTTGAAAATTGTTGCATCCACATGCCTTTTTCTCGTCCCAAGTGCGTCACCCCAGCGCTCCCTTCACCGCCTATCTCGATATTCTACATACCCCGGGGCCCCTTATCGATTTTCCCGAGATCTAATTTTCCCCATAATTATAGTATATTAAAACCTAACCCATCGTCCCGGATTAGCGGCTCTAATTTTGACCAGATTGTAGGTTTCGTCTCGGCCGCTTCTTATTTTCACGTTTGGGGGCGAAGTAGTTAGTGTACCCCATCGGTAGTGAGACTTGACAAAGAAGAAAAGAAAGTTTGTCACCAACATTTATCTACCGACTGAAAGGGCAGTCTAGAACAGCTATTCGCTTATGATAAATTAATAGGTGGCTTCTTAGTACAATGCTCGAGTAGGTACCGGTACTTGAGTAAAGGCAGAAGACAGGCTTTGTTTTCTTAGGGAGTAGAAGGTTAGGAAGAAGCAAAAAAGCGCTTGAGGGGGGATTCGATCGCTATTACAATCGATCACTCGAATTAGAAGCTTGTGTCTCTCCATGGGACTACTCATCTCAGTTACTTGAGTATGATACATGCTGAATTTTTTCTAGTTTGGAAGGGAATAAATTGCTTGTTGTACCGACCAGGCATGGCGCCTGCTCTAGAATTGGGCTAGCTCCAATTCCGGGCAATCTGAGTCAAAGTTATTACCGTAAAAACTCAAATGATCGAACCGTCAGCTATGTCATCAGGGTTGCAGTCTCTTGCAAAAGTTTGGTGTTTTTATTTTTTATTTTTTCTATGGCTTCTAGAGGGGCCAAGTACAGTACCTCACTTTTTGTTGTATTTTTCGCCCCTATCCTCAGTAGGGAATTCTCAACTACATAGCACACAGTTGGATTATCTCATATTTTACACTATATAAGATATCTGGTATCACTCCCAATCCCATTTGGATCAAACACACTTTATCCTATATCACAATTTCTAAGCAAGAAGTGTTATCAGTAATACTAGGTTTATAGGATATACTCGCATAATATTATTTAAGCGTTTTGTAATACTCCTATCATAATATTTTATCTGCAGGTTTGCTGATACACTGCCAAATTTTCACAGATTCCCATAGACATGGTGGTATGAGAGGGGGGGTGGATATGGATACTTTTGGGGTAAAAAGGGCATCGGATAAAAAGGCTTATCCTAGTGCAGTCCCTCTTGTCAACTAAAGGGAAACCGATACTCATAATACACGATTAATATATACAGGTCACTAGCACACCCTAGATCTCGCTTTGAACAGATTGAGCAAACCCCCTCCCATACTCGAAAAATGGATAAGGAAAAAGAAAGAAAAAAGCGCGGTGCTGGTGCAGTACATTTTAAATAATCCAGTCATTCCTAACATTTCAATTATACAATATATCCCCCGCTGTTGACCTCCAGCAAGAAGTAATGATAAACAGGAAAGAAGAGTGAAGGAAGGAAAGAAATAATGGGGGGAACAATAACACTATACATAGAAACATGGGGTAGCTTCGGTTTCGTATGCAGGGGGGTGTACAGATACTAAGTCGTTTTGCTCGAAAGACTTGCATAGACGTTTTTTCAACCCGGGGGGTGAATGCCTCTATTAGACCCGGAAACCGAGTTTTGTAGAGCACAAGGAGATAATATTTCCCGGTGGGGGGTGAAAATGAGGAGGGGCGGGTTGCGGAACTACCGTAGGTGTGTGCTGATGCAGTAATGAAATCAAAAAGACCGATATGGTCCCTAATGAAGACGAGAGGCATTATCAAGGATATTAGGAAGAAGGGCGGCGCTTGTGGTTAGAATGGTGGAAAGGTATCCGGATAGTTCTAAGAAAACGTCTCAGGGGCCCTGAGGGCTTTGAGGAGGCGGTGTCGGGGGTAGCACTAGATGTGGACCTGAGTGAGAGAACGGATACAGAGGGAGAGGGGAAAATGAAGCTGGAGGCAGAGCTGGGAGCGGATGTGGCCACGAGTGCTTGGCTACTGTTTGCTGTGAAGTTGAGATTGACATCGCCACGTTCTTGAAGTAGCCTCACTACGCTTTCATGTCCTCCCAAGGTAGCGAATAAAAGCGGAGTTCTGCCGATGCTATCCGTTAAATGGGGATTGACTTCATGGTGCTCCAGAAGTGACTTCACTACACTTTCATGTCCTCTCGAGGCAGCAAGAGATAGGGGTGTAAGGCCATCGCTATCTAATAAATTGGGATTGATATCCTCCCGTTCGAGAAGTAACTTCACCACACTCTCATCTCCTCTTGAGGCAGCATAGAATAGAGGTGTCTGGTTATCGCGATCTGATAAATTAGGATCGACATCCTCGCATTCGAGAAGCAATCTCACTATATCCTCATATCCCTTCGAAGCAGCAAGAGATAGGGGTGTAAGGCCATCGCTATCCGATGAATTTAGATTGAGATCCTCGCGTTCAAGAAGTAGCTTCACTACACCAACATCTCCTCTAGAGGCAGCATAAAATAGGGATGTCCGGTCGTCGCGATCCGATAAATTGGGATTGATATCCTCGCGTTCGAGAAGTAACTTCACTACACCTTCATGTCCCCTCTTGGCAGCAAGTGATAGGGGCGTGAGGCGATCCCGATCCAATGAATTGGGATTGACATCCTCGCGTTCCAGAAGCAACTTCACAATATCTTCTTGTCCCCTCGAGGCAGCAATTGATAGGGGGGTGAGGCGATCCCGATCCGATGAATTGGGATTAACATCTTCACGACCTAGAAGCAACTTCGCTATACCGTTATATCCTCTCGAGGCAGCATGTGATAGGGGTGTGAGCCCACTCCAGTCCGTTGGGTCAGGATTGACTTCCTTGCGTTCGAGAAGTAAGTTTACTACACCTTCATGTCCTCTCGAGGCAGCAAGTGATAGGGGCGTAAGGCGATCCCGATTTGATGAATTGGGATTGACATCCCCGCGCTCCAGAAGCAACTTCACTACACCTTCGTGTCCTCTCGAGGCAGCAATTGATAGAGGCGTGAGGCCACTCCAATCCGATGAGTCGGGATTGACTTCTTTGCGTTCCAGAAGTAACTTCACGACACCTTCATGTCCTCTGGAGGCAGCAAGTAATAGAGGCGTGAGGCCACTCCGATCCGATGAGCCGGAGTTAACTTCCTTGCGATCCAGAAGCAACTTCACTACACGTTCATATCCTCTCGAAGCAGCAAGTGATAAGGGCGTGAGGCAATCCCGATCCGATGAATTGGGATCGACATCCTCGCGCTCCAGAAGCAACTTCACTACACCTTCACGTCCTCTCGAGGCAGCAGTTGATAGAGGCGTGAGGCCACTGCAATCAGATGAGTTGGGATTGACTTCCTTGCGCTCCAGAAGTAACTTCACTACACCTTCATGTCCTCCCGAGGCAGCGAGCACCAGGGGTGTTTGGATATTACTATCGGGGGAATTTGGGTGGACATCCCAGCGTTCCAGAAGCACTCGCACTAGACTTTTATCCCCTACCCCGGCAGCGAATGATAGAAGCGTTTGGCCATAATCACCTCGTGGATTAAGACCCGCGCGTTCCAAGTATAGCTCTACACCCCCAGCACCCGAAATGGCAGCCGATGGTAGGGGCATTCGGTTACTGCTATCCGGTGGGTTGGGATTAACACTCCCGCGCTCCACAAGCAGCTTCACTACATTCTCAGCCCCAGACAGGGCGGCATATAATAGCGGTGTCAAACCATTGCGATCCGGTGAATTGAAATTGACATCTCCGCGTCCCAGAAGCAGCTCCACTACACCACCGTGCCGTCTCAAGGCAGCAAACGACAAGGGTGTACGGCCATTGCTATCCGATGGATTGGGGTTGACACCCTCATGTTCTAAAAACCGATTCACCAGATCCTCTCGCCCCCACTTGGCAGCATACGATAAAGGTGTAAGGCCATCATCATCCGTTGAATTGGGGTCGATATGCCGGCTCTCCACAAGTAGTTTTAGCACACCGGCGTGTCTCCCCGCGGCAGCATATGAAAGCGGGGCTCGACCATTGCGATCTAGTGAATTGGGATTGACATCCCCCCGCCCCAGGAGGAGCTGCACTATACCTCCACGTCCTTTTGAGGCAGCATGTGATAGGGGTGTTTGGCCATTGTAATCTTCTAAGTCGGGATTGACATCATTCCGTTCTAGAAGTAATTTGACTACACCTTCATGTCCTCCCGAGGCAGCAAACGATATAGGTGTTCCGCCATTGCTATCCGATAGATTGGGGTTGGCATCCCGGTGTTCTAAAAACCGATTCACAAGATCCTCTCGCCCCCACTTGGCAGCATACGATAAGGGTGTTAAGCCATCGCCATCCATGGAATTGGGATCGATATCCCGGCTCTCCACAAGTAACTTCACTACACCTCCATGTCTCCCCGCGGCAGCATATGATAGCAGGGATCGGCCATTCCTATCCAATGAATTGGGATTGACATCCCCGCGTCCTAGAAACAGCTTCACTACATCTTCGTGTCCCCTCGAGGCAGCAAATGACAAGGGCGTTCGGCCGGCACTATCCAATGAGTTGGGATTGACATTGCCCTCTTCCAAAAGTAACTTGACAGCGGACTCATGTCCTTTCGAGGCAGCAAATGACAGGGGTGTTCGGCCGCTGCTATCAGATAAATCGGGGTTGACACCCCCACGTCCCAGAAGTAGCTTCACTATACCTTCATGTCCCCTCAAGGCAGCAAATGACAAGGGCGTTCGGCCACTGCTATCAGGTAAATCGGGGCTGACGTTCCTGCGTCCTAGAAGTAGCTTCACAGCATCCTCATTCCCCGACTCCGCAACAAACGAGAATACTGTGCGACCGTCCCGAATGACCATGTCGGGTCTGATATCTCCTTGCTCTAGAAGAAGCTCCACCACCCTATCATTTCCATATCTTGCAGCCCACATCAAGGGTGTGTCTCCTCTAGAATCCTGTCCATTCACGTCCCATTTTTTCTTCTCCAGCATGGCAACCGCAATTTCTGCAATCCCCCAAAATGCGATGCAGTGTAGTCCGCTAATTCCATCACGATACCATTCATCCCCCCATTCACGTATCCCCTCCCGCCAGAGAATTGTGGCAGATACATGGCTCTCGTATCCGTCAAGCAGTCGTAACGCCCGGGTTTTCGCCTGCTCAGTCAACTCCCTGGCTGCATGGGTTCCCCAAAAACATGTAGCATATCTAAGAAATGGCCAAGCTTCCCGGGCAGCCCAAGGATATTGCTGCCGTTGCCGGACCGACAGAGAGTTCAAATAGGCGAGGCAAATTTCCGCCATCATTGATTGAGGAGTTTCAAATACCGTGGGACTGGCTCCAAGATACTCTTGAAGTGTGAGATGCAGGAGACGGACCGTTGACGTATTTTCGTCAATTGTGACAAGTCCTAGGGTGCAGCCCAGTATGGTCCTTACCGAAGGCACATTGTCGACAGTAAACCCTTCCACCTCTAAGTCTACCCCTAGTGCATGGCGCAACTCCTCCCACCGCAAGGGCCGCTCACAACGCGAAACCCACATCAGCACCGCCATTCCAAGCCTTGATTTGCCTCCATCTTGTTGCCTTATCCGGTCTAGTGTCGTGTTGTATGCATCCTGTAAGCCAAGGCCGCTTGCCATCTTATCCAGTGCTTGTCTCTTTTGGCGAATGGTCGTCGCTGCCATGATTTCGTCCATACTGAGGCAAACAAGAAGAAATCTAGAGAAAGCGATTAGCCCAATCTATAGAATTCAACATCCCGTGTTAATACATACATCCCAGAGACCCTTTTTGGAATAACACTCTTGATCTCATCTCGAAACGCTTCGTCTATCGTACTCTTATCTATGTCCTCGTCCAACCTCTCCTCAATGTATCTTCCTATATCCTCAGAAGTTGGTTCTATTGTAACCATATCAGCTTCTTCGGGAAGATAGCCCTCCACCTCAGTTCTAATCTGAGGCCTTCCGGTAAGAAATAGCCGAGTGTTCTGGCACTCCCGAATAACGTGCTGTAGAGAATCCCAGAGTTGAGCCCGCTGCTTTGTAGGGAACTCGTCCAAGGCGTCGATACAGATAAACACCCGCTTCAAACTTGGGAGAAACTTGGTGAGCATATCGAGGATCTCGGGAAGCCGGAGCCCGCAACCGTCAGCCTGCTTTTTCGCACGCTCAAACTCCTTTAGCACCTCATCCGGGATCTTCGCCAATGCTCCAACAACCTGCCTCAACACTGATCCCAATACGGCACTCGCAGATTGCATATTTCGAGTGCTGAAATCGCAGTACACATAAGCGACGGCCACACCGTCCCCTTCAATCACCTTAAAAAGTGTATCTATCACAAGAGAGCTGCGCTGCATTTTTAGCACAGCACTAAATTGGGGGCTATGGCGGTTCATACCTAATATACGTCTTGCCAGCTCCGGGATTTCCATGGCAGAATAAGACAGGCTTCGCCGTCCGGTCCCCCGACGTGCGCCATGTAGAAAAGCTTTCGTTGCAAAGTAGCCAGTCTCCCACTTTCTCCACCCGTGAATCACGAATAGACTGGTGCCTTTCTCGAGACGCAAAGGGCGATATCCACTCTAGAATTTGGCGTTTCTCGTCTGGAACGGATATATTACAATGATTGTATTCAATATTATTGCTATTCCCGCAGTTGCGGTTGTTGTTGCCGTACGTGATGCCCGAGTTATGCACTGCTTGGCCCATTTTGTTTAGCGTGTCGCATTTAGTGAAATATGTGCAGGAAACCTTCTCGTTTAAATCTATTGTTTTAAGAAGGGTGGGGGTGGGCGGGTAGGTACCAGAGAGGGTTTGGAGTGGGGGATAACTTACCGTATCTCTTGCCACGTCGGCCGGGGATGAAGTCACAGTCGGGAGTATCCAGACTGCGCAGCGCGGCTCAAACAGGACTCCCTGTTCCGGAACCGGCTACCCAAAAAATTATCCGCCAATTAGAAAAATTTCCAGCTGCACTCACACTATCAGCTATTTAAATCTCTATCTTAGAGCCGACTGCCCTTTAGAGCCCTGACTAAGAAGCCCACCTTTCTTTTACTCAAGTAGCAGCATCAGTCTGTTGCTCAGAGCAAACTAACTAACCAAGGGGCCCCATTATGTACAGTACCCGGATGAACCCTTTCGAACCGTAGCACACACCCCGCGCTAAACCAGCCCAGTGAGGACCAAGAGGCGCCCTATCCTTTCCCCGCCAAGAGTCCCAACTCGAGTAGAGACTTACAGAGAGATATTGGCCCAGGTATGGGCGTGGTTGATTTTAATTTTGTATAGGACTAGCCTAATTAACAGGAAATCTGGAGAGGTATCAAACGTATTATACTAGGGTTCGCAGCTGGAGGGCGGGACGGAAAATTTCTGCGTTTTTCTATGATACAGTCAATAGGAACTTAAGATATTATATTCCCTAAATCCGGGGGGTTCAAACTGGAACCCAAAATCGTGATTCACTGAAGACTCCCCAAACACTTGTAATTTCAAAAGCACGATGTTTACCAAAATCACGATTTCCGAACCACAATTGTGGCCCATCGAACTCTCCCGCTGCACTCTATAATGAGCGCCTCAGTATTAACCGAAGTGCTGATTTGTAGCGCTAGGAACTTTTCATGCCGTTTTCTCTAAATTACTCGCCAAAAAAATAAAAGCTTCTGTCCCGACCTTTACCAAGGCGCTGGGAGGGAAGTTCAGAACTGCGCTTCGCTTATTGAAGCTCATGGCAGCAGATGGCTTCCTAATTTAGTACTCGACTACCGGTAGGTAAAAGGTCGGACAGACATTTTTTGGCGAGTACGAGTACGGGTGCAAATACAGTCACACTCATAATATTATTATATAATACAAGTACTAGAGTAAGCTAGAATACTATGTCGGGGCGAGGTGTGAGGGGAAAGACCATTCTTGATAGCGTCCGCTTTTACCGATATGATGTCGGTAAGTTCCTGCGCGCTATGACGAGGGGATCCTATCCACGATAAGCGCAGGGCCTCCGGAGGAGGCTCGGCATAGTCCTAACTCCCACGGCAGCGTCCTCGTGAAGTACCGGTATCTAGACTATTAAACTTGGATCGACGGCGACGACAGTATGGCGACAACGAAACGAAACGACGAACGGCGAAACGCCAAGGAACTCACACCTAAACGATCGCACACAGGAGCGGGGAAAAACTCTTCACTATCTTCTCAACAACCACAGTCGACACCTCTCTCTCTATCAGTGCACCAACTAACTAAAGGCGATAACAGGAGTATATATCATCCACGAGGCACCACACTACTCCATGTGAGTCTCTCCTTCCCCCATGAGCACACCCAACTAACAAAAGGAAAACAAACACTACTGCTCACAACCTCTGCTCTTTTTCCCTTCCTTTCCGGCCGTCCTTACAGAATATCCGCTTCCTGTTCCATTGCGACATTCCTACATGGAAAATGCTTTCCCGATTCCAAACACACGCCCGGAGCCGTATCCATATGCCTGACTCCTCAGCGCATTTCCCACGACAAACAAGCGCACCCCCGGAAGCTAACTAAACAACAAAGGAAGTATCAGGAGAGTATGGCGAGCAGCATCATTTTCAACATAGACTAGTTCACCACCCCTACACTACTCATCGCAAGAAGTACTGAAACAAAGTAAACCTGGTAACTGCGTATCTTGTCTCTGAAGCACAGGAGACAAGTCGACAAACGTCACTGAGAAGAAAACCCACCTGATAAACGAAGTCACCCAAATTACAATTAATTCAACTCTCCTAAGCTAACCCGCAAACCTCTCACCCAAGACGAACCCAGAGAAAAGAAAAATATCCAAGTGAAAAGAAAAGAAAGCCCAACTTTGCCCGGTTGTCCGACTATCTATGCACAGCTGATCCTTCTCTTGATGCCTGCTGCCCCAATTTTCTTTTGTCCGTTGGCCGTCTAAACTATTGCTCCGTGGTGGGAAGAAACAAGTGACAAGTGAAAGACCGTCACCTCACACCGACTCGCCCCCCCTTGTCAGCCAAGCCTTAGCAACCAACCGCCCCTGTAGGAGACACGACCCATCCGGCCCTATGGAAGACAAGAACCGGGTATGTTTTTTCCCAAGCAAAGATCTATCATCATTTATACTCCACTAAATGATTCCCAACTAGTTAAGATATTCTAACTAAGCAAAGCCGAATTTTATCCGCAACAGTACCCGAAAACAGAGAAAATATATATATATTTGGGAAAACCCCTGCGGTTGTCTGGGACTCAAAACTAGTATTTTCGAATACTTCTTCCCCGGAACGAGTATATATCCACCCTTACATTGATCCTCCATCCTATCCTTACCCGGCCAAAGATGAACCCGTTAACTTAACCAGGTGACTACCCGGAGTGTCCAAATCACGAGATATCACTCGTGTGCCTCTGGCCTCGAATTGTTGAAAACTGCAGTTCTATGGCCGCACTTGGTGCGGGATGTGCCAGCTCTCTCTGCCCGCAATGGCCGCAGTGGTATACGTACGCACTAGTGAGAGGACGCGTCAGCCTGTATTTTTGTTTCCACCCCCTTGTTTCTACCTTTCTTCCTGTCTTCTCTCATGAAACAACCTTTGCTCCTGTACACAACTTTCCTCCTAACTTTCCTTTCATCAACTCAACACAATCAATCAACGATCTTCATCTCCATTGAAGCGGTTCCACTCCACTGCGTAGAATCCTAACCGTAAATCATTTCCGTTACAACCATTATTTGCAACACGAATTGTTGGTATAAGGTTTCTTTCTCTCAAATGCTGCTTTTAGCTGACTATACCTTCATTCCCAAGTCCGGTACAAGATCGAACTTCATTATACTTGCTTTATTATTTCTCTTGTTTCTATATGCCTTCTTTGGATATCTTTGTTCTTTGTTGCGGATTTCTTTCTTGCGGAATCTTGGTAGAAGTAAGACTGAACCACTTTACTACATAGCTGGTCTTTATCTTTCCTATCATTCTTGTAGAAACTGTTCGCTACAATTAACAATCTTGACTGTCTTTTATTACCACTTCTCTGTTAAGTCGATCGTGCATTGCAACACGAATGGTTGAATGACCAGAACGAAGGTTTTACAAAGAAGAGAAGTTTATCGTTTTAGACTTCAACGGCTAAGGCGATACCATACAGGACGAGTGACGAACGGTGAAACAAAACGCCAAGCAAATTAACAACGTAAACGATCGCACACTCAAGTGCGGGGAAATCTTTTCACTATCAACCACAGGCTCACGCTCAAACGATTCCACGGTGCTCTGATGCTCAACTTAACTAACTAATGGCAATCACCGGAGTATACATCATCCACAAAGACATCATATCCATGAGCCACACACAGTGCTACTCCATGTGAGTCTCCCCTTCCTTCATCATCGCTTCTGGGCTACGTTAACAAGGGAAACAGACACTTTCCCGCCTTCGGGCTTCTAGCGCTTTCCGGCTGAGCTTACAGTTCCTCCGCTTTTCTCCCGGCTTTCCCGAAGGCCGCACGATCCCAAAACTATCGCGCATTCCTGCATTCGCAATGCTTTCCCAAACATCCAAACAGACGCCCGAAGCTGAAACATATGCCCGAAGCCAAAGCGACTCTCCGAAGACAAACCTATGCCCGAAGCTAGAACCATATGCCTGAATCATCACCGCATTTCCGAAGCCACAAATAAGCGCGCTCCCGGAAAGTGTCACCCCCAGAACCTTGTCCATTCACGTCCCATTTTTTCTTCCCCAGCACGGCAGCGGCAATTTCTGCAATCCCCCAAAATGCGATATAGTGTACCGTAGCCCGCTAATTACATCACGAGTCCATTCATCGTCCCATTTCCGTATTCCCTCCTCCCAGAAAATCGTGGCAGACATATGGCTCTCGTACCCATCACGGAGTCGCAACGCCCGAATCTCCATCTGCCTAGTCACCTCCCTAGCTGCATGAGTCCCCTCCACCATTGTATCGCAAACAGCATGGTGTCTTTCCCAGAGCTCTAACGGAGATAACCGCTCTAGAACTTGGCTTTTCTAGTCAAGTATAGATATATTACACTTATTGAATCCACTATTTTAACTATTTGTGGCATTCCGCTATCGTGACTGTTGTCCCAAATTACGCCTGAGTTTTTAAGCCACTACTCCACCCCTTTTTTTCTAGCTTGCCGGTTTTGCTGTTCAATAAATCCTATTATCATAGCTAGGAAGGAGACTCCACTAATCCCTGCATACGCATGTGAGTGCATGCCAACTTATGATAATTGTTCCCCTAATAACCTATGCACCTTGGTGGAAATCCCTAAAATGTTCTTGGGCCGCTCTTGCAGGTTGCCAGAAGCTGCATCGCAGTCTGCTGTACTGTATGGTAGTCTGTATGGTCGTCCAGTATTACAGGTACTGCTCCAAGAGGCTCTTATGGTCGTCACACCTGTTTTGTGACGTCCAATAGCCGCCGTCCACCCAAGTGCCTGCAGCGGATTTGCCCAATTAAAGCCCCAGCTAATTACCCCGCTCAAATCTGCACAGAGCTGGTAAAATTGTGGGACACGGCCCCCCCCCCCAATTTTCCCTGCTCTCTCATTCCCCAGGCCGCTCAAGCTTCTGTTTCCTGTTTTCCTAATTCTCCTCCTATCGATTCTACACCATAATACATACACACTACAGGAAAACTTTAGCCCTCACCAGACTTGGGCACCACCACTCACTAGGATTCTGTCCCGCAATAGATCTAGATGAGGGCAATTATTCACCTCAGTGTCCAAGGTTAGGCTCTCAGCCGAGCATATCTCCCCATCCGATTGTTTCAGGGCGCGCAAAAAGATATCCCTTCACACGAGCTCGCAACATCTTCCTGCTATTAAGTTATATCTGATCTTCAAAAGCAACTCGAGATCCAGCAATATATCCCAACGTTAAACCCGATGACTCGGTACGCTATTCTTTTCTTTAAAATCTCTTGTGCCGAAGATAAGCCTTGTCCGTCTGACGACCTTTTCAGGATTGCCAAAGCCCAACCCGGTATTCAGGGAAGCGACAGTGGGAATACGAGTGACCTTAATACTCATTGCGGTTTTAATGACACTAATATGTTTATGCTGCCCGGTGTGACCAATTTCAGAGTTCCAAATCAAGGTAATGTATTTGGGGCGGCAGAGCCAGGTATTATCCAGATCCCCGAGAGATATCCGGCAAAGGACTAACTGCTATTCCAACTCAAATAAACACCCAGGCCCTATCGATTAATTCCGTATTGCAGGAATAATACGTTCATCGGCAGCAAGTCACCTTGAGTCGTTTAAGAGATATTCCGAGTGTACTGGTCACAGCCGTGTTGCGCTGTATGGGTTGGGCGGTTCCGGCTAAGTACTAGTACGCGTATTTATTTTATATGCGGCAGTATGAAGGGTACACTAACATCCCTTAGAAAAACACACATTGCGATCGAATAGGTTCATCACCGAGCCAGCGAGGGCAATTGTAATATTTTCTGGGTGCAAGGAAGTGGGGTATCGAAATTTAGTGAGGTCGATTGCACAGCATGTTCAAATTCCTCTACACAACGCCGAGACAGACGAAGCGAGACTCCTAGAAGTAAAGCGGTGATTTGAGGCCCCGAACGGTGGCTCCTGTATTCTGGTTATTGACGAGCCGATAACGAGCCGTGTCCATATGCCTGACTCCAGCGCATTTCAGAACCTATGCCCTAAGCCAAACCGCGTCCCCGGAAGCTATCTAAAGAACAAAGGAAGTATCCTGAGAGTATGGCGAGCAGCATGGTTTTCAACAGATCCCTACAGGTTGCAGTGACGCAGTGTCCGACGAGAATTGAGGTTGGAAAAATTGGGGAGGACGAAGACCTAGTGTTGTTTTCAAAACGCCATGGTGCCTGAGACAGTTTGGAAGATAAAGGGGAGGGAGATGCCGCAGCCATCCTGAGCTCAGTGAATCACCTACCATTAGCTGTTGCAGGTTCAGCCGCCTAGATGACGAGGACTACGATACCACCATCCACCTACCGGAATATAATCCGGGAGAGTGAGGAGCGAACGATGAACCCACTTTCGCAGCCATTTCATTACATTCAACTAGAGTCCCCCCATGAAAGTATCCTGAGCACGTACTTTACCACCTTTGACCAAATCAGACAACAGATGCCCTTAGCGGCGGATCTTCTACGGCTAATAGCATTCTTCATTCATCAAAACATACCTGCAGAGCTATTGACACAGTATGGTCCGGAAGGGATGGATCATTCGGCTAATTTCCGCTCTACTATTGGAAAACTATTGGGGTTCTCGCTGGTTACGATGGTTAGATGTGATGGGGGGGGACAAGACATTTTACCAGCCTGACCTTTTGGTCCAATTGCCCTTATGGGTGTATCTACCAACCAGAGAACTGAATCAAGGGAGGGCGACTACACTAAGTCATTTCACGGCTCTTCCCTCAATCTCAGGATGAGCCGCGATATATTAACCCTGCATATATTCCTCATGCACTTGCTGCGACTCAAGATTCGACACACCCCATTGCCAAAAAACTCGGTTTTTACGTGGCAATCTACATTCTCGACACGGACTCCCCCGGCGATGCCAAAATCCAATTTCGGGGATGCACTACACTCCGAGAGAAGCGCAAAGAGTGAGACGGTGCTGATGAAGGTTACTGGAGATTTCTGCTTCCAGGAGTTATGAGTATTTATCAAGTACTCGTGCTCTCCGCTAGGATCTGGTTTCCCCATTTGTAGTAGCAGGTGTGGGCTGGTTCCCTTCCGCTGAGGGACTTTGAGGGGTGAAATCGGATGTCTTGTTAAGCATTTCTTAGCCGTATTATTGGTGGTTTTTGTGGGACGCGAATCATAACTCATGATGTAACTTTGCTTTGAAAGAAAAAGAGAGTGCTTACTTGGTCTGTTTAAGGAAGCGTGGAGATCGCTTTGTGATTGTTATAAGAGTACTTGTGTGCTTGGTTTGCAACCGATTGTCATATAAGGAGGCGACTTTATTTCTTCTGTCTTGGAAAACGACCTTGCAAACTTGGCTTACCACTGGAAAATCCTCACGAGGATTGGGAGGAGTGACAGGACTAGTTCTAGAGGATTTGAGGATCACCGAGAGTTATCGGTGCATATATAGTTCAGCAACTAGGATAAGTGGGACTTTTGTTTACACTTCGGGCTCTTTCCCCTCTTTCTTTTTGGCATGGAGCTTGGTTGGGAGGTTGGTATTATTTATAATAGCTTGCATTGAATCGAATTGATCTTTATATATAGAATTCCTTTCGTCCGGGGAGATTTGCCTAGTGCGTAGTTGGCGGTTCCTGCTTCATAGAGGGACCTATCGGCCTTGGGCTTCCTGTTCTCAGCACCGTAGGGTCTCTTGAAATCTGCTATCTCTATCAGCTCTATATCTCCGGCCGCAGATTTAAAAGCTGCTAGGGAGATGGATAGATAGGGGGGGAGAGAGGGCAAGGTTATTTGATGCCGGGAGTGCCATCGGCCTGTGGCGCACTTTAGACACGCAGGGATTATGCATGGTAACAAGATGTGTATTACCGGTATTATGAGTGAATATTTCTACTAATATCATAATTTATGAATGTGGCACAAGGAGAATCTGGATGAAACTAGAGGGTGAGAAGAAATATAAGGGTAGTACTGGAAAACAAGAAACAGGACAACAGTGTATCTACTCTCTGAAGCGGAGGAAACCACAAATCACCAATGATTACCAATGAGAAACACCCTGCCCCTGTACTGTACAAAAAAGTCACACAGTCCGAAATCAATTCACCTCTCCTAAGCTAATTCGCAAACCTTCACTCAAGACGAACTGTGAGAAAAGAAGAAAAATCTAACCAAAAAGAAAGCCCAACCTATCCTGGTTGTCCCACTATCTATATACGGGTGGCCCTCATGTTATCCGCTGTCCTATTTATATTTTTGGTCCGTTGAGGATCGAAAGACTGTTGCTCAGTTGTCCATTGTAGTCATTGGTGGAAAGAAAGAAACGAGAGAGAAGTGGAAGATCGATGCCTTAAATAGACTTGCTCCCCCCCCTTGTCCGCCAAGCCTTAGCAACCAACCACCCCTGCAATGAATATGATCTATTCGCCTCCTCCGACTAAAGACAAGCACTTCCTATTTTCTCTCCCAAGCAAAGAGTTATTATCAACGATCATTCATGCTTCGCCTAATGATCCCCAGCTAGCTAAAAATATTCTCACTTAGCAAAGACAAAATTTATCTGCAACAGTGCTAACATGATAAACCACCCCGAGCCTACCAAAACTGATATACCAACTCCCGCAAGGGGCTGTGACATGGTGTGAGATTAATTCACAAGAATCCCCATACCTATGGCACTGTGCTCTATAAAGGCGAAAAATAGAAAAATAGCAAACAAACAGGATTAAAATCAAAAGGAAAAAAGGAAACGCTAAGCTAGCGCCAAAAGCAGAGATAATAACCAGAGCTAGGTACAAATCCAATTGATTGGGGTTTCCGACGATTTAAAACTAGAGTTTCTAGCATCCGATAATAACTTGACTACACCCTCTCACCGCATCATGGTAGCATATGACAAGGGTGTCTGCCCTTTGCTGTCCAGTGGATTGGGATTAACGTCCTCGCGTCCAAGAAGCACCTTCACGACAGCTTCATACCCTCTAAAGGCAGCAAATGATAGGGTGTTTGGCCACGGCTATCAGGTGAATTGGGATTGACCAGTGATCACAAGAGTCCAGTTTCCGTCTTTTGCTTAGGACGGGACGAACGCCGGGCACTGGGACTCTGCCCGGGACGGGCGCTCTCCCGCAGTCCGTCCTGACCTCTGCCCGGGACGAACGACAGGGCCCTGTGAATGACGGCAGGGCCAGGCAGATGATGGCCGGGCCGTACCGGAAGATCCCATTTGGGCTAAGACTGCAGGGCTGGGTCGTCACCACCTAGAACGGCCGTCTTTAAGAAAGACGGACACATTGGCAGTCAGTCATTCTGTAACGGGGGCACCCTATAGAGAGGTGAGCTCTACAGTTGCGATCGCACCAAACACTCAAAGTAGAAGATAAAGATGAGGTAAATAATTCAAAAGAATCAAACAGTAAAACTTAATATAGTTAAGCTCGAAGCTTCACTCAATTTAGTTCTCTCGAGGAAAAGTTGGTTGTCGAAGTAGAATGCCAAACGCTTAAACTTAAGTAGATATCAGATTTAAGCCTTTGAC
>Ga0307509_10002866_pt1 | contig 27287 bp, 15 predicted proteins | sample 10_EM_MG_FD_202245 | JGI IMG/M metagenome (GOLD analysis project Ga0307509, IMG submission 202245) | Populus trichocarpa ectomycorrhiza microbial communities from riparian zone in the Pacific Northwest, United States - 10_EM | ecosystem: Host-associated > Plants > Roots > Unclassified | place... | reverse complement strand
ACCCTCTATCTCTCTCTTCTTCCACGTGTTCCTCCTCTCCAGTACAACTAGTACTCCGAAATCCACACTCAACCGATTCTAATCATTCCACCTGTTACCCTTTCTTTTTCACAGCCCTAATCGCCACCGTTAAACCAAGATACCGCTCACAAATCCAACGGTATGCCGATCTCACAATTTTACTGCGCACTTTGATATCACCCTTCAGTCATCATCATACGTATGTAAACTATCCACGTGTCCAATGCCCCACGTTTTCAAATTCCATCACCATCACTCATTTCTTGTGTGTGTCTCTCTCTGACATCAAACGAGTAAAAAAGCGTATGTTTTCATTTCCTCATGTCAGAAAACTCGAAAAATAAAAAAATATCACTCACTCTCTTTCTCTCACTCAGACCTATCGTCTTTCAATTAACCGGAACCCTAACTCGATCCACCGGCAAATTAGAGATCCCGGTGAGTTATAAAGTCTCCGGCAACTATTAATTTTCTGATTCTCTTACTTTACTTGAGTTTAATTAGGTTTTTGAAGAGTGGAAGAGGAAGTTAATTATTTTTCTTAGAGGTCTTGTTGGAAAAGTAGATGAGCGTACGATTGGGGAAGAGTTAACGGCAAGGATTTCGTCTCCGAATGGAGGGAGGTAGCGTCTCTAGACTTACTTACTCTGGTACTGTTCATTTCCTACTTTTTTTTACTAGTAATAATACAAGCAGATAAGGTTGGAGGCTATTTTTTTCTTTAATTTAGTTGCTAATAGTTTTGAAAGCTTAAAAGACCAAGTCTTTTTGTTTTTGGCTTATGAATAATTGGTAATTAGTGCAAAGAAGTTGTTAACATATACTGTTAAAGTAATTAAAGGCTTGAACTAGGGTTTTGTGGGATTCAGTTGCATTCATAAGTTCAGCTGGATTGATTTAGAGAAGAAAAGAAGTTTCTTTTAGATGTTGACGTGGAGTGGAGATTTAACTTGTTTTAAATTCGTAAGATTTTTTTTAGGGCTTAATTGGTGCAGCCTGCTGTGAAAGTTCAGGTGACATGCATATATATATATATATATAACAGAAAAAAGGAGCAGCAGTTACCCCAAATTACAACACCTATAATACAACTGACATGGCTATCGGCTAGACAAGTAAAAGATAAAACTTTTTTCTTGAAGTTTATTCGAATCTAATATAAATCAAATTTTTAATGCTTACTGAGTCATATAAGTCAAGTTTTCCATGAAAATCTGCCCAAATTTTTATTTCTAAGCAAGAAAATTGCGTCTTTGAAGAATGGGAAAAAAAAATCCATCTTTGTTGTTTATAATGTAAGAACAATTTCTCTCGAAAGTATCTTGTCTCTGTAAATTCCAAATTTATATGTATTTAAACTTGGAAATCTGTTTTATTAATAAAGTAAATACGGTCGCCCTGTGGTTTTTTTTTTCCTGTTGAAGGGTGATGGTGATATGATATTGAATGACATGTTTCTGATATTGTTTTCACTTGTAATTTATTTTTTTCAGTTTCATGGGATTCAGGTGGTAAGAACACCTAGTAAGACAGTTAAAGGCAAAAAAAACCCTTTGTTTCCTAGTGATTTAAGCTGTTAAAATAGTACTTTCATCGTCCATATGCTCATCTTACAAGATACTGTGAACTATAATGCTACTTCCTAGGCCACTTGCATCAACTATCTACTTCTACTGTATAACCATGACAATGCATTGGCTGTAAGGTGCCACACAGGATATCTATGAGGCATGCTAGAGGAATCACTCCACATAAGTAGCGCAATTAATGGAAAGGTTGGAGAAATAGAATGGTGATGTTGTAGTGGCGGGCGTTGTTATTTCACACTTTCTGCTAAAAGGTTGTAGAGCAACATGCCATGTTGGGTTAACTATTAAGTCGTGACTATTAATTATAAAAATTCTGAGCTTGTGTGTCCTGCTTTTAATCCCTGTAAGATGACATTTTGAATTTGTTATCCTTTGATTGTTGTATTTCTTGTTGTGTTGATATACAGCACGGTGTTTTTCTAACGTGGATATGTGGCCTTTGTACATCTGTAACTGCAATTGACTGGTTTCTTCTCTGTCTCATTGTTTTAGGGATACACCCATGGATTATGATGACAATGATTTTCAAAGCCACAATCTTCATTTAGTGGGTGAAGGAAGCAACAAATTTCCTCCTGTTTTACAGCCATATGCTCTCCCCAAATTTGATTTTGATGACAGTCTTCATGGATCGTTAAGGTTTGATAGTTTGGTTGAGACTGAGGTTTTTCTTGGCATTGAAAATAACGAGGACAACCAGTGGATTGAAGATTACTCTCGTGGTACCAGTGGGATACAGTTTAGTTCAAGGGCTGCAGAGTCTTGCTCTATATCAAGGTGCAACAATGTTTGGTCTGAAGCTACTTCCTCAGAATCTGTGGAAATGTTATTAAAATCTGTTGGCCAGGAAGATAATACTCCTGTACAAAATAATTCTAGGGAATCAGATGCCTGTGATGAACTGGGTTGCATACTAAAGCACATGGAGCCCAGCTTGAAACAGGAAAACAATACACCACCTAAAGTGGAAGTTACAGCAAATTTACAGGTTAAATTTCTGCCAGGTGAGAATGTGGAAGATTTTTCCGTGTTAGATAATGATGCCGGAGGGCAGCAGCCTCTTGATGGTAGTTCTCAGGATCTTAAAGGTGACGTATCTGCTGATAGTGGTTTGGGACCTTCAGTTGACCCATCTGCCATTAGTATAGAGGCCAGACAACCTGTTATCGAAGGGAGTTTGTCAATTGATGGTGATTCTAATAATGTTAATCACAGGGGAGATGATGATTTGGTGAATGGATCTTTGGATGACAGGCTTCAAAAAGGTCCTGCTTCAGGGATGCAGGATGGTGCCTCTGTGCAAATAATTGCTACAGGAAATGATGAGTCAAATGTAAAAGATGGTCCAGATAATGTAAATGACACTTATGATGATAGTAAAGTTGTTCTGAAAACAGACACTGCTGAGAATCAGAAAAGGAAACCCATATTAAGTCAAGAGGGCCAAATGGAGGATGAGAATCCTCACTCAAGTGCAGTGGAATCTATGGAAGAAGCGAACATCATTGAAATTAACTCGATTAATTTGGGGGAACCTTCTTGCATCATAGCAAAGGAGCATTCTTGCCTGCCAGAAGACCTGGTGACTAGTGATCAGTCCAGAGTGGATACAGTTGGGGGATCAATGATGGCTGTTGAAGATAATATGATTTTTGAGAGGCATGAAATTGAGGACTCGAATGGTTCTCAATTGGATAACAAGAACTTAGCTAACAAGTGTGAGGGATCTCATCTATCTGTTGAAGGCAGTGAGCCTTCTGAAGTGAAAGTTGGTGGAACAAGCATTAGCGATATAGGTGGTTTTTCTAGTTTGGCAGCAGGGTGTTCTTCAACTGAAGTTATTGGAGAAACACATGCTGAGGGCCATGTTTCATCCTCCATACTTGCTGAATCATTGCAAATATGTGGGGAAAATATGGTTCCTGCTGATGGAAAGGACACCATAGAGCTTCCTTCTAGAAATGCTAGCCCTGAAAACGACTTGATAGCTTCAAGATTACAGTCAGATGCTGCTTCTGACAACAAATCAGGTATATGGTGAAATATTATCCATGGAATATTACATTAAGCCTACGGAATTTATTTATTGCTAAAATCTTTGCTTCTCTTTCTGTTGCATTATCAGATGGCTGCAGAAATGCTAACATGGTAACCTGTGATGCAATGGATGATGTTTCAGCACCTTCTGGAGATGTCACTAGCATGGATGCGGTTATTGGTCACAAAGATGTCAAAATGTCACCTTTAAGTGGGATAAGTTCTAGTCCCTTAGATAAAGAGAAAGAAATTGCAGACAAAATTTCTGTGGAGGCGAGTTTATCTGATCTGAAGACCTCTTCTCAAGTGATAGCTGGATTAGATCCTGTTTCTGTATCTGAAGAGGATGCTTCTTCTGGTGCTGCTAGACAGATGTTATGTGAGTCAGCTGAACAATCTCCATTAATGGTGGATGCTAGTAAAACAGAAGGACCTCAATCAGAAGTAAGTAACAAAGTCAGCATGAAGTGCACAAAGGATATGGAAGTGTGTCCAGTTCTTGGTGACTCAACTGCAAACAAAGGAAATGATGCTGAAGTGCCAGAAAAAGAAAATGATGAAAAGGGATCATCCAAAGTTTTAGGTGAGCAATTGTAATTTAGATAATATGCATGTGAGAATTTAAGTATTTGGTTCTGTTTTATTCTTACCTCGCTGCACTCCCCAAATTGTTTGTGAGGATATGCAAATTCTGATCGTGTAGTTTGCTATATCATTTGGATATTTCTGAAGCTAGATGCCATCCACCAATTTTATGTATTTCTACCTTTATGAGCCATGCTTAAAAAAATAATATATCATATATGGCGTTGTCTAATTATTTCTGATGACACTGTTTCCGTGCATGGTTATCAATAACTGGTACCTAGAAGTGTTATTTATACTTTGTTTCCTTCCCCCTTTTCTCATGGTCCTGATATAGATATCCTGATTTGATTAATCCAACTTTCTTATTCTGATAAGAACTCCTATGATTATGGCCATCCTTGCTGTAATATTTTTTTTATTATGCAGAACCAACCGTAAATAATAGTGAGATGCTGGGACCTATCTCATCGGAAAGGGAAGAGTGTCAGGTGGATACTAGTCTGAAAGGCCAGAAAGAAAATGAAGCTGCCATTATGTGTAGAGATAAAAGTGATGGGAAGATAGCTGTCCTGAGCACAAATGGTTGGCCGTTTATTTATTTCTTGTTATTTTAGTAATTTGTCATTCCTGCTTGCCAGCCTTGTCTGTGGCTCTTATTTTATTTAATGGAAAAAAATCATGGATGTCCCAGTATTTTTATACCTTTCAAACTTCGTTTTACCTGTTTTGCTAGATTGTGGAAGTTGTGCTGATGTTGGCAAGCCAACCAGTGGATCCCCTATTGTCATCAGAGCCGCTGGGGAATTTCAGAGTGAAAGTGACAAAGATGGAGCCAAATGCTCAGTGGAGCAGACTTCTGTTGTTGATAGCAATGCCAGCAAAGCTTTGTCCTGTTCTCAGGATCCGAAACAAAATGATGCATCCAAAGATGAGAGGAGCTTCACTTTTGAGGTCAGTCCACTAGCAAATATGCCTCTGAAATCAGCTGACAATAAATGGCAGTCATTTTTCAACATACCAGCCACTAAAGTGTCACCGGTAAACTTTCGACATGCACATTCTTTACTACCTTCCCATTATAATCTGACATTAAATCAACATTACCTTTTATGATCCTTATCAATTTGTTCTTTCTTTCTTTTCCTCTTTTTTTGGCTCTTTTTGAAGATTGTGAATGCTTCTCCATCGGCATCTGGCGTAGTCCAGATAGATCCCAAGATTGCTCAAGACCCTTCTCATGGAAGTCCAAAGGTGTCTGATGTTGCCACTGTGCGTACTGGTTCTAAAGGTACTTCTGAGCGTAAAACAAGACGATCATCTGGTAAGGCCTCGGGAAAGGAAAGTGCCAGAAAAGGAAATCCCACTAAAGAAACTGCTTCTGTGAGACTAGAGAAAGGGGAAAAAATGAGCAATGTCTCCCCGGGCCCTTCTGGGATATCACAACATGTGCAATCGAATGAGATGCAGTGCTATGGTCATGTGGATTCCAGTACTATGAAACCATTTGTTCTTGCACCATCCTCATCAAACCTTCCAGATTTGAATTCTTCTGTTTCTCCATCTTTGATGTTTCAACAACCCTTCACAGACTTGCAACAAGTGCAATTGCGTGCCCAGATCTTTGTTTATGGTGCTTTGATGTACGTCTTGCTAATTTTTTTCTTATAATATTGTTAGTACCAATTTGTTGTCATATGTATGGTCAGAGGTGGAAAAATTAATTTCACGGATGTGATTAAGGTGCTTCTGGATGTCTTGGGTGGCATTCATCGACTCCCAGCTCCTCCCATACCATAAGTGAGGAAAGAAATAGGAATAAAAAATGAAAGGAAAATACAATTACTGAACTGATTTTCATTTGTTTATTGGATGTAATGGGTGGCTTTTGAATTTACAGGATCCTTCTGCATGTTACAAAAAACTTCCTGTTTGATGATTATGATTTACCTAAATCTCACTTTAATTTTGTTTGAAATAATTGTTACAGTCAAGGAACAGCTCCAGATGAAGCATATATGATATCAGCATTTGGAGGATCTGGTTAGTGGCACTTTCCCTTGTTTTGCTGTACTTTTTGACTCTAAAAGAGAAAACACGTTTACCTTGACAATGTTCTTGTAGATGGTGGTAAAAGCATCTGGGAGAATGCTTTACGCTCGTCTATAGAACGGCTTCATGGTCAAAAACCTCATCTCACTACTCTGGAGACCCCTTTGCTGTCACGACCTGGTATCCCTCTGATTTCAAGCTGTTTAATCTTGCTTTAGATTTGGTTGAGTTCTAAGCGTGGCAGAAATGAGATATGTAGGTGCCAGAGCTCCTGATCAAGCAATTAAACAGAGTAATGTTCAAAGTAAAGTAATCTCTTCACCAATTGGTCGAACCAGCATGGGCACTCCTACGATTGTGAACCCCATGGTGCCCCTTTCTTCACCTCTCTGGAGTGTACCTAATCCCTCCAGTGACACATTTCAATCAAGCAGCATGCCAAGGGGTCCATTTATGGATCATCAGCGAGCTCTTTCTCCTTTGCATCTTCATCAAACTCCACAGATAAGAAATTTTGCTGGTAACCCGTGGATATCTCAATCACCCTTTTGTGGTCCCTGGGTTACTTCTCCGCAGACACTTGCACTTGATACAAGTGGTCGTTTTTCTGCACAATTGCCTATTACAGAACCAGTTCAATTGACACCTGTAAAAGACTTATCCAAGCCAATTACCTCCGGTGCAAAACATGTTTCCCCTGGTCCTGTGGTTCAGAGTGGGACTTCTGCCAGTGTTTTCACTGGGAATTTTCCTGTTCCAGATGCAAAAAAGGTTACAGCATCATCCAGTCAACCTCTTACTGATCCAAAGCCTAGAAAAAGAAAAAAGGCTTCAGTTTCTGAGAGTCCTAGCCAGAATATTTTGCATATTCACCCACGAACAGAATCAGTTCCTGGTCCTGTTACGAGTTATCCATCAACTTCTATAGCCATGACAACCCCTATTGTCTTTGTTTCTAAATCTCCTACAGAGAAATTTGTTACTTCTGTATCTCCAACTCCTACTGATATTAGAAAACAGGATCAAAATGCAGAACAAAGGAATATTTTGTCAGAGGAGACCCTTGACAAAGTAAAGGCTGCGAGGGTGCAGGCAGAGGATGCCGCTAATCTTGCTGCTGCTGCTGTTAGTCAAAGACAGGAAATATGGAATCAGTTAGATAAGCAGAGAAATTCTGGGTTATCACCAGATGTTGAAACCAAACTAGCTTCTGCAGCTGTTGCAATAGCAGCAGCAGCTGCTGTTGCGAAAGCAGCAGCTGCAGCTGCCAATGTTGCATCTAATGCTGCACTGCAAGCAAAACTGATGGCTGATGAAGCAGTAGTTTCTGGTGGTTACAGCAATCCCAGTCAAGACAATGCAATTTCTGTTTCTGAAGGCACGGAGAGTTTGGGGAGGACTACTCCTGATTTTGTCCTGAAGGGTGATGATGGGACAAACAGTTCCAGTTCAATCCTTGTTGCTGCAAGGGAGGCTGCTAGACGAAGAGTTGAAGCAGCTTCTGCTGCTGCAATAAGAGCTGAGAATATGGATGCTATTGTTAAGGCTGCTGAGCTGGCTGCAGAAGCTGTGTCCCAAGCTGGGAAGATAGTTTCTATGGGCGATCCTCTGTCACTGAATGAGCTAGTAGCTGCAGGTCCAGAGGGCTATTGGGAAGTGGCCCAAATAAACAATGAGCTGGGCTCTAAATCAAATGATATAGGTAGAAAAACTATCAACATAAATACTGTTGGAGAAGGACCAGACACTTCTCCTGTGCTGGGTAAGAAAGAGACACAGGTCAATAACTATGGGAAACCACCTGCTCCAACAGAGGGGTCCACTGTGGACCATGCAAGATTGGTAGATGGTTTCTCAAATTCTAGTGCAACCACTTTGAAGGATGCTAAAGGACGAAAGGGTTACAAGGTGTCTGAATCTGAGAATGGTTCGAGATCTTTGGGAACTACAGTAGACTATAATTGTATCAAGGAAGGGTCCCATGTAGAGGTTTGAAATAGCCATCTTTCCTTGAGTTCTATTAGTAGAAGTGTAAAGCTTTAATTTATACAGCTTGTTTATGTTTTCACCTTTCCTTTGTAGTCTATTGTTGAGTCTGTTCTGATATTGATGTATGTTTGCTTGTGTTAGATGATTTTGTGTTCCTTGTTATGTTTCTTTGAGGTTTGTTTGCCTTGGGTCTTTGTTAACATGCCGTATTGTTTGCTTTCCCAGGTTTTCAAAGATGGGAATGGATATAAAGCAGCCTGGTTCTCAGCCAAAGTGATGGATTTAAAAGATGGGAAAGCATATGTGAGTTATACTGACCTTTCATCAGCTGAAGGTGAGTCATTGTTTTTATTATCAATCTATGGATTAGGAATTGGTAGATTGTTGATGCTTCCGAATCCAGAAAACTTGGTGAAACTTTGTTCTCATTTTCTATTTGCTGCATGTACCTTTTGGCTTATGTATGATAGCTTGAAGAATGAAAGATGTGGCCTGTATGTATGTGTTGCCGCAACTTCTGATGGGTGCACAGTTGCCTTAATATTTTTGGCTATGGAGCTAATTTTGTGAATGTTCTTACCTCTCGTTATTTTAATGTGTAAAGATCTGTATGAACAATGATGAACATACCAGTAGTTATAGGATAACTGAAATGGGGGGTATTTTGATGCACAAGATAGGATCTATAGTAGTGTCGTGTTCAACAGTGTCAAGCAGGTGTTGTTAATCCCCTGTACATACATAACCATGTGATCAGAGAGAATTTTCTTGTTGAATTCTATTGTTGGCTTCCTGCTCATCACTGCCACTGGAAAGTAACTTGTTGGAAGAAGAGAATAATTGAAGCATTGGTATTTTTGCACCCATGCATTGATGTCAATTTATCATACTTTATTTTTTTGAATATGTCCTGCAGGCTCTGAGAAGCTAAAGGAGTGGGTGGCACTTAAAGGTGAAGGAGATGAAGCACCAAAAATACGAATTGCTCGCCCTGTAACTGCCATGCCATTTGAAGGAACAAGGAAGAGACGGCGAGCTGCCATGGTGGACTATGTTTGGTCTGTTGGTGACAAAGTGGATGCATGGATACAAGATAGGTATGTTTCTATGCATGGATACAAGAGGGTGGTACTGACATTTGACAGGAAATTTCAAAACACACACACACACATATATAAAGCCAAATATGTTTGATGTAGAAAAGATGAACAAAATCACCAAATCAAAAGAGTTGATGTAGAATAGAAATCAAAATCTCCAACAAGAGAGACACTCAATCTTGAAGGGATTTAATCAAGAAAGACTCAATCTTGGAGAAAATTCAAGTCTTTTTTGAATCAATAATAATTTGTAAAAACTGAATGTCTGCCTAGGGTGCTTATTTATGGGCACCCAATAAAAATAGGAAACATAAAGAAACTAGAATGTTAGAATTAAACTTAACTTTTTCTAGAAGTAGACTAAAAAAAATCTACTACATGGGCCTGTGTGAATGTTTCTGATACAAAATTGCAGGAGAAAAACATAGAGAATATCTCACAACTGGATTCCATTCTGATTCGTGAATAACTAAGTTTTGAGCCCTATGCATGTCCAGGTGCTATTGTATCGTGCAATTAATCCCTTCAATCAATTTTAATTAAAAATTTTATGTATGTTTTCCTTATGCTGAACTCCTATTTTTTTTATGTATTATAAATAGCAAAAACTGAAAGACATTTTAGCTTGAAACATCTCCCTCAGTGGGAAAAAAAAAAAGGACACTTTTCGGCAAGATTATATTCGGATAGCAAGTTCTCCTGTTAACTTTGGAAGAGAATATCAGTGTATAAAAGGTGGAGTCCATGCCTTGTCTTTTGTAAGGGTTGTGAATGACGAATCATCATTCCCTCTGTTGACTTAACTGAAAGCTTCACTTCTATTCTCATGGTCTTCCCTCTATTGTCCTCTAATGAATATATTTCCCATCTTTTGTGCTGTGAGGGCATACTGGTGACATGTTTTGCATCAGTTGTTCTGACTATTGTGCCATTTTTCAGTCCGCCCATATAGTTTATACTGTTGCAACTGTGGTTTGGCACTTTTTAGATCATGCTACTCCTTGTATTTTCTGTTTTGATATGTGAGATATTCTTCAGCTTTCTCTATTTTATTTTTCAGCTGGTGGGAAGGAGTGGTCACTGAAAGGAGCAAGAAAGATGAAACCATGCTAACAGTCAATTTTCCAGGTATGGACGATTGGTGGTGTAGTTGAATGAATAAACCACATGTTTGTATGCTTTTCTGCTATTGGATTTAGAGTTAGCATTTCACATGAATCTGTGTCACTCTGCTTCCAGTTCAAGGAGAAACATCAGTGGTTAAAGCATGGCATCTACGCCCTTCTCTCCTTTGGGAAGATGAGGAATGGGTTGAATGGTCTGGTTCAAGAGCAGGCACTCACTCTACCAATGGGGTACATTCATTTGATATCTCACTGGGTAATGACCTGAAGATTTTCATTTCTTGCTTGCACTGACACAAATTTGATGTTTCAGGGTGATACACCACAAGAAAAACGACCAAGGGTGCGGGGCCCTGTGGTGGACGCCAAAGGGAAGGATAAGTTGCCGAAAGGTTTGGATTCTGTGGAAACTGATAAACCTGATGAACCTACTTTACTGGATTTAGCTGCTCATGAAAAATTGTTCAATATTGGGAAGAGTATGAAAGATGGGAATAGACCGGATGCACTCAGAATGGCACGGACTGGGTTGCAGAAGGAAGGATCAAGAGTGATCTTTGGTGTACCGAAGCCTGGAAAAAAAAGAAAGTTTATGGAAGTGAGCAAGCATTATGTTGCAGATCGGAGCAGCAAAAACAATGAAGTAAATGATCCAGATAAGTTTGCTAAATATTTGATGCCTCAGGGATCTGGATCCCGTGGATGGAAGAATACTTTAAAAACTGAATCACTTGAAAAACGAACAGCTGCATCAAAGCCCAAGGTTCTCAAGTTAGGAAAGCCACAGAATGTTTCTGGTAGAACAATTGCTCAGAAGGACAACTCATTGACTACTGCAGTTTCTGCTTCTGATGGTGCTGCTACAGATCATGTTGCAAAGAACAAGGCTTCTACAAGCCATGTTGAAAATACATCCGAAAAACATGCCTTGACTGACTTTCAGCCCTTATCTAGCTCTGTGGGAGGAGCAGAGGGTCAAATATTTTCATCCTCTTCTCTTTCTTCAGATACACTTTCCTCTAAGAAAATGTCCACATCCACATCAAATGCTAAACCTCCACGGGGAAGTAAAGGAAAACTTGCTCCTGCTGATGGAAAGTTTGGTAGAATTGAGGAGGACAAAGTTCTCATTGGCAGTTCTTCAAAATCAACCTCTGATGTTGCTGAGCCCCGGAGGTCTAATCGTAGAATTCAGCCTACATCAAGAGTAAGTTTTAGAGTTCTTACTTCATATCCTATGTCTTTATTCTCCTCCCTGGACCTGCTTCTGCGAGGGTAGTACTGGGTAATGGCCTTCATTGGTTTTGAACCATTTGATGTAGTAGTATGCACCTTAGTTTGTTGCATCAAATCAATTTTTTCATGTGGTTGTTAACATTCTCCCATCCATACAAAGCAGCCTGGTTTCTTCCTCACCCCCTTTCCTAGGGGCCAATAGCCATGTGGAAAATGTAGCTTCCTTTTGACAATCCCATGTTGATAAGAGGATTTCTACTCACCCTTGCATATTATAGCAAGTCCACAATGTCCAGAGGCTCTTGGAGCATCTCTTTCTGGAAGATGTGTTTCTCTACTTTGTATTTGTTCAGTGAACACTTTCCAGTCCTAAAAAGAGGTGTAACAAATAAAAATTGAGGAGTTGTGGATAGAATTCAAAGATGGTCTTTATCTCATTACAAATTTCCCTTGAGTTGTGCTTATTGCTGGTGGAAGTGGAACCATATGCTTATTCCAGTTAATTTTATAAATGGTCCTTGAATGGTGAATTTCAAGATGAGAAATTTGAAGAAAGTTCTTTAAGATTGTTGGGTATTGCTATTTTCTTAGGATCTTCTCTGTAACAGTTCCACGTGGTATCAGTCATGGCTTTTCAACATGGAGAACCTTTCTGCTCTTATTATCCTTTTCGCGGCACTTGTTTCTCAAGTAGATTAACGTCTTCATGCCTTTGAATTCATGTACTGACAAGCTTATTTATCAATCTTCTTGTTCACAGCTATTAGAAGGGCTACAAAGCTCCTTGATGGTCACAAAAATTCCATCTGTATCACATGACAGAAGTCAGAAAAATAGGACCGCTGCTAGAGGTAACTTCTCCTTGCAGAATTCACTGGGTATTTTAGGCTTCTATGTGCATTTGTACGTGATTGAAAAATCATAAATTGTTGCAGGGAATAACCATGGTTGAGAGAACTCTTGCAATGATGAGATCCAGTGCAAAGAAGCTCAATGGTCGCCGGACAACACACCAAGAGTAGTTGTTGTGTATATTTATAATAGAGGAGTTAGCTAGGAATGGAAATTCTGCTTCCTTGGGTATAATGACATGTAGTGGGTAGGTGTTCATATCAATTCTAGTTTATTTGCAATGATGATTTGATCTCCTAGCATTTGCCATAAGGGTTGTATATGGAAAATCTCCATGTAGTTTGGCTTGAAATTGCGGGAAACTTTACTAATCAATCTCATGTATACCTTTTGAATTCCCTTTTTAGGTGATCAGTGTTCGGTGGGGATGGTCATTTTCACAATCAATAAGCTTTAGTTTCCTGTATGGAATTTACTATTAAATTTTAGCGAGGGAGACTGATTGAACTGCTAGAGGTCCCTAGTAACTAGTTGACTCTATTACATCGATCGATGGCGACTTAAGCTGCCACATTCCTTGTAAAAGATCGTGGTTATCGACCTGATACATCCATGCATACATGCATTAAGTGGATTCTACTCCTATTGATTCTCAAACCTTGTGAAATTTTCCTTAAAGCTCTGTAACTTCCAAGAGCTAGTGATTATTACTTGCAGATCTAATGTATGATCTCATCTCCATAACCTGTCTCTCAGTGTAAGCAAGCTTTGCTTGTAAACTTGCAGAATCAATGACATGCTGCGAGGCTATAGGTTAACATTCTGCAGAAAGGCATCACAAGCTTGGTGTAGAAAGTCTTGTGAGAGATGGGTTCGCTATTTAGGAATTTACTAGATCAACCCTTTTTTTGGTATGTTTGCTTTCTCTACAAGTGGTCACATGGGTTTTAACTTGTTCCTCGAAATATAACTAATCGTAGACCCACCCATTTAACGGGTGGTTCGTTGTAATATTGTATTTATTTTAAAATGTCTCGAGTAATTTACTAATATATTATTAATTTCACAATCAAACTTACTGAATGCATGTTGTATATTTGTATTTCTTTCTTTTTTTTTACAAGGTGAGAAATTAATTGATTGCACCGCCAGCAAAAATAAAATTATTGCAATAACATCGCTCCTTGTAGATTTTCCATTTTTTTTATGGCAACTGTGTAATGTGCACTTGAAACAGAGGCGGCCTGTGTTGATCAAAATCAACAATCGGATGGCAAAAGAGTGCGCGATATTTTCCCCTCATTTGCACGTCCTTGAGCTTTTCCTTTCGCATTGCAAAAATACTGCAGTGGCAAACAATTTCACAGCATCCCACTGCCAGTTTCATCTAAAAAGGGTGTGGAGAAACTAAGAACATGATGACACAATAAGTCAGACTTGGTAGATGCAACCAAACAAGTTCCATTGACTTTGACATACCTACAAACAGGTTTCCCTAGCAAAACTATCTATGAACAATTGCAGCTCATTGAAGTTACCTGTCTCCTGTACATAAACCCAGTTCATTCGCTGATCCAATCACCGTTACTGAACAGAAAAGGAAAGCAGATACTAAATTCAAGAAGGCTTAAATTATGATGCCGCAATGAATTTTTTTTTTTTTGGTGCCAGCATGAAATGGTGACATGCTCGGAAGATGAAATGTAGGAGGCATAAATTTGTGCCTGCTATTAACCAGGAGTTGCCTTCATTTGTACCTTTAGTCAGGAAAATTTTCACCGTCCTTGTTCTCTCTTAAAGATATTGGTTCTTCTATGCTTCTCTTCTTCAATCTCTGGAGGCTTTTGTCACCTTGATTCTCCCCAACATACTTGGAATCAACATTTTCCTTCAAGTTCATATGAATTCTATCTGACAGTAGATCTTCGCCCTTTCTGTTTTCATCATCCGTAAATGGCTTCTCACAGATACAAGATGGATATTCATGAAAGTCACCTCGTCCAGGCCTCACCTCATCGGGTTCTCCCATAAATCCTCTCTGGCTTGCTTTCACCTTTTTGGCAAATGTATCCCAGTCCATCCGATCCCTTGCCTTGAACAATGCACTGAGCTTCTTTGCATTCGGTCTGATGGTCCTCTTATGCCCAGCATATCTCCTAGGATCCATTATATAAGAGAAACAAAAATTAGTGCAGAGAAAAGGTATGTAAAAAAGAGAATAGTGAATTATATAAGAGTAACTTCTACAAAAAATAATGTAATAAATGAAATGGCATGGATTATTACAAGCAAGATTTTTCACATTTTGGAATTGGATTTCTATCATGTGGGGGAATAATAATTATGGAAGGAATAATTAATAATGAACGAATCATAAAAGGCGCATCATATAGTAAACAAATATTAGTAAATGTTTAAGCATCCCTTAAATTACTCGGGTATATAATGTCTAGAATCTTTTATTTTTATTTTTTTTGCAAAATATCCCTAGAACCACTCATTATATAAGGTCTGGAATGCCTTATATCACCATACATTTGATTATAATGACAATAAAAATCAGGTATTCACAAAAACATATCTTCATGAGAAAATATTATACTATGATCCAAAAATTCAAGTTCATTCAACACATCACTCTCATGATAGACAATGTAGAAAATAGAGGCACTAATATTTTCTCAAAATTAACTTTCTCGACAATTCAAATTTAATTCACTAAATCCTTCCTCATCGTCATATCAAATTGAAAACCAAAAACTAATTTTAAGCTTGAGCATATTCAAGAAAAATAAATAAATACAAGGACTAGTATTCTCACCTTCGACCAGCAAGAATCTTGGCCATGTTTCCATTGTTATTTGTGACAAAGACATCACTCTCATCACAGACAATGTAGTCAATGGCTGCCATGCGAGAGGAAAATGGAAAAAAAGATTTCAGCTCTTCGATTGCAAGCATCTCCTTCGTATAGAAGTTTGGGAAGAGTTCTCTAAGGGGTCTCAAAGTCTCTTCCCCGCCATATATTTCTCCAGATGCAACATAGAGGTATGTGTCGTTAGCAAAACCAAGGGCACGCAGCATTAATCCTACTTCATGAGGAGTGAGTGGACATTTTCCTCTCTCACGCTCTCCATCAGGGCTTAAATCCTAAAACATTGCAAGTATATATCTGGGGTAAATAAAACAAATAAAGAATCATCTGAATCCATCTTAAAAAAAGCAGTCCTCATTTCTCCAGGTAATTACAAGAGCACGACTCAATGGGTTGAGAATCTTTATATAAATACAAAATTGGAGGTTACAAAGGAATAGCATTCTTTTCTTACAGGTAATGTTGCCCATCTTTTTCTTATTTCACCAAGCTCAAATCTCTCCTTTTCACCCCCACCAAAGTAACACCCAGAAAACGCAAGCATATCAGGTTCAAACCTGTAATTTTAAACAGTTAGGCCATGAACATATAAATCCAAATGTACATACAGTTCACCACCTGTCTATAAAGCGTCAACATGTAAAGACCTGTGCTCATAAAACTCAAACATATGGATATGATAGTAATGCAGCTGAAATCCTTGCTAGAAAAAGGAGAGTGAGATACAGAAAGCAGTTCTTCTATACAAGTGGTCTGTTCATGTTCCTTTAGCATTCATTAGTTGCATAGAAAATTTGATAAGCATCTCTACCACAGCCTAGAATAAAATATACACAATAAAATCCAAGTGTTTCCTTTCCTATTATCTTCTCACACGTGCACACGCACATGTGTGCGTGTGACGAGGGTGAGAAGGGGGTGTCATGTAACAAATAGTTGTGCATTACATGAAAATTAGTAAATGGTCTAGAATCTAGAGGAGACTCTAGCCAAGATAGGATCCCAAAATCATAATTTTTAGCACCTGTCCCCCACAGCTGTCTTGACCATTAATTGGGGAAGAGATAGACATATTATGCAACCATGTTATTGACATTAAAGCAGCAGAATAGTCTATTTTCCCTCAGATTAGACATGTCAATTAAATTTTGAAGTAAAGGATACAAACCTCAAGTGAATTGCAATGTAACGTTTTGCCATCTTTCGCATTTTTGTCACGAGTCTCTCTCCAATTTCTTGTATGGGTTTTGTAAATCTTAAAGCATGATAATTAGCCCGGCAGCGCAACTTTTGCAGCTCTTCGTCAAGGTTACTTGCAAGCCTATAGTCAAACTTCGTCAACTGCACAACCTGCAAAAATTCATATCCTATTGCCTTGCTTACAACAAACTAGAACATATCAATAAAATACTTCACACATCGAAGAAAGAGACTTGGATTTCGAAAACTTTAAAGAGAAACACAAGGGCATGTAAAGGCGGCGATAACTAACTGGAAACTATCAGATTAAAAAGAATAATTACAAACTGAGGAGAGTGCCTTACACGTCTCCTTAATAATATTGGCAGAACTTGATCCAGATAATACTCAGGGGGGGATTTTCTTGGGACACGCATGGTATATGGGGGTTTTTCCATTGACCTCATGACTTTGTCAGGAACTCTTTTCACAATGGTGACATCTTTTGCAAGGTAAGAAATGAACCAATCAACGTCAAAAATGTTGACAAAGTCACTGCATACAAAGGGACATATGTAATTAGGAAATGGGTGTAAAGTTTAATATAAAGAATGCAAATATGAGAAAGAAAGAAATGATCTTCCAGATTAAAAACTAGGCAAATAGAATAACAAATCCCAACTTACCTATCATCCTTCCAATAGGAGTGATGATCTAGCTCAGGCACAACTAATGTAGCATTAAGAATCCGTGCAACAACCACAGCATCTGTTATCTAAGCAATTGTCATTTTAAAAAACACAACACATTAATATTCGGGCAAGAAAAATATATAACCCTATTTGATAAAACACTCTGAACCAAAGATAACCTTCACTTACTCCAGTTCTTTGTTGGTTCAACCCTCCGCTTGCAGCAATAAGCAAATAGCCATTTGATGCCCGCTCACGTACGGCAGCTACACATAGACTTAGCTTTGTTAGAAAGTTTGAACTCAAGTAGAATGTCTCAGCATCTTGTTCAGACTTGAAAGGAAATAACAGAACTAATAAAATCTACTCTAACAACCACTGATTCAATCCAGACAGAGCGAAATTGAACTTGTATTGTTACCGGAAGCAAACATTCCAGTAAAAGCAACTTAAAAAGAAATTTTGAACATACGAGGAAAATTACGCCCTCTTTCGCTACATCCATAGAAGAGATTCGAGTATTTTGATTTCCAAATATCAATTGCTTCACGTCGCCTTCCCTCCTGCAACACCATCCATTGCCACTTTACATTAACCCAATCTCTAAAAACATTCACACTTCCTACTTTCACTCAAAAATTCTACTTTTTTTTATATAAAAAAAAACAACATTGCAATTCAGAAAATAAGAAAAATGAGAAACTTGTGATTAATTAATACAGTACCAGCCTAGAGTAGAAGAGGCTGCGCTTGACTAATCGTTGAGAGTACCACTCAAGATCAGAAGCCACGTGTCCAGTGAAGAGAGAAACCAATCCCAAACCAAACAGCATCAAACCGCAAACAAGCGACCACGGCACCTTCCTCCGGTGCTGCTGGGTCGCCGAAGATCTCCACCACCGCCAGTCATTATAAATATTTTGATGATATTGATAATGTTTTCCGTTTGATTGGTTATAAAGCGCCAGGTTCGGTTTTTCCGATAACAAGCTAAGCATCCAAGCCTTGTTAGCCACTCCCATTCACTCCTATTTCCGGTTCCGCCCCTGTTTTCATCCTTTAATTTACTCAATTTTCCGCCGCCGCCACCACCATGCTGCTGATCATGAAAAATGAGAGCAGAAGAGGCAGGGTATAACCGTCAAACAATAAAGCGAATTGTGTAGAGATAATGGAAATCCTAAAAAATGAGGTTTGTTCAAAGATCAGACTAATAGACTACTACTAATGTTTATGGATTTCTTTTTCAATTTTTCGAAATGTGGAACACTGTAGAAGAGCTTTTCTTCTTTGGCTCCAGAGAGATAGAGAGGGCCTGTCTGTGTTGGAAAGTGAAGCTTCGTGATTTTAGGTTTTATAAAATGGAGAGATTAATTAATTAATTGTAGTATTTGTTTCTTTCAATGAAAAAGCAAAAACAGGAAAGTGAAAGACAGCGGCTTTTAAAGAAGGGAGTAACTAACAGAATACTCCGTTAACGAGAAAAGAGCGTTAGTTAGATTAGATGGTTATATTTAACGGGGTTGAGGGGTATAAGTGGAACTATGCCATAAATAAGCGGTTGCTCTTGTTATAAACCATCACATAACATGCCATGCTATAGATATGATAGATTGATAGATAATACACTAGTGCAGTTCATACTTCATAGATAGATCATCATGAATCGTCATATGATGTAGGATACGCTACATAGATTTACTTTTATTATTATTGTTACCCGTAGATTCATTATTATTTCACTTCAACCCTTTAAGTTTAAAATACTCAGTTTTACCATTATAGTTTTGGAGATTCTCAATTTTACCCTTCATTTTTTAATAACCGATCAAATATAATGATGGGCCCACTTTTATATTTATTTACTTGTTTAGGTTCTTAAATATTTCAATGATGTATTATCACATATTTGGGAATTTGAGATGACAAACTAATAAAAAAATTGAGGTATTCGAGCTACCTAATTAATTTAATATTGAAAATTTTAGAAAAATATGGGAGCAAAAGTGGAAAAAATTAAACTTTTAGCTGTAAAGGTAAGATATTGGCCAATCTGCAGATACAAACGTGAAGTTTACTCTCTTTTTTTTTTTATCAGTGTATAACGGGGGTATTTGAAAGTGTGTTAGTGGTTCCATTTCAAACTATTTTTCATTAAAAAATACATTAAAATAATATTTTTTTATTTTTTAAAAATTATTTTTGATATCAGCACATCAAAATGGTTTAAAAACATAAAAAATTAATTTTAATAAAAAAATTCAAATTTTATCCAACACCTATTTAGAACGCAATACCAAACGAAGGCTAGATGTCTGACCACATTATCTTGTAGATTTTCTTCAACATAAAAAAAAATTGTTGAAGCAGTGGGAAACTCTTTATAATTATTATTAAATCTAGCTTACTGAGTCAACCTTATATAAGAATTTATTAGATTAATTTTTTATATTTGGTTCCTATAATTTTAGGTATTTATGTTGAAGTGGCGGAAAACTCTTTGTAATTATTATTAATCTTTTATATTTGATCCCTGTAAATAATTTTTTATAAGAAAACAATATTATTTAATCTAGTGTAGTGAGTCAAACTTTATTTTCTTATATTTCAGTCTTTAAAAGTAGAGAGGGGTGAGAAGTTGATAAAAGAGTAAAGGAGATAAAGCTTATGAATAATCACATTCTAATCACACATAAAAAAATCAATATTGGTGTAGATGGATTTATGAGAAGAGAATTTGATGAAAGTAATTTTGTTTTTTAACCATGCAAGAAAAAAATAGAGTGGAATCTAGGAAGTGTTTTTTTTTTTTATTTAATTTTGAGCTTTTAAACTAATTAAATAGTGTTTTGGGATTGTAAATGAGGTTATTTAGGTTTCTACAATGTTTTTTATGTTTTTAAGCAAAAATATGTTGAAATTGGATTTTAAAGGTCTAAATACTCGAACTATGGTTTTTCAATCATCTTGTTCCAATGAACGACAGTCTATATATAAAAAAATCTTGAGCTAATTTTTTTGGCCCACATGTGCGTTGGCTTTTTTCTTTGAGGTAAGGCACGCAGGCTAGTCCTTCTAGTCCCAAGCATCCTAACCTTTGTGAAATCCCTTTAAATTTTTTTAATTATTGAATAAAACTATCTTAAAATTAAATTATTAAAATAATATTTCATAAACTATCCGATTATACTATATTTTTCAAACAAGACTAGAGTTTTGTTTATGATAATATTAGTAGAATCTTCTAAACAAAATTACTCACAAATATTCAATAAGAATAGAATATTTATTTTATTATTATTAGTTTTTTATATAATTTCATGAAATTAATTATTTTTTATTCTTTTATGAGATTACATAAAAATTATCGAGTCATGATTTTTTTTGTTCTTTTATTGAAACTTTATTTTCAGATAGTGATATGTATTTATTTTAAAAACAAAGCTTCTAATTAAAAAATAATTTCTTTTAAAATAATAGAAATACATCAATTAAGAAATGAAGTTTTGGTTAAAGAGATACATTTTTTCTCTCTCCTTATTCAAATCATTGGAAATTTTTATGAGTTTTTATTTTAACTAACTTTAGTTTTTATTCAAAAAACCATACTACTAATAAAAAAAAAGTTTTTCGTTAAAAGAAAAGGAATACATGAATAAGAAAATGAATTTTTGGTTGAAAATTACATTTTTTTCCTCTATAATTTTAAATTCTTTTAAATATTTATTTTAATTATCACGTAATTAAATAAAAATAGATACTAAAATGTATCCTGCAGCAACATTGCGTGGCCAGTCAAATATCTATGACAAATCAATTAGTTATTGATTAAGAGTGAAGATTTATAAAAATTATAAACTCATACGTGACTTTATATAGATGACACTAAATAGGTGGCCCGTGTTGTGATGGGGATCGACTCAATTTTTTCTCAGCTTGAAAAAAAAATACTAAGGCTGTAATACCCTGAAAAATTGAATAACATAGGACAACATTATCCTTTCATGAATAATTATAGGTGATAATGGTTGAGGGGCAATTAAGACATTTCACACAATTTGGTAAATATATAAGTATGGGAAAAATAGTAATAGTAAATAAAATAAAATAATATAATTAATTAGGTTCCTACTATGCTCTTTTTATTTTTAGAATATTATAAGTAACAGTGGGTATATTAGTAATTACATGATAATTTAGAGTATAAAAAGAAAATAAAACCCTAGAGTAATTTGTACCTATTTTTATAAGACAATGAAAACCTATATCAATAAAGAGAGGAAATGAGGAGATTCCATTTAGGGCCAAAATCATTGTTTTCTTTTAGTAGTTTAAGATGTGTATTCAATATCATTACCTTTTAATTAAGTTTTTGCATGTATATTAGGGTTATTGAAAAAGATTTAGAAATTATGATTTTTATGATATTTGATTTTTTAATCACTTTTAAAGGGTGAATATTATACTAATAGAGCCTTAGATTAATAGGAATCCATGAAAGTGATTTTATATGTTTTTTTTTGTATATTAATTTAAAGTAACAGTGAAATTAAAGAATTTAAAAATGATGATGAATTGATAAATTCATGCCATTGTAATCTAGCATTCCGATGAGTGTTTTGGTTAAAATTTGATACCTAGTTATAGTATGCTATAAGTTCTTCAATTTAATAGGTTATTTTTCTAAATCAGAGGTGTGGATTAGGAGTTATTATCATTGAAAATAAACCACTTGAATATGCAATTTCTAAATTTATAAGAGCATCAATTTTTTTTAAGTCTACTCTCCGTTAATTGGAGAGTGCAATTCACCTCAAATGTTTTATAACCCTAAAAAATTTGTTGTTTTTTTTTAATATATCACTAAAGAGTTTTAGTGTGTTTTTAAGAATTTTTATGAATTTATGATAAATTATTTATAGTTATCTAAATTTAATAGTTAATTATTAGAATTTGTTTTGGAGAGTAAATAACTTTTATAGTTCAGCTTTAAACTTTTTAATATAATAGAATTAATTGATTTTTATGTAGAATTTGAATACGTGAATGTTTCATATAGAACTTGATTTCTATATAAATTAGTTTATTTACTTATCAAATGATTTTCTAAAACTATCTGCAGTTAATAATCTTTGACACCTCCATTTTATCATGCTCATAACACTTCTTTACTTGAAATAAAATATTTCTTAGCCTTTTCGGATCAAATTTTTATAATGTTTTTTTTTCATCATAATTGCCATATGTTTTACATAATTATTTTTGGTATTTAATTATTGAAAATAAATACTGTATAAGTAAAATAGGGTGACTACGATAACATGTTTCTAGTGTTGGGTGATTTTTTAAAGGAATTTCAAGGTCATTTAAACTAGTGATATATTTAAACTTTGATTAAACTATGAATTAGAAATAGTCTTATGTATTGCATTGGATTCTGGTGAATATATAATTTAAGATGATTGTTATTTTTAGGTTGTTATGAGTGTTTGGTTGTCTCTAAGGTTAATATTGGATTTGCGTATAGGTAAGTAAATGTTCATATCTTTGATTAGTTATTTTGAGTTAGAAAATATATATTTATGTACTAAATAATTTTTTTTATTAAAATCTTTATTGTCTTATAAATTATGTGGATCAAGCATGATAAATAATTTATAAATAATATTAAGTGTTTTGTGAAAGTATGTTTATGATTGCAAAAGTGTTTTGAATATGTTTTGTTTTTGTGAACTTATTTGTGGATTGAATATGAATATGAATTTTGTTGACTGCACTTTGAACCCGACCTTATGGGTTATACATTGACACTTATAGACATATTTATTTAAAATTTGATGTCTAGTCATAGGAAAAAATATGACCCATTATTAATGTGGTTAGAGTAATTTTAGTTCTTTGGTTCTAAATTTGACTTTGAATATGAATGTGCAATCCACGTGTGTTTAAAATGGTTGATTTGAATTATTTAAGTTTGTGAATGATTTATAAATGTGTTTTTGGATTTTTGAATCTTTAAAAGTATTAATATTTTGATATAATAAATGAATTGATTGTAAGTTATATGTATTAGTAAATTTTGGCATACTTGGTCCAGCTATGGAGATGAGTTTTTATTTACTTAGTATGTGGCACTCACCTTCTATTTATTTATTTCAGATGGTTTGGAAGAGATTTAGAATGCTAAATGGTTGCTTTAAAAGCTTATAGTTATTTTATAAACTTCAATATTTCAAGAATTATATCAATTTATGACATTAGCCTTATAATACATTTGGTTTTATTTGACTTTGAACATAAGTACTTATTTGATATGAGATGATTTATATTGGATTTAGTTAATTTATTATTCAAGGTTTTTTTTTTCTTTTAACAAAGTATTATTTTGAACATAATTCATTAATTGAGATTTAGATGCCTTGCATGCCCAAGAGGCATGCCGTTGTCACGTAAAAAGAGTATTTTAATGATTTTTTTTTGGTTTGGGATGTGACAAAGGCGATGCAAATATTTTTAAAAAAGTAAAAAAAAAATAACAAAACAAAATGAAACTTAGGTCATTGACTCGATTATATTTAATAAACTCGGTTAATTTAATAATACAAATAAAAAATATACAATGACGGTAAATAAAATGAAAAAAGCTAACAACAAAAAAAAGGTCAAAAAAACCTTAACTGAATCCATCTTGATTATCAAGTAAAAAATGTGACTTAGTAGTGACACCAGGATAACCTCGTTGAAAACAAATCGAATAAAATCATGAGTCAATTATCAAACAACCTGACGTTGAAGAGTGAAACTAGAAAAAAAATTTAAAAAAACAAAAAAAACACTCGAGTTAAATCAGGTTAACCCGCTAACCTCACGATCATGGACAAAAGATTGAGATAACTCCATGGAAAGGAAAGTAAAAAAGAAAAAAGCACAAAAACCAATTCTCAATTAATCAAATGTTGAGGGATGAAATTAAAATAAAACATCAATTTTAAAGAAATTCAAATGTTAAAGGATTTTATCTAATAACAAAGAAAAAGTAAATGAAAACATGATAACCCATGAAAAGTAAAATAGAAAAAAATTAATAATTAATTTCTAGCAAACAAAATATTGAAATCCATCCGGACCAGCATGTAAAATCTACAACCTAGTTGATATACCGAATAGCCCCGTAAAAAAAAATTGAATAAAAATATGAAGCTTAATTATTAAACAACTCAATATTGAAGGGTTAGATAACCCGAATCATTTTTAAAATCAACAATTAAATCCAATAAAAAGTAAATAAAAAGCCAACTCTTCAATTAAATAAATATTGAATAATAAAACTAAAAAAACATGAGTTTAAAAAAGAAAAAAGATAATCACATCGAGTCTCCTAAAGTTTGTTTTAGATTTCACTTTCCTGCTATAGTTTTAAAAAATTATATTTTACATCTTGAACTTTATATGTGTGCCAACACTTTACATCCTCCTAAAAAATTAATAAAAAATATCTTATTATTTATAAATTTATCATTTTATTCATTTTATTGACTAAATAGCAACTTGAGCTTGAAAACAATATATTGTGGTGCTTATACGTCTTTAAAAGAAGCATTTTATCATTAAATTAATTGGGTTTCAAACTACACTATCAAGAAATGACAAACTCCCAAGATCAATAGAAGATCACAATATTATGCAGGAGTGCAATTTGACTTCATGGTATATCATGATGACATGGCTTGCTAAGAATGGATCTGGGGAGGATGCCATTGATTGATCTGTTCAGTTTAGCCACAGAGGATTGAAACCTGATGCACAGATTTTTGCTGGGGTGTTCTTTACTTGTAATGCCATGGTATATCATGATAACCCCGATGCATGTTTGTCTTAAAGTCAATTGCAGTCATAATAATCATATTATCAAAATTTTGCCTTTTGGTTCCGGGCTGGCAGTAAAATTGTTTAGGTTGTTGTTTTTTTTTATTTCTGGATAAACCAATTTGGGTTTTGTTCTTAGATTACTGTTTTTTATATTTTTAAATTGTGAGGTGCTGATATAAAAAATAAATTTTAAAAAATAAAAAAAATATTATTTTAATATATTTCTAAGTAAAAAACATTTGGAAAAACAATCTCAACCAAATTTTTAGAGAATAATATAAATAATATATTAGGACCCCATTTAATAGCTTAAATTGTGGAGTTGAGATGATTTTTGACATTGTATCAGAGTCTTGATAATCAAATTGTTACGAGTTCGAATCTAATCATCCTTATTTATTTGATAAAAATTAAATACATGGTAATATGAACTTGTGTAAGTTTCAAGCCTAAAAAATTTTAACTTGAGAAAGTGTGTTAGAGAATAATATAAATTATATATCTTGAAATCTCATATAATAGTTTATATCTTAAGTTATTGAGTCAGGATGAATTTTTTAACACAAATTACCCTTGATAGCAAGATTATTGGTTTTTATAGGAAGGTAAAATAATTATTTCATTGTGTTAAATTGAGTATTGATGCACAGTAATAGTTTATGACTTTTAATTTTCATTTTTGAATGCATGCGAGAAAGTCCAGCTGTCAACCTCTCGAATCAATCTCAATCGACGAATCCGTTTTACTTTTGATTCCGTTAAAAGCAATGCTTTCATCCATCAAGCCACAAAACTAGCGAAGACAATAAAGATCGTTTTTTTCTTTTCGAGAAGAAAAGAAGAAGCCTGGGGATAATATCGAAGGGCAAACATGAGCCCGGAAAGGACGAGAAACAGCAAAAACAAACCAGGCATGATCAGTACATATCCAAGCCGTCGTTCTTCATCTAGTCGATTGGCGGTGGAGAAGATCGTTTTGTTTGGATCCCCGTGAGGAAGATGCCCAGTGCCTTGTTGTTTTCACTCCACACCATCCACATCCCTGCTGCTCAGGAAGAAGGTGGTCCTCCGTTTTCTTTTCTTCTCTTTTTCTGTCTGTGGCCGATTTTTCTTTTTCCCCACTCTTTTTGAGCATTGCACTGGTTTGGGTTGTATAATGAAGGTTTTTTTTTTTTTTAATAAAAAAGGGGAAATGGCTGGTACAGGAATTAAATTCCTTGGTATTGAAAACTGCAACGACATTTTCTGAATTGCTGCTCCAATCTCAGAATCCCTGACAAGTGACAAGAAATAAGAAAAAAAATTAACAATATTTATAGTTTTAGCCCAAAAAGTAGAAAAATAATTTTCCTATTTTAGCCCCTTTTAATTTCATTTTCTATATATAAAAAAAAATATTAACCTTTTCATTATTTATGTAAAAAATAAAACCGAATTTTATGGTTTTCGTGAGAGAGTGATTGCAGCCGTGTATATAGTAAACGGAAACATCTTGACGAAGGTGGTCCATGAAACCAACGACTTGAAAAGGATGTCTTTGAGTCCTTAATTGGAATCTCGAAAAAGAAAGGGAAAATGCCATTGGGGAGATGCATGTTACTTCGAACACTAACGCCGTTAAGTTATCGGTACTCGTCGGGACAGTGTGTCAACAGATGAGTTATTTGCCATCAATCAATTAGCACAATCTTGTTGAGGTTGATCCCTTTTATTAATGTTTTCAAGAAATAAATCCTTTTATTTAAAGATAAAATAACATGTCTTAATTTTTGTTGAAGGGTTTGGAATAAGCTGGGCATGGACCCCGTGTGGACGTGGGAAGATTACCTGCAGATGCTAATTAGTAATTAAGACACTTGTAATAGAAATTGATTGCTCGCAAAAATAATTGGCAAACATTTAACTAAATTATAGAAAACGATGTATTATTACTTCTATTTATTTTTGGTTTTGATTAAGGGTAAGAAAAAAATCAAAAAACCGATTAAACCAGAAAAAAATAACTGAAAAAATCAAACCGTGAAAAAAACCGATTAAAATTTTGAAAAAACAGAACCCAAACCGAAAAACCGAGCCAAACCGGTTTG
>Ga0307509_10002864_pt1 | contig 27299 bp, 37 predicted proteins | sample 10_EM_MG_FD_202245 | JGI IMG/M metagenome (GOLD analysis project Ga0307509, IMG submission 202245) | Populus trichocarpa ectomycorrhiza microbial communities from riparian zone in the Pacific Northwest, United States - 10_EM | ecosystem: Host-associated > Plants > Roots > Unclassified | place... | reverse complement strand
CCCAAAAGAAAAATCTCACAGCCCACAACGACGCCAGCCACACAAATCCCAGTATCACACATAACCACCCTTCCCAATTTCCGCCACCGCCCACACCAGAACCATTGGTGTCGGCCACAAAAAAACAACAGAGGAATCACAGGCTCTCACTCGCTCACACATGATACAAAGCAGGAAGTATGATATGATAGGAAGGAAGCATTTACTCCAACCCGACGGAAAGCCATTAGCCAGTCAGTCCGGTCACTTACTATACCGGGTTGCCACCCGCCTTCAAGGATTTCCCATGATGGAGCCACGTCGGTGTACAGTACACGGACAGTTTTATATATCTGACACAAGACGGTTAGGTTATCCTTGGCAGGTGCACGGCTCACCCACTCGATTTCTGAAAAACAGAGTGGAGTTTTATTTAACCTCAGCGATGCAGTTTCGTTTTTTCCCAGCCTGAGGCTCGCGCGCATAGTATTCCTAGAGTACCGGACCGGTTATCCCCCTCCCCCCCCCCCAGGCAACAGGGTGGAATGGATAATGTTCCTAGTCTTCCCCTAGATACAGTAAATCCCGTTGCTTGACCACCACTCTCGCCACCCTTATGAAGCGACATGGACCACACTATTGCGAAACTAGCTGGCGATCAAAGACCATCAGTCCAACCCCCCGGTTGTTTATCCCCGCCGAGAAATAGCGAGTCATAATAGCAGCCGGGTGGGCGGTGGCGAACATGCGACTCAAGACCGACGGGGAAGAAACTACTGCAGGATCGTTCGACTTATGTGAATGAGTAAACCCGAATGGGCTTGGATATGTTTCATGAAAGCTTTAGTTAGAGTGCAAAGAATCAGTAAGAATAGGCTCAATCACCCCCAGAAGGTACAGTTTCGTTTAAAACACATACTCCAAGTTAAAACGCTGTAATACTGTTTGGGGCTTAGTGCTCTATTAGAGGGACTAAAGCGTGATATAAGACTTAACTTGCGCAGTCATAAGATCGAAATGCTCTATGTATAACTTTTTTATTATTATATTTAATTCGCGTTGTGGCAAAAACAACCTTCAAGTGCCCACATCGGCATTTTCTTTGCCCGAGCCCCGAGAATAGGAAGCGTTATATTTATCCGCTGAATATAACTCAGAGAGATAAAATAACATTTCCATTCAACCGTCACCCATCTTGGAAAAAGGGTACAGAACTTTTGATCCCATCCGACATACACCGTAAAACCCAAATGAAAAGGCTATGGGAAAGCATGATAAACAGAGTCTACGAGTACAGTTTCTTGTTGAAATCATGTAATCCATGAACATTTCCTTCGGCCTGAGCGGAGACAGTTCTGATTTCGAAGCGGACAAAGCCGTCTTTGACCCCCTGTTGAAGCTCGGAAACACTCTGAACCCCAATATCTTGGAAAGAGTGTTGAAGGCCAGCCTGGAGGTATGGGACAAACTTTGTTACCGAGCCACGGTCCAAAACAGAGCCACTATATTCAGTCAGCTGTAATCCGGTATCAATAATAAAGAAACCTCACTACGAACCTTACTCCTTGAGCAACCCTGATCTTGTCACCCTCAGAAAAATATCTTCCAGTGGCGGCATTATCCCCAGTTCTCATGCTCTCCATCGCATCAATACTACCCATCCCACGGTAGGCTTTGACAAGCTTGCCCTCAGAGCTCAAGAAGTACTTGCCAGGTGACTCAGTCGTTCCAGCCAAGAGACCGCCCATCATGACAGTGCTAGCGCCCAGAGCAAGGCCCTTGACTATGTGACCAACGTTCTGAATGCCTCCGTCTGCTATGCAAGGAACACCAAAACGGCTAGCAAACTCACAAATGCTATAAACAGCAGCTGCCTGGGGGCGCCCGACCGCCATGACCTCCTGAGTAATGCAGGCTGACCCAGATCCCATACCAATACGAAGACCATCGGCACCGGCAGCAATCAGGCTCGCAGCCTGCTCTCTGGTAACAATGTTTCCGGCAATGACATCAATGTTGGGGAACTCCTTTTTGATCCACTTGATCATGGAAATTTGGTACAAGCTGTTACCCTGGGAGCTATCCAAGATTACAATGTCCAAGCCAGCCTCGGCAAGCTTTCTCAATCTAGCCTTGTCGTCCTCGCGAGTACCGATAGCCGCAGCACATAGCAATTGCTTGCTATAGGGGCGCTTGGAGGCAAGAGGAAAGTGAAGGTTCTTCATCAGATCAGAACGGGAGAGGAGCGCGGTAAGATTGCCGGCCTTGTCAACGATTGGGAGCTTTCCCTTCTTTGAAGAGCGAAGGATCCCATTAGCTTCGCGCAAGTTAATCCCTTCCGGAGCGGTAAGGAGCTCGGTGGTCATAACCTCCGAAAGAGCGGTAGTGTTATCTTTGTGGAATTGAATGTCACGCATGGTCACGATACCGATAAGCTTCGAGTGGAGATGGCCGTCCTCTAGAGTAGGCCCAGTATTAGCAATAAATCCCGCATGCTAAAAGTTAATGGGGGAGCAGAAATATAGTGCGGCCGATATCAGATAATTTCAGTTCTCCACACGAGATGTACGTCGATACGGTTGAACGAAAGTTATAATAGACTTGAATCATCATATGTAGCCCGTTGAAAAGCAATTGATGAAGAAAATTCGGTTCCTTACCAGTAATAGGAATTCCAGCAAATCCTTGCTTCGCTTTGACCGTTCTGACATCTCCGACAGTGTTCTTGGGACCCATGACAACGGGGTCCAAGATGAACCCGTTCTCGTACTTTTTGACCTTTCTCACCATCTCGGCCTGATCCTCAGCAGTGCAATTGTGGTGAATGACACCGACACCACCGAGAAGTGCCATAAAAATAGCCATCTGTTCCTCAGTTACTGTGTCCATCGGGGAAGAAACTAACGGGAGCTTGAGCGAAATCCGCTTGGTTATTTTTGAATCGAGAGTCACATCGGATGCTGGGAATCCAATGTAACCCGGAAGGATGAGAAAATCGTTGTATCTGCCCTCGCAAAATGACACCGGATCAGAGCAAAATTCACTCCACAGAGGGAGACAGAGGGAACGAATGGGGAAGGAAATATGGAACTTACGTTAGACCTCCACGCTTGGAGGTATCAAGGAGAGAACGGACATCTAAGCCATCTCTCTCATATTCCTTCTCTAGAACGCTCAGGGCGGTTGAGTAGTCAAGGGGTTCAATGTTTGCTGCCGTGGAGGACATTTTGAAGGAACTGTAAGGAGTGGTTGCAAGATAACTTGGAGGAAGATGGCTACTTGCAATCAATCGGAGGCGAAAGAGAAAGGGAAGTCGACTGAGCAAGGGACACCGGCATGCCAGTCCGAGAGAGAGAAGAAGAAGAAGAAGAAAGAAAGGGAGAGAAAGGAGGGAAGAGAAGGAAGAAAGGAACGGTCATCTAGGGTTAGGGGAAACTTTGTGAAGAAAAAAGGAAAAGATGGTTAGCGGGGAACGGGGGGGGGGGAGATGGCACTCATAAGGGGTTGTTGGTGGGGCAATTTTTGACCGCGTGGGATCCGTTCATCTGATAAGGTCAAAGATAATCTTCTCGTTGAGAGGTTATCGTATGATACGGGTATGATAGGGTATGCCGTGATACAAGTACAAGTAAGAGCAGGGTGAGTCTGGGTGACGAATTCAACTTAATTTCCTCCTCGTGATAGTGTATTATATAAGCAGCACGAAAGGATTTCTTTCAAGGGCAAATGCAAGCGACGAGAGGCTGGTTTCTGGCTTGTCCTGGCGAGCCTTGCTGCCTGCTTCAACATCCGGTTGGCAGTTCAGCTCAATCTGGTTCACACTAGCAACCAACCCTACGCCTAATGAGGAAGATTGTTTACCAAGGCCTGCTAGACACAACACTTCACATTCGTCTCTAGCAACTAACCCGCATAAAGCTTGCATCACAAGAAGTTGCACTATGCCCTACAGAATTTTCCCTCTTCTCTCCTCTTCCTTCATGCCGAAGCTTTTATCATATTAAAAACCTTTATGGTTCCCCGTCCCCCATCCAATCTTCCTCAGCCCTCGCTCGCTCTTTTTCTGAGCTAGTTCGTCAGTCCCTTTTCTACGCAAAGGTGCCGTAAGCCCCTTCCCCAGTGTGCTTGTGCTCAGATGCGCACTGGCCACATTTATTATTATTTGTTTACTACCGAGACCTTTATCGGCCTGCCCTAATACCCACCACCACACAGAGCCCCCCCCCCCAACTACGCCAACAACTTCCTCCCACCATCGTCACCATCGTCACCTCGCTCTTTGTCCCCCTCCCCCTCATATTCCTCTCTTTATCGCTATACCCTCATACCTCCATTGCTATCGGTGCGAGCCATTACCTTGCGCCATTCACTCCCTTTGCAATGTCTCTATACGCAAACTCGTCGCCACACAGACGACAGCCATCAAACGCTTCAACCACATCCGTGACGTCGACAGCCTTCTCTTTTCCCTCTTCCCGCTCGACAACTGTTAGCTCGACAACATCAAACTCCTCCCGGTTCGGCTCTGTCGAGGCCCGGGAGGGTTCTACGAAACACAAACACACAATGTCTCTTGGTGCTAATATGTCACCCATGGTTTCCTCATACACCACAAACTCCATTCCTACGACCCCTCCAAGACCCCCCACCGGAACAACAAACTTCTCCCCCTCGGGTTCACGCCACTCCCGTGGTAATAGCCATCCCCCGCCCAGTGTCTCTGGATCGCCGCAAAGCAATGCTCCAGGCTCGCCAAGATCGTTACAACGACCTCTACCGACGCCAACGCCTTATAACTCGTCCTTTCGTCAATCTATGATTTCCGGCACTACCTCTCTCAAGGAAAGTGATATCGACTCACTGCGTAATAGCAGTGTCTCTCACTTTCGTACTTTATCCCGAATAAAGAATGAAGGCGCCAATCAGGAGTTTGCCATTGATGCCGGGCAGGATGTGGCGGGGATGTATGGTCGGAAGCGGCTACAGAGAGCAAACACCGACAACTTGACCAGCTGGGAGAGAATGAATTGGATGGACAAGCGGCGGCAGTATATCCAAGCCTACGAGTACTTGTGTCACATTGGCGAAGCCAAAGAGTAAGCCCCGTATAAAATTTAGCCCGCTTGCTTAGCTTACTTGGTTCTCGAACAGATGGTTGGAAAACTGCATTGGCGAACCAATCCCCCCAGTTGTCGAGCTGGAAGAAGCATTAAGGGATGGCGTAACCCTTGCGAAGCTAGTACGGGTATTTGCGCCTGAGTTAGTACCCAGAATATTTGAAGCAAAAAAGCTACAATTTCGCCATTCGGACAACATAGACCGCTTCTTCAAATTCCTCAAGAGAGTCGAGCTTCCAGATGTATTGCCCCTCTTGGTCCTCTCATACACTTACCATCACCGGCTAATTGCACCATAGATCTTTATATTCGAACTCACTGATCTTTACAACAAAAAGAACATTCCCAAAGTAATTTACTGTCTACATGCGCTCTCTTATCTCCTTATCCGCCTTGGTCTTACAGATAATTCTATTGGTAATCTTGTTGGAAAACTTGAGTTCACGGAAGCCGAAATTCAAAATACCCAGCGAGGTCTTGATATGGCTGGAGTCAGCCTTCCTTCCTTCCGGGGCGTAAACAAACATTTTGGCGATGCAGAGCCGGAGCCGGAACCGGTCGAATCAGAAGAGGACAGGATCGAAAGAGAGCTGAAAGAGGTGGAGCCAGACATAATCCACCTTCAAAGAATATGCAGGGGGTTTTTGGTCCGCAACAGGTTGGGCCAACATATGGAACTCCTTTGGGATTCGGAGGACTCTCTCATCGAATTGCAGGCTCTTGTTAGAGGAATGTTTGCCCGTATCGCATTTGGATATAAGGCGGATATGGCCAAGTGGGCCAAGGACGTTCAGGCACACACCAGAGGTTACCTCATTCGACAAGCCATATCACGCCAGTTACGACACTTCACGAGTCATGAGAGATTGATTATACGACTTCAGGCCCGATACCGAGGACAAAAATTAAGGGAAAAGTTCAGGAAACAGAGGATGGAGCTGGAACTAGCAATGATTGGAATTATAGAGCTACAAGCCGCGGCAAGAGGTATGCTCTTGAGAGCGAGACTTGGTGCTCAGATGGGTGACGTATATGAGAATGAGGATGATGTCGTGGATCTCCAAGCAAGAGCCAGAGGCGCTTTGCTGCGAATGAGCCTCGCTGCCAAGATGGACGATGTTTTCGAAAGCGAACAAGGAATCACCGATGTACAATCCGCGATCCGTGGAGTGTTGGCGCGGAGGAAGAAGGACCGCCTACTCAGCGACTTGAATGATACCGGGAAAGCAGTTACAGCATTACAAGGGGCTATCCGAGGGAAATTGGTGCGGAAAGCAATTTCAAAGGACGCTGAAAATTTAGGGAAAGCCGATGATTCTCTCACCAGAATGATGGCCGGTGCCCGAGGCATGCTTGTGAGGAAAGCCATCCAGCGAGACCTCGCAGCATTGAAGGAAGTAGAGATCGCGGTTTCAGCACTACAGGCCGCTGCTCGGGGTGCCTTAGTCAGGAAAAATATGGAGAGAGACCAAGGAACCCTCAACGCCGAGGATAGCGTTCTCCCATACCTCCAAGCAGCAATTAGAGGCTATATTGTTCGTCAGAATTTCAGCGCAGACAAGGCAGCCCTTGAGGCCAACGTGGAATTATGGACCAGACTACAGGCTATCGGAAGAGCAAACCTCGTCAGAGCGGAATACCGGCGGAAGCTAGAACGCCTTGCGGAGGCCACTGAGGATGTGATAGAACTTCAAGCCCATGTCCGAGGTGCCCTGGCCAGGAGCGCCTTTGACGCCATACTGGATGAGCTAGATGCCCAAGTCGAAGCCGTTGTTGATTTACAATCGAGAGCTCGAGGTGCTCTCCAACGCTGGGCTGTCTCGGATATTCTAGATGCCCTCGATAGTGAGGTCGACAGTATCATTGATACCCAAGCACACGCTCGTGGATTCCTATTCCGCCAACGGCAAGGGCGATTCCTGGATGAACTGTTTTCCGAGATGGATTCGATCATTGAAACGCAAGCTGCAATCCGAGGTGCTCTGGTCAGAAGCTATGTAGACGATATCATTCTAGCAGTTCAAGACGAAGAGGATACCATTATTGAACTTCAGGCTGCAGCACGAGGCTTTTTACAAAGGAAAGTGTTTTTCGGGAAATTAAAGCATTTCAAGGAAAATATGGAAAAGGTTGTGAAGATTCAGAGTTTTGTTCGAGCAAAGCAGCAAGGGGAGGCCTATAAATCGCTGAGTAAGTACCTTTCGCCACCCTAATACTGCATACACTCATACTTACGCTTCTCCAGTGGGCGGCAAGAATCCACCAATCGGGACCGTGAAGAATTTTGTCCATCTTCTCAATGATAGCGATTTCGACTTTGATGAAGAAATCGAATTCGAAACCCTTCGAAAGAACGTTGTCCAGCACGTCCGAGCCAATGAGCTGGCCGAAGCCTACGTTAGCCAGCTTGACATCAAAATTGCCTTGCTCGTCAAGAACAAGATCACTCTGGACGAAATCATCAAGCACCAAAAACGATTTACCGGCCATGTCGGAAATCTGCTCAGCAACACAGCAATAGCTAGCTCCGATCCCTTCGACCTCAAAGCCCTCAACAACAACTCTCGCAAGAGGCTTGAGCGTTACCAGCAAATGTTTTTTGCCCTTCAGACCCAGCCATTATACCTCACTAGGTTATTCAAACGAGTTCGAGAGCAAAATACACCTGATCAAGAGCTAAAGAAAATCGAAAATTTAGTGATGGGGATTTTCGGATATGCTCAGAAGAGGCGTGAGGAGTACTACCTATTAAAGCTAATTGCAAAGAGTATCAAAGAAGAGGTGGACAACTGCAGCCGCCCGGAAGAGTACCTAAGAGTCAATTTCTTCTGGATGAAACTGGCCATGAATTACATTCGATCGCCAAGGGATAGAAAGTTCATGAGACACGTCCTTGGAACCCTGGTTAGGGAGGAATTCATCGAGAATGAGGAGCTTGACCTCGAATGCGATCCCCAGCAAATTTATTTATCCTCCATCAACAACGAGGAACTCCGAACCGGCAAAAGATCCAAACGCGATCCAAACGTTGGTCGTGACATAGCGATCAAGGACCAAGAAACCCGGGAGACCTTCGTTGCTCATCTCTCCGCTCTGAGGAATCTTGCTTACGACTTCATAAGCTCTCTTGAAGACAATCTCAATCTAATGCCGTATGGCATACGATATATCGCCCAGCAATCTGTTAAAGCACTCACGGAGCGGTTCCCCGATGAAAACGAGGAAACGATTTTGCAAATTGTTGAGAACTTCATCTACCAGAAGTATTGGGGCCCCGCGGTGGTGGCTCCCGAGAGCTATGGTGTTATTGAAAAAGCCCCGGCTCCAATGCAGAAGAAAAATCTTGCTGAACTTGGGAAGCTCTTGAATCAAATCTCCAGCGGACGTCTCTTCGCGCAAGCCAATCTTTTCTTACAGCCTCTCAATCACCATATCCCCGAGGCGGTTGGCCGGATGAAAAGCATTTTCAGGACAATCATCGGCGTTCCTGACCTAAAGACGCGTTTCGACATGGACGAGTTTGAAGATCTCACAAGCAAAGAGAAACCTACCCTTTATATCAAGATGTCGGACATCTTCACCATCCATCGTTTGATCGCTCAGGATATTGAATCCATTGCGCCTAGCAAGGAAGACCAGATGAGGGTCATTATCAGCGAGCTCGGGAGTGTCAAGACTTCAGAAGCTGAGCTGAAGAATGTCGGCAATACTGAGATTGGGCTCCATCTCGACCCTCACTTTCAGAAGATTGAGGATCCAGATAGCGAGGTTAATGCACTATTCGTTGAAACCAAGCGCTGTATTCTTTATATCATCCGTGTACAAACCGGCTCAACCCTTATGGAAATCCTCGTAAAGCCCATCACTGTTGAGGATGAAGAACGGTGGGAGACCCTCTTGGAGGAAGAGCGAGCACAAACCGGAAAGAAGAAGAACGCTTATGCAGACGCGACAACCCTCTGCGACATTAATTCGTGAGTTTTTTCCTCCCTGATCATAGCACAGCACTAACATAACCCACAGTATGACATACGGAGAGCTCAAGAGGACTTCCTTGGAATGCATAATCCGGCTAGAATCGACTGGGAAAATCACTCGCAAGAACCAGTACCAGGACCTTTTAAATGCCATTGCGCTCGATATCCGAACGAAGCACAGGCGCCGAGTCCAACGAGCCAGAGAAGTTGAAGGTGTCAAATTAACTCTTGCACACCTAAACGAGAAGGCCGTCTATCTAGAGGGCCAGCTTCAGAGCTACAATGACTATATCGAACAAGCGATGGTCACGCTCCAGACAAAGAAGGGGAAAAAGAAGGTCGTCCTGCCTTTCACTAGGCAGTACTTCCACATGCGAGAACTCCAGAAATCTGGCCGGGTGCCTGAATTTGGATCCTTCAAATATAATGCAAGAGGATTGGCGGATAAAGGCGTGTTGGTGAGTTTGGCAGGCTTTCCAGAGAGGAAATGGGATAAAGTTGGCTTCACCATCTCCTCAGAGGTAATCGGTGTTTTCCATATCGAAGCCAGCAATGGCAGTATGATGATTCCTGGGGCCAGCGCGGATGTCTTGTTGGACGATCTACTACAGGTACATTACTCCAAAAACGCAAGCAAGTCATATGGAAAACTAACGCCCCTTTAGAAGCAATTCCACAACAACCAGTTCCTGGTGGTGTGTGACGGCACGATCAAGTTTAACGTAAACTTGCTCCTTCATCTTATCTTCCGGAAGTTCTATCGCGATGAATAAATCGTGTTTCTGCTTTTTTTCTTCCTTGCCTTTCTAGCGTTCCTTCTATCGTTCTTAAATCATAGCACAAAATCATAGCATGTTCTTTCCTTGGTTGGGCATAGCCGGTATCGAAGTAGGGCTGGGGTATAAAAGCGGTTAGCCGGATATTGGGACTGAGGCGTTTTCTTGTCAATCATACCACTCTTCTTTGTATGTGTTTTGTTATTTTTCCTTCCTTCCCAAAGCATTCGTGCCAGGGGCCGCTTCCCTATTCAATTTTTACCTAAACAAAACCCTTTTCCCTTTTTCCTTGTAAATCACACGTCTTCTCTTTTATTTTTGGTGGGAGTTGGCTTTTTTTGTCCCTAACTTTTTGTTTTCTTTTCCTATTATCTCTCCTTCCTGATGGGCTGGCCTGGACAACGGATACCTATACCCTTTACCCTTCTCGGCCTACTGCTGTGAAACTCCGATTTACATACAGTCTGCTCCAGCGTCACGAGATTCCAGCACTAAGAAAACTGCGCAGAAAATATGCTGCAAAGGCTTCCTGACCCTCGCCACTCCGGAATCCCGCGACGCGGGAACAGGCTGTGATCCTCACTTGACTTACTGTCTCCTGGCGCGCAGGGTGCAATAAGTACCCATTAAAATAATTCTTGGTGTATTCGGCCATGGGTCATTTAAAAAAAAAATCGCATCCCGTTCGCTCTGCGGTAAACAAGCAATACCGTACATCGACTAGCCAGTATTACATTACGGTACGGTGGGCAGTCATGTGAGAACTCTAATTGTTGAACTCTGTTTACGAGTATATTTTTGTTGACGCTTTGGGCCTCTCATTGTATTTTTTTTTGGGGGGGGGCGGGAGTCATGATTTTTGTAAACAGCGAGTCATTGGGCCGCTCGGTCGCTCGGTTTCGTGAGTTCTGGGGAAAGTGCGGGTAGGGCTATCCAATGGGATATTTTGGAATACTCATTAGTTGAAAGTCTCAAGGAGCGTGGATTGTAGCCACGATATCAACCGTGACAATTATCTATCTTGGTCATTGTGGGCCTTGGTTGGTTGCATCAAGCCTTGTTTGTTGTGTCGAGCTATTTGGGGTGAGTGATTTATCATGATCGCCCCTAGTCATAAGTCAGATTTAGAAGGTCACTGTCAACGCTCAAGAAGCAGCCACCAACCACCACCAACCACTACCAGAGCAGTGAGATTGCATGCGGAAATCTTGAATGCGTGACACTTCCCTTGACACTAATTTACAGTAAGTTATCTGTAGTTTTCTCGAAGGGCTAGAAGAGGGGACATGTTGTTGTGGCGGGGGCAGTGCCGCAGTGGCGAGTGATGTGCGAGCAGTGTTGAGACACTGGCAGTTGCTACAGCAACGAATGATGCAGGGTTTCCCACGCGCCTTGGCTACCCTAAACAAACAGCAAGTCTGGCCTTTCAAAGAGTCAAAAGCTTCAACTTTCCTCACTCTCCTACTCTCCGATCCTTCATTCCCCCGTCAATCCTTCCTCCCCCCCACCCCAAAACATCTACCGATTGACGACAAAAAAACAACCACACTTTCCAACCAACAATTGATCAAGTTGTTTGTGTAGTTTGAAAAATACAGGAAACCACAGCTCTGTTTTGACACTCCTTTATTATTTTTCTTGGTTTCTCTGAACGGTAAAATGTTTGAGAAGTCTTCGATTTCGGTGACTGGTGGGATATTTCCATGAACCTATTTCTTGATCCAGAAATTCACTAACCTTAACTTATTCTTTCTAGTCCGGGTCCGTCCGTTCAGTATTCGAGAAGCCGCTCAAGTGTTTGTTTACCCCACCCTAGTATCCGGATGAAAAGTTTCTCAGCTAACGGAATGTTTCAGGACACGAATTGAAGATTCACCATCATTTTTTGGCGACGGCTCCCTGGTTGCAGCGCCCCCTCCAAAGCTTACAGGGAAAGGTATTCGAAGTGTAGTCAAAGTTATAGATGATCGTGTACTGTGCGTTGCCCCCCCTCACCCCTCACTTTCCATTTCAATCCGAGCTAATCTGATTGGATTGTCAGAGTATTCGATCCCCCGGAAGGAAATCCTGTAGCACGGTATCAGAAGACGATTGTTCCGCAGGGAAAGAGAGTCAAGGATATGCGATTTGGCTTCGATAAGGTTTTCGATGAGAACTCTACTCAAGAAGACGTTTACGAATCTACAACCAAATCGCTGCTGGACAGTGTATTGGATGGATATAATGCTACGGTGTTCGCTTATGGAGCTACTGGATGCGGAAAGACACATACCATCAGGTTTGAGGGCCCCCTATTCTTAGGCTTCCATTTGTGCTAACTTGATTGTTCACTTAAAGTGGAACTCCACAACACCCGGGGATAATTTTCCTTACTTGCGCAGAGTTATTCGAGAGAATCGGATTGCTGGCAGACGAAAAGGAGATCGAATTGACACTTTCGTATCTCGAAATATACAATGAGACTATCCGAGACCTTTTGGTCCCAGGTGGAAGCAAGATGGGGTTGCAGCTTCGGGAGGACTCGAGCCAGAATATCTCCGTTGCCGGACTATCAACACACCAGCCAAAGAACGTCCAGCAAGTCATGAATATGATTTTGATGGGTAACCAAAATCGTACAATGTCACCGACAGAAGCGAACGCTACTTCATCTCGTTCCCACGCCGTTTTACAAATCAACGTTCTGCAGAAGCCCAAGACTGCTGGTCTCTCGGAGAATCATCTAATGGCGACGTTATCAATTATTGATCTTGCCGGAAGTGAGCGTGCATCTGTCACTAAGAATCGAGGAGACCGGCTACTGGAAGGCGCCAATATCAACCGGTCCCTGCTTGGTAAGTATACACAACTTGGCTCACTCGTGTTTATGCTTGTGCTGATTGTACAAACAGCTCTGGGAAACTGCATCAACGCTCTCTGTGATCCTCACAAGTCGAACCATATCCCTTATCGAGACTCTAAACTCACTCGATTGCTTAAGTTCTCGTTAGGGGGAAATTGCAAAACGGTCATGATTGTTTGCGTCAGTCCCTCTAGTCAGCACTATGAGGAGACCCACAATACCCTTAAATACGCGGATCGAGCAAAGAATATCAAGACCAAGATTTCCAGAAATACGATGAACGTCAATAGGCATGTTAGTCAGTATGTGAAAGCGATCTATGAACTCCGGGGCGAGGTGGAGGAGCTCAGGAAGCGGTTGGGCGATTCTACCAGGGAGGCGATGGAAAAGATTGTTCGACAGGGCTCTGCCAAAGAGAACTCAATCAAGGATGGGATGAAAAGGCTGAGAGCGGCTTTTGAACAGTCTAAGGAAATGAGGTGTGAAAGGATTAATGATCTCAAGAACCTCAGGATGGTGGAGAGACGGACGTCGGTGGTGACTGCATGGATAGCTGCTTTTGACCAGGCCTTTGATAGTTATCGGACTGAGGATCCCCCGGCTTGCGTGCTGAAGATGCGTGCTGAGGCACAGAAGGTCATACTTGATCTGCGCGGAAACCACCAGTATCTTCAGCAAAAACTTGTGGGACCTAACTGGGAGAAAGTCATCGATTCTGCCCTGCAGGCGAGTCTGCGGAGTCTACAGGCCCATGATGGGGTTACAGAAACCGATGTCGCTACATTGACCTGCGAGGCTAATCTTCTAAGGAAAACTGCTGAAAGAGATATCCTGCATGCGATCGCTGAAGTTGATGTGGACTTTTCAGCTATAGTTCACACTCTTTCGAAAGCCCACTTCGAGACCGTTGGTACGATAACTCGTATCCTCGAGTCAAATGTGACGGAGGAAGAGGCGCTAGAATTGGCTAAGAAATCCTTATTCGAGGTTCAGCGGGGTGCATCTGATGCCGCTTCTCATGTTATCAAGCCGAGTGGAGAGCTGGTTTCGGGCGAGTCTTATGATTCATACAGACCTGCTTCGCCACGGAAGAAGAAGTTGCCCCGAGTGAGCTTGAGTATGGCTTCCCCAGCGAAGCCATCTCAGCTCCCCCAACTTGGAATTATTCATTCTGCCTCACCTGTGCGATATTCACCCCGGCCGATCAAGGTCAAGACCCCGAAAAAGGCTGTCAAGTTCGGTAAGAAGAAGCGTGTGAGATGGCAGGATGAGACTGAGGATTCGTCGTTCACTTTAGAAGAACCGAGAAGAAAGAGATTGGAGGAGCCTTCAATTCTCTACGATGACTCGTCATCAATCCTAGTAGCACCCCTTGAGAATGAGCCATCATTCTCCGCAATGAATTTCTCCACCGAGGAAGCACCCGGGATCATGCAACCGCCTATCAGGCCGAGGAACAACCGTTTGGCAGTAGGTTTCTTGTCGAAAAACCGGGAATCATTGGCGGCGGTTCCGCCTGCGGAGATCCCATTACCCTCAGACTCCCCATTAAGGTCATTCGATACCGAGCAGGCTATCAACAGGGTGAGGACGAACGCTGATGTTTTAAGTGACCCCAGTTCATCAGACGAGGCAAAGCCCTGGAGATCCCACGCTCGCCCATCCAAAAGCGCCATGCGGAAATCAATCGCGTCGTCCACCGTCAGTAGGCCAGTAGGCAAGCGGCGGAGCCCATCTTGCTCGAGCCAATTGAGCCCAGATAACGGATTGTTCAAGATCGGACATGCACGCAGAATGCCTCGAGGCGATAAGGAGAATGGAAGTATAACAACGGTGCTGAGTCCTAAGAGCAACGGTATCAAGACGGGAGCAAGGAGAATGACTATTAATGGGCCGGGCGGTGGGAGCCTTCGAATCAGCAGTAAGAACGCGATGCTATTGGGCCAAATTAGCGAAGGAAACGAGAGGGAGAGTATGGCATTTCCTGGAAAGCAGAATTGGCGCTAGACGTTTGTTTTTTTGACATGCGAGAGTTTCTTTCCTCTGATGTTTGGCGTAATTTGGATGGATTACTTGTTTTGTTTTCATTCTTTTCTCTTCCTTCTACAGTAGCTGGAGAGAGTTCATTGAAGTGGAAGTCTTAATATCGTCATTAGATGAAGGCGGGGGTGAAGCTTGTATGGCGCGCATTTGAGGAAAGAAAGAGTGTAGAGATGGGAGACCGACAATTCTTTGCGGACTTCTATCGTATGAATGCTTCTCCTGCAGTGTTTTCTTTCTTCCCCCTTGCTGCTTCTTTCATTACCACTGGATTATTCCTTTTTTTCTTCTCTTTTCCTTTTCTTGTTTACCTTATTCCATCCCACTCTATATTGATCACACACTTATTTCTCTTTTTCGCCTTTCTCAAGTGAATTCTGTCAACACCAGCACACCGGTACCTGCCAGGAAAGTTATGTTTATGTTTACCTTAGATTTCGGGGGGGGTGGCTTGGAGTTTGTTTTTAAGAGACTGAGAGAAGGTATTTTCTCTTTTTGATGGGCGCTGTTGAAAGCTTAATTGGACCTTAAACCCATCTCGAGCTGCACTCTTGTGATTAAAATTGGAGACCACGTTATTGTTTGTGAAGGGCTGTATCTGACGATGGTGAACCTCGTTATAATGAATCCCTGGTTATGGAACAGTGCCCCGCGGCCACGGTAGCGGATTTACTGTAGAGCGCAGTTATGATCAGTGAACGAGACTCTTGAGTCGGAATTCTCGGCGTTCATTATAGACAAGTGCGGCTGTAGTGACATCGTAGTGGTATCGTACTGGTGGGGGGGTTCGCGTTGTTTGGGTAAGGTAAAAGTGCGGTCAATTGATATATTAACCACGTGAGTCCGACAAGAAAAATTTGGTGAACCTTTCGGTTGCAGAGCGCGTTGGGTAGATAAGACACGTGACTGTTCTACCTTATCGGCCGCAAACTTATAGCGCGAGTCTTGGCAGGGACGGAGAGCTTCACCCCACCTTCGGAGAGTTGCCACCTTTCCTCCATCCGAGGAGATTTCTACCGCACACCACAACACAACGGTCAACGAGTCTTTACGTCGTTTCTTTCCTTTTCCTAGCTATCATCATAACTTACTATTATACACACAACTCCTACCAACTCGCAAGTCCACACCTATACAACCTACCAACCAACCAACCAACCAGCTACCCTCCACCACCCCATCCAAAAAACCAAAAATGACAACAATCGAGGCACACTTCTCCCCCCCCCCTTCCTCCCCCCCCCCTTCCTCCCCCCCCCCTTCCTCCCCCTCCCCACACTAACCAACCCACCCTGCACAGACCCCCCCAACCCCCAAAACCCACACCCTCCTCCTAAAATCCCACCGCACGACCATCCTCCTCTACGCCCGCGAGGCGGACCCGCTCTCGCAGATAAAGTCCCAGATCCACGCGCACCTCACCATCAACGCCGCCAACCTGGAGGCCCTGGATTCCGGCCTGAAGATCCCCGCCTCGCCGGACGAGATTGTGCTCGCCACGCACCAGCAGATCAGCTGCGGGGGTCTGTGCGACTGGGTGGAGGTGCACGGGCAGGATAAGGGGATATGCACCGTTGCCAGTTTGGGCCTTAGGGATTGTGGGGTTTTGGCTTGGAGGGTGAGGGGTGATGATGATGATGATGTTGTGGGGGAGGTGGGGGGATTTTTTGTTGAGGTTGCTGGGGAGGAGGAGGAGGAGGAAGAGGAGGATGAAGAGGAGGAGGAGGAGGAAGGGGAGGAAGAGGGGAATGGGAATGGGAATGGGTATTGGGAGGAGGAGGATGGGGAGTTGGAGATGAGGTGAAGGTGAAGTGGGAGGGGGGAGAAAAAAAAATCGGGGTTTTTGTTTTGTTTCTTGGATGGGTCGTTGTAGCTCGTTCAAAATTCCCATTTATGGTACCTGTGGCTGGCGGGCGAAGGTACATGGTCAGTCTGTAGGGAATTACCACACTGTATTTTGTGGGAGAGAGCGAGTAGTGCATGTACGGTACTGGAACATTAAACATCTAGCTTAATTCTATCTGGGAAACCTCGATGTAACGTTTTGCATTCATTCATTCTCGTGATGACCTCTTTTTTTCCCCCAACACCTCTCTACCAATTGTGCATTCTGAAATAACCTTCCATCTTCAATCTACGGATACACCGTAGCCTCAGTATTCGTCTCCCCTTTCCAAGCAAGCGAGCGTTCTAAAAAGATATAGAGAAAAAAACAAAAACATAAACTTTTTTATCTCAATTCTTCCCCCCACCACACTACTCATCCTTCTTACTCCTATCAATCAACTCCTGCACCCTCGCCGCCTGCTCCGCATTCCTAAACTCATCCCGTTTATACGCGACGAAGAGAATGAAACCTGTGATGGCGACAATGACATCGATGATATGTACGGTCCACCATACATGCTGAATGCCAAGTTTGCAGGTTTGGTATTCGAATTTCCAGGCTTTTTTACACACCACCATCATGATTAGTCCAGTAGATAATAAGCTAGCGAGGGAGTAAGTGGACAAGAGGACATACAATCACTTTCAAGATCAAACCAAGCAGACACCAACCCAGAATTCCCCCCAAACTCGCCCATCATGCTTCGCACCGTAACCTCCCGCACGCCCTCCAGCCCGCCTTCCACCTCCTTCTCCCGCCACTCTTCCCACGAGCTCTGATTCCAGCCCGTTTCCCCACCGATCCAGGAGTGGCGCACGTCGCAGCCGACGTGGTCGTGTCCGGTGAGTACCATACCGTGCTCCTTCGCTTTAGCGCCCCCATCACCGGTGGTGGTTGGTAGGCCGAATGCCCGGTCGAGGAGCAGCTCGCTGGAGGTTTCGGAGAGGTGGTTCTGCTCCTTTATTCCGCCGCCGTGGTGGGCTGGGTAGTGGGTTACTAGCGGCGCGTCGGCGCAGAGGCCCGCGGGCTTGTGCAGGGGGAGGTGGGTGAGGAGGAGGGAGGACTGGCGAAGAGAGGGGGATTTGGACTCGAGAGATTGGTCGAGGAGGGCGTATGAGGCGTCTTGTATCGTGGGGTCTAGGATTGGGGAATCTAGCGGGAGGGAGTTTAGGATTATTAGACGGAGGGTTGGGGAGATGTTTTGTGATTGTTCTTTTTCTTCTTGGGTTGTTGTGTTAGTGATGGAGGCGTTGGGCGTAAAGTTAACCATATAATTAACGACCCCAAACATCTCCTCGAACCGCGTGATCCGGCTCCAATCCATATCCCCGGCATACCCGATATCGTGATTTCCGGGAACGATAATCACCTTCTTCCGCCAAACCTCCCTGGCCTCCCGATCCGCGGCGATATTCCCCGCGTACCGCTCCACATCCTCACCCGTCACCTTCCCCTCCCCTTCCTCCTTCCCGCCAAAGATGCGCCAAAACCTCTCGCCACGGATCTTGAACTCCTCATCGCTGATCCACTGCGAGCCCAGCAGGTCGCCTAGCACCACCGTGTGCGTGGGTGCCAGCATTTGCCGGGTCGTACGGAATACATGGCGGAGATAGAGATCGTTGCCCCAGAGGTCCAGCACCTTGCCCAGTCCGCGGATGGTGAGGCCGATGTCGGTGGGGTGCACGTAGTCCCATAGAGAGGAGGAAGGGGAGGATGTGTCTGTCGTTGCTTCTGCTGCTGCTGCTGCTATTGACTCGGCGGTTTTGTACTTTTGCAGTGTAGAGTCGCCCTCTAGCTGTGGGTCTGCCAACGCTAGCAGGCGGAAGGGTGCCTCGCTCCCGTCCGGCTGGGGCGTGAAGGCGCAGAAGTGGAAGACGGGGTAGAAGTATAGGTATAGGTTTAGGAAGACGGCCAGTGGGAGGAGGAGGTCTAGGTGGACTATTATTAGGATGTTTTTTAGCGTCATTTTGGTGAGAGGTACCGGTACCGGTTTTTGGCCATGTATGATATATGCAGAAATGGAGAGAAGAAGGGAGGGGAATAGAGGTTTGGGGGTAAAGCTGTGTGAGTAGGTAGGATGGGATAGGAGAGGTGGTTGGGAAAGAAGGAGAAGAAGAAGGTCTTTTGGTGTCGGTGAATTTCGAGTACAGGCGCTATGGTCGGATGCAGTGCAATCTACGGTAATCAAACCAGCTTACCTCTTCCCCCATGGCCACCGTTGCTTCCCCCAGCTCAATCAAGCTGAGTAGAGCCCCCTCCCGTCCAACCGCCGTTGCAAGATGTTTTGCCTTGAACTCTAGCCAGCTTGTCAGGTTGCACAAGAAAAGGGTCCAGGCTAAATACCGATTCCACGTGAAAGCCCGCTTAACGGGAGTTTGACATATCCGAGTGAAATCAACTATTTGGCTAGTAGTATCATAAAAACTTATGTTACGAGTAGAAATTTAAAAAGGGGATAATTCGCCAATCGGTAGCATATTCTACATTGGAAAGTTTTGTAGGTGCGCTGAATTTAAGGCGAAGTGGAACTATGGAATTCTGAAGCACACATCGAACAATGAACGAAAGGGAGCAGTGTATTTGGGTTAGGCTGGGGGCTGATATGATATGTAATCGAGCCTGGGATGTAACTAGGGGGTTGTACTTGGGTATGATACGGGTTTTGGGTGAGCTCCGCGTGCTGGGAAGCGAATGTTCTAAATATGATCTCGTCATCCTCCACTTCTCCCCAATTCATATGGCCGACCAAAGTTCGATCCTCAGCACCTTGCCATCCGAATCCCTTTCACGAGAACAATGCTCTTGTTTATTTCCCAAGCATCACAATAGCCCCGCCCCTCAATCACATAAAAAGCGTATAGACTCCGGGAAAAACTAGGTGAAGAGAGAAATGGGGGGGAAGAAAAAAGAGAGAGAGAGATAATAACGAAGAACCCCAAAGGAACCGAACAACCCTTTATTTTTTGGTTTAGAAATACCGTTTTTGTTTTTTTGTTTACATGACAACACCAGAGTTTGAGGCAATACGCTGGGGGTAGCGGAGAATTAGCATATGGTACGAAGGAGGGAAGTATGGGTAGCTCACAGGCCACAAGTCCGCCGCCTCTTTACCAACAGGGCCAGTAATAGCGGATCCCTTCATTTCACCCTTAGGATTGACGATCTAACCATCACCACCATCACCATCGTTAATTCTCCTACCCTTCTCCCAACATCGGTTCCTCCAGAGAAGCACATACCACTCCAGCATTGTCCTCAAAATATAGGTAAACCCCATCAGCCCTCCTCCACGGCTTGCTCTGGCGCACGACAACTGCCGGCATAACCTTCTTGCGCAGCTCGGGCTTTCCCTTCTTCACAGTAGCCATAACCATGTCGCCAACACCGGCGGCCGGGAGACGGTTGAGACGAGCACCGATTCCCTTGACGGAGATGATGTACAGATTGCGGGCACCGCTGTTGTCGCAGCAGTTCATCACCGCGCCGACGGGGAGACCGAGGGTCATCTTGAGCTTGTTGCCGGCGGCACCTCCACGACTTTATTCATTTCATTAGCTTCCCAGGAAAATTACGAGAGCAGGGGGGGGGATTATACCCTCTTTTTGCCATTTCAACTTGCTGACTTGGTGGGTTAGTTGTGGGAGATTGGGGATGAAGTTGGAGAGTTTTAGGAGCGGCGTCGGAGAAATTGGTGGGTGCTGCTGGTGGAAAGTTCCCGCGTAGGCTCGGCTGATCGTGTGTTGGTGCGGTGCGTTTGAGGGTTTGGTGGGGTCGCTTGTTGATTAGGGCTTCGTTCAGAACTACCAGTCACCTTGATCTGATTAGATAACCATCTCCTGAGAAGATTGCGAATCATGGATGGTGATTCGGCCAACAAGATTGTACGGTAAAAATTCGAATAATTGAACCGGGTGAGTCCAAAATTCTCTTCATCGGAAAGGGGGCAAAAGCGCAGTTCCTTTCCCCCTTGCGAGACAGAGAAAATTATATTTTTTCCTTGACCTTACCGAGGCCGGAAGCCCAGCGACATAGCTTCAATTATTCGAATTTTTACTGCATATAATACAAGACCGGGAGGTTTGGGACAGAATGATTAAAGCTACTGTGAGGAAGGTGACAGGGCTTAATCTCCCGTGAGTCTAATAAATAAGCCGCACCACTATGTCACAGCTGAACCTTTCACATCAAAGTACAGGTAAAACTACTCGGTATATATTGTGACATCTTCGACCCTTACTAGCCCACATGCAGCCCCCGCAGTAGCCCATCCTCCACAATTGTCATTGGGGTTCCAGCACACAGAAGCAATAGCAGATTGCTCTGGGTAAACCTGTCAATCTCACAATTTAGCCAGTCAATTCCGCCCTCCCTCCTCCCCCCTCTCCTCCCGGACAATGAACTTACCGTTGAATGAACCATGGCACTGAGCGGCTCCTTCATCTCGAGCTTAAACCCCTCATTAATCCTAAACATCCCGGTACTCTGCGCAAACTCCAGCTGGAACCAAGTCTGCTGGTAGTTCTTAATCTTCGCATGAAACATTCTCCGTGCCGGATTCGAAAAGATAGCTTCTCCCTCGGTGCCCCCACTCAGCACAAATGTATGCATTCTAGAGGAAGCAACGGAGCCGCCAATGCCACCGTGTCGGGCGAGCATGGTTGAGGAATAGAAGCGGCGGAGCGGGTAGTACTTTATCCATGCTCCTTCTTCACTGGAGACGGCGGCTTGGAGGGCGTCGACCCAGGCGATTGACTGAGGGGCGATGCGGGAGCGGTTATTGACGATTGTGTCTGCGAAGGGATCTAGAAGGGAGGTTAGGCGGCAGTAGCCGTCCATTGAGGCGGTTAGAATATGGTAGGGGAAGGAGGGGTAGCAGGTTGCGAGCTGAGTTATGTAGCTGTGGTGGAGGGGGAAGAGTTGGGTAGGGATGAACTCTTTGCAAGATATGTTAGTTTATCGTTTTCGGGTATAGGAACAAGGGAGTGGGGTGGTTGCTACCCCCGTCGAATTTATAGCGCAGGTCCCATACTACAATTTCCCCAGTTGTGGTGCCAGCCACGACCTCGTGGTCAGATATCCAGGCCAGAGAAGAACACATGGAGTCTCTTATGGAGCATTCAAACGCTGGTTCTGCTATCTTCACTTTTGAACGGCTCACAGTCATCAGTAATCACTCGGGGGATAGGATCTGAGGAAAGGGATCACCCACAGAAGATGCAATCCCCATCGGTATCGTCGTCTGGTAGAACGATCCTCATTATTCTCAATTTTCCATCTCGGAATACACCCCCGAGCAAGCCAAGCTCCTTTTCATTTTTTAGTGTTTTTATGATCGGGCACCATGTGAGGTGTTGTGCATAGCCCCATTCATGACACAAGGCCAATGCCATGGATGGTGGATCGCTGGGCTTCACATCCTCGGAGGTAGGGAAGCGCCAGATCTGTATGCATGAGGGTGAGGGGTCGGGAACATATATGGACTTTGTGGTCGGTTTCGGTTCTGGGAACTGTGATCTATCGGGACCTGATTTCTTGGTGGATATCGCAAGATACTGAACGCCTTGTGAAGACATTAGCCACTGTAAAGTTCATGGGCTAAAAATCGAATCTTTTCTGTACCTTTTGGCCTATTTGGTGCCCATTCCATACTTATCACATGTCCTCCAGCGTTTAGTGTATATCCCTTCTTATGTTCACCAGATTCCTTCAGGTTAAATACCCCAAACCTTTGGAATGTCAACATTTTTTGCTCGGCCCCGGGACCAATAATACATTTGATTGGGTCCTCGTTTTTAGATGGCATATACGTTTCTGCAGTAGACCCTGTCCCATCGATCGGATTCACATCATAATACTCCATCCTCTCAACCCTCTGCCTACCATCACCCAAATCAACCAATTCATCCTGCCCTTCCTGCCAGAAAGGATTCGGCTCAAAGCTTCCCTCTTCTGGCACTGCTGGGACCCCCAGGGAACGGTCTCGAACCCCCGTGGCTATCACCAGCGCCTGGGTATTTATTCCATATGTCGTGAACAGCCTTTCCCGCTTTCCAGTTGCTTGATTAATCCGTGGACGATAGGTAAGTTTGACATTCGGGTTTGGTAGTTTAAGGGCAAGAGATCCGCCTTCCTCTGCGTCAGAATTCGTATCTTCGCTAGCGGCTCTCCTCCGACGCTTTCGCCCAGTCTTGGGACCGCGGAATTCGTGTCGGCGGTGCACTCGGGTACTTGTAGAAGTTATTAATGCGGCGGTATCTCTGCGGTGACCAGAGGTTTGTTGGGATATTCGTCCTCGCCCTCTTCTCCTTCCTCGTGTATTCCCTCGTGCCCGTGGGACCTCTCCTCCAGAGTCATAGACGTCCTCATCCTCCTCATCCTCGTCTTCAGAGCTGTCAGAGCTAGCGTCCGATGCGGATGCATCTTGTCCGGGAATCTTTGGTGGACCCCGCCGGCTGGAGGATCCAGGTTTTTCTGGGACTTGGTATTCGTCGTCTTCGTCCTCTTCGTGGTGATTGTTTGTCGGCCGGGGTTCGGTGTCGCTGTCCAAGGTTTGGTAAGGGTCGACGGAGTATCGGACGGGTTTGGCTGCCCGAGACCCGCGAGTTGTGGGCATTATTCTTTGGGATATTTTTATGGGTAGTGGAGTCGCGAATCTTTGCCGGGAGTTGTCCGGGGGGGTGGGGGAGCGTGAAATTTTGGGTGGAACATTCCGGGTGGGGGCGAGGTTCAGGATATCGCTGGAGCTAAATTGGAGGGGCACGGAAATTCCCGTAGTCTTACAACATCCGGGTTCAACCTAACCATGGCGACTGTGTTTTCTGCAAGGGCATGACGGTCACATGATTCGGCTCCTGTGTGGAAGAGTTACCCGGATACGCGGGTTTTCCGGATGGCGGCTTCGTTCAACTTGACCGATCACCATCACTAGGGGTTTTCAAAGTTAAAAAGATGGTTGAAGGTAAAGTGATCGACACCCAGCAGTGCATTAGTGCGCATTAGTGTATGTATCAATAGTGGCCAATTGTATCCAAGAATTTTAGGTAATAAATTTGAGGCTCCTCAAAATGAGGCAAGTACAGCTCGGTGTGGGTTTTGGTTGTAGTGTAAGAGAAAAAAATTTCATCGCTTCTGTTGCAATAACAACAACGATTTCCTTCTTTACAATAATGGCTGAACAGCAGCAAAAGAGCAGTAGTGGGGGAGGGCGTCATGGTCCACATTCGATTTGGACAGAAATCGAGAATGAGCAGCTTATGCAATGGCTAGAGGATCCAGAAAATCTACGAAAGATGAAAAAAGGATCTGGAGTCTCAAAAAAAGCCCTCATTGCTGAAATCTCGCTACAAATTCCAACGAAGCCTACCATTAAGGTAGGTTACAAGTATGATAACCTTCTGAAATCATATAGGGCAGCTGCAAAGCTCAACAATCAATCAGGATGGGGACTTACCGAGAAGGATATGGATGAAGGAAGAAGGAGTTTGAGAGGTATGTATATTAATATTAAACATGATTTGTATTTACAAGGAATTAAGAAGGAGCGCAAGACACAAGGTAGAGAGAGCAAAAGAAGGAAAAAAGGAAAAAAGAGCAAATGCTAATAATTACAAAAAAGTGAATTTTCAAGAAAGGACAGAATGCTAATATTAATAGAAAAACTCCTATTACGATGCCCCTATTTCTTTCGCTTGGAAAATATTTTAGGAGACCGACCCGATGTACGTCCACCAGCCATCTATGATTCGGGAGCTGGTGAGGGGGAAACAACGGGAGTTGAAACACTCCTGCACGTGATGGTGACACCGGCCGGTACCGTGGAAACTAGAGAAAGCACGAACGAAAAAGAACCGAGTAGAGAGGAAGGGGTGGGAATAAATTGGGCAGGACAGAGAGAGGAGGGAGAGGTAGTTTGGAGAGGAGGAGGAAACGGGGATGATAGAGTAGAGGAGGAATGGCCCGAAGGGATTGGCTTGGAAGAGGGAGAGTGGGAGATTGAAGAAGAGGTGCGAATTGGGTCAGTAATATGAGAGGGAGGGTCAGCTAACAGGGAAATTTTCTGCCATCTGCAGAGTCCACAGGCTCGAAAAGGGGAGAGTCGAGTAGTAGAAGAAGAGAGAGTTGAAAGAAGAAGCGGTGAAGGAGAAAGTGGAGAAGGAAGTCAAAGGAGGCAAGAAGGAAGGTAAGTTGTTACTATATAAATGTTAACTTCGGTGAGACAGTAAAAGGAACTGATAAGGTTAGAAATCGATCAATGCCTACCTCAGCTATAAGAGGTACAAAGCGACGCCGCTTTCCGGAAATGCTCGAGGATGAAGATATGGAGGCCGATGCAAGCACAGCAAGGGGCTTGGGAGGATCCACGAACAAAAAGAAAAGCGGATCAACTGCTCTAATTGATGCAGTTAGTATTTTGGCTTCCTCAAAGTCTGAGGGTGAGGTAAGGAAGTTTGACTTTCTTACGGAGCAATTACAGCAGCAAGGAGAGTTACGAAGGCAGGAATTGGATCTTGAACGCGAGCGGTTAGCAATTGAACGAGAGAAAAATACAGCTGAGCAGAAACGCACAGATATGATGATGATGCAGTTACAGGCATCTCTTCAGCGAAGGTCAGATGATGGAATAGGGCAACGGAAGAGGGACAAGAGAGCTAAGACTGATTCTAGTAAGGGTGAGGATGAGGATATTATTGAACTTGATTATTATTGAAAATTCTATTGTTCTTTGTTTATTTTACTCTCAAGTTTTTTATTTTATTTATCTATTGGTTATTCTACGTACTTGTTTATTTCATTATTATAATTTTTTTAATTTTGATATTATTATTGTTTTATCAATCATGTTTATTGATTAATTAGTTAAAAAAAATTCACGCATCCTATTTCTCCATTCTGCTCCAGCTCGACGCTCTGCATCAATACTTATTATCTCATCTTCTTCCCAATCATGCCTCTCATCCTGCTCATTGTAATTTTGTACCCATTCCTCATCACTTTCAAAATCACATAAAAAATTATGAAGTACAAAACAAGACAATATCCAACTTAAGACTCGTACATGATCCTGTGCTCTTCTGATATTAATATGTATACCTCTTAGTGACCCCCAACGATTTTTCAGAATCCCAAATGCATTTTCAATTCGGACTCGTGCCATTGCCAAGTGTAGATTGAACTCCTTATACCCTTCCGCTTCCTGACTAGCAAGAGGCTGCTTGTAAGGGGTCATACAACGCCTCGTAAGCCGGTAGGCCTTATCCGCAAGGATATATTCATCGGGGCGGGAGAAAAAACAATTCGGTTTTTTAAAAAACGAGGTTCCACAAAACACTGTTGCATCACTTACTGATGCCGGAAACCCTCCTGATACAAAGGTAAATTTCCTTCTACTATCACAAATTCCTTGCACATTAAGTGCGTACTGTTTTTTGCGATTAAAGTAGGTTTCCCCATGATAGGACGGACTGTGCTGCAGCACCAGGTCCGTCCCATCAAGAAAGCCCACACACCCCGGAAAGCCACTCGCTTTCTCAATATCCATTCGCATACGAGAGAAATCGACACTATCTGGCTTCGGCCAGGATATGAAGCGGGGCAGTAGGCGAACGAGAGCGGATATGGTTCGATCGCAGTAAAGCCTTGTGGTCCCTTCCCCAATTCCCAGTTGGGCTGCCCCACGAACAACTGATGCCCCTGATGATCCAAAGAAGTACAATGCTGTTGCTAACTGCTTTTCAATAGGAGCTTGAGGATTCTTGGAGCTGTTTTTAAAAATAGGATCTTCTCGGAGAAGCACTACCAGAGCGTAGAATGATTCTCTTTTCATTCGAAAAAATACTCGAAATCGTGCCTCCGACATCGTATCGAACTAATTTATATCATCTATGTCAATATCTTTCCCTTCCTTGATTTATCATTTTTTAAAATGCCACCCATGAAATATAATTTACTTACATAATGTGTGAACAGGTACTCACTATGGAGAATTGGCATACGTGGTGCTAAATACCGTACTTGTGATATTATTATCCCCAAAAAGCCTATCACTTCTTCCTCCTCATCCTCCTCACTCTCCTCCATCCTTAAATCTATCTCCGGATTCGCCCAGTTGAGCCACCTTTTTTCCCCTCCCCTCAAGAGCCCTCCAGAACCACCAGCATAAGGCCAATCGTGGCCATGATAGTTGTTTTTTCTGTGGGTTGTCGCTGATGATAGGATTTGCTGTAGCAAATCCAGATCATCAATAACCGTATTGGATAGACCGCATGCTAACCACATATCTTGCAGTTGCGATGCCAGTTGGGCTTTTTCGGAGACGCGCGGCATCTTCATCAAGTCTTTTGTTGTCTGGTGCTTGCTCGATGTCGAATCGTTACCTGTTTTACTTTACTAATACTAGGTTGTTACGGATCTTTTAACATCTGTTTCCACTTCAACAAAATGTATTCTAAGGTAAGGTAAGTTGACAGTAAATTAACTACATTTGTGTATGCCAAGCTTACGTGAAACAGCCGGGTTCGCTACTTTTTTTCCACGTTTTTAACTTTGAAAACCCCTAGTGCAAGAGTGTCCGATTACATATTGGATCACTAAGTATGTGGAACCCAGATGTCTGGCTACCACCAGTTCAAGGAGGGTCTTCAAGGCTTAGAACTATCTAGAGGCTCTACCAACTCAGTATAT
>Ga0307509_10002863_pt1 | contig 27300 bp, 25 predicted proteins | sample 10_EM_MG_FD_202245 | JGI IMG/M metagenome (GOLD analysis project Ga0307509, IMG submission 202245) | Populus trichocarpa ectomycorrhiza microbial communities from riparian zone in the Pacific Northwest, United States - 10_EM | ecosystem: Host-associated > Plants > Roots > Unclassified | place... | reverse complement strand
TATCAAGCCTTCCACCCCCCCCCCCCCCCCCCCCCACCACCACCACCACCACCACTACCAACTCGACCGACACCCCCCCCCCCCACCCCTTTCACAATTTTTGGCAGTTCCATGAAACCTTCCACGTTATCCATTGGTTGGATAACGTATTAAGAAACTTTTGGTCAACTTTCACAGGCGTCCGTGGCTTCGGAGTAGGGCGAAAGTGAAAATAGATGCTTTTTTGGCGTATAAAAAGGGAAAAAAAGGGGAAAAGAAAAGAAAAGAAAAGGACACTTTGATCTAGTGCTTTGATAATAATAGTCGGTTTCAGAGAGGGGAATTAAAATGATAAGATATCATGGCGCATTAGATAGAGCACGTGTGGGTGGGTGTGGGGTAGGTGATGGTTTCTAATCGGGCAGGCAGGCTGGTGGAGTATTGGAAACTATTCTTGGACTCCCAACCAACCAGCTCCTTTCCCTGGTTTTGTGGATTTGTATATCGTGCCGGTAGGTCTCTGAGTTGCCCTTGTGATCGGGGACGGCGAAACCTTAGTTAAAAACGGACGGAAATAGCTCAACAAACTGCCGTGAGAGCTCCAATAATCGGGCCTTGCCTCTCGTGCTAAGGTCTAGTGTTCTTTTTCTTTTCTTTTCCCTTCTTTTCTTTTCTTTTCTGTTTCGGAAAGTTGGTTTTTTTGGCGTATTCGCTATCCCCTTTTCCAGGGAGGAAATTTTGGGCCACTAGCACATAGTCCCTTTGTACGAGTTCTTACGATTCGTGAAGACCACTTTTCTGGAAAGCTTATACCGTATCCTATCATATTCTATATTGCTTATCAAATATTGCAACCACGGCTTGCCACACAAAACAATCGCCTTATACAACAGAAAACTCCACACGTAAATGATCGTAAAGCCATATCGTCATCATCGAACCATATTCCAGGGCCCAACGAGTAAAACCAGCAAAGGAGCACCGAACCTAACCACAAAACAAGTCTCCAGGACACCCAGTAGCAAGCCCATACTTACTAGAACCGTACCCTGCAATCTCAAAAATAGCATTAATCACCCCGCCAAACCCTTCACCGGCCATCATTCCCGCGGCAATAGTGTACCCAAACATATCAAAGGTGGCAGGATTCCTCCTGGACCAGACGTGAGCAACGATAGCTCCAGCCGCCATAGCAGTAGATAAATGTGTTTGCGGAAGGACGAAAGCGAGACCCATGGCCATAAAGTTGGGTACGTATGCGCGGTACCTCTCACGGTGTCCTGTCAGGAAGTTATGCCTTGCAACAACCACGACCACTGCTAGGATGGCAAAGAGGACAGAGAAGATGACGGAGGATTTTGGGATCGGTAGGGTTGGGTTTGTGGCGGCGACTGCAACGGCGCGCCAGGCTGCGGCTGACGGGGCGGAAAAGGTGCATGTCTCGGCTTCGAGATTAATAACGCAGGGGTAGGCCTTCATGAACAAGAGGAACATGCTTGGGGACATGAACATTGCGACTACGGAACCTATTGCTTGGGCATACCATTGCAGAATTGGTGGGGTGCGGAGGAGGAAGCCAAGCCTGAAGTCGGACGTGAGATCTGTACTTTGGGATGCAGCTCCCGACGCGATGGCTCCTCCGATAAGATTTAGTCTTTCAGCAGCAGCTTGAGGGAGACCAGCGCCCGAAGATGCACCGCCGAGGATAATCTGGGAGGCCTTCGCAGCCGTGGTCAACGGAGTAGCATCCGTTACTCCTGTGCACTGAATCACCAAGAACGAGAATAGGAAACCAAGCAGAACGGAGAGAAGCGACATGCCAACGTTCATGCGATATTGTAGGCCAAGGACAATGCATGTTGCAATGATAGTGACGATTAGTGCGGGGCCCCATTGCCAGAGTTTAACCTGGTCCTCCTCTGATGCGGGGTCTTCAACCATGTGCTCCATCTCAATCTGGGAGTGTTTTTCGAGGAATGAGCTCTTTCTACCGCATTTGCTTACGCCCGAGTTGAGGCCCATTGCAATTGCCTTCCAGGCTGACCTGAAAGCAAACCAGATTAATTTGTATTGCACGAAAAGTTCGGCGAAGGATGCAGCAATCATAACAAGCACACCACTATTGATCATTAGCTATGGGGATCCGAGGCGCTACAATGGGATACATACGGCCAGAGAAGCCAGTAACGAGGGGAAGGATGGTTGATAGGATCCTTCAGGTTGAAAGAGTTGAAGCTAACTAAATCCTTCCACTTGTCGTACCCTGGATCTCCCTCCGAAAATATTTGAATACCGTATGCCATGCCCTTGGATACGAGAGTAGGTCCAATGATACCTAACCTCAGTTAGATAATTTACCCAGCGTGCAAGGATAGTCGGGGAGCGCACCCCAAGCAAGGACGGAACCAGCAAAGAACGAAATAGCAGTGTTAAGACCAACAAGCATTCCACTTCCGATTAATGCAGGAGTCCATTCAAAGATCCATCCCCAGTTCTCTACGGCAAGAGCCTGGTTTGAATACCCAGACCAGACAAAGAACCAACTGAAGAAATGCCAATCCCATAGTACACCGGGGACATAAGAAGACCCGACACGGAAGGCGATGGTAGTGAAAAATGTGATAGCTAGTGCCCTAATTTTCCTCTTCGAAGCACTCGCTGCAGATCTAGATATAGAATGCATAGCGCGGATGGCCATTGCCACTGCGGTCGGGGTGGGGAAGAGGAGCCTCAATTCTCTCGCAGTATAGATGATGAAAAACTTTCGTACTTTTACACCCCAGTCAGCTAATGTCCCCATGAAGCGAAGAGAACAAACATACAAGGAGTAGCAAAAAACAATCCATAATATGCCGAGACAATGGTGAAAGTGAGCAGACGGGGAAAGTCCGACACAGGGTCCTTGAGTAGTTTCAATTGATATAGAGCCGGGATGGCGGTCACAAAGATACCACCAAGGCCGCCGGCAGCACTAGCAGTGGTTTGAACGATGGAATTCTCCTTGGGCCCGAACGAGCCACCGAGGATGGGGAAGTCCTGACTGAAGGTCTTGCTAAATATTCTCAAGATAGCAAAGCCAAAGACAGCCCCGAGCAAACTCCCCGAAAAGGTGAACCCAACTTTGAGACCTTTTTTGTTTCATCACAACGTCAGTCTACATTTGTCTCCCCTTCCGATTGTTTGTCCTGGAAGGGACGTATCCTCACTCACCTAGATAAACGTTGGAGGCATTGACCAGCCCTCCCAAGATACACCCAACCATAATCGCACGAATAGTGAGAATCTGTGAGTGAGTTTCTTCCGGAGCTCCTTCGACGATATCAAATGGGACGTAGGGATCCCACTCGGGCTCAGACACAATACTATCGATTTCATCCTTCGCCTCGTGTTTCTCGTCGAGATCATGTTTCTCATCGAGATCATGACTCTCTTCGCACGGGGGGGTTTCCATGCCCCCCCTGATCTCATATATTTTGGAACTCATTCTCTTCCGGCGAATCCTTCCCAATAGCCTCTCGGAACTCAAAGGTAGAATTGAGGTTGGGGTTAGAAAGGGAAGGAAGGAATAAGGGAAAAAAGAGAGGGAGCAGAATGGGAATTTGGGCCATTGACTTCTTATATGTGAACTCTCTCGCCCAGAGTAACAGTAGCTCCTTTAGGGACGGCCAGGCTAGGTGTTGATTGGAGTTCCCACGATAATAGATAGGAAAGGGGTAGGGAAGGTGCGTCTGCGTGATCCCGTCCATAGTGACAAGCTACGGTATCTCTTCTATCCCTACGCTCCTAGCACGCAACGGTAAGAATGCCCGAGAGCCCAGCTAGCTGCACGCAATTCTGCCCGGTCTGTCGCTCCAATTGCTCGGCGCCGCCGCGACAACTTCATGCAGGTCACTTGCCTCCCCCATAACCCCCTCTCATCTCCTCTCCCCCCTCCTATTGCTCCCCCTAGCATTGTACCTACTACTAACCCCCCCACACGAAGGATAAAACATCACAGGACTCTACACCTAAGCCTCGGTGTCCTAGCCCTCGCTCAACTAGATACCTCCCTAAACTGTAGAAACCCCTCAGGCAGCATCCAATTCTCATAAAAGCACCCCTTGGACTAGGAAGCAAGGGTATTTAGATTCGTACGGAATTTTAATACACTTTGTCCCCCATTCTTATACAACTTATGCTGTTGAATGGTATCCCCACTATTCCTAAAAAGGGGAAACGAGGAAGAAAGGACGAGAACAATACCGGGATTGGGTGACAAACTAGTTTGGTTGTAGGTTTTCCTACCCCTGGCAACCAATGATGAACACAGAGGGGTTGCTCCCCTTAAAGCATTTACCATACAATATCTTCCCTCCGATGTTCTACCGACACTACCCTTGCTGCCTCGGTCCCAGGAGGGGTTAATCGCCGTTTTTTGTGGCTTGAGTAATTAATTTGTAGGTACAGTCGCACCCCTGATCTCTGACTGCCAAAAGTCTAAATAACCTGCCAGGTACAACGGGTGGACAGTACAAGACAACGGGTCAGGTTTTGGCGAAGAAATTTGGGACTCACATTCAATAGGGGTTTTATTCGTAGCTAACAAAAAGAGAAATCTCCGAACCAGCTCATGGCCACTAAAGCACTCTGTGCAAGAGGTGAGCCAACTTCAAGCCGGCCACCCCACAGTACTGTACTAGCACATCTAGAAGGCGGCAAAGCCATTGGCGAAGGTTTATACTTGTCCCAGGCAAGAAGTACCTGAACATTTGGACGGAAAACAGGGATAATACAGGGATATTTCAGGGATATTTCGGAGGTAAGACATATCTTAGAGGTCAGTGTCCACCGGTAACAGGGGGAAATTTTGGTGAGAATTACCCAAAGTGGTACTTACCCCACCCTATGTTCAGGTACTTCTTGCCTGGGACAAGTACCGGACAGCGAGGCATCCAAAACACCAAGAGCCCGGAGAGCGGGGCGTGACTATATTGTCAGGGTCGATGTCAAGTTTCTTCATACTTTCGAACAGGTAGCGAGTGAACTGCAATGGCGACTGAGGGAGCGTGCGCAACATGGCAAATAATTTCGAAAGTGGGGATTGAAAGGAAAAACCATATTATAGGAGACTTAACTGGATTGCATAAAATAAAAAGTTCTGATATTGGCAGAGACAAATCTGTCCCGTGCAATCACGGACTTTCTTCCCCTGCTGTCCCTTTTCCCTACCCATGTCTTGGCATGTCACTCCCAACGACATGAGCACCAGACGAAATTCAGAGGTTCTGGCCATCCGGGGGGCCGGGTGTGGCTGTATGTCACAAGCATAGAATCCCGACCCCAGTATGTGTAAACCAATGGGAAGTCCAATGACTTACCCCTGCATCAAAGCGAATTTCAACTGGCTAATGCACGGCTGCCGACCGAACAAAAGTGCGTATGACAGCCACCTTCTCTTCCCGGACACTTCACCATCTCAATCCAAGGAGCAGGAGGGGGAGAAGGGTGGTCTAGGGTGGGCATCATCTACGGTACCGGTAGCATTTCTGGTGTGTATCACAAAGAGCCCAAGGTGGCACAATTCGATTCTTACCGCGGTTAAGAGATGAACCCCTCGGAGGCTCTTGACACGACTTTCAAGCGGAGAGAGGGTTTGGGGGTGGAGTGAGCATTACAGGTATCTGCCTGGATCGTTCCCAGGGCATCAGCGAGGCCCCATGATTTGTTTACTTCACCAACTTCTTTGAGCCGGTTGATTTGAAGAGCCAACCATTACTCTCGCTGTGAGCACCTACAGGTACGAGTATTGAATACATACTCTTAGCTACTTATTTACAGAACTATACATAAGCAACGCCTATCATTGGTTGTGTCTGCGGAACGATACTCCAAGGGGGTAGTTCACGGCAGCAGTGGGACCCCTCTCCATCGTGCACATCACCTCTAAGCACCCACACTTGCCGATCCTCCAGGTCCAGGAAATTCTAAGATTTCTGGAAGCCTTTGGAACTGGCGGGCACGAAGAGCAACATCGGTGTGCACCTCTCAAAATCCACTAAAGCATTTTGCGCAGCTGGAAAACAGTGTGGAGTAAGGATGGGGACATTAACCCAAATCCACGCAAGGAATTAGGACGAAAAAAAAAACCAAATCAAACCATAGGCCCAACATTCCGGGGTTCGAGATTTGCTCTGAAGGGGCGACCCAGTCCCTTGCTCACCTTTCTATAACGCTGCACTATTTCTGCTTGATGTTAACTGAGCTTTTGGTTTGCGCGATAAAAAGATATACACTCACACCTCGCCGTCCCGGATCTCGATAATCCGGATACCTCGCTGTCTCGTATGAATCTCAGCAAGTTCTGAATTTCTTTGCACCAAAGCCTGACCTGTTGTCCCCGATCACTCGCTATGCCGGACAGATTCTTAGGATTCAGGCCGTCCGGGATAGCCGGGTGCGAGTGTATGCACTCTGGCAACATAATGTGCATAATGAAGTAGAATATCGCTAATAATTTGGTAGGAAATATTTTGTATCCCTCAGTCCGGTGCGCCCGAGAAATCGGTGGAATACAAGTATGTCTCAGTCAGAAGCCCTGGTAATTTATTTCCAGTTAAGGAAGGATGCTCCCCAGATCCCGTCATTTCCTTAAGGAGATCTCTTAGAGGCAGCACCTGATGGATCATGGGACGCAGTGGTGCCTCGCTGTCCCAGATGGCCAAAAAATCAAAAAAAATCCAAGGAATCTGTCCGGGATAGCGAATTCTCTGGGACAACGGGTTAGGTTTTAGGGCAAAAAAATTCAGAATCTAGAGAACTTCATCCGGGACAACGGGGGATCCGGTAGAGTGAAATCTGGGGCCATGGGGTGCCTGTCATCAGAGGGGAAGTGCTGGGCTAAACCAAACTCGTACCCTCCCTCTTCCCCACGATGGCAGCCCCATACCGGTAACAAATGCGATCAACCCCTGATAACCACTTTATCTAACGGCCGAATGAACGAAGCATATCAAGAGGAATCATAGCTAAGTTGATATAAATCACAGAGCTACCCACACAATAGAGGCATTCCTCCCGGGCTTGAAAAACGTTCCTGCAAGTTTTCTGGCCCCGGAGTGTGTAAGGCCTCTTTGGCGGCACTTTCTAGATGCGCTGTGGGGATAGGTGGGGCCTCGGCGCTGGGTTGGCTAGCCCCGGACAGCAATGCCGTTGGGACTGAAAGCCGGGGTGATACTGCATCGCCTTTCTACGTTGTTCGAGAATTTGCTGCATTACTTGCATACAAATCTGGCAGATCTACTCAAAACTTGGCACCCGAAAAACTCATTTTAGACCCCAGGGCTGGATACCGCTAACACCACCATAATAATATTATCACGAGACCATTACAAGAGCAAAAGATGACAGAACGATCGGTGAACCTTACACCTAAAGTGTGCCTGGAACCAGAGGAGGAAGGATATTACCATCCTTCACTAGCATCGTGAGAATAGAGATTGAGGGGAAGGGGGGGGGTGTGAGAGGGGGAAATGAGCGAGCATCCTCTGTCCTAGTTAGCTACATTGCAGAAACGCTCAGAACGGGAGGCACCTCGGAGTAATACCAATTAGCCCTATATACACCAGTTCGCTCTCCATCAATAGCATCCCGACCCTCCTCTTGCTCACTTGCTTCCAGAGATTACCTACGTTGTCTATCACAGGGGAAGTCACTGTAAAAGTACCGGTACCTCCTCTTCAAGGTCCTGAGGAGAGCAAAACCGAGCACAAATGTAAAATATCATGAACTGATGAAAATTTTCACGCCCCGCACCTTCACATTTACCGGCATAAACTTGAGGAGTAGAATACTCGAGTATAGGAACGCGAACAGCCGGACTATATGCTAGGTAGTTAAATTAGGGTGAAACATGCAAAGCAGATTAGGCACTACCCGTATCAGTTTCAGTATTTCTTGACAGTTGCTTGAGGAATGCTTCTGCTCTGTCTTCACCGACATCTAATGCCACGGAATTATTCTCACCATTAGCAAGACCGGTATCTCCTATCTACCAATTCTTTATATCCCTCAGCGGGAAATCCCGTCCCTATCCCTTTAATCGAAACTTTATGACCCGCCGACTCATCAACAGGAGGAATAAAGAGGCCCGAGAAAATGAAAAAGACTTTAGAGAAACTTTCCCCCAAACATCACTCCTCTAGAAGATCTGAAAGGCCGGGTTAAATTTTAACACATCCACATGGACTATTGAAACCTCATAATAGCATTTTTTATTTTTTTCGGACCGTTGAGTTACAACTCTGCTCTTATTTCATGAATCGCAGGTTAAAAGCTAGCCCAATTCACTTTCCAGTCCTATCAAAACGGTCCCACCCATAGAATCAAGCTTTTCTCCCCCTTGAAACATTGTGATGCTTACCTTCTCCCCGCATTCCCACAATTTTGATATTGTCTGCTGAATAATCTATCTACAACACTAATCTCCGGCACCCCCGTACTACAAGCTCAAAACGGACCTCATGGAACACGTGTCGGAGGTCACACCGAAGAGGCCAGAGTTGAAGCGTAAAGTAGTGGGACTAATCAAAGAGAGAGAGAGACAAAGAGAATTGCTGTCTTGCTTGTTTGCTAGTCTATAGACGCGTCTGAGACTGCCATATATAGCAATGTGTTAGCATGAATATACCGTAAAAACTCGAATAAACGGACCATGTACCAGGTAGTCCCAAATTTCCTCCTCTGGAATAAGGGTGGAAAACACACCAAAAAACCCGCCTCCGAGACAGATAAAAAAGAAAGGGAAAAAACGCCAGACCTTACTAAGAGAGGCAACTCCAACGTCCTACCTAGCACATGGTCCGTTTATTCGAGTTTTTTACGGCATCATACGTCAATAAGACCACTGCCATTCCCTAGATCCTCATGTCCCAAGTGGCCTGCCAACTGGCCGAACACATCTGCACCTATGATCGCATTGAGGTAATGTCGTACTTCCAACAACAACAACACGGTCCGATTATTATCCGAGTTTCTTACGGTATCTCATACCGGCGCCGTGCATGGCTAAATTTCAGTACTGAGGTGGCACAGTGCGGTTCGGCAAGTTACTATTGCTAGTGCAGCGTGCCTGGAAAACATTATGGCGATATACGGTACTCTCTATTCCTCCGGGCATTTGGTCAACTCTGAAGGCCCCTGGCCTCTGTCGGGTTCGATGCCGGTACGGTACGGTACACTTGTCAGGGGAAAAAAGAAAAAGAAAAAAAAGACAGGGCTCTCCGGGTGGTTCTTGTTGCCCAACAGAAGGTTTGCGTTTCTACCAGGAAGGGGCCGGTTACGGTGTGATCTCGGTTGAAATCACTCTTAGAGCCCCTGCTCTGCGGCATCTGTGCTCACTACGTATTATGATGGTGTCGGGTCATAAGTTATGTCGCCTCGGTAAATTTAGGTATGTCGAGCGACTGGGTATCCAGATGGTGTACCATACTACAGTAGCACATTCGGGTACTAAGAAATACCTCTCGACCCCAGCATGGTTGGATCTTGAGGAAGACGTTCCCAATTACCCCCTGAGCATTTACTTGAACTCTAGCCCTTTTCTAAAGTCTCTGGAATGGGTCGCGAATGGGTTGCTCGGCTATGATACAACTTGTGACTTCGCAGGCATCAGAGTTTGTAGGAACTACCGTCATCTGGGCTCAAGAAAAGTGCTTCAAAAGAACAGCCTGTGCTCCCCGATACTCTCGAGTCTTAAATTCTATAATGATTGCTTTTTTTCCCCGGGGAAACTTGCCAAGCAAAAGCCCATACCAGAGTGGACCAGTGCAACCCTCCCCCCCCCCCCCCGCTATCATAGTTTTGTACAATATGCCCGCCTATTCACACGTCCCTTCGGCACAGTAACGGCCCCACAAAAGAGTAATATACCTGTCGACACTCCTTAGGAACCGACCCTCTATCCATCCATCGCTTACACTTTCTTCGCAGACGCTCTCCAATCCTTAATGTGATCACAGATTATCTTTGCAGCTTGCTCTGGGGTGTGCTGTCTTCCAAGAGCTTCAACAAAATCTCCCTCAGGATCTGAATGTCCCTAAAAAAATATTCCCACCCCTCTCGAGAGGTTAGGGATATGGTAGTATTGTTAGCACATGAATTTGCCATATAGAGAGAAACTCGTGACCGAACTAGGCCTTTTGAGAATCGCAATTAAGAATTTTATAAGGGCAAAAAACGAGTGCTGGGCGGTTAGTAACCCTAACCCAGTTAGGAAACGCATGCATCGGAGCTTAGTCCCTTTGTGAAAAGGTGTAGATGAGCTCCGCAGTAAAATAGATCGAAGCCAAAGACATTTTCAAGCACAAAAACCAGAATCTCCGTTTTTGACAATTTGGTAGACGGTTGGTTAGATGCAAATAAAATTGCTACTGTAGAGCGATTCCACAAGCACCACGGCCAAGAGACATGGGGAAATAACACCCGCCGTTCCAGAAAAAAGGACGTGCGCCGAAGCGGTGCCAAAGATAACGTCAAACTTAAAAATGACGTACCCATGAGATAGAAGTAAATCGAGTGATCCACCAAATAATCCTGGCCCGGCTTGATTTCCGGTGGAGTTGAGAAATAAACCCGATAGGACTTGCAAGTTTGCTTGATTTGATCGTAGGTACCTGCAATAGTTAGAATCGCTTTTAGTAGGATGCTCCAAGCCAGGCCAGCTAGTTTCAGAAGACCAATCCCCCCCCAGTTCCCCACCGCGTACACAACCTGGCGATGTGCTGGAGCACTCAGATACCAGCCGGGGGATAGAAAAGCGAGGGGCAGGGGCTCAAAGGTAATTAAGGTGAACCGGGGAATCCGGCTCAATCTAGCGAATACGAAGGATACCAGAGAACCCTCAGATAGAACTTACCTGTCAAGCCGATAAGGTCTGGATGAAACTCAGCCAAATATTCTTTCATCTAGAACAATGATCAGTTGTGTTGCTGGCATAATGCCGCATTGCGCCGGTATCCCATGCAGATTGTGGCACCCCCAGTTTACTGGATTGGCAAGCAGTAGGGGACAACCGGAGTACTAACCACTGGTGGTGTATCCCTGGCCGGATCACAAGTAATGAACAAAGGGCTCATTACATCACCGTGCTCCTTCTTAACCACTATAACCCAAGCAGAGTTAGCAAATTGAAATGCAAATTATGCATCAAAGAGGGGAAAAACAGAGCCACAGAAAGGGGCCGGTGGGTGTTAGGGCTGGACTAGTAAGAGTACCCCAAGGGCGACATCGCTCATAGGTCCGTGTGTCGCTACTGGTGCGCAGGGGCCGAACAAAGGGATGGGTGACGGTTTGACAGGCCAGAACAACACCAAAGTATACCCCGCAGATGTGATTTCAACAGGCGCGAGATAGCATATCACGGAAACGAATAAAAGTATTGACCCCCAAGGCAAGAGAACCTCGGGGAAAGCGAGCGTACCGACTTACGATCAATCATAGCTGCCATTTTGTCAAGCTCCTCCGGGCATATATCCGGGCAATGTGTGAACCCAAAGTACACCTACAAAGTCCAGCATTAACATCAAAGCTAACGACCTAGAAGGCTAGGAAGGAAAACAGTCTCTCTCCATCGACGTACTCACCAACATATGTTTACCCCTCCACTCATCATCTTTCCTCTCCTTGCCATTGTGGTCGAGCAAATTTAGCGGACCACCGACCTTCGGCCTTCCAACACCCTTCGACATTTCCGCAACCCTCTTCCGTTCCATTCGAGCTTTCTCATTGCGAAAGTAGACCGTCAACCCGACACCAGCAGCGAGAAATAAAATCCCGGACTTCCATGAAAATGGCTACAGGCAATCCCGCAAAAAGTAGTAATCAAAACCCAAATAATTAGCTGATAAATTCGTAGAGAACCAAGATATGGGGTGGGATAAGCTAACTCCACTGCGATACCGAGATTTTGCCTGCTCAACCGTTTTGAGGCCGAGTCTTCTCGAGGATGTGTGAAAGCTAGACCCGCCGCCGGCGCCCCTGGCGGACAGCGCCTGGGATAGTGACGTAGTTCTGACAGGAGACGCAAATGATCTAATACTCGAACCGATGGCTGAGCTCCTCGGTAGACGAGCGAAAAATGGGGACCCCATTGCTATTCTCTTCCTGCTAGAGTTGCAGGTGAATTATGGCGAGATAGAATGGGTTGCAGATTGTGAATGTGGGATTGACCGGCGGAGAGTAGCGTATTTGGTGGGATGTCGGGGGTTCGGCGACCTTTTCGTGTTACCGGTAGTTTTGCATCTGCGGCTCTGCTCGAATACCGGACCGCACAGTACAACGGCATCGAATCAGGAACCACAGAACTCAAATTTTCTAGCCCTTCAGTATTGAATGGAATTCATTCTAGTGCTAGACGGTATCCTACATCCCAGTATTCAGCTTCGAATTCAAAATTCCTAAGTACTCGAGCAGTCATGCCCTAGCCATATTTCCTTATTTAAAGTATCCGGAGAGTGTTCACTAGTGATAAACACTAGCTTTATCATTAGACACTTTTTCCTAAAAACAAGTCCAGGATGGAGGGCCCCTCCCTTCTTCATCCCCAGCGCGTGACAGGTAGTTTACGGTAATTTACAAACCTGTAATTTACAATTGCCTAACCTTAGTGACAGGACGCTTCTGCCATCACGAACTGGGAAGCCCCATACCAAGAAATTTTTGCTTGACATTACCAATCACAGCGCCTATCTACCCCAAGGAGTGGGGTAATAGGACCTCACGCTAGGGCTTCCAGAACTCCTTTCTTTAGTTTAAGGGGCGGAAAACACAGCGAAAAAAGGTGTCTTTCATATTGGACAGCCGCATTGCGAGTAGGATGGAATACCGTTGGATTACCTGGGTGCGAGCCACCCAACTGAGGAGAATATTATAACGTAAATGCCTCAATGCGCCAGTTTGTCCTCAACCCCACTAACGTACATTTCCCACAACTCAATGAGAGTGGTTGCTTGTATCATATATATTATGTCTAACGACATTAAAAATCCTAGCCCTTGCTTGCTAAACCAAATAAAAATAAAAATAGGACCCACCTTACTATGATAGGAGAGAGGCAACCTCAAAGTCCTGGCGCGAAGTCCAATTATTCCTGTTCTTATGGTGTCATACCTTAGAAACTTGAACCACTTAACCGGGAGCTATGCCATCGGAGTTGCATCCTCTAGTAAAGTCAGGTGTTTTTTGTTTTAGAAACCTCTCAAAATGCCTTCTTCGATACGGGCCGGGATCCAATATGCCTACACAATCACGACACCCTCTAAAATAGAGAATGATTGTTTTTTATCTCAAGATGATCCAATTTTTGACCCCTTCCTATACAGAACAACCCCCAACCGACTGTTTCCGGAATTCCCATACAAGGAGATATTAAAGATAACTATAATTCCTGAAAAGAATTAAGTGCAATTCCTTCGAGAAAGATGCAAGGTACCCACGAAGGCCAAAGGTATCCAGAGATCTTGGCATACATTCAGCCTAAAACAATACAGTACCAAGACTTCTTGGTACTATTGATTTTCACAAGTACTGGTAGCAGTTGTCTGTCGCTTATGGTCTAGGACAAGCAACAGGTATTGAATTTGGCTAGCAGTGCTATTAGTCCTCCAGAGGCCGCCTGTTCTTTCAAAATTGGATTGGATAAGTAGGTTAAGTGATGCGATGGCAGCTATGCTGTACTAAAGTACAGGACCCACGCAGACATGCCGGAGACGATGATCTTGTCATGTGGGACAGCTTAGACCTTTGTCTCCATCTGAGGGCGCCTTCTGAGAGTTTCCGTTCTTGTTTCTCTATGCCTCTCACAGGAGCTAGTCAACTGTCCTTTTCGCAAGCGCTCCTCGCCCCCTGCCCAGAGAGGGAACTCTCCATCACAGTTCACAGTTTGGCCATTTGAGCTTTCCCGGCAGAGGTTTCGCTAGCGGGAGGCGAGGACGAGAGCAGAGAACCATATCCAAATAGTGATTGATAGCGCGAGACCGGCAAACACACCAGAATCACGCCAGGCAAAGTAGGGATGCTTGTTATACTTTTCCATAATAAATAAACAATTTCCCTCAATGAAGTTTATCCCGAGTGATAGCTGATGATATAGGTCCATTAAAGACCAGAGATTTGAAGAGAGACACGCCGCGGGTTGGGGACTAGCTCAACTCGCTCAATTCCAAACATTCCCTTAGAAAGGTATTAGCACTTGAGTTCTAAATATGCGGCCCCACCGCCACCTGTCCGCTCTAGATGGCAGGCTATGTAAAATGCCACCCGAAGTGTTGGAAACTGTAGTTATGGGTGCTCTCTCCTCTCATCTGTTGCTGTAGTTACGAGTGACACCTCGTGGCCACTTACGTCACCCCCCCTGTTCCCTCTTAAATCCTCGCTTCTCTTTTCTCTTTCTCTTTCTTCTTTCTTCTTCTTTTCTCTCTTAACAGTCTTCTTGTTCAATAAGTATAAACAAGTCTTTTGCTGTCTCCGGTGACCACTTTGCCTTTGAACCTGTGGAACTACTCGCTTGCCCTCTTCTGCACCTAGTTCTCAACACGAAGAACAGTAGAATAATGGGGAATAATTTTTAAGAAAATAGCAAGCGATAGAAGACATAGAATGGGACAGCAGGTGAACCTCCTTTGTTGATCAGGGGACAGCGTATAAAGGGCCGTTTTCCCAGTAGCATGTGCATGATTTGGTAATAAATAAAAACCAGAAGCTTGCTTCACGCCTCAGCACTCGCAGAACATGGAGCTTGTATCATAAAGGGCGGTCCTAAGATTCCCCATCCAAACTCCATCAAAACAGTTTCTCCGTAACTCCAGAATAGAAAGATCGCATATGGAGCACTTAACGGGTTGAGAGAGTTTTGGGGTGAATATCATGGAAGAGTTACCATTCCCAGGCCCACACCAGTTTCCCGTCCTCAGAAAATACTCCGCTACAATTGGTTAAACACGCTTCAGGCCATGATCGTGTACTGCACTGCAACTTCTGCACTTCAATTTCTTCCCTCCTTGGGTAGGAATCTATATATGTACTGTCCGTCCTTATAAAAATTCGTTCTCGGTCTACGATCAGCTAAGTGGATGAGATCTCTGATCTGAGAAGCGGATAAGAAATACTCTCGACCTGAACTCCCGACCACGATGCTTACTTGCTTGCTAGGAGCGGGCCCCCCCGCCAGGCAAAAATGAGGCATCCCTAGAAAGCCGGGCCGAATGCAAGAAAGAAAGAATGAAAAGAAAAAGAACAGAAAAGAAAAAAGCCTTCACAAAACACTAGAACAAGCAGAAGGCTATAGTGAGATAATACACATGGGAGCAAGTAGGGAGGCTCGAGGTCTCGGGTGGGGCTTAGCTGGCCGTATCGTACGAGAGTAACAAGCGTTTTAAACCACCGAGAATCTCTCATTAAACACCTAACTTAAGGAGTAAGAAACACCTCCGTTAAAACCTACCAGCGACTTGGGAAGAGACACACTATACACCCATTAAAATCCCGAAATCGGGCTTCCAGTAGGATAAATATTAGTTCCCAGATTGTCATTTCATGAAATACCTAGCTGGCGCAGTGGTTAACACTCCTGCGCAATTAGCGGGAGCCCAGGAGTTCAATCCATGCTGACAATCAGTTATTATTGAACGATCCGTCATATAGGGCAGGATAATTAAAAAATCCTGCCCTATGGGGACTGGGAGATTGAAGAACTTAGCCCTAATCAATAGGGCTGTGGGGTTTATCAATCCTGCTACGAGGAGGTAGAATCCGACTCTAGACCTTAAAGGTTGGCGATCGGCGGGTAGCAGAAGCGGATGGGGGGTTGGCGAATCAAGAACTATGAAAGAAAGAAAAAGAAAAAAAAGTATATAAAAGTAGAAATAGAAAAAATAAATAAATTTTTGCTTCTTTTATCATACTTTTGGAAGGCAGCTGTTGCCCCTCTCCCTATTTATTGCCTTGTATACATAGCTTCTTTCCTTAGTAAAGCCAGGTATCATAGGACTAGTGTCCAGTACTTCACAAATCAGGTCCACAGCAACGAAACTCCAGTAGGGCTAATGTGTGGAGTGGATGCCCATGGGATTTGGAGATTTAACCCTTTCCTTCCCTTTTCTAGATTTTCTCTAGGACCTTTTTTGCACTAGAAGCGAGCGAGATCTATAAGTCGCTGCCCCTCTGGTCTTCCCACTAAAGAGTGAGCCCAATACTAAAAAACGCTCACACCTCTACCATATCGTACCCCCGTCTAAGCTTGACACTCGGCTATGCACTGATATATGACATTGAGATAGTAGTCCTGAAGTTATCCAGAGGGTTGGTCGAATATAATTGGTCGTTGTATGTTGGAGTTTGTGCAAGGTGTTGCTTAGATTCGGTAGCACACGGTGGGCTGAGTGCTCAAGGGAGCCTCACTGCCAACTACTGTATATACATGGGTAGAGGAATTGGCGTGTAGTGGACTACGTATGCACCTCTAGATATCCCGGTTTGTTTTTCATGAATGATTGTGGCCGCGAGAAACTTTACCTGAGCATACCAGAAGATTCCCCTTTCTCCTTTCACTTCTCGTTGATCAATCAATATGATCTTAATTCATCAGGCTCTTGCCACACGAATTATGGCTCCCCTTTGCTCATCCAATGGGAACAGGTAGTAGTATATTCAGTAGCATCCCAGGAGGCTTTTTGTCTACCTAGGTTGTGTACGGTAGTTCAGGTATTCATGGTTTACTGTCTACCAACTGGAATGTCTTGAGGAAGAAACCTGAACCCATCAGTCTTGTTCTCTTTTGTCCTCATTCTTCGTTCATACGGGAAGTACGTGCTAGCGATTATACTGAGCTTTCTTTTTTTCCTAGGTAGGCTAAGTTGGTGGGTGTCGTGGCACACAGGGGCTTGGAGGCTTCGAGTTCAATTCCCCTTGAAACTTCTTCCCAGGTAATCCCTCGAGGAAAGATAATCCCCTATTGTCGGGGATGAGAGGTGATCAGGTTGAAGAACCGTTTCCTGGCTTGTTCTTATCCAGTCTCACCCCAGCAAGTGCCCACTATCTCGGGATGTCTTGAAGCCAGGAGAAGGGGTTCCATGGAAAAATGGTAAACTTTCGGTATGATATAAGTAAGTGCATATAACCCCACTGACGGGATCCAATGTCAACTTTATTCCTCCAGGTTTATCTCCCACAATGTCATGGACACCGCTCCCAGGGTAGCTTCTAGAGAATGCTGGATTACGGGTGACCTTTATATAACTATTAAGAGTATATTTCCTGGGGAAGTGATGACTCTTACCAACCTTCTATTACCGACGCTTTAGAAATAATAGTTTACCTACTCCCCTCGAGCTCATTCTAGTACTTGTCATCACTCCCCGCAGGCTACTTCATTGCTGTAACCCGAGGTCTTTAGATCTTTAACAGGTGGGCTAGCAAAAAAATGAATAATTTCAGGGTGGTGATGGCGGCCCCGGTGAGGGCATACACCTTACTTTCTCTTTTTTCTATATTATGATCTTGATATTTAGTTTTTCACTAGCAAATTCGGCACCGTACTCTAGCCGGCTTGCCAAAATTAATGACCAAAGATAAACAGCTTTCCGAACCCTTCTGTTCCCCCCGCTTCCCTCCGGGAAAACCGACGCCTGTGCCCCGCCACAAACATCCTACAGTACACTACGGACGGGTACCATAGCATAACCTCCCAAGTCCCCACTAGTATGATAAATCCTTTGGCTTTTAATTTTTTTTCATTTAAGGTCACTCGGCAAACCTGATAGGACTCAATCATATCCGTAACCGAGGCTACTGCGGTGGGGCAAAAATAACATGGAGGACACAAGATCCTGAGATGGTAAGGCAACAGTTTTAATCTGTAGGTCTTTACCCTATTAGAACATATCACAAAATGATATATTCACTTGAACCGTTATCATCAATCCTCACCACGAGCCACGTATCATATTACCCGAGCTGGAATATAACAGCTCTATAACGTCCTTCCTGATAGCCTTGACTTCTTCTCCCGATCACTCATATACTCAAAACATCACCAGGGAAAAGCAACTACAACATATATCGAGAATTGCCAAAGTATACGCGTATGGTATTATCTGAGGTTTCTAACTAAACCCCACCCCAACGAGGTGGAACCAACTCGCTGACCGTGACAGCCCATGAGAAGGACTCCAGTATTTTCATTGGGCGAGTGATGAGCAATGATCATGACACGGAGCACACGATCAGCTTTGGCGAAAGACCTCTTAATCTGAGTCTGATTATTTAGTGGCAAAAACGGCCTCGGAGCCCAATGTGCCTTGGGAAAGGGATTTCGTGGCGGAACGGGATCCCAACCCCAAAAGCGGAGGATGCGCTGCCAAAAGACTTAATCGAGGATCCATTGCCCCTAGAACCATGCTTCCACTGCACTGGCCCACTTGGGACATTTTTCACCAAAACCGGGGGTTACCCACGGGCCACGGATCAGTATGAACGCCATGATTCTGCACCTGCCACAAGCGGTGGGGGTCAGGTGAGAAATCAGAAGTGGTCAGGAGAATGCCAGAGTCTGTCCGTTTTTACGGATCCAAGCGTTCACACGGGGAAAAGAGTACGGTAATAGAGCACAAGAGCAACCAACATACTCATCGGGGATCGGGGATCGGGGATTTTAGCTGCCGATATCGATGAACTGTTCGAAAGAGAAGCTACCATGCTGTGGGCTTGCTCTTCGAATGACAGTTGGGCTGCTGGTACTGCATGGATGCGTTACTCCACATCTCCCCCGACTGACTTACTTACCTTTAACGATGGATGTGAATTCGAGGCAACGGGAGCGCCAATAGTAGTACTGTGCACTCTAACTTGCGAGAAAGCCAGGTTCTAAAATACCTGCACCGGAATGCGACATCATAACGTCATGTGTCAGTCCTGCCTAAAATGCCACGCATCCTCCCGGCTCCCGAGCATCCGAAACTCTTCCAATTGTAGGCGGTCACCGCTGAGCTCGAGTACTCGAGTACCGCTATGGTTCATTATGGGTACCGGTATACCAAATCAGTACCCGGCAGATACTATCTCGGTCAGCAATTTTCTTGAAAAGAGAGAGAGAGAGAGAGTACATGCAGACTATTTGGCGAGGGATAGGCAGTTTCCTTTGCCTAAATCTAAAACGTCATTTCCAAGAAATCGAGATCGAAGGGAGGGCTACACGAACGCCCACAATTTCTGGTTATAGAAATTCTGCATGAAATTGGGATCCCATCATGAAATAACAAATTAGATATTGGTATATTTGATCAAGCAAAAAAAAAAACGCCTATCCGATCCCAAACGCCGATTCCCAAAACAAGACAGGCATAATGCTTCAAATTATGAACCAATTGGTCAAGGTCACGAGAATCATTAAGAGGATAACTCCCTGGAGCTCTTCCCCCCGACCAGCCGCCCGCGAGCATAAGTGGCCTTTTGTTTTCGAATGTTCACAACTCTTTGTGTTTCCCCCGGTACCATTCCCCCCGCCCCCCCTATTCTCCCCACCCCCCCCTCCCCCCCTGCTCCCCCCATTCCCCCCGCCCCTCTCATTCCCCCCGCCCCCCCCACTACTATTAGTTGGCCCCGGAAGCATGGGCGGTGGCGGACCACTGCCACAGGAACCCTGTGGCGCAGCTCTATCTGCTTCAAGCCCACCATATTCCACCTGACTCCCTGGATCTGGGAATGCCACGTCTTTACCGGCTACTGTTGTGCACCCATTTCCGATGTTGGCCACAAAAATCGAACTGCCGGAGGCACGCGGAGTTACGAGCTCCTCGGCGGGAATCGACCTCGACTTTCGACCGCCGGAAATGGTAACCACTGCGCAGTTCATATACATCTCCCGATCCCCTTGATTATTGAACCAAGTCCTGAGTAATTGGCCAAGTTAGCTAAGGGAAACCAGATGCCCAGCCCTAAAATGGGTAGCTACACTGGAATGTTTGGGGAGGAAGGTACCAGGCAAAAAGCGCTTCACCTCCAGGAACACTGGTAGGGATCTGCAAATCGAAATTTTGATCGCTACCAGGGGCGGGTCTAACGCATCCCCCTATCCAAGACTTTATGAGATTCCAGGTATTCCCGCCGTCGTAGCTCAGGGACCCTTGACATGACCCTCCTGCATGGGTGGAGGAGCCCTCAAGCCTATCCCTCGTTCATCAATACACTAGGGAAAATCTTAATTCGGCTCCCGAACTTACCGAATTTTATAGGATCCCCCTTGCGACCAAGTCACTACACTCTTCGCGCTAGGACTCCCTAGATCCTTGTGGTAGCCTTTACATGGGTAGTCGGACCCGTTGGACTTAAGAGGCGCAATATAAGTATAATCCACATCAGTTTTGTATGGATTTGTCTTATACCGGAGGGGCGGAGGATCAGACAAAGCCATATGTGCAGTTGCCGGAACTGCTACACAGAGTAATGTGAGAAGGATTACGAAAGGAATTGTGAGCGATACCATCGTCCTCGGTAACGCTGTAGGAAGCCGGGTGCTCGTGTGTCTGGTAAAGGAAGAAATGGATAAAGGTTTTGGAAGGGATCTCTTTCAGGTGCGGTTGCGGAAGCTGGTTCAGCTGATCTAATATTCAAAAAGGTTTCCCGCTTCACTCTGTTTAAGGTAGCCCCACAATAGAAGTCGTGAAAGGTTATATTATCGCGCTGGCCAGTGAAAGGCGTATTTCTTTTGTAGGGCGAGAACTCGAAGCTAAATGAGCGGGCGGGGGATGTGACTGTTGGGATTCAATTCTGCCCTTTCCTGTGCTTCAGCCTCATATTCATTCAGGCTTTGTGCTTCTTCCCTCTAATACCCGCGGAGCAAATCCAATGAATTTCGGCCTTCCCAACAGGTCGAGATTCATTTTTCCAGCCAGCGGCTACTTCCTTATTCCCCCAGTATAAACGAGCCGTTGAGAGTTGTTAGATCCCAGCAAGCTTGACGCAGGCACGTTCTAGTTGACCCCTAGCCCTATTCGGACAAGAGGATACCAACGTTTTTGGTAAGATTCCTGTCTTGACAGTTATCTAATTATAGGTTGCCCCCCCCGAAGAAATGGTTGGCAGCCTCGATCATCTAATAAGGTTATTGCTCTGTGCCAAATGCCCAGTGCTTGTACTACCTCCGCCCTCCGTAATCCCGGAGAGCAGGCAGGGCAGGGCGCAGGCCGGGAGAAAGGAAATTTTACATGAAAAACACCTGAATGAGCAAAACATTATAGCGAGCAAAACACTGTAGTGAGCCAACTCCTACGGGAGCAAACGCTAACGCCCGAGGTCTTGAGCGAAGCCTTTCTAGTCAAGTTGCCTTGTACAACAAAACCGGGGGGGACAGAGAGCCTGTTTGCTGAATACCAGTAATATGAATGTTTGAGGTAAACTGACCTCTATCGGTTCGATAAACAAAAGCCTTGCAAGAAATAAAGGGTGGAGGCTACGGGCACATCAGTAGAAGAAGAAAAAATGTGGCACGATAAATTCTGGGGAAAGTGCAATAAAAATTAAAATTAAAAAAAGGGAGCCTCCGCCGTCGATGTGCTATACAATCCTTGATTCGATCTCACGATGAAAACGATATTCGTGGGCAGCAACCGATGGACATGGAGGAGAGCTCCGTCGGGGAAGGGGGGGAGGGAGAGAAAGAAATCAGGGGGGAAAGAAAGGAAAGAAAGGAAAGAAAGAAGGAAAGAAAGACGGAACAGAAAAACGTAGTAATTCCGGGTTCATAAAAACGATCATATACCTTGCTCAAAATTTCATACCGGGACAGCGCACACTAGGTGTGAGAAGAAGAAGAAAAAGTTTTTAATGTGGTAGATCCCGTACGGTAGTAACTTGGGGGAAGTAAAGGCCATTCTGGAACTTTTTTCCAGAAAACTTTTTCCACGATGATGACGATGATAATGATAATAATACGTTATCGTAAAGACAGTAATTGTAAAGTATCATACGTACCAGTATAGTGCTCCCCAAGTTACAAGTATAATAAACTACAGTACAGTAAAAACACAAAAACGTTTGACACTTCCACTCCTCCCCCCCCCCACCTCCCTCCCGCCCTCACAGATAGCGTTTAATTAATTCACAAACGACGGGTAACCCCGCCTTAGAGTCGCACTATCCTCGCATACTTCCGAGAAAGTTGGAAGTCCCGATCTTGATCCCTTCCATTCGGGTCCCACGGAGATACTTTCCGTCAACTAGATTTAATTCATAGAAGGGGGGGGGGTTTGAAAGAAAGAAAAAAGGAAATAATGGTACGAGTATTATACGGGTATACTGGTATCGGTATCGGTATCATAGTCTAACCAACCGGAGCTTGTCAAAGCTGATTGCGAGTGGGGGGGTATTCGGGCGTATGGACTAGTTGATACTGGTATGTGCTGACTATTGTATGGCTTTTTTACTTGTACTAGTATCATGTTGGATCTGGTATACTGTGGAAGGGGAAGTGCGGGTTCATTCCCGCCTGCCCGCCTTCTTTTCGTTATGGTGATGCGCTACGCTATGCCGGCTGGGTTGGCTAGTTGGTCGGGTCGTCGGGAATACCCTATTTGGACGGTACTGTACTGCACAGTAGACTACCTTTTAGCGTTGGGTGCGGAGGAGGATTCTTCTCCTGGTTAGTCGTGGGATTGGAGCTTGTAGGTTGGGGACTGTATAGTAGGTACATACATACATACAGTGCGGCGTTCGTACTGTGTAGCTGATGGCGGAGAAGTAAATTCTAGAGTTGTTGTTGTTGTGTTTTGCCTTTTCTGGCTGTCGCACAGCAGATATGATACGGTGGATGTGGTTGAGGATGGCGGTATCGTATGGCTGTGATGATCCGACTTGTCATCGTATCTGATAGGTGCGGTTGGAGGGTGACTTCTATTGGATGGAGGTCTAGAGCACGCGGCAATTGTACTCGAGTATCTTGCATAAAGTATGATACCGGTATCTGAAAATGAGACAGGGTTTTTGTTTTTGTTTTTTGCTGGTTGGATTGGTGGTTGTAGGATTTCTCCATACGTCAACAAGGTGCTGTAACCACAGTACGACCATATTCTTCAGCCAGAAAACCGGTTTTCAGATTGCGGACCAAAATACACTTTCAAAAGACCCCTCTTTTTGTGAAGAAGCACCTTGCCCGGTGTGCTGGTTTTTGTGCCGGGGACCTCAGCTTTCCCTAGTAGGCTACCGATATGGACCGGGGAAGCCCGTAGAGAGCCAGCACCCTCAGCGAGGCTTGGCAAATATTGGCAGGTGGTTTTTGTTGGTTCATGCCGAACGTGTCCTCCTCTCAATGCCAAGTTTCGCTGAGGGTGCTGAGGACACCCCCAGTCTGCAGTACTAGTACAAGTACTCGCACAGCGACAACTGCCAGAAAACTCAACATATCGTAACAAAAAGCAATACATTATACCCAAACCTCAACATATCGATCCCAACTCAATCGCGTGAGCCGCGAGAAACGATATGTTATCATCGGCATGCCGCCATGGCCAATTCCGAAAATTCTATCTCGACGGGGCTGTCGATACGCCCACAACCCGGTTCCAGTAAAGTCGAAATATCCATCCATCGACAGATCGCTTTCTCAGCGATCACCCATCACTGCATCCATCCCGTTCCGGGGATGCTGAGATTTCCAAACTCCCTCCCTCCCAGCTTATTCACTCACCAACTCACTGTAGCAACAGGCACCCCATCCGGAAATTGCGCAAGTGTGAGAAGGAGGGAAGAAAGCAAGGAAGAGAGAAAAAAGTTGCCCACTGCACCCCCGCTCACTCGCGGTGAGTATCTCGCTTTCTGAGGCTTTTCAGTGGGGGGAGTCTCGGGAAGGGGTGAAAGAGTGGGAGCATGGAATCCCGTTGCACGATCTTCGATATGGGAACATCTCCACCACCACCACCGCCACCAGTCCCAAAACGTCCCTGCACAATGTGTTGTGAGCGCAACAATGGCATGCTCCTCGGCTCTTCCTCCCCACTATCACAATACCACTTCTGCCGGTGCTGTCATCATTGTACTACTGCTAAAACTTGCCTGATCATTTTGCTCGACTTGGGGAGGGACAAGAAAGCGTGCCCTGTGATACAGTACAGTGAGTTCTGAAAATAATAATAATAATTCCCCACAGGCCTTGGTTGGGACCCTGGATGGTGCATACCCAAACCACCGGAATGGACGGATACCGGTACTGTACGGTTACAATAAAGTTGGCACGCACGTTAGAAGGAAGAAAAAAAGTGCAAAGCAAAGGCAGGAAGAGAAAGAAAGGGAAAAAAAAAGAAAGACCCTCCCGGAGCTCCTCTGCACACCTCTTTATGCCACGCAGACCACATAAAAAAATGTGTGTGTGTGTGATGTAAAAAAAACCTGATTTTAAATTTTAAGCAGAAATCTAGCGTGGAGCAGGGAGAGGGGAGAAGAGCATCTATAGATAGATAGATACGATTGCTAGTAGGATAGATTGATCAACGACGGAATCAATCGGGTTCGGCGGCAAGGCAATTTAAGCCCGCATGCTCGGTCCGCGGGTGGCTTGTCGAGAAAATTTCTCTCGTTATCCAGATCCGACGAGAAACACGATTGAGGAACTTTGTTCCGTTTCGTTTGTTGCAGATGCCCGCTCCACGCGTGGGTGCGGGGGGGTAGAGAGAGTGAGTGGTAGGTGTGGGATGTGTTGGGGGGGTTTTTTTCCCTCAAGAGTTTGAATTTGCGGTGCCGGTGTCTTTACAGGTACGACGAGGTAGTGACCGGACAAGACGGGAATTAGTTTTTGTAATGCGGATCATACACAAACGCTCTCCCTTCTTGTCTAGTCATCATGACTGTACGAGGAGTACTTGTTATATCTGGTATAAAGTATCCCAAAATGGGACTGGGAGGGCTTTTTTCTCTTTTTCGCTCGTTGGGTAGTTGCATAATAGTAGCTATTCTCTGCTGCTGGACACAAGTACCGGTACTCGAGTACAGCCTAACAGATTTATGTGGACTGAAGTATAATACCTTGTGCGTGGGGCGTCCTGGTGATGAAAGTGGAAAGTGGTAGCGTGTCAAAAAATTTTCTGCTGTTGTATGGTCGGTGGAGATGAATTCCGGGAAAAGCGTTCTCGAAACTTCTGATATCGTGGCCCTCGCGCTACCGAGATATGGGGGTACTCCTCCGCAATATGGGGTTTTGCTGGATGGACTAAGTACTGTCCAACTTATAAGTCACTGTAGCTTGATTGTAAATATCTCCTGGCCACGATTTCAACTTGCTAGCAAAGAGATCCTTTGTGGGTAACTAAGCCGATAATCCCCCATCCTAGCTTTGCAAAGCTCTCTCTTTCAAAAAAAGAAGGAAATCTTCTGCATGCTAATTTGCAGCATTGCAGCATTTTTTTTCTTTCTTTTTTTCTCCTCCCTTTCTTCAACTGTTTGATCCGCGGCGTTTTGGGAAATCCGTCGCTTAAGCAATTTAAATAAGGTTACCGCTGTAACCGCCTTTTTTTCCACACCCGCATGATCTGAGCTTCAGGTCCAGTCGAGCGGTCCAAACTGCGGCCCATCCTCCCCCCCGTGTCACATAAATGCAGGTGAGACACCTTCTGGATCGAAGCCTTTCCACATTTTTGCTGGTGGATCTGTTGAAAAGCGCAGCGCAATTATTTTGCATGGCGCGACCGCGAACTGCAAGGGATCGAGTTATGAATCGGCGCCGGCCTCCCACTTTCCATTCCTCCCCCTTCCCTCACTCGCGCGCTCCTCCATTCCTGGAGGAGCGCGCGGGCCGGGGATTTCTGAGTGCGTTGCCTTTTTTCTCTAGGGGAGTTTGCAGGAATCGTTATGTTTACTCGGCATCGTGGTATTATAGGAGTTTTTTTTTTTTGATGTGGAAATTTTCTTTGATTCCTGGCCCTCGTATATTTTTGTTGCTTTAGGGTATAGTTCTTTTTCGGCTCTCTCGGTGGGTGCTCTTCAGTCCTGCCGAGCATCTGGGCGGCGGTGGCGGCGGCGGAGGCGGAGGCGGAGGTTCCTCCCCTGCTTGAACTTACTCTGTATCGGCAGTACGTACCATACCCCGTGACGAGGAGATGTTACATGCCGCTTCTGCTCCGGGCATAAACTAAGTGCTTCATAGGGCTCTCCTCCGGAAAGTCAGTCATGCACTCCAGGCACAGGGAACGAATAAAAGCCAGTTCCAGAAAACTGACAGTGCGGGGGAGAGGAGATGGAGGGGGACAAGAAGGCCACCACGAAATGGCCAGTGCATGACACCCCAAACAATAGTTTGGCAGCCTCTGGTTTCTAATTCGACTAATCTAACGATCGTGCTTCCCAATCAACGAAGACCATGCTGAAAATCTACTCACTACAACTTTACAATTCTGGGAACCCTGGCTTTACGCCTTGCTAACTCTTCACTCCTTTCTTTTTTTACGTACTCGAGTATCGAATAGGGAACGTGACTATCAGTAACTGGTCTATTGATCGTGATCGAGATTTTTTGCTCCCTGATTTTCGGGAAAGCGTGGAACAGGCTCATTTATTATGATTTAGTAAAACTATTTGCTAAGTGGTACAGCAAAGGGGATCGGAATGTGGTATTTTTCTTCGCATACTCTTTGGCATTGGTCTTCCGGGGTCATCTTTGACGCTTGCGGTGGCTACATAGTGTTGGTGATTACCACGATCGAGTGATGTACTGTACTGTACTAGATTAGTAGGGTACGCCGGAGAGGGGGGAAGTGGGTACAGTGCCATCATACCCGCGATGCTTACTGGGGGCATCCTGCGTGGGGCCAAAAATTCTACTGTCATGGTCGGGCACGTATGTTGGCTCACTTGGGGCTTGGATCCTTTCTCCCTTGTATCATACAGCACTTGTAGCGCTACTAAAAACGTATCCTGAAATGTGTTGTTCGACCCAGGCTAGAATCAATAGCTGCCATACCCACTGTCTGGCCTTGACTTGAGATGAGGTGGTATGCAGGTCACCTCAGGATCCGTTCCTAGCTCTGGGGTGCATAAAATCCGGGGGACATTGTGGGATCCGGGCGAGGAAAGCTTTATAGTGAGTAAGTAAGCAGGAGGCCGACACAGAGAGAATACGGCTTGCATTGCATGTGTACAGGTACTAGTACATCTTTGCTTCAAGTAACTCGCTTAGGGTCCCCGTACCTCCGCGCAACGGAAGGACTTCCCCCACCACAAGCCATCTAGACCTTTTTTCGATACAATGAAGGGGCAGGAGGTTGGGGGGGGGGGGGGGCTACCGTTAGGACTGTTTGCTGTCGGAGGGAG
>Ga0307509_10002862_pt1 | contig 27301 bp, 19 predicted proteins | sample 10_EM_MG_FD_202245 | JGI IMG/M metagenome (GOLD analysis project Ga0307509, IMG submission 202245) | Populus trichocarpa ectomycorrhiza microbial communities from riparian zone in the Pacific Northwest, United States - 10_EM | ecosystem: Host-associated > Plants > Roots > Unclassified | place... | reverse complement strand
AAACTCTTCTCAATATTTTTTTCAATCCTCTACAACTTTTGGCAAAAGCTTTCATTTTCAAGCAGTAAATAATACACTTTGTCAATTGATTTTATGCTTGCTATGGAACTGTACAGATTGCAAGTGGTGTATGAAATAGAGAATTGGACAAAACCACGAGGGTTGAAAGTATGCGCAGATGGTGACCCTCAAACAAATCCACAGTATCCACCCACTAATTTTGTATAGAAACCAACAACTTGATCTCAGTCAATTATACCTTGAGAACACTTCTAAGAGGAAAGCTTCATCAATCTTTGTCAGTGAAGCGTTATATTTCCAATCAGCAAGCATTTAATGAACAAAATCAAACGAGCAAATAAGCATACAAGGGAATGAATCCCCATCTTATTGAGAGTGATTGAGAGAGAGAGAGAGAGATTGTTGACTCTACATTGTATTAGAAGGTGGAGAAAAAAATAATAAACAGTCTGTTTTCACATCTCTAGCTCTCATACTCTGCAATTGGTTCTGCCATTAGAGAGGCTGGTGCATCCAACCTTGTAACAACTTCCGGTACTCCAATAGAATCCCTTAGAATCTGTGTCAAAAACCAGGAAAAGACTCATAATTAATTTGATAATGTGTACCTTTCCTGGTTCACGTTCCTACATATCTGTCACAAAACTAGCTGCTAATTCTTTGAGATTATCCTTTTCTTTCGCAAATGAATGATGTGGTTAAAATATAGATTTATGTCCATGCAAGGTATTTCTGCATGACCATCCTTTGGCAAAACAATACAAGTGATTATATTTCACAGGCTATATCTGTACTGAACACGTACCATATTATGTGTTGAATCTAAAATGGCCACAAGAGATGATAGGAACGGGTAAGGAATGAAGACCAAATGGACAAATTCAAGCTTCTTATAAGAGAGTCAGGAGAAAAGCTAGGAGACATCATTTATTATGTATGAGCCTTCATGACTCTAGGTAGATGGAGACATCCCCACCCATGATAGTTCTTCTAGTTAATAAGCACAATAGATAGTAGTCTAGAATTCCTAAAGATTCTTTTCTTTTCTTTTTTACATTATCACATGAGAATGAAACATCACATGTACTTATGAAATTTTCATATTTAATTCCTTTTGCAATTTATGCAAAGACTATTCTTGAGGTGCTAATGTAACAAAATTCAGATGGCAGATTAATCCTATATATATGCACTTTTCATCCACTTTTGCAATGAGAACACTTGGATGATAATCTAAGGACAAGATGCTTATAACTGCAAAATGATGTGATAAATTATATAAGTTGAATACTTACAAGTATCTCATCATCAAGATAAGAAATCATGAAGAGTCTCTGGAAAGTACTAGCTGCAGGCATAGAGAAATGAACTTAGCAATTTACAAACATCCAAGCATGAAAAGCACAGCATCATTACGTATTAAAACCTTATAAACCCTGAAACTCGAGTTTCTTTTCATTCAAAATTTGTTGCATTGAGCAGGATATTAGAAGTAAATAACTCCCAGTACTATGAAAAAAAGAAAAGAAAATTAGAACTTTGAAACGAGATCATCATCCCATATTCCTAAATCAATTCCAAGAGACCCAATACATTGAAAGAGAGTGGAATTTCTAGACCTGTTACACTTAATGGATTATAATTAATCTCCATTGCTAATGACATCATAGTAGGTCTAAGAACAACACATGCAGTTGGTTAATAACAGCACACATAAAATGTCTGACTATTTATCATATACTCTGCAAGGTAAACTTTTTAAATACAGTGTTCTAATACCATCCTTGGTATAGCGATGGAACACAATTCAGAAAAACACAAAAAACTGTAGAAGACTTTAATTGATGATTATTAAGTAGTAGATAAAGAACTAATCAATGATAAATTAAAAAAAAAAACAGTTTTATTTGGAAATTCTTACACATCTACAAATAATTAGAAGCACAAATGAAAACTTTAGAGATGCATATGATATTCACAAACACCTCAGGATAGGTTTCCGACTCAAAATTTTGATTGTTTTTAAAGAAGATTGGCAGAAACATTGCATATAATAGGCAGAAGAGCATAGAAAGAGTTAGACATCCCGAAATGTAGAACAGATGAGCAATGTGAATTTCAAGCTACAATTACAGCGTTATGAGTTGCTAGAAGGGAGCATCCCTAAAAAGTCCAGGACAATGGAAAGTTGAAGTTATTAGTCAAAGGGCTGGGGTACAGGGACAACAAAATGCCTGTCGCTTCAGACCTTATATGGCTTGAGGTCCAGAGATTCTCTATTCTTCTTTGCTGGCTAGGAAGAAGAATGCTAAATAAGATAGAAAGAAATGATCCAAATATCAAAATGCTTACATAGAGGAATTTTCAGCCCGCTAGAAAAGGCATCCCTAAAAGAAACAGGAATCTGTTGGACTGTGCTAAGAGCCTGACCAAATGCACCTTTTAGCTGTTCAGGTACTGTTTCTTCAATGACTGTTGGTGTCTCAAGGATCCCTTCAACATATTCCTCTTTCATTCTGAGAGGTCCCTCCACTGTTAACTTGGAGGACAGAATGAATTTGCTTTCTATCTGCAGTACACATAAGAATTCAAACCAAAGCTCAGAAGCATAAAACAAGAACAAACATAAATTTACAACGGTATCAACTGGAGGTTGTCTTCATCTGATCATGGTCGCTATATCAATTCCATGATATTTATGGTTACTTCATTTCCATTACACAGATATCACTATCAGCAGGTATGTCATTATTATATATGTCAATTTAAGCAATAGTTAACGGCAGGACACTAGTTTTGAGGTGTATTTTGATCGTGCATAAATTTAGACCTTGGTTTTAACTCAACTAGCCAACATCTTCATGAAGTACGCATCTCAGTAAGATTCTGCTTGCAGTATGCAGGTATAAGAAACTTCTCCTTTATTTTTAAGAAATTTAGTGCAAGGATATTTTTCTAATTTCTTTCATTGATCACATGTTTTTGCAGATATTGCGACTAGGGCATTCAAAGATGGAAGGATACCGAGTATAATAGTTTCATATGTGCAGTAACCTTTGCATTTCCATCCTTAATCACCACGTCCATTTTGGACAAATTAGCCAAATTTGAAGGAAATCTCCTGCAACAAGCAAGACAATCAACTGCCATTCAAATTGACTAACCCTGTTGAAGTTAGGATTCCCATGTAAGACTATTGCAACAATAAAAATTATCACATTCCTCATAGGAGTTACAAAAGCATGAAAAATGAAATTTAGAAACAAAGACTCGTCAATATGGTACTCACTCAAATATAAACCTGGCAGCAGATAATCCAGGGCTTCCGGCTCCAAACCACTCAAAATTCCATCGACCTTCCAAAAATGGTGACCTGTATATTGATACACAAGTAAACATCTCACAAAAACAACATAGAAGCAAATTGAAGTGCTTTGTTAAGCACCTACGTAGTTGGTCGAGGTGTTGGATTAAGCCGCTCAAGACCAGTTATTCTTTCATTCACATCAATCCGCTGCATATCTGTTGTCTTTCCAGTGACCAGAGCTTCAAAGCCCCCAGAATCTTTGAACTATATCAATAGCATAGCATTAGACAAACATTAAAAGAAAACCTTAACAAACATCAAGAATTTCCAAAGCCATACAATTTACTGTTTTAATCAAACAAACTATAAATGATCAACATTTAAAGCAAGGGTATTGGTGTTTTCCATACAAATTATTGCATTAATTCTGTGAATTAGTGAATCAGGGATTCTTTTCAAAGCTTGAGAAAGCTTATGAAGCTTAGACCACTAGCTTGGAGTCGTACTGATTACATCATTTGTAATGGCAAAATGGCATTCCTTTGGTGGGACAATTGGCGCCAAGGGCCTATTGATCCAGGCTTTTGGGCAAAGGTTTATTTTTTATTCAAATATCCAAGAGAATGCAGCAGTTGCTGCTGTTATTCAAGGAAATGATTGGACATGGCTTCCTGGAAGATCTGAAGCAAAGGCAGAATTACAGACAACCATTTGTGTCATAATCTTTCCCTGTTCAGAACAAGTTTCATTGGCACAAACTGTTACGGGCCCTCTTGACACATTCCAAAAAACATGCTTTACAGCTCTATCAGCTGTCCTAAAAAGGCTGCATCAACAAACGAAAGAAAGATATATACAGGAAGAAGCATGAATCCTGTCCATTCCCTATGTAATCAAGCATCACAGAGCAAGAACATTCACTTATTTTTCTCATGTCCAAATGCAAGAATAATTTGCAAGGCAAATAATATTACATGTGGGATTGGGATACTAAATTTTTTCAGTCCAAGAATAATCTGAGAAAGAGCCATTTGTGTTTTTTGTTTTTGCTAAAATTCACATCCCATATTCGCATGGCTTCATGTATATGCTATCTTGAAGGAAATGAATCATTGGGGGGTTATTTTTTAACAAAGAAAACATGTAGTGAAGGTTAATAGAATGGTTCGGGATATTTTGATCGGAGTCAACATTTTCTTTTTGCAGGAATTGGGGCTTGGCGCTCTTAGCTACTTCAGTTTTATACAGTTGATTGTACAGCAACGTTTTAGCATAAATAATAATAAATAAATAAATAAATAAAAACATGTATATGCAGATGTCCATTCCAAAAAATTCAATTGTACACATAAATCATTAAATTGCATCGAATTTAACCTCAAAACAGAGAAACGAATAAAGTTTCTTATAATCTAAGGAAGAGGAGAGAGATAGAGAGTAATTACAGCGAGAAGCAGAGATTCCTTAGCAGCGAGTCTCTCCATTTCCTTAGCATAGGTTGCTGGAGATCCTCCTTGTACAGCCTGCTGTACCATAGCAGTGCAGGTCATTCTCCGGCGGATTCCCCGGTAGTCTGAGCTCCTCCGGCAATTCTCTGGTAACTTGGTCAAAGATTGAAACGAACAAAGCGAAGGAGAAAGGCGTGAGCGAAGAGCAGAGATTGGAGGAAGTGAGCATCCCTGAATTAAGGAAGATGAAGATGAAGAAGCCATAAATTTGAAGAGCAGCTGAGATTTTTCTTTCGGTACTGTCTATTGTAGTCGTCTGTTCTGTCATGGTTCGAGCAAGAACCGGTTTTTACTCCTTTTTTTTTTTTTATCTTAAATAAATAAATTCTATATTTGAGAATACATGAAAACAGCAAACACGTTACATGTGATATAAGCACATTACAACTCAGTCCTTGTTTTTTATGAGAATAATGAAGTTAGTCCTTCGGTTTTTTTATCTCAATTTAAAAGCATGGGTGTTAAACTCGCCGTTGACGATAAATTAACTTAGAAAACTAGAGATGTGCTTAATTTCTAGTTGAATTACAAAATATATTAACTTGATTAGATTTTTAATGACTAAATTAACCTAACTAAATCTAATAAAGTTAACACTAAAATAACTCTGAGGAGTATAGTTCAACTGGTCAGGCTCTAGGTTTGCTTTCCAGAAATTACCAGTTCGAGTCCCACAAACCTCAGGGCCACTAGAGGCTTACATGGTCGTTAACTTTAGGGCCCGTGGGATTAGTCGAGGTACGCACAAACTGGCCTAAATACCTACGTTAATCTAAAAAAAAAGTTAACACTAAAATAAAAAAATAGTTGTTTTAATAAAATTCATGAATTTTAATTGATTCAGTGACGCATGAGTTAATTTAAAAACTCAATAACTCAAGTTCTTTTCCAAATCAATTATTGTATTATATTTTATAATTATATTTAAAAGAGTTAGATATATAATAATCTTTTCCAAAAATAAATAACAATGGATCTTGTCTATCCCATATTTTGCTTAAATTGTTGGTATTTTACCCACAAATATGGCATGTATATATTGAGCAAATAATTTCTCTGTTTATTTTGTAAAAAAAGGGTTTTTTACAAGGATGATTTATTTTAACTTCCCTTAGTTATCACTCCCTTCATAATTCATTCACTGGGCTGCCGGTGTATTTTACATATAATATAAGAAAAATAAATAAATATCATGACAACTATTTATTTTTTCCCTATGAAATTATCCAAAAATATCATGTATTCACAACTTGAAGAGTATTATAGGAAATGAATCAATTAATTTTAAATATCCTTTTATTTTTTTACAATAACTCCATCAAATTAAATCTATCAAAGTTCTAAAAGCCACCAACCAATTTTCACCATAATTCATTAACAAAATTTTCCTTATCAACATTCACAATATTTGGTTGTTAGACGTATAGGAATTTAACATAAAGTGCTTTGAGCAAAAACAACTAATTTATTAATTTCTCGAAATTATAAGGATTAAGTTGCAATTTACTTGGGAGATTAAGTGAAAGGAAAGCACAGGCATGACGAGTGGAGAGGAGGAGATAGCGTGACAAAAGAGAGAGCGAGCGAGAGAGAGAGAGCTACAGGGTAAGGCAAATTGTCATCTTGATTAAGATTTTGTTCAACTAATAAAAATATTGGTTAATTTTATATAGAACATTGGCATGAGCTCGGGCCCTAAAAAAAAACATTAATGTTATGCCCACTTCAAAAAACAATTTTAAATTTTAGAACTAAAATATTAAAATTTAAGTTTTGATCCCTTCTAGAAAGACTTTCTTAATTTCAATCCTTTAAAAAGTTCTATTAGCTAATCATCTTTCATATTTAGTAGTATGGTAAAATTTATTTTTTAAAGTATTTTTTATTTAAAAATATATTAAAATAATATTTTTTAATTTTTTAAAAATTATTTTTTATATCAGCATATTAAAACGATTTAAAAATATAAAAAATATTTAATTTTAAAAAATATCATTTCAAACAGATTTTCAAATTACATGTATATCTACTTTATCCTGGTATCCTTGTAATCTAAAAAAAAAATCATACAAAACTAGCAACAAGGAATCCTCTTTTTGAACAAGTCATTAATTAACAAGCAAAAGAAATTCATTAAACTCCAACTAACAAAATCATCCCCATTTTTATGGCATATATTTGAGGGCACAGAAAAAAACAAATGGAGATGCGGGGGATCGAACCCCGTGCCTCTCGCATGCAAAGCGAGCGCTCTACCATTTGAGCTACATCCCCGCTCGATGGAGGATCTCTGTTGAAACATAATAGTCCTTATAATGTTATTTGACTAGGACTGTAATTTAAGGACCCGCTGCACTGATGGAGGGAGAGCCGAGTGAAAGTGCTGGCTGCTGCTGCTATTTGTTTCTGTTTTCCCGCCATGGCTGCAATGGAAATCGACACAGAGAAAAATCTTCAGAGAAAGCAATCCACTTACCAATCCCTGGTCACTATCTCCCGTTATCTCTTCCCATTCTTCTCTTGTTAAAAAATAATACCAGTGGAGCTTCAAAGCTTCTTTTTGTTTTTTTGTTTTCTCAAAAGTGTTGCTAATACTGCAGGATGAGACATTTGAGATTCAAAATGAGACATACAGAGGTCAGCAATACAGTCAAATATACTTTGCTCGTCTTCACATGATGAGGACTCTGCTTTACTCTCTTGTTACCCATTGGAAACCCCATGTCCCTGGTATCTCTCTATCTTTCTTTTCCTTCTTTTTTTTTTTGTTGAATTGAAGTTAATTTTTGCATTTTTTGTTCGTTTAGGTGATTCGGGTTTTGATTTGTTGTGTGTTTTGAGCTTAATTATGGCATTAAATGTTCTAATTTTGGAAGAGGGGAGGAGTAATTTCTGGAATGGTTATCTTTTTAGAGTAAAGTTGGGGTCTTTGCGGAGATCTTTTATGTAGGTGTCTTGTTATTTTTCTGATGGGCTGGTATGTAAGAGGGAATTCGTAAGTTATGCTGATATTTAAGGCTTAGGGTTTTAGCATTTGCGTTTCTTTTTTTCTTTGCCATTTCTTTTCTTTTCTTTTCTTTTCTTTTATGGGTTTTTGTTGATTTAGTTCATACATAATTTGAAAATTTTGTCATTGGTTCTAGGATTTCAATGAAATTAGTTTGTTGTGAAGGTTTATGTTTGAGTTTGTGCACGTTAGGTCACTTTCTTGATGGGCACTGGCTAATTGTACATGGTGTTGATAAATTTCCTGGTTGGTTTATTTTCCAAGTTTCTTCATTTCCGGCTTTTGTAAGGGTCTTGGATGTAGTTAGCTTGAATTTTTAATGATATGATAACGCTAAATGGTTTGAAGTTGCATGGAGTGGTTTTTCTTAGCCAGCTTCTTTTTGTTGCAGTTTGTACAGTTTTGGAATTGGAAGAAGGCAAGGAATGCATCATTGTTGGAACCCTGTACAAGCACATGAAACTTAAACCTTGCATTCTTGATGAATACTCGAAGGAGGCATGTGGTTGTTAATAATAATTTCATGATCTTATTATTTCTATTTTTTTCTTGAAATTGAGAAAAAAATTAGGTTGCCAAGGTGTTTGATTTTTTTTTTAAACTTGAGTGCAATGTGCAGAGATCTGCATTGCCTCTTGTCAAGCCTCATAACTTCATGCATCCAGATGATCATTTGGTTTTGGAAGATGAAAGTGGAAGAGTTAAGCTTGGTGGCACCGTGCTTTCACCTTCATTATATGTCACAGGTATCTCTCATGCACGAGAAATAATAAACTCTTGTGAGATCGAATGCAGTTTGTTGGCAGATATTAGAGCAGCACAACTTCTTAATCTCTTTTTGGCAACAAATTGCTAAGGCCTGGTTGATCACTGTTCTTCTTGTCTTGCATTCATGCTTTTGTCAGGCATTATCTGTTTGTGACATGAAAATCATGTGGTAATAATTCCATGCTCCTCATACTTTTGTTTTTAAACATAAATATATGGTTGGACTGGAATTGTGTGGATGACTAAGTTAGAAATAGTTCTCATGGAACTATTTGTTTTCTACAAGTTGTTGAGCAATAATTTTTTAATATTTGCTTTTCACACATGTTGATTTTGTGGTGATGTGATGCATTTGATAGGTGTCGTTGTCGCTTTGCATGGAAAGGAAACTGGTGCTGGTGACTTTATGGTGCTAGATGTACTTGAAGCTGGTTTAGCACCACAGATAGAACCCCAACTTAAATCAAGTATGATATGAGTTATATTTCTGGCATCCATATTCGTGATTTTTTTTCTACCTGGATCAGATATATACATATCTTTCTATTTGTTGCTTATAAACGTCCCTATTCATTACGTCCTTTTGAAGATGTATTCATCTGCATTGTCATCTATTTGCTTTGGATCTAATAAAAGCTTCATAGAATTGAAAGATAAATTTTAAATTTATTGGCAAACAAATTGTATTTACAGAAGCATTTTGGAATTACTAACTAGCATGCAGTTTTTGTTACTAAAAGTTTTAACATACGAGAAATACATTTGGGACTAGTTTCACAAATTATGACCTAAAAGATTAAAAAAGAAAACACAGTATAACTTAAAGATAAAAAAAAAATGAGGATCAAAATCTCGTTATCTGTTGAAACTTTGAATGTGAATGTCAAGCTGCTTCCTTAGTAGATGAATCACTTAACGCCCATTTCAATAATGTAGACTTTGACCCTTCTTAAGTTTGATATTTGGATTCCATTTCCCATGTTATCTTTTTGGAGCTCACCTTTTATTTTTCTTTGAGAAGTAAAATTGTCTTTTAGACGTAACACTTGTGTTTTCTGCAAGTATTGGTTTAAAGAATTCAATTCCAATTGTATACAGGAGAGGATAAGTATGTTGTTTTTATTTCTGGGGTGAATGCTGGGAGCAGCTTATCAAACCCTCTCCAATTTCAGCTTCTTGTGGATCATATAACAGGACATTTGGGAGATGAAAAGGTATTTGCAGTTTCTTGGTTTTTTTTTTTTTTAAGGCTGGTCTGCTGCCTATCTTGCTTTCTTGAAATTCTTAACTGAACAGGAACAGGGTATTGCAGCAGAGATAGTTCATGTTGTGATTGCAGGTAATTCCGTGGAAATTCCCCTTGGTCTTCTAAATGGACAGGTAAGAGTTTTATACTTTTCCTGTCTCCTTTATCCAGTTGCAGTTCTGAAGTTCTCTTTTTCAATTTTTGTTTTATCTTTCCATAAAATGCTTTGTGCTATAATCTTTGTATTTTTCTGCCTCTGTGAAATTGTGTAAAGTGAAAGCTAGTGCTCTGCTTAGATATAAGAGTAGCTTCCCTGATAGCAGCTATGCTATTTTTGCTACATTGATTAAACCTGAATGAAATATCGATGGCTGCAGAAGGAGAGAGAGACTATGCTAATTAGCTACTATAAGAATTAACAACATATGTAGATAATTCGCTTTATGGGTTGAAATATTTAGTGGGATTTATTTTTTTTCAGAATTGAACATCCTACATTGTGTCATGTCACCTAAACAAGATAACCATCTTTTGTCCCCTGGTCATTTGGCAGAATTTGGCTTCAAAGGATCAGTCTAGGCTCTCTGAGCCAGTTCAAGAGCTGGATATTTTGTTGACCCAGGTTGTTTTTGTTATTTTGACTATTATATTTTAGTTACCTTTTGTTGTCCCATTTTGTCTTTCATTTGGATCTGCTTATCATGATCACCTTGTCTAACACCTCTGTTTAGATTGCTGCAGGTGTGCCTGTGGATATCATGCCAGGATCCAATGATCCAGCGAACTTTTGTTTACCTCAACAGGTTTACCCTTTCTTTATCTTTTCCTTCTTTTGGGAATATATATCCTCACTTCAACTTATAAGATTTTTTTCTCTTTTCACTTCAGCCATTGAACAGATGGCTTTTCCCTGGATCCAGAGCTTATAACACTTTTAGGTCGTGTACTAATCCTCATTGTTTTGAGCTTGATGGTGTCAGGTAAGAAATGAGTGCATAATTCAACAGCGAGCTGTGATAATTAGATGCATTTTGACAATGTTTTTTTTTTCTCTTGTCCTTTTCAGGATTCTTGGAACTTCAGGTCAGAACATTGATGATCTTAAAAAATATTCGGAGGGAAAGGATGAGCTTGAATTTATGGAAAGGACGTTAAAGTGGAGGCATCTGGCACCAACAACACCTAACACACTCGGTAGAAACACCTGCTATGCTATATATTTATGTTTTAACAGCATAAATTTTAGCGATTGATTTTGCATTTTTCTTATACAAGCTTGATTGTTTGGATTCAAACAAAGACATCAGGAATACTTGCAATTAAAATTCAACTTTTTTTTTCACGAGCTCCAAGTTCAAGAATCCACTCTCAACAATGTTTTTCAGGATGTTATCCTTTCACTGATAGGGATCCTTTCCTGATTGAGAGCTGTCCTCATGTTTACTTTGTTGGAAAACAAGATAAATATGGAACTCGCATTTTAAAGGGTACTCTCTCATAATCTCATACTTAGCAAATAAGGCAAAATAGATTGTGGTTGAATTTTCTCGCAGTTAAATTTAATGTTGAATTAATTGCAGGTTCAGAAGGGCAGTTGGTGAGACTTATTTCCATTCCTAAATTCTGTAATACTGGAATGGTGGTTGTGGTAAGTTTTTATATGTATTATATTTTTCCAGGGTCTGAAACAATTAAACCTGAACTTGTGTTGCACAAGCTTTTATCATGCATGTTTACATGTGGATTCATGTCTTGCATTTATTTTTTTCTGGATTTGGAGCACGTGGAAGACCTCCTCTTTCTGATTTACTCATCGTTTGTTATTTTATAACAACGACGAAGCCTTGATCACAAACTAGTTGTTGACTGGCTATATGGATCCTCTACACCATTCAACTCGATAACAAACCAAATCCCCACCAGCATCAAGAGGTTTTAAATCCCTCAACACCACTTCCATCCATGTTAAAATATTATTTCATTTAAGAGAGAAAATAGCGCTTCTGCTAAAATGAGAAGAAAAGGTAGTCAGTTGCTTGATGTTAGTGCCACTGGAAGATCTAATCATTTTAATAATGCAACCTGCATTCGAGGATAGTTAAGTCACTTTGTCTTTGTTTGCTCAACAAAGTTTGTCGGAAAGATGAAAGCAACAGAGATGGATTTAGTGGGAGAATAAAGAACGTAAAAATTGTCAGGGTTGCTCAGCTAGTATTATCACACTCTGCTACTAACAATGTTAAAATGACTCTAGTTTAGAAATATAAAAGTATATTACATTGTGCTCTGCTATAGTGCAGTCTTGGATTGCCATTCTTCTTAGCATGTTAATTTCTGGTTCATTTACGAAGTAGGAAAACTGACCAAAGAATGAGAAGAGAAATTGAGTGTTAGAAATTGGCGCAAGAATATAGTTCATAACTTACTGTCATGAGATTGGGAGCACAAAATTTATCCTTTTTCTCTTCCTGTCTGTTTTTTCTAAAATATTTTTTCTTTCCACAATATTTTCCAATAACTATAATTTCCATACGTTTTGCAGCTTAACCTGAGAAATCTCGAATGCCACACTCTTAGCTTTGGAACTCAATTCAGCTTATAAAAACACCACATGATGTATGACACTCTGTATTGCTTTAGGGACTAGAACTGCTAGGACTTTTTCATTGCCTGTGCGCTATATCTGAAGCCTTCATTGGAGTGGAGAAAGGTAAATTACTGCCACCAGTAGATTCATTGGACGATACATGATCATCGATAGGATGTGTATCTGCCAGCTGGTTCTTCATTGGTTCTCCAAAGGTAAATTATTCGTAATTTTGGTAGGCCTTCTTGTGAATTGTAAGGTCTTGTGTATTTTAAAATGTAGTTCAGCTTTTTCTTAACTTGAAAATTGAATTACTCTTTGCGGGGTCAGAATGAAATGCTATTGGTAATGCCATGGTCTAAACTTTGTTGTTAATGTGATGTTCAAAAGAGATGCGCGAATTAGCTTTGTTTTTTGATAGGGCTCCTTGTAGCTTCATGAACCCCACTCCCTCGTTGAGATTGAACTTAAAGCTGCTTAGTTCTAGTTGATCGTTAAACAGATTCTGAAGCCATGGACTCGTAAAACGCCGCCTATCATTCAACTAGATGACCATTACACAGAAAGAAGCAGCTAGTGGTCCATGAGCTCTTTTCTCTAAGCAGTTTGCCGATATAATGTTGTGGGCACAAGCGTTTTTATTTCTTTTCGCGTTGGCATGAATTATCCATGAATCAACTTTATTTTCTTAGAGGAAATAATTGTTCCTGTTACGTTAAAGTAAACAAGCCCACTTTTCAAAACCCTAATCCTGAATTTACCAGGCCATATATATGCTACTTACTTGCAATCGTATCAGCAAGGAAATGGGTGGAGCGCATTTCTGCTTGGAATCAATGTAAATCTTATCATATTCATGCACTAAATCACATGACAATGCCAATTTAATGTTCCATTAACCCCATTATTCCCTCCTCTAACGGCTATATTTCCTATTTCCATTATTCAAATCATTCCTCAGCCTCAACGGTCCATTTCTCACATAACACCAAAGTCACTACCCTACAAAAGTAGCTCCTCCATATATGCACATTTCCCTTTCATCAAAATACATCTAGAGCCCTCTCTCTCTTCAAAATGGACGCTGCTAATGATAACTCTAGTAGGACTACAACAGTTCAACACATAACCAAGAAGTCTTCAGATGTTTTGCTAAGGAAATTTGCAGAAATGAGTGGTGACGACGACGACGCTAACGAGGCTAAGAAATTGGAGTTGGCAAGGGTGTTAAGAAGGAAGTCAAAAAGGAGGAGGACAAGAAGGGATATCGAAGGTGGCAACTCATGCGAAAGTCCATCGCACTATAATTCAAGTTCTACCTTAGTGGAGAGGAGGTCACTTCTTCCTCCAGTGACAAGAAAATCTGCACTGCTGAGGCAACTTGGGATTGGAAGGTCACAGCTTAAAGCAAGGGATATCAAGAACAAGTCAATCTTGGCTTCCATTAAAAAGGTAAGACATTATAATCATATTCATAATTCTCTAGCCATTCATCATTAGAGCAACATCTCCTTTCAGCCCGACATGTTTATTTCACTAATTACAATTTCTTGCGATGTAGACATGGCGCAAGACTTTAGAGGGAGCCTCAAAAGTACTCTTAGAGAAGCATTGCAGTAGACATAGGCGTTTGATCAACGATCTGGTGTAGCCTGTGATAATACATCAGCAATATTATTCGTTTCCATGTGGACGTATAATCAAACACAGAGAGATCAGTTCATGGGCCCTCCAAAAATCACAGCATGCTAACTCCACAATCTCAACAGTCTTCAGAAGTTCATTTGTCCTTGTCAACTCTTCTTCGTTCGATCCATTGGCGAGTTCTTTGTTTCAATCACGTGTGAATATAAGAGCTAACCATCTCTAATCTATGATTATATAATAAGGTGTTTTTCTAATTTAACTTTATATGTTTGATTGAGCTAATTTTATTCTTATATATAATTAAATTTTTAATTTAACATCTTAGTGAGGTTTTTAGACCAGTCTATAACGATTAATATGTCAGATGCACTTGATTTAGAAATTTAACACGTATTTAAACTTAAACTTATAATTACATGTAGATTACATAGCTGATTTTGATTTTGATGAGTTGGCTTGAAAATGTCATCCGAATAATAGATCATAAACATAATATGTATTGAAATCAATTGTAAATATAATAACATATTAAAGAAATCAATCGCTTAGGATTGCAGTAATTTTTTCTTTTAAATGCTTTTTAAAAGTGTATTTGTTTTTTTAAAAAATATTAAATTGATATTTTTTTTAGTATTTTTTAATGATTTTAATGAGTTAATATAAAAAATAAAAATTATTTTAATATATTTTTAAACGAGCACCACTGTATTAAACCCACATTAAATACAATCCTTCACTAAACTATCATCTAGTTTGGTATGCAAGAGTGTGGTCAAATTGCTAGTAGCTAGATCTATATTAAAAGAAACTAAAAGAGATTTTTTTTGTTATTATTGCTCACCTACAAGCATAATATTATGGATTGTAATAATATTTTTTTAATTTTTAATTTGATCATCAAACTTTTATTTTGCACGATCTAACCCTTTTGAGTCTAAATTAGCACCAAATTGCAAGTTCTTTTAAGGAGAGGGGTTGAATTGAAAAACATGAAACTGAAGTAAAAAGGACGGATTGAATAAGAGGCGGATTTAAAATTTATTTTGAAAATTCATTTTCATCCCTCATTTTTTTGAACTATTAGGTAACCGGTCCCTGTAATTTTTAAAAAATCAATTTTGACACCGAACTATTAGACGGTTATGTTTAATGAATTTTTATAAGCAAATTCATTAAACACAACTAGATAAATCATCTATATTATAATTTTAAATATTTTGATTTATATTTATTTTTTAGTTTTTTTAATTTTGTTTTTGTTTATTATCGATGATTTCTTTTTTCATTTATTTACACCATGTTATTAATCAAACTAATCAAGATTTATATAAGTAATCAAATTTCTTTTATTTCTTTAAAAAACACAAGTGTATCCTAAACTATTTTTTCTAGTTAAAAAAATTTAATACAACCGTGACATCACGTGTGCCACCAATCTAGAAAAGTAGTAATGGCTAGAGCACAAATCTCCGACTCATCGGAACTACTCATGGCTAGGGAATCATTGAACAACCTGTGCTAGCACATCTTGAAAATGACCACACCACACCATAAAAACCCACAACCATGATTCATCTGATAATGTGGAGTGGGGCCTTGGGTCTCCTCGTAGTGGTGGCGCCAACAACGCAGCCATATCATTGGTAACTCTTATTAGTTAGAAAGAGGTTGAAGATGAGTAGGAAAAACTAGCACACAACGACTCTCATGTGATCCAAAAAAAGCCCAGCGTCACATGTCTCAGGCGTTGCCCTGCCCTTTTGCTTATCTTCTTCCCTTCTACTGATACAAACAGGAAAGCCGTAGTTGCCATGCCACCTTCTCAACCACACACGTCTTGCATCCTTGCTTTGGATGGTTGGGATTGCTTTGGCCATGTTATGCCAGCCACTCCTCTCCTCCTCCTCCACCTACTACTAGCCACCTCCTCATTGGACTGTGTTAAGTCTAGAAACAGCCATAAGAGTCCAAGTGAGACTTAGGTTTACACCATCTTGAGCTGCTGAGAATTTCTTGCTTAATGATTAAGGATCACGATGATATGCATCGAGTGCTAGGGCTTTGCAAAAACCAGCCTAGTGATAGTGATTTGTTAAATTGTGCTAGTGTTTTAAAAGATTCTAAAAAAATAAATGATAAAGGAAAGAAATGTGTTTGTTTTTTCTGTAAATGTGTTTGCATCTCTAAAATGATTATTTATAAACTTCTGGCAATGAATTTTAGTTTCATAAACTTAGAACATTTTTGTTTTTTTCTGCTGACTTCTTTTAATTTAATCTAATGTTATGTGGTATCCTTAGGGCTAATTTATATATTCGATAAAAAAAAATAAACAATCTAGATTTGGACTTCAGTTCTTAGCAATGTCTACCAGTTCTTAGCAACACAGACCATCTCAGTTCCAAGTTTTGAAGGACTTGTGCTGTTTTGGTTTTTGTTGTTGTTATTATTATTATTATTATTATTATTTATTAATGTAAATATTTGGATCCATTTGCATGTTATAAATTCTAAAATTAAAACTATATAAGCTTTCAATGATCATTATATTACCAACTAAAAAGCTGGATTTTAGCTTTTATTATTATTTTTATTGCTGTTGTGATCGTTATTACTGTACACTGTTATTTAACCAGGCCGGTGGGTAGACTGGAATCCGGCAAACTTGTCCTTTGCCCAGGCAATGTGTCTAAAAAAATTAAACTAGACAATTGATGTTTTTAAATGATATTTTTTAAATTTAAAAATCATTATCCCAGGTCAAAGTAAATTAATTTATTAAACTTAATATTCGGATTATTGATGTTTTTAAATGATATTTTTTAAATTTAAAAATCATAATCCCAGGTCAAAGTAAATTAATTTATTAAACTTATTATTTGGATTTTGCACGTGTTTAAAATTATAATAAATATTATTTTTTAAAAGTATTTTTTATTTTAAAATATATTAAAATAATATTTTTTTATTTTTAAGATTAAAATATCAAAATAATTTTAAAATAATTAAAATAAAATAAAATTTAAAAATTTAAAAATAATATTGAATAGTAAAAACAAATACGGCCCAAGTCTACGAGGATGGTTTAATAAATATGTTATTATATAATGGAATAATAATAAACACAACAAAAGGAAAAAAAATTAAAAGAGAAAAATACTAAAGAGATTGTCAACTTTCCTCTCTGTAACTCTCTCTTTCGTCTTAACTAGCCAAAAAGTCCAGATCTTTCTCCACTCTCTCTCCCTCCCTCCCTCCCCCTCTCAGCCGAAGTCAGAATTCCGTACTCTTCAATCTCTCTGTCTCTCACTCTGCAACATGATCCATCAATTTTTTGTAGTTTCTTTTTTCTTGGAGTAATACAATCTCACTGTTCTATTTACGTTGGCTTGTTTTGATCCCTTTCTTTTGTGGTTTCTCTCTCAAAGTTCCAATCTTCACTGCCCAGATCTTGAATTCTCTCAATCCATGCAATATCAAGGCCAAAATCTTTAAAGGGTCGGTTTATTTTTTGATTAAAAAAAGTGGGTTTTGTTTTGTTTCTCAATAGGAAATGAGGGATGTTGTCGTGGCTAAAAAGGATAGCAATGGCTTGTTGGAGACCGGTGAGGCGATATGCACGTATGAGCAAGGATGAAATTTTAAATGATGATGATGATTCTGCTACTCCTGACTCTCTTTTATGGTCTAGAGACCTTGAGAAACACTCTTTTGGAGAGTTCTCTTTTGCTGTGGTTCAAGCCAACGAGGTTATTGAAGATCATAGTCAAGTAGAGACTGGTCGTGATGCTACTTTTATTGGTGTTTATGATGGGCATGGTGGACCTGATGCTTCTCGGTTCATATCTGACCATTTGTTCTTAAATCTCATGAGTGAGTGTTTTTTTTTTCACTGTTTGTTTGTTATTTTCTTAGGTTTGTTCATGTGCTTAGGTGTTGAGTTGAATTTGACTTTCGTGATATGGTTGGTAGTTTTATGTATGGTGTTAATGTAAGTGGATTTTGTATGCTTTAGAACAAGTTTGGATTGTTTATGTTAGTTTCATTGACTTTTTTTTTTATGAAATTGATTGGTTTATGAGGTTTGGTTGGGCGAATTTGTTAACCTTTGTATTTGGTGCTAATCTGAAAGGAATTTGTACTTCTCTTTGATACAATTTTGTTGGGTTCTCTACGAATTTGATTGTTGGTTTTTTGGGAGACGAATTGATTTCTTTTTAAGTGTTTGTTGCCAACGTCAACTACTTCTGGTGTTTCTTTACATTAGTTTTTGGGGTCAAGTTTAGTATTTGGAGGCAAAATTTTGGAGATCTATGGTAAGAATGGTTTTCATATTACGGTTATGTGGATGGATGCTTATTCAGGACAACCCTGCTGTTTTGAACATGTCCCCTTCTCTGGTTGCTTGATCTACTAGATAATGGTGTGATTACCGAAATGGAACATAATCCGTTGTTCTGTAGTTGCTCGTGCACCCTTTGTTCGTTTTCAGTAAAAGAATTACATAAAGGGAAGTATTTACTAACAGTATAGTAACTCTTATGGCTTGTGTTTCAATAAATGTTTTTCCAGGCAACGTTCTCTATGTGATGAACCTTGAGCAATTATTAATTTGCAGGGCACGCTAGAGAAAGAGGAACCATCTCTGAAGATATCCTTAGAAGTGCCTTCTCTGCAACTGAGGATGGGTTTCTTGCTCTTGTCCGTAGGTCATGTGGAATAAAACCATTGATTGCAGCAGTTGGATCTTGTTGTTTGGTTGGAGTTATCTGGAGGGGGATGCTATATGTTGCTAATCTCGGTGATTCTCGAGCTGTAATTGGTTCTCTAGGTAGGTCAAGTAAGGTAGTTGCTGAGCAGTTGACCAGGGATCATAATGCTAGTATGGAAGAGGTTAGACAAGAACTCAAGTCCTTGCATCCAGATGATTCACATATTGTTGTTATGAAGCGTGGAGTATGGCGTATCAAAGGCATCATTCAGGTTTGCTTCGATTCTTATGATACCAACTGCGTTCTCGCTTTGAATTTATCATTAGTATTCTGGGTCTCTCCAGTTTGTTGTCCCTTAAGGTTGTTTTTCAATCTGGAAAATTTCCTTGCTTCGTTAAGCAAGTGGGTAGAAATTTTGGTGTTTATAATTTATCATTTGTCTGGCTAAGGGTTTTACATTTTTTTTACATAATGCAGTATAACAATGCTAGAAAAGTCGGCTTTTTTTTTAAATTATCTTCGATTGCATTCATAAACAATTCTGGTTCATGCTTACTTCACTAATGATTCTGAAATATTTTGGGAAAATGATAAAGAGATGCTGGAATATACAAGTTTGTAGTTCTTATCTTCGTCAAAATCCCTCCCTCCCTCGTTCCCCTTTTCAGTTTTCCAGCAAATCATTTTCTCTGGATTATACCGATTCACACAGCATCAGGTATTTTTTTATATGATACTCATCTATATTATTATTCCAAATAAATTGACTAGCAAAATTTTTTAAAGCTCTGTAGGATAAGGTTTCCCTAGTAGATTTCTAGGCTGTAGAGTCTTTAAAGTGTTAAATGTCCTTAAATTGTGTTGCATGTTGAAAACCAATATAAGATGATTTGGAATCCATCTGTGCGGTATTTTCTTGAAACCATACATTTACCTAGTTCATCACACTTAGAGGAAAAATACTTGATTAACTGATCTTTGCAAGTGGAGGTTTGCCACTTGGAAGCATCCTCATAATGAGACAAAATCTAAATATGGTAGCCTCTTTGTGGAATTCCTATTCTGAGGAGCTGTGGAATAAAAGAGCAATATTCAAATGTTGTTGTCTGAATTTTCTTTTATCATTTCACTATCATATGAGATGAAATTCAACCTTTCAGAGTATATATGTTGCATGTGTATCTTACATGCTAAGTTCATTGTACAAGCTACCTATGATAAGAGAACTTTTTTATTCAAATTTATTTTATCTCAAAGTTAAAATGATTTTCAATTGCCTGTTAGATTTTTTCTGTTGTTCCCATGCTTATCAGTCAATTTTTTTCCAATTATTAATGAGTTATATTTCCTGTTGGTTTCTCCTGATGAATTGTTTAGGTTTCTAGATCTATAGGTGATGCATACTTGAAGCGGCCCGAGTTTTCTCTTGATCCTTCTTTTCCACGATTTCACCTCCCTGAACCCATTCGCCGGCCCGTGCTAACATCAGAACCATCCATGTATACAAGGGTTTTAGGACCCAATGATAAATTTGTCATATTTGCATCTGATGGGCTGTGGGAACAACTAACAAACCAGGAGGCAGTTGAGATTGTGTGCAATAATCCACGAGCTGTATGCATTTAGCTCCCAGCTCATTTCTTTTTGACCTTTTTAACTTCAAGTCACTGATATTTTCCTCCTATTATCTTTAAATTTCAGGGAATTGCTAGGAAACTAGTCAAAACAGCTCTAAATGTGGCAGCTAGGAAGAGGGAGATGAGGTATGATGATCTTAAGAAGGTCGATAGGGGGATCAGGCGTTTTTTTCATGATGATACGACAGTAGTTGTGATCTTTATAGACCATGAGTTGCTAGGGAATAGTACATCAGCACCAGAGATGTCAGTACGAGGGTTTAACGACACTGTTGGACCATCAAATTTTAACATTCTTCAAGGAATTGATGCGAATGCCCGGTCCACTATATAAACGAGCATCATTTGAATTGTGCAGTCTAGTCAAAGAAGAGTAAACTTGGCAAGTTTCTGTTGTCGTTCCTTTTCTTTTTCCTTTTCTTTTTTGCCACATTTTACTATATTAGTTTTGTTCCCTCCCCTTTTTCTTTTCCAAGTTTTTGTGGGCCGTTGAGCCTTATTTCTGATACTATGCTCCATGTTGAGAATTCTTATGAGGGGAAGCTACAGATTTTTGGATTTAACATGTGGACTCTGTATACACCTGAAGTTTGTACTATTCATACGCAATGTTTATTAAAAAAGAGTGCTCGTCTGGTTTATTTCCATCGATTCTATTGATGCAGTAGGTCAACCTAATGGAGTGATTCGAAAATATTTCAAACAAACAATAATGAATGATTATAAAGCATGATCCGAGGACAATAATTAAGAATGAAGTTTATGATTCTCCAGGCCTACCTTTTTAGTTTTTACTACTCTACTACCAGCCAGCGTTCAAGCTTCCAGGGCATTTCCAGTATTCAGGTTCTGCATGCAAATGCAGTTCTGACCATAATCCGCCCGTGCTGCAATGGCTCCTCCTGGCATGGTTGTGTAGTTTTCAATTTACTCTATGTATTGACAAGAAGTCGTGCCAGTAAATATTTTATACCGAAATAGCTTTCATTTCAAGAGCACAGATCTTGCTAGCATCGCACTCTTGTTGGACCATCCACAATCGTGTCTCAAGAGATGCCACAGAAGCGCCCATTGTTTATGGCACTACTACTCTTGCTGGGTTTATTTCTATTAGCATATCATCAACACGTTCTATATTCAAAGTCGAAGCATGTGATGTTTCATATAAAACTCAGAAGCACTTCATAGTGACCAGAAATGGCTAAGTGGATTCGCTTTCTCAGAATAACAGTTTCTGCTCCTCGCCGAGCCTTGAGTAGACTTCAACGTATCATCAGCAACATCCTGCTTGTTTTGTGTATCATTATTCACTCAACACGCAAGCATTGTTGGCAGATGAACCAGAAAGTAAATAACAAAACCAACAAAAAATCTCATCCACCAAAGGTAATGATGCAAGAACTGAGTTGCTAGTACGCATGAATATGAATACAAGTACTGGTTTTATTTAATAAAAATTTCTTAAAGAAACAATAAAATAATGAATCTGAAATTAACCCAAACCAAATCAGTTACATTACACAACTCTTCTACAAATCCAATAACAAATTAAATAATCGAATCTTAAATTTGATCCACTCAACCTCATTTTTGTTGTCCAGACATTGACGGAGCAAAACACAAAAAAAAGAGAGAGAGAGAGTGAAAGGGTGACGAAATGCAGAAGATAACTTTGCAACCATTAGAAGCCTTCTGTAATACAAAGTGTATATTGTATGTATTTGTCCAAGAGCCTCTTGCTTTGCATGATTAAAAGCACTTCCTGTGGACAATTGATGGCCCAGACTCATCATACTCAGCCTTTGCAATCCACATCTGCACTCAAAAGAAAGTAAATTTCTCCAATCAGATTGGAAAAGCACAGTACAAGAGTCGAGTGCTTGAATCCTGATTATGGTAGATCAAGAACTCGGATACAAACTTCTGACAACATTGCGTCTCTTTGAAGCTTTGCTATCATTCTAGTTACTCCTTCCAATCATCACATAAAGATTAATGTTCTTCAGCATGTAACGTATAATAACACTAAACAATACTGCTAAAGCATAACATTAAAGATACCAAAACGAGTAGAATACGTTAGAGTTCAATTCTGTTTGCAGCTCAAATCTAATAAATAGACACAGTACCTGCTGGAAGGTGCTGAGGGATGCCAAAATGGAACCTCCTATCCAGACACTGTACTTCCTTTCAGGTGGTGCAACCACCTTAATCTTCATGCTACTGGGAGCTAATGCTGTAATTTCCTTGCTCATCCTATCCGCAATGCCTGGGAACATGGTAGAACCACCACTGAGGACAATATTGCCATAGAGATCCTTCCTAATATCGACATCACACTTCATGATAGAATTGTATGTTGTTTCATGTATGCCAGCAGCTTCCATTCCTATCATGGATGGTTGGAAGAGGACTTCAGGACAACGGAAACGTTCAGCTCCAATAGTGATAACCTGCCCATCTGGCAGCTCATAGCTCTTCTCAACAGATGAGCTGGTCTTTGCTGTCTCTAGCTCTTGTTCATAATCAAGAGCAATGTAGGCTAGTTTTTCCTTCATGTCCCTTACAATTTCACGCTCTGCTGTGGTTGTGAAAGAGTAGCCACGCTCAGTCAAGATTTTCATGAGGGCATCAGTGAGATCACGACCTGCCAGGTCAAGACGCAGAATGGCATGTGGGAGGGCATAGCCTTCATAGATGGGAACCGTGTGACTCACACCATCTCCAGAGTCCAGAACAATACCTAGCCAAAACACATAGATCATGAAAAATGTTATTTCACCTAATTTTTCTCCACAATTAAAGATCCCTAATGTAAACCACCAAGCTGGATTACCTACATGCTTGTCAAAGACAGTTCTTTGGTTTTCATGATCATGATCCCTGTATATATCATATAAATTCCCCAAAACCAAATGTGATTATGACCAAGGGTGAAAAATAGATCGTGTTAACTTACAAACTAGAAACATTGAGGTTTGAGAAGTTATCTAAGACATTCCATTTTTTTATCATGATATAGATAAATTTCTTTCCTGAAATTTATTTTTTCAACCAATCACTAAAATTCCGCCTCATTCCGAAAACTTCCAATGCAACAAGCCAATAACAATATTTTTTCCATTCATCAGTTTGAACATAAAAGCAAATAGAGGATGGACCATATCACTCACCAGTTGTACGACCACTGGCATAGAGGGAAAGGACAGCCTGGATAGCGACATACATTGCAGGAGTGTTGAAGGTCTCAAACATGATCTGGGTCATTTTCTCACGATTGGCCTTGGGGTTAAGAGGAGCTTCTGTAAGGAGAACTGGATGCTCTTCAGGAGCCACACGGAGCTCATTGTAGAAGGTGTGATGCCAAATCTTCTCCATATCATCCCAGTTGCTAACGATACCATGCTCAATTGGGTATTTCAAAGTCAAAATACCTCTCTTTGATTGAGCCTCATCGCCAACATAGGCATCTTTTTGACCCATGCCAACCATCACTCCAGTGTGGCGTGGGCGACCCACGATGCTTGGAAAAACAGCCCTTGGTGCATCATCCCCAGCAAACCCAGCCTGAGATTTCCAATCCAAATCAGTAATCACAACCAATATCACTGTAAGAATCAAAACTTTAAAATCAAAAGTATATCACAAATTCACAAACAAATCTAGCTAAATACCTTGACCATTCCGGTACCATTGTCGCAAACAAGAGGCTGAATATCCTCACTCTCTGCCATTTCCTCTCACCTGCCACGTTCAAAATGCCACCTTACATTAAAATGCTATACAAATAGGGAATCACGACAATTTAATGCACGATTTTGACAAAAAGAGCATGATGATCCCAATGGAAAGCAAAATAAAAAGATCCCATTTCCTTTTTACAAATCATAATCAAAATCTGAATGTTCATTTTGTAAAATCACATCAAAGATCAAAACTTTAGCAATGCTAAATCACAAAATAAAATTAACCCACATTTAAAGATCAAATCTTTTAATGGTTTGACACAATGATGTTATAATCTGAGCTAAACCCGGATCAGAAAGATGAAGAATTTTGAAATTCAAACAGCATACCGTTCAGAAAACTGAATTGTTCTTTGTGTTTCTTTCTTCCTTCGCTGTGTGTGAGCGTTTGTTCAAGGTACCCGCCCTCTTGTTTTAAAAAAGGGGAAGATGTGAAATGAAATTTCAGCCTCGGATGAAATTCAACTTAAATGAACTTCAAATTTGCTTTGGGATGATCTTGGCCGTTGGTTTCGAGCATCTGATCTACGGACCCCATGACGCGTCATGCTCATTGTGTACACAGCTGGCTCGCTTTCGGTTGTTTTATTTGTGTGGACGGATATGCCCTTGATATTTGTTAGAATGCCTCATTTGGCCTCTCGTCCTTGGCCAAGGGCATGTTGGTCAGGCAAGCCTTTAATTGTGGGATTTTTGTTAAGGTTCTTGACCAATCTCTCAAATCTCAATTTGACCATTTCATTGCTTATCATTCATGGTTAGTATTGTGTAATTTTTTTTAAATAATGTATTTTAACATTAAAGATTCATCCATATATGATTAAAATATTTATTTAGCTTTTGTGTTTTAAATAATATAAAAAAAATATCAATTTTTATCTTAGTTTCATATGCTAAGGTATAATTTTTTTCATTTTAAAAAATTAAAATACTAATACTTTCAATTACAAAACTTATCAATGTAACTAAACCCTAATATTTTGTTTTTTTTCTATTTTAGAGATATTCTGAAGTATTTTTCTAAACAAGTGGGAATAAAAAGGTAAAAAAATGAAATTTAGCTAAAAAAAATTAGGGCATTCCCATCCTAAATTCATTGCATTGTCTTTGACCGTGTTTGCCTTGCTTTTTTTCACAGGACAGTTACCTTGCTAGTGGTGGTAAGTTTAGATTAGAAACCCTGTTAAACAGGAAATCGTGATTAGTGTACTTGGAATTCCATAATTACCCTTCTCAATTATAAAATTGACAAAAATGGAGGCATGGTTGTAGTTTTCATCGCCGAGGGGTAAATTAGTCCTTGAAAAAGGACCCCGCTAAAAAAAGCAAAATTTTATAATCAAGCAAACCTCTTTTTCGTTATTATTTCATAGGAAAATAAAAGGGAAAAAATAAAAAGGAACTTTAATTGCCAACTCAGCATTGCTTTTCCAACTGTCTGGAGATCATGTCGGTGTGTCTTTTCAGGTGTTGTCATGCCCACCACTACCTGTCAATAACACCCTTGATTTTCGCTTCCTAGCAACCGAGCCGTCGTTGACTAGATGAATCAATCAAGGATCAAACGGCTGACATTGTATCTTGCTAAATGAGGCATATGATGTGCCATGCATAACAAACACAACGTGGGACAGATTTATGGTTGACCACTTTTTAATTAATCAGCCGCTAATTGTGGTTGTATTTTCTTTAATTAGAACAGGAGAAGATAAAAATGCTGGCTGCTTTCCTTTCTTTCCTCTTCCTTTTTTCCTTTTTTAAGAGGGCAATATCCCTCCTCTTTTTTAGCTACAATAATGGTGTACTCTGTTAAAACTTAAAAGCATGGTTTATTAATCTAATTTTTAAAAAAATTAAAAAGATATTATTCTTTAAAAAAATCAAGTTTTTTTATTAACTCGTCTTGAGCAAGGTTTCAAGTTAGATGGTCACTAATTACCTTTTAATCTCACTAATGAATGCTTTAAAATTCCTGCTAAAAATGATTTAGAACATGTAATCATCCTTGAATTGTAATACAATTTATTGGAACCACCTGAAAATTATCATACAAGATATAAGTCAATAAATATCTTTAATTACTCAATATAATTGACATTACTCAGTCACTATTTTTAGATGAACTAGATTTTACTCAATGTAATCAACCCGGCCGGGTAATAACCGGGTTCTAACATTTTCAACGGGATAAAAAGCTCTTCGTTGGTTTTCCCCTCATCTTCATAATTCACCACAAGAGTACATTCTTAAACAGGGCCCCCCTGGTTTTCATGGGTTCACCAAGATCCTCCTAGGCTAAGAACAAACTTGTTAGTGGAAACCTAACAGAAAACACAATTTAATTACTTTAATTATAGCTAGCATTGAACAGCCAAGCATGATTAAACGAGCAAGTGAGGTTTAATTAACTTGGATGCCTTTGTGCATGTGAATAACCCTCCCTTTTTCAATCACTGTCATGATCGCAAGTTTTTCTGGCCCCCGCATGCAAAATTACACTTGTTTCTTTTGAGTATGGTCGCCAGTGATCCAGCTATATGTTGCAGGAAGATTACACTTTTTTTCTTGAAAGTTGACGACAGAGACCTTTTCTGCATATGGCGGTTAAGAAAGTGCTTTCATGTGCATCTCATATGCCATGTTTGTGTTTGTCTCTTCACTTATGTACCTGTAATTCTGGTTCATGTGGGTGTTTAGTGCCTAGAAACTTCAAAATCTCGTGTAGTGTTTGAAAACGCGGTTGAAATAGTATTTTTTTAAAATTAAAATATATATATATTTTTAAATCGTTTTGATGGGTTGGCGTAAAAAATAATTTTTTTAAAAAATATATTATTTTGATGCATTTACAACAAAAAAACACTTTTAAAATCCCAACGACCCTCGTGTAGCTTAGACAATGTTTGAAAACGCATTTGAAATCGTGTTTCTTAAAAATTTAAATTTTTTTAAAGTTAATTTTTTTATGTTGCTGATACGCAGCTAGGAGAGCTGCTGCCACGAAGGACCCAACGTGTCATAAAGAAGAATTTGAAATATCGTGATTAAAGGGAGTTACATGCAAGTCAGTTGGAATCATGCTTTCGATTCGTGCTCCTGATTCAATGGGAGAAAA
>Ga0307509_10002861_pt1 | contig 27304 bp, 26 predicted proteins | sample 10_EM_MG_FD_202245 | JGI IMG/M metagenome (GOLD analysis project Ga0307509, IMG submission 202245) | Populus trichocarpa ectomycorrhiza microbial communities from riparian zone in the Pacific Northwest, United States - 10_EM | ecosystem: Host-associated > Plants > Roots > Unclassified | place... | reverse complement strand
CTTTGTACTATTGCTTAATCATTTTTGCCAATGGGAGAGTAATATTGCTAGAACATATTTAAAGATATATTAGCTATCTATAGATAGATTTACAGATCAATAGAGTTAGTTTTGGTTGAGGTATTCCTATTTTAGTATATGGGACACTGTAATTGCCAAGTGTCCCATATCTAGTGAGTGTCCCATTACTAGGTCAAATACGTTATGGTATATGCAGTACGAGTACAAAAATCATGATATTTCTGGGGGTTCCCTGCTAACTTGGTTTTCATACTAACCGTGAATACTCCAGTACCCAACTGCACTGAGATTCCCCAGCAAACTCCCCAGTAGCTTACCGTATCTGAGGCAGCGTGATAAGAAGTACCCCCTAGCTAGCTAGTGCATAGAATGCCACAAAATTTGTGGGCTTCCTTCCCCATGCCAGTCACAACCTTTCACCATGACAACCTCTGATTATCATAACCTCCCACAACCGCAACAGCCACACCCCTTCCCTTCCCCACCTTTTTTTCCCACATTTTCACTGTTTGTTTACATCTCTTCTATAACCACTGCGAACCCCCTTCACCCCCTATTCACTTTCATCAGGTGCAATAGGGAAGGTCATTAGATAGTACTAGGTGTTTCAGTGACTGTCAGTGCCTTTATCATTTCATTCCCTTTAGTTTGTTATACCCACCGACAGTCACCACTTACGTAACACTATTCTACACATTTGTTTGCCACAGATATAATAGTTCAAAATATTCCCGACGTTTTTTTTTAGCCCGTATACTAATACCCCTCATATGGTAAAGAGTCCCCTATTCAAATAAGCATCCTTTGAGTGCTAGTTTGCTGTTCTGCCAAAAACCACCTTTGGCCAGTGGGTCAGGCAAAGTTGACCACAATTGTCTATGCCGGCTGCTCCCTTCATGGTTGCTGCATACCCTGATATACTCATCCTGAAAAATTTACCAGTAAGTTGAACTATATCTATAGTCTAAGAACTCTAACAGAAGAAGAATGTGCTAGTACATTGCAGTTGCCTTTCCTAGTCAGATTCGTATTATATTTCTTATATTTTATCTCAACTGAGAGCTGAGTTTGTGGTGTTTTCCCATCCTTAAGCACAAAAAGGAAATTCCAACATCCAAGCACATGTTTCTCCTATTTGAGTTCTTAATACACTAACTTTAACTTTTATTATGGGTACATGCTGATTGGTTGTTGATTGTTGTGCAGGGGCGTTGTAGGCAATGAGTGGTTCAAGGTAGGCTGGGGTGAAAGATTTGAGTTGCAGGATTGCAGAAGTTAGATTTACAGGTAGGTGGAAAGGAATGTTTAACTTTTGTTTTTGTGGCAAGGCTAAAAGCTGGTGAAGCCACACTGGAGAGTGACCCTGCTAGTGGGGCAAAGGCAGTTAATATGAGGCTGGGCCTGAGGCCCCTACTATGAGAAGGATAGACAAAGTGAATGTGGGCAAAACTTTCCTCTCTCCACCTATAAAGTTGGAATAACATGAGTTACTTGCCCTGTCTGGTACACTTATAGGGGAGAACTACTTCCTAGAAAAGTGATAAAAGAGGCCAGCAGTATCAACAACAAAACGCCTGCTGGATGGGAGGACTCTGCTTCTTCATCTAGGCTCGATCCACCTTTGGGGGTTACCAAGCCCAAGCTGAGATTGAGTCGATCAGAAAAGAGAAAGAAGGAGAGAAAGGAGAAGTCAAGACATACGAGCAAGAAGAAGGAACTCAAGAAGAGTAAGAGTAAGATATGTTTGCAATGATCTTGCTCTACTGTCGTTATTTCCTCGCACCTTGGGATTGTGCATACTTGAGTACCCTTTAGTATTTCGATAATGAATGCAGTATAATGGCCTCAACTGAGATGCGAGTAAGTTGATTGATGCATCATACCTGCACACTACTCATTAAGAATCAATCAATTATAGCTAATAGCCTATACAGTGAGATGCTATTCTAGACATATAGCCTGAAGAGACACCCATATTGGTACCTATCCCTCCTCTACAAGAACGTATGGGAAAGCACAGAGAAAGAATTATGAAGGAGTTCAGGGATGATAGGACCATTAGGCAAAACCTAAAAGCTGGAACAGGGAACAAAGGATCCCGCAATCAGAATATAATGGCTGATGATACCAACAACTGGGTAAGAAAAAGATTAAAATGGGTGACATCTTACTTCCAGATGACAATCGAGAAAGCTGAGAAGAGGTTGGGTATCTGAATTGATGAAATCAGTGCTGTTCCAATCAATGGAATAATTGGGACTCAATTGTGATTCTTGAACAGGCCAGCATCGACAAAAGAATTATAGATACTATCAAGAAAGATGTCTATTACCATATCCTTCTATATCATGATATTGAAGGATATCTGACCAATGCTAGCTCAGATTTTAAAGAAGTCAATGTTAGTGACTTCATGCTTTACATTATTAGTCCCATAATTTCTGGTATAAAACAAATTGGGCTCGAGTTGCTATTCAAGAGGGAAAAAGAGATAATCTCAGTGGACAGACTAACTGGGGGGGGGGAATGCAGGAATTTCTGGTTTTCGATGAGGTTGCAATTAATGAGGAAAAATCAGTACTAATGATTGAGGCGAAGCAAGCATCAATCAGACAAGCCATGACACAGATTTTGCTTGCCATGAGAGATGCAACGGACAACAACTCAGGGGGTATTATTTATGGTTTTATCACGACAGGTGATGACTGGAGAATGCTAAGCTATGATGGAGGTGATTTTGTAATTACAAACAAATTCATGGTATTGTTTGACACAATGAGAGATGGGAAAGAGGTATGGCTACAAGAGAATGCAGTTATTGTGGACTGTATGCTAATTGCGCTAATGAATGGAGGTATCATGATGAATCCTGTGGCCGTATGAGGGTGGAACCTTGCTAATTCCTGTATTCTTTTATACAAATGTTACCTGACAACCCACAACATCCTCAACTTTAACTACAACATTACTTGAACCATAGACAAACCCCGCCTCCTAACCATTCTAAGGAAACTACAGATCCTTCCCTCTCTAAAGACGATAAACCACTCAGCTTTAGCAATAACAATCCTAGGGCAAAACGCATGTTAGCCACGGTTCTCGTAATTTAAGAATATTAACCTACCAAACATCACTAAGATGATACTACTACCAAGCAAAGACCCAACCACCAAGCTCAACACCATACCTTTAGAACAGCATTAACAGGGTTTCACGATGGGCAAAATAGGGAGTAGAAGGGCGCTAAGACCTGATTTCGTGAAGATACTACAAGCCATCCCGTCCTCACAGCCGACATTTATGTGCATTGATGCCCTGAACGAATGTGTGGCCTTGCACCGTGTCAAGCTCCTCAATTCTCTGAAACAATTTCTTGAGAAATCCCCAAGCACACGAATATTCATAACCGGAAGGCCCTACATTCGGGCTGTAGGTGCCAGACGTCTCGGCGGGCGAGCTATAACTGTATTTGTGGGCCCGAGGACATGATATCACCAGATACCTTCGTGTTAAACTGAGGACGACGCCCCGGATGCCATGGATGAGAGTCTGGAGGCCGACATTCTGGATAAGATTCCCCGAAATATATCGGAAATGTACGTATGGACGGCACTAGGAATACTACCCCACATTACCCACTAACAGATATATCTAGGTTTCTACTTGTCTCCTTAAATATCGAGACAATCTTGCAAGATTCGACAACCCATCGGAGACTAGAAAGGCTCAACAAACTCGCTGATGGATTGGGGTTAGGAATTTGTAAGAAAAAACCACCCCGCTCTCCCTTTTACCGCTCAGCGACTTTGACTAACACACAAAAGAGCATAGCAGGAAAAAATAACGAGAAGTACTACTTCACCCTCCCGCCTACACCCGTGCCGATGCTGCTCCCTCCCTTCTACTTCCGCGCCCATTCAACCTCGTAACACTCTCGGCAGCCCACCACCCGTCCCCCTCACTACCCAACAACCCCTCGAGACTCGGGATTGCAGCTCTAATGTGGATCAGTTATGCAGAACTGCCCTTTCAAGTGGGTGAGCTCTGTCCTGCCTTAGCAGTCGAGCTAGGCTCCACAGATTTTCGTGCTGGCAACATTCCTTTGATTTCGACACCGGTGAGCTGCTGTCAAGGACTTATTACTGTAGATAAGGAGGCATCAACTGTGCAGCTTGTGCACTTTACTCACCAAGAGCATCCTTCCACTCATCCTGATATTTTTCAGCCGACATCACTCGACAATGACAGAAATCTGCTTGACTTGTTTGGATTCCCAGCTGGTCTAGGCTGTTTCAGCCGATCCCTCTCCTGGCACCCGGGGCACTCCCTTTCTAGAATATTGTTCCGTCTACTGGGGAGTCCATGCGAAAAGGGAATTCCCTGACTATGCGAAACCACTTGCGCTAAATCTATTTCAGGAGCGTGATGGCTACATATCCACTAAATTTCTCTTAGGGCAAGTGAATCACCTAAGCCTTTGATGAGATTTTGATCCTTATTCCGTTCAGCGGGTTACACTACGCATCATTCTTCGGAATTGTTGGGTTTGTGGCTGCCTTGATAGAGATGGAGTGTGCTGATGCCGATAAAAGAGATTTTTAGGGTTGGGTACACGCCACTTACATGGGCTGCTCATAATAGGCATTTCGGGGTGATGGAAATACTGCTCGGGCGAGAGGAGGTCAATCCCGACGAACCAGATAATTGCGACCGAACCCCGCTCTCGCATGCCGCTAGTCATCGACACGAGGAACCGGTGAAAATACTACTCAGGCGGGAAGAGGTTGATTCCAACAAACCAGATGATCTCAGCCTAACACTGCTCTCGCATGCCGCTTGGTTCGGACGCGAGGGGGTGGTGAGCATACTACTCACGCTGGAAGAGGTGAACCCCGACAAACCAGATCATTTCAGCCAAGCACCACTCTTGAATCCCGCTTGGGGTGGACATGAGGCAGTGGTGAAGGTGCTACTCGGGCAGAAAGATGTTAACCCCCGACAAGCCAGATAATTTTGGCCAGGGTTTCAGAACATAAGGAAGATTCTACAAGACACGGCGCCCACCTCCCGCAGAGCACACATTCATCGGAAAGTTGGCTCTAGCATTCCTAATGGAGACGATTACACTGTAATCTCTAAAATCCGTGATAGGAGCGCATATTCAAAATCCCTAATACCGATGCCGATAACCGGCTCCTCCAGACGAACTAGCCCACGGAGAGCTCCGGGCAGCCCAGAAAACATAACCGCTTCACCAGCACCCCCATCTTCCGAACAGGGCACCCCAAACACATCTCAACTTCTAGACTATCGGCGGTGGCTTGGTTCAGACGAATGTTGTGATGATTCTATCGACGGCAGCCTCCATGAGCAGGACGAGTGTTCAACTCGCGCGGGTCGGATCCCTGGCTTACAAACCGATATGCTTGCAGAGCCAATTGGGACTCCTCTTATGCCTCATTAGAATTTTCCCCTATATTGCCAGTCGATAAGTCTTCCAGGAGCAATGGCGATGAACCTCCACCAAATACAGCGAATCTTACACCCTCCCCCATGTTGTTAATGGTGTTGTCGTGAAGGATAGCAAAGGGAGAGCTAGGAGTAGGAGTGTTCCGGTAGATTTTGCAAAAGGAAATGCCCGAGAAAAGCGCTTATTTGATCCAGGGAGGCCCGGGAGGGATGTTCCTGAGGAAACCCGGTATGTGTCCTTTTTTGTCTAAATATACAATGCCCATGAATGCTTACCGATCATAGTGGGGGACTGCCCCTACCACTAAGCCCAAGTGCTGCACAGTCGACCTTTTCCACCATAAGCCGTAGGTCACCTCCCCAGGCCAAAAGGAAGGGAGAGACGACGAGACGAGTGATCTATTTGAGTATGCCTCCCGCATTAGTGGCTTCCGCTTATTAGGATATGAGCTGACTGTGCCCTAGTCGTTATGGAAACCGTGGACGTCTATGGTCCGGATTCTCAGATGATCTAAGCTTCCGACCAGAGGCTGATGTCCCGGAGACGACTGAAACTAACCCCGAGACTCGAAGCCTGAACTTTGGCGATGACTTGCCCCAAGTTGATATCCCAAACTCCGTGGGGGAGGACACCGAGGATATGATTCATGATTCCAGCCAGCCTAGCCGGGCATTGTTTTCAAGGATTTCACAAGCCGAGGCACTCAACGATGAGCTGTTAAAGCTTCTTCAAATAATAACATCAATTTCGAGCAGCCCGAGTGTCAATCGGAGGGCATGGGCCTGTCTGCAGTAGTGCAAGGCAGCGCCCCAAGGCAAACCCTGCCCCCAGAGACTAAACCAGAAGCGCTCCGAGCGAAAAATGCCCAACTTGAAGGTGTAGTCAAACTTCTAAGCAAGCAGGAACAACATCGACTGGCCAGACAAGAACAAGAAACACTTGTTTTCCACTTGAAAAAGAAACACACAGAAGATCGCTAAACCGTTCAAAATTTGGAAGGTTACATCAGCAGACATGAAAAAGAAGTTCGGAAAAATATGGAAGAGCATGAGGTTTGCAAAGGACCAGTACCAAACCTCAACCTCTACAATAACTCACCTCCATCAAACACTTTCGGCCACTGAACTCGCCACCCACAAACTCACCAAAAAATCAATCCCTAAAGAATGACCTCGACAAACCCACCCAGGAGTCTGAAGCCTCTCGCATCCGCTTTGCCCAACCCCTCCACGACACAGCCGAGAAAGAAGCGAAATGGAATGCCGCGCGACAAGCCCAAGACTTACAATCTCGCCACCAAGCCGCCGCGTTTGAAGACCTCCTGCAGGAAATTTATGACGAGGAGATACTCTCAGGTTGGCGGCGATAAAGTGGCTATGCTCCGTGAGGTTCTTGAGCGCAGGGGAAGGGCAGCGTGTGAGGGTGAGGAGAAGATTAGAAGATATAAAGCTACGAGAAAGAAGTGGGCTAAAGAGTGTGAGAGGAATAAAAGCAGGATTGAAGAGCTAGTGACGGAGACGAAGGAGTTAGATTTGAAGCTGAAGGCGGAGAGGAAGAGTTGTGATGAGAAGATGGGACAATTGATTCTTGCGCTAAGGATGGGGTAGATTGATGAGATAGTATAAAGCGAGGGGGGATGCTCTCGTCATGAGTAGTGTATTTTTTTATTTCCTTTGCCGTTTCTTTTCTTTCCTTATTCTTCATTGCGCGACCGGAAGGTAGGGTGGGATTTGGAGTATGGTTTTTGCTCTTTGCTCTTTTGCTCTTTTATCCTTGCCAGTGTTAATTTTTGAGTTTGACTTGGTAGTATATATATTCTAGTGTGTATTATTATGAAAAAAACAAACTCAACGCTAGAGCGGGACCGGAAGGGGGTTTTCTTTTTCCTTCCTTTCCTTCCTTCTTGTCTGTCTTATTGTTATGATGAGGTTTCTACTGTAGATTATTGATGTGATATGGATATCGTGGGCTTAGGTACGGTACCATCAGTATTCTCACCAACCAAGTACCCCCACATGTATGATACTAGTACAGTATCAGCACCGCATCGGTACTGATATGATATTGATAATACCACACCTGTCCTTGGGTGGTCAAAAATGGCCTAACCCTCCCTCCGCTCCCCTGTAAAATATAGAGCTATCCAGGGAGATTAACATTCGAACCATAAGCCTTCAAGTTCGACGCCGGTACGGGGTCAATGGTAACTCGCACTAATAACCATAACCAATTTTAGCCCAATAAACGAAAACCCAGAGATAAGATATTATAATGAGGCGACAATTGATCTTTCGCAAAGGGATGCCCTGCCATGCATGGTGTTGCATTATTACCCTCCGCCACTGTCGTGCCGTGCCGTAAGGCAGAGTACCAATGAGCAGAATCCACTTCTCCATCATGCCAAACTCCGCTCACGTTCGCTGCCTGGTATGGGCACGAGGGAGTGGTGAAGGGGTCCTACTCATGCGGAGAGAAGTCAACCCCGACAAACCACCGCTTTCGCATGCTGCTGCTCACTGATGCGAGCAAGTAGTGAAAACCCTCCTCATGCTGGAAGATGTCAACAACCAGATAATCTTGGCCAAACACCGCTTTCCCGTGCCGCTTGGGATGGGCACCAGGAAGCGGTGAAAACCCTACTCATGCGGGAAGATCTCAACCCCTACAAACCAGATAGTTCCGGCGAAACACCATTCTCGCATGCTAAAATTTACTAGGCATGGCCATAGCTCGGTAGCAGCACTACTACAGCCGTCCAAAGCGGCAACCCCAAGCGCGGTTTGAAGTTTAAGCAACGTTGTCTCGTCGAAATCACGATCCTTCCCTTTCAGAGTTTGTATCATACTCACAGTAAATGTCCATGGACGCCACCCCTTCCAGACGAATAAATCCAATGAGATGGGTGCGGGGATGCGCGCATGTCACCATACTCACGCGAACCCCCCTAGAGATTTTCTTTTATACTCGCATAATGATTCACAAGTTCATTTACGAAGTACTGTACTGTGGAGTTTGTCCTGTGGGAGGAACTGGTTCTATTGCAACGAGAAGATCCAGTTTATATAGCTCGCAGTTTTCATCCCATCATTACCAATTGTCTCGTCAGCTGTGAATTCTTTGCCCGTGTGTTTTTTCTTCCCTCCTTTTCTCCTTTCACCCTGCATGATAGATAAACTATACAAAATTACAGAGTGTTATTCAGATATAATAAAAGCAGTGTATTCTACCGCACCATAGTGCAAGGATTCTCGTGGCGAGCGCGAGCAGCCACGCAGGTGGAGACCGCCCCGAACATACTATATCGTATTAATTTGAATAAGAGAGTGGTGAGCCATGTCGTTGGAGCCCGATTTTTTTGTTCCCAACAAACCCTCTTGTTTAGCTGTTTTTCGCCCATTTTCAAAAGTATCATAGGGAATTCTTAACTACATAAGCGCGCCGCTCGCTTTTTTCATGTCAATATGGTAGGTGACTAATTACCATAGATAATACTGGTATAATACTCGGGGGCAAATTAAAGATTCGGAAAAAGTGACTTGAAATATGTGTCGCAACCATACATTTTGTTTGTCAGTTTTTCCGGATCTCTAATTTGCGCCCGGGTACTCGAGTACTCCAGTACTTGCGAGCAAACTAAAGCATAGTGTAACAGGCTCTAGATTTTGGTGTGTTTTTCTGTTGATCAACACCTAACTTAACTTCCGTGCAAGTCCTCAAGTAACTTAAGTTACATACAGTCTCCACTGGGGAACAAGACGAAGTTGGACCCCTGACGAAGAGGGTAGAGGTGGTACCAGTACCGTAACGGCAAACCCTAACCCAGTAACTGAGGCAGCGACACCATCCTCCTCTATGCAGGAGTATGATAGGAACCTAATAACCAGAAAAAACAGAGGTGGCATAGAATCTCGCTTTTAACGAACTGGCTCGGACCAGGATGGTTTACGAGCGGCCAAATTTCTGAATTAATGATAGGCCAAACATCTCGTCTTTTCCAAAATCCACAAAAGCTTGGTTTTCTTACAGTAGTATCATACCAGGAATTTCGAAAAAAGTCCTAGTCCAGGCCAGTTTGTTAAAAGCGAGTTCCCACGGTATGTCTTGCTAGTTCGCCTTGAATAACTACCCCACGCCGGACCCCGCGCCCGTTTCTGCAGCAAATATCAGCAACGACGGAGATGACTACCCCCCCCCCCCCGATTCGACCACCGAAGAAGAGTGCAAATGGGTAAATTGAATCCAGAGGAATTAAGAATCAAATGGAAAGAACAAAAGTCTACCATTAAAGAGCATACCCTGACCATTATTAGGTCTTCTTACTGGCCGTTGGAAGGAGTGAATGGCTCTTGCCCCGGAATCAGCCCCGTTCTAACCGTGAATATTACCGATCTTCCTACGGGGTTGGATGTATTTAGGATCAATGCTTGGCCGGATCTGTTGAGGAATGTTTGCCAGGGATTTGCTTAGCATGTCCTGGAAGTGCAGGGGGTTGGAAGGCGGATGCGAGGTCATATACAGCACCTGATCAACTTGATCTCCAGTGGCCTGCTAGACTTGAGATATTAATGTCCGGCGTTCGAGTTTATCATTGAGTTCCTGTTTAGTATTAGCGCAAGGTTTCTTGTTATGGGAATGGTAAATGTGAGCCAAGAAAACCTGTCTTTGTGCCAGCTTCCTTGCCTTCTCTCTCCACCTTTGCATCAACTCATAATTCTTCCTTCTCAGTTCATCTTCAACAACCCCCATCCCCGCAATCTTATTCCGTAGGGCAGAGATTTCAGCATTAACATCACAAATAATCTTCTCATTATCCCCTTGAATTTCGGTTCCCCGTGCTCGTAAGGACTTTGCGAGATGTGCTTGATTAAATCTATGACATGGTCAACCCCTCGTCTTACTGTATGGAGAAAGCTAATACGGACATTTCCTGGGTCACTTAATAGGTGCAGAAGGCGAGCCCACAAGTGCAGATTTCTATTATGATATGCAGACTGAGTCCACTGAGAACACTAGTCTTGTAGTCATCGCTTGGGTTGAGAACTGCAATTACTGCGTCGTCCAGCTTGGAACGTCATGTACTGCAGGCTGCACAGGTTCGCTGGCCGTTCAGAGGGTGTTCGGGAGGCTGTAGAGCAGCAGCACATAGGAGGCAGTAAATATGACTGCAGGACGTGAGGACAAGATAATCAACTTAAGGCCTACGGAGGAAAAGGCCCTCCAGGAATGGGGTGAACACACGCGGGGGTTCAGTAAAGAAGCGGAAGACAACCCCCACTTGTCCCGTGCCAGTGTATATTTCGGTCAGGACAAGGATTTTGTTTTCCGATTTTTATTGACCCCCCCGAGCACAATCCCTCCAGTTGCCGGATTAGAGTTTCATCGCTCCATGTGCATTAACACCAGAAGGAAACTCAACTCCAATCTGGAGACTGGAGCAGTATGATTGGTTTATTCAATAAAATCAGGAAGCTAATTACCTGCAGGTAGTCACAATGGCGCGGCCATCAGTTTGAGAACGACATCGGAGGTCGTTACACAAGAGGATAAAGCCGTCCATCCTAATGTGGTACCTATATTTCGGTCAAACGAGCAACGAGTTGTGGCCATAATGAGAACATTGGTTAGTTTTGGTGCGAAGAACAGAATAGATGCGGTTGTGAAAATTTAAAATTTCATTCCTCGAGTATATGCAGCGTCGAGCTTAATGCCGACACATACTCGCACTTGTAATAGGATGATGCATTCAATCATCAGTTTCATTGAATTTCTTCTTGCAACTAAACATACCAATAGTTTTACATCGGGGTCAAAAATTAGTCTGGGTCCTGTATGCCATGTTACCAAACAAGCGAAAGGAGGAAAAAAAGAAGTAAACATCATATACTGTATCATATCTTAGTTTCAGAAGAGGCTTCTGAAAGTACATTATACCATCTCTAACCCTGGAGCAGCCAGAGCCGACAGCCGAGAAGGAGGCTCAACCGAACAATAGTGCACCATGTTTGAGTTATCCATATTGGGATCAAATTCCATTCACATGCTCGCAAGGAATATGTGCTGATTCCGTTCATACCAGCTGCGATCCACAACTTTTGTCATTGTAGGATCATCTCTATTGGGATTCGGGTAGCAAGTCTGGGAGGTAGGCTGTGGGGATGAAGGGAAATCAAACAATAATCTGTTAGGCCCCATCGCGCGATTGACGATAAAATAGTAGAATGCAAAGTGCTACCGTCCAAGTTAGTGATCACGAAAAAGAAGGAAGAGGTGGAAGAAATACGTGAGGTATCATCAGTTCACTGCGAACAAGCAGTAAATCATGAACCGAAATCCTGAGCCATTCCCTGCATCCAGACATTCCCCTAGCATGTTCGAGAAAGAGTCATACAGCCTTGCCTTTCTTAACAGTCACTCTCTCTGGTGGCCGGAGCAACATTGGTGCCTAGTGGGTGTTAGCCATATGTCAACTTCAAAAATTGGAGCATGCACAACGCCTACTATCATAAAACACAAATGGAATACTGATCTCCTCATTCATAATCTTCTCCTGCAAAGCCAAAAACTCCCTTCTCAATGTCTCACGTTCCTGAGCCTCCCTCAAAAATGTATTCTTCGTCAAGACCTTCAGAGCCGGTAGACCCAGTTTTGGATCAACCTTCCGCTTCTTCACTCCTCTCCACTCTTATTGTTATTCTCACTATCAGACCTTGTCCGGTTGGCGCCACACAGGCTTCCTGAGATGAGCTCGCAGGTCCCCCGCCCCCGCCGCCACTGCCAATTGGTTCTAGTTTTTCGGCTGCTTTGCGGTCCTGTTGTTCTGCTACTTCAACGCGACAGTTCTTGAATTCACTTAGATGCACAAGACTGGCGGTCGGCGTCTTTAGCATATCCTTCAGGGTTTCGGTGTTTGCGACAAAGCATAAGGGTGTGCTGGTGGTTGGGTCGGCCATGGCAAACAGTGGTATATTTGGGCTGATGGTGGGGTTTGCTGCTAGGGTGATTGGAACTTGTGTTCAGGAGGATAGTTGCAGGTAAGATTTGAAGCGAGTTGGTAGCGTTGTCGGGGTATCGATCTGAGGTAAGGGGATGATGGGTGATCGAGAACCGACATTTAGCCAGGCGATGATGCACGCCCCTTCCTAAGTGGCGTTGTAGCAAGTGTCCCCTTCAATTTTGTGCCGTAACTGTCTCACATGACTGCGCGTCATAGGAAATGATAACATGACACCTTTGGTGAGCACGGTATAGTACCTCGTACTAGTACACATGTTGGTGCGGGGCGAAAACTTTCTCTTCACCTTATCGCAACACTATCCCAACGGTCCCCCACAGTCCCACTTCTCCCCCCCGCTGAATAGCCGAACATCTTCCACGAACTGCGCTCCCATCTACTTGCTCATAGCTGCCGCACAGGATTTTCCTCCAGATCGATCCTTGGCTGTTGCGACAGGAGAACCAAGCCCGCGAAGCTCGACCGGACATCTTGTTTGGTCCACCTGGAATGGAACACCTCGTCAGAATTCCATGTCTTTTTTGAATAGAGCCCGATATTGCTAAAGTTATGAGATTGTGATAAGTCTGGGAACCTTATCCCCAATGATGCCCACAATTTTGCTGTCCTCCCTTCGGTTCCCCCACCTACCCCGAAGCCAGCTACTCAAGCTTCTTAGAATGTCCCTACCCCCCCTCATCGCATCATGGCAGCCTCGGGCGTCCGGGGAGACAGTCACTTTCACCAATCTCGAACACCGCGTTAAATCACATACAAAGATCTGCATCCCCGCGATCCTCTTCTGGACGACTGGTCTCTCCTCCCCCGGTTGCTCTCAACCAGATCCAACCAAATAACCAAGGATGCCGGTGTCCCACTTGATTTAGAACCTACCTATACCAAGCTCTCAGGTGATGCACTCACAGGATCAGGGGGTGTTTTGCGAATGTTGCCGGCACGCAAGCCAATTACCACTTTTGAGGGGGAGCATGTCAGCGCTGGCACTGGGGAGCCATTGACGAGCGGAGGGTGTATGAGATTGCAGAGGGAGTAGGGTGATGTCGATCAACGTGCAGTGGTTGATTCCTCCGATGAAGGCGAGGATACTAGTACCGAGGAAAGCGTTGGATCAAATTCGCCCGCGAGTGCAGAAGAGGAGAGGGAGGGCGGCTGCACTCAGAAATGGTTCCGGCCCCAGCAGTAAAATTAGCACCGCGAGAACGGAGGAGACAGTAGGGAAAGGTCCGGGTATGATCAAATTATGATCAGGATTGTGGGCGATTCCGATGGGGGCGGAAGTGACTGAAAAAAGAAAAGAGGTGGAATATACGCCAGGAGGGACCTATTAGTATGCGGAGGACAAGCATGCGTTTACTGGCTACTGCAGAGGCCGAACGTATGTACTCCTGCCCACATTCTAGGGGTGGCTCTGACCTTTCCGATAGGGAAGGCTACGAGTACTAGGTATAGTGTTCGCTCCCTCCTGCCCTCGATATCGATTACCCCGTCGGGTAGAGTCTCTGGAACAATATCTCCTACAACAAATAGACGATCGGGTGTGCATCCTTTTACAAATTTCGACCTACTCTGTCACATGACTCTACGGAAATTTCCTCGGATACAGAAGCGGACACCCGCGATCTGCATCATGCTCAACAAATGGAGATAATCTTCTCTCCTATCTCTTCCACACCGGAGACTCAACCTCTCGTTAGGGCAATTCTGCATGGGAAATATGAGTCGATAGTCAAGGAGGCAGAGGAAGGTAGTAAGTGGGTGCGAATGTATCTTGTTGCTACGGATTTGAGTGGGGAGGCCCAGCATGCCCTGGAGTGGACAATCGGGATGGTTCTCGGGGGCGGCGATACTCTGATGGCCATATGTGCCATCGATCAGGATACGATGGGAGATGGCGGCAAGATTGTTCTGGATGACAGGATAGCGGGAGCATTGAGCAGCCGGGCTGCTGCCATGGGGACCAGCCTTACGTCTATGAACATTCCTCATACACCCGGAGTCCTAGGTTCCCGTGGTGGAAGTGTACTGAGGGGTGGGTGCCCCGAATTACACTGTTAGTATTACATTATAAACTAACTCATCACCTAGCGGCCTTCTGGGATCCTTTATGAATTACCCGGTTACTAAATCCTCTGGTTCCCCGGAAAAAACACGAACACACGAACAAGTTTGCTAAAACCAGCGCCCAGCGGCCCAATAACCTCATGACAAGCGCTCAGGCAGACCGTCCGTTCCTCCGGTTGAAAGGTAGACGAGCAACTAAGCGAACTCATCCGGTGGTGGGAGGTCCGAGCTTGGGGAAATGGAGCGTTCTCAATGGATTTCTTTTTTTTCACTTTCTTCCCCGTTTCTCCAGATCAACTATCATCGTCGTCATCATAATAGAGGATAACTACTCACAGGCTCTTGCTCGTAGAACTAAATTATGCTATTAACTGTATTAATGACCACTCTCATTGTCGTTGTTTTTTCTTCTAGTTAAAAAGTTCCCCAGCCAGATAAATCGACCAGCAGCCGATTAGAGCCAATGAAATAGATTGCGTTGTGAATGAAGAAGGAAAAAACAAAGAAGGTAAAACAAATCGTGATATCGTACCTAGAAGAGCAAAAAAGACTAGACACCATTAGCTCCGTCGGCAAAAAGAAAACACCTTAGTTGTGGCTAGCTCACCAGCCCAAAGGGTGGGACCACAGCGACAAGAGTGAACACTTACCCTTATTCCTATGGTGGCACCTCGAACAGGGTATTAAGCAGCTATTCGCAAGCCCCCCTCTTATTTAATGGGCAACATACACCTCGACATCCCAAGCCATCAACATCTCTAAACAATTCTTTCGTCTCCATCATACCCCAGCTCTCGTCCCAGGCTTTTTGGCACAGCTCACTAGGCAATCTCAGCAACCTGCTTAAGTTTTCTGAATTTGCAGGAGGTCGAAGCTCAGAGCAAGTCCCTCCCCCGGACTCCAACGCACAATTCTTCTCTTTCTCCAACACACACCTTTCGGCTTTCTCCAACCTACCCTCCTTTTAATCTCCAACCCGAACCCCTTCTTGAACATTCTTTCCTCTATTGTAGGATCCAGGCAAAAGTAGGTTATCAGATTGAGCAGAGTGGATTGTACTGACGACAGTAATAATCAGATATCCACTAAAATCATCCAGAAGGCACAAAAGCTGTATACTGGAATAGTGGTTTCGATAAAGCATCATGTTTCAACGCTCTATACGCGGTATAATTTTAAGTAAAGCCAAGATTGTATCCAGATCGGTCAAGATGGGAGGCGGTGTTATCAGCCAAAAGAGAAGCCTGTACAATACACCGCTTGGGCAGGCTGCTAGGAACGGGCAAGAGGAAGTGGTGAAAATGCTCCTAGCACAGGATGACATTGACCCAAACGAGCCAGACAATAGATACCAAACACCACTCTGGTGGGCGATCCTCAATGGGCACGAGGGAGTGGTGAAAATGCTTCTGGGCCGAAGCGACACCAACCCGAACTGGGAAGATGGTGATGACAGGTCACTGCTCTGGTTGGCTGTTTCGGATGGGAATGAGGGAATGGTGAAACTGCTACTTGAACGAGATGACCTCCAACCTAACTGGTTCGATCTGGGGAACAGATCACCACTTTTGTTAGCTGCCGAGAATGGGCATCAGGGAATGGTGAAAATGCTACTTGGTCGGGCCGACATCGACCCCAACTTCTCGGGCAGTTTCAACGAGACGACGCCACTCATAGTGGCTGCTTCGAGAGGGCATGAGGGGGTGGTGAAACTACTACTTGAACGGGACGACATCGACCCCAACAAGGCAGATGAGGTCAATATGACGCCGCTCTCGTGGGCTGTTTTCAGTGAGCATAAGGGAGTGGTCAAAGCACTACTCGCACGGGACGATATCAGTATCAATACGCCAAGTGCTTACCACAAGGGACTACTCCGGTGGGCTGTCAGCAATGAGCACGAGGATGTGGTGAAATTACTACTCCATCGGAATGGCCTCAACAACAGCGAGCCCGCTGGGGTCGGCGAACCTCTGCTCCTGTTGGCTTCCCAGGAGAAGCACGAGAAACTGGTGAAAATGTTACTCGAGTTGAAGGTCAACCCCAACTGCTCAAATGACTGTAGTCGGACACCACTCTCAAAGGCAGCCGAGAATGGTCATGAGGAAGTGGTCAAAATACTGCTCAAATGGGACAATATTATCCCCGACAAAGCAGATAAGGACGGGCAAACGCCACTCTGGTGGGCCGCTCACAACGGACACGAAGGAGTAGTGAGATTACTACTCGGACAGGAAGGGGTCAGCAATAACAAGCCAAACCGGCATGGACAAACGCCACTCTCAATTGCTACTAAACACGGCCATGTGGGAGTGATATCCCTACTGCAGCCTCTGGAAGATGCCTCCCACAGCACTAGCTAAGCCTGAGGAGGCATTGTTCTTGTTACCACCTTCCGATATCACTAATAGCCAACTATGGCTTCCGCAATAATCACTACTCCTCCAACAACCATTTTTCGCTGCAGCCGCCTCTCTACTCTCACCCCACTAAACCTTTTCCTCACTGTTAAACCCCTGCATGATGGTGATTTCCATCTCACCTTCCTGTGCCAACCTGCCACAAAAGCGCACCTTAAAGTTTCTCTCATTCGATTAGTGGAAGCAACTAATATACAATGGGAATGCACATATTTATCACTTACCTATTAGACTCCGCTATCTGGATATTTCTCATGGAGTTGGGTCGAGACTGGTGAGCCTCTATTTTAAAAAATCCGGACTTCTGTGTTATGATAGGAGCCTGAGGGGGGGCAATTGCTGTTGTATCTCGAGATGGGCTGGTGTGGGTTAAAAGTTTCATTATATTTACTTTAATAGTAGTTTCCTATTCTTGGTTGTTCATTCGCTTTTTCCCCTGTCAATTGTTTTTCCCTTTTCCTTCACTTTGTGAGTCTGTAAACGTGATTGTCGTTTAGATATCCGAGTCAAGGGAAAAATAAATAATATCACTATTCCCTATACCTGTGCAAAAGCGATCTAAACGCTGGCTAGCTATTTGGTACAGGAGGATATCACGGTGATTTAGTTTCCACTATGGACATGGTTTTTAATAAAGACCTTACGTTTCCGGAAGGCCCTCCAAGCATGCATGCATTCAAGAATGAAGCTGAAAAGTCTTCCTCGCCTTTTTACTCTTTCCTATCAAGGAAAATTAACACGGGATAGTATTTTATTTATCTGTGAAATAAAACCCCAATTCTACAAACACCGTACGAGTATACTAGTAGTGTCATTGGAAAATCGATGTCCGGAGAATGGCAAAGGATTCCTTGCCTTGCAGGGAGCGAGAGAGTCTAAATTCGTAATGCCCAGCATGAGCATTTGGGGCAATTGCTTGTGCAGGAAAATATTGGGGTAGATAAAAGGCATGAAATGTCTCTCCTACTACTACTCTTGTATACCGACATCCAATAGGGAAGTGGGCTGCGCGATCACTCTTGCAAAGCTAGGGAAGGATATCAGCAATCGTGCAATGGCAGCTGATTTCGGAGTCAAAAGTCCTCTTGCTAAGCTAAGCTAATTCTGCTCCATGAATAAGACTAAAAAGGAGTACGGGCACCGCCTTTGCCTCATCTCAATGCTTTCCACCCAGAGGACTTAAGATGTAAGAACGATCCTCGTTAGACCATGTCCATACTGGAATCCAATCGCCATCATACCTGAGTTAGCTTGCACCTATATCTCTTGCCTTAGGTGTCAGAAATAATTGCGTTTTATACTATCTCTATATACTGTACCTAAACAGGGAGCGGGTCCACACCTCAGAGGGGTGGGAGGAAATAGAAGTTAAGGAACTGCCGAAAATCGCAAATGAACAAGGAATGCGAAATTAGGATTTAGAACCACAAAGTAAGAAGAAAAGTAGATGCGATGAAGATCAGATGGAATGAACAACCCCCGCTAACACTAAACCCTTAATTAGACTGACTTAACTATAGAGGGAACTCCGTGGAGAGGTTTGGAAGGGTAGGTGACAGATGTGGGCATTCCCATTGAATATCACTGCCTTCAAACAAAGGAGAATATTAGGGCTGAGTTTCTATGACGGGCTTACCGCAGAAGTAAAGGGGACACGGGAACTACTATAAGGCGGGATTTTGCATTGTTAGGAAGCTGAGTTGGAAGGAGAGGAGCGAGGAAATGGCAGCGGCAGAATTATTCTCATGGTGTGGTTATGCGGAATGGTTGATAGGATCCTACCCGCGACTGCAAGGAGGGAGATGCCGCGGCAGCGCCACTATTCCCGCACTGCCATTCGTAACAACCCCGTCGGAATAGTGCTTGGCTACGGTTATCTGTTTCGTTGGGATTGGCGCCGCCAGTCCCACCAGAATTTCCACCACCCCCTCCTGCCCAGCAATAGCAGCATGCCGGAGTGGGGTTTTGCCGTCGCCACTTAGTTCGTTGGGGTTGACGTCGCTCGGTCCGAGCAATACCTCCACCACTCCCTCGTACCCATTCCAGGCAGCCCAACGCAGAGGCGCTAGACAACCCAAAGCCCGTGTGTTAGGATTAATGTCGCTCCACCCGAGTAGGACTTTCACTACCCCCTCATACAATTCCCGACAGCACACCAGAGTGGTGTCAGGCCATGATTATTATGTTTGTCCAAGTCGTTCTTCTCCCTTTCGAAAAGTCAAATAGCCTTGGCGCACGTGACGTACCGGTAGTACAAATCGAAGATTCTCGTTTCGCGTGGGCCCCCGAATATAAGTAGGATTATCCCGGAAAGAATGTGGTTTGGAGATTGGGAGAGGGACTAGTCGAGCGAGCCTTGATCTCCTGCGAATTCAGATCATTCAAACAGACTTCGGGAGTCCTATTAAAACGTTAGGATGGGTCAGGAGCAAGTCGGAGGAGGCTCACAGCATTCTCCGGAACTTGGCTTGCGCATCCACAGAAACAACCCTAATCTTCCGTAGTACTCTAAGAATAAGAGCTCGACTCAATATCCCAAAACGTATGACAAGGCAGAATATCAAGCCCGCGAATGAGGCTCAATATTTGTGTAAGCGGAAAGGGGAATAAATGAGATGTTCACAATTGAGATGCGCGCGTAAGGTTGCGGCTCGGCCCGAGAACCACAAAGTGGCTGGCCGCTCAATCTAACTAGCGGAGAAAAGGGGATGGAAGAATACTCGTAAGGCATGGGAATGTGGTAGATGGAGGGGAGGGGCGATTAGGAAAGGAATATTGTTAAAGCCGAGGGAGGAAGGAGGAGGGAAAAAAGGCTCAATGTGACTTTGCGGCTCAAGATAACACGGTGGGTTACGTTACCATGGTTACGTTGCAGCTCAACAAAAGCATTGTATGATATCATAGCACAGCATAAGTTTAGGGCCAGTTCGGATGCGAACTGTTCGGTTCCGTTGGCGAACTGTAGAACCGAAACAATTGCCTCTCCTAGCTGTGTCTGTGTCCCACTCAGATGGGGGCTGAAGGAGAATCTTCTCACTATGTACACTTGTACAGTATTCTCCCCCTGATTGAAGGCGGGAAACTCGGGACCTCCTAGCCCTATACTCAATAATTCCGGCTCTTACGGTACGATATGCAAATGACCTTCTCCTTCCGCTTCAAAAATATATACACCGAACGACCGTTCGGCCCAACAGGTATTACGTCAGACCTTTCCGTTTCAAAACACTGGCATACCCGGAGGACAAAAGTGCATGAGTTTTTGTGCCACTGAACCATCGCCAAAAAGAAATCTTCGCATCAGGAATAAAACATACAAAGCACCAACTACCACAACCACGCTTCTACAGACCCCCGGTGCGGAGTCCCAGCATGCCCAAGTCAACTCTCTCCTAGAGCTCACAGTCCCAGTAAAGAAGATAGAGCTGTTGTGCATATGACCAGAAGCGTGGTAGAAGACTCTATCTCAGTTGATGGTGGCCACTGGGTAATCTAGGTTGTGGCCTGCGGTGGACCAACTCGGCTGTAACTTAATAGACTCCAGCCTAAATCCACCCTTTATAAACGTATAAGGGCCTGCTCGGTTCACTTGTTACAAGCGATCCATGGATTAAGACTCTATGGAAATTTCCTTGTTTTTCTATAAATTTTTTTACCCTTATTGTGCTTAGTCAGCTAGAATTATTAAAAAAATTCGTTGCATGACAGCCTAAAGTGGGTTCTGTTGCATGCCACAGAAGACTTGGAAAGTTAGATAATTGGGTGGTGTTGCGCTCCAGGCATCTGAGTCTGTGAGAGTTATGATACAAGTACCTCCGGAGGTAATTATTTTTCCATGGATTGCAGGGATCATTGCAACGATAAAAGAATCTATGGATTGCACAACTGAATACAACTTACCCCTCGCAATCTATGGGGTGGGCGTCATGTAAGGCCTCCGCATCCTTCTCAGTATTCTTTCTTTGGCGGTGGGCATTGGAGAGGACTCTTGTCTTGCAAGTTTTGGGGTGATTATTTTTTTAGCCATGGTTGCCTTCATACACTTTTGTCCTCCGGGTGTAAGAAAAGTTCGACGAATGCATCGCGCAACCCCTGCTCGGGAAAAAAAGCTCCGGCGAGAAAAAGAGAGGATTAACCTGCTCCGCTGCCAAGCTGCAGGAACAACAAAACCGACGTCGCCCCTGCCCAAGCAACAATCACCTTTCCCTCTTCATCTCTTCCTCTTCCTCTCTCTACATACCCGCATAACTATACATTACTTTCGCAAAATAGCAGATACTAGACATGTTATCTTGGGTTAAATCCGCTGCTCAGAGCACGTATGTTTACTCTTTGGCTTTTTGAGCCCAGTGCGAAAAAGGTTTAACTTATTTTTCAGTTTGGCTACCGTCGCTGGTACCGCTGAGCCGATATATGGCCCCGAGGCTTTCCATTCCGTAGCAAAGCAAGAGAGCTCGAATCCCTCTAACAAAATCACCAAAGAGGATATGAGATGGAATGTCCTGGAAGCCACCTCGGTTGAAACTCAGACCTTCTACCTCTCTGCAGACTCAGGCCATCATGGACTTGTACAAGTCATCTACTCTAATGTTGCGTAAGCTACCAGGACTTCTTCTCCCTTCCCTTCTCGCAGCCCATCAACTAACAATTCGCTCTCACAAAATAGAAATCTCCATTTCACCGTACAGCTCAGCACCAAGATTTTCCACCCCGACGGCAGGATTGTCTGGTCTTCCAAGCCTGTTACGAACTATGGATTTGATGAAGGAAATTACTCTTTCTATGCTGACGACATGGCAATAACCATGTCGGAGGATGGAAATTCATATGCTATCAAGTCGATGGTTGATCCAGAACTTAGCATCGACCTTACTTGCACACGCTTAGGCCCCGGCTTCAAGATTGGTAAAGATGGGAAGTCCCTGTACGGGACTGATCCCGCGGAGCCTTGGGGCGCTATTAGACATATTTTTTGGCCCAGGAATAAGTTGACGGGGTTTATGGTTGTTGCGGAGAAGGGGGAACCGGTGAAGATTGATTTCTCTGGAACTACCATGATGGTGATGGCCTTGCAGGCTATGAAACCCCACCATGCTGGTATGTCCGTCCGTGGTATATGGGGGCATTATACGGAGCTTATTTTGAGTGATATTTTTAGCTGCCAAGTGGAACTTTGCCAATTTTCAGGGGCCGACTATGTCTGCCGTTATGATGGAGTTCACTACCCCACCTTCATATGGGAGCTCGAAGGTGAATGTTTCAGGCATCGTAACCGATGGGGAGATCATCGCTGCATCTTCTTGTGGCACCGTTGAGCATCTGAAGACCCGGCCGGATGAGGAGGCTGGGTGGCCCGAACCAACTGAGGCAAAGTTTGTCTGGAAATCAAATAAGGATGGGAAGGACATGGTGGCTGCCATTGAGGGGCCTCTAGGTGACAGGATCGACCGCGTGGATGTCATGGCAGAAGTTCCGGCGTTCATCAAGAAGATTGCTTCCAGCGCTGCTGGAACAAAACCTTATATCTACCAGGCTAGTCCCCACCCCCCAACTGTACAAGTACTCCTGTTCGTGTACAAGGCTCTGACAATCATAAATAGTATTCTAAGCAAATGACCCTGAGGGTTAAAATCGATGACCAGGTCATCGAGGAGGAAGGAAAGTTCTTTGGCGAAGCAACCTTTATTTGCGAATAAATTTATCCAGCCCTTAATTCATTCCCGAGTAGTTGTCCACCACTACCTATTATTTTTTCTCCATCCCCCCCAAAAAACTTAATATAAGCGGGGGATAGACAATACCGCAAAACTTTAATTTTGTCTTTTTTGGGGTACATTAGTTTGGCTTTCTCTATTTTATTCTACCGAGGCTTTCTTGCATATTTCGGGAGGATTTGTGTTTGCTATGATCCCATGAGGGTATGATGTGGTACAGGTATGTTACCGTAATACGAGTATTTGGTAACTTAGAAAGTAATTCAATACAACAGATGTACAACGCGATGATGGTATGATTGCTTGTACTGGTGGCACCTGTATAGCACGTGGTGGACTGTGCGCTCCGGTACTGGGATGCATTGGCGTTGGAGTTTGCAGATAGCACAAATAGATAAAGGGGGAGGTTTGTGAAAATATCATGATATTACCACAAACGTACAGGTGGCGATGAGCCCCAGTTGATACTGCACAATTCCCAGGCTCCAGAGAAATCCCCATGAAACATCCGCATAACCTTAAAACGACGATCAGCAAAACCCGGCCCCCAAAGCCAGGGGAAATGTTTCAGCTACTGCACTGATAAAACGTTTATCTAGGCGCATATCCAAAGAGCGCGGAATAGCGGTAATCAAGGCAACCGCATGGACAAGAAACACTCGCCGACCAGTAGAACTATCACAGCTACCAATCTCAGGTACTAGTAACACCCTAACCGCGGGGCCGCTTCCCCACCACGTGACGCTGCTCGAACACCAAAACTTGGTTGGTTGCCGTGTAAACCCCAGCTTCCCGCCGCGTCTTCCCACACTTATGAACTCCCACCCACCCTTTCTTCTACCCTTCCCTCTCTCCCACCTCTCCCACCTCTTCCCCTCTCCCCTAACTCGTCTCCCCTCATTCTCCCCTACCTCGCACCTACTACTACGATCCCTTTAATCAATCAAAAAGAGCCAAGAGAATAACTCAGAATGCCTGCTACGCGCAATATCGGCCGCGCCCCTCCTCCTCTCACCGGGAGAGGAAGATATTCTAGCGGGGGAAAGAGCATTGGTGGGAAGTCTGGAGCTGGCCTTGGGAAGTCTGGGGCTGGTCTTGGGAAGTCTGGGGCTGGCCTTGGGAAGGGGGTCGGGCCCGGTCGTATGAGACGCCAGAGGAAAATCCACCGAGATTCAGTTCACGGTATTAGTGAGTTTTGCTTCCTTTTCTTTGTGAAGTTGCGCAATAAGCTAATTATTTTTCCTTCAATATAGCTAAGGGCGATCTTCGGTTTGTTTTCTTTCATTCCTATTCGGCCGCACTGATGGCGTCCTGTGCTTCGGCATACTAATAGTTGGGTAGTCGTCTCGCCAGACGTGGCGGGGTCAAACGCATCTCGTCGGCCATCTACAACGAGATGCGCGGCGCTATGACCGATCGTCTCAAAGAGGTTTGCGGGTCCTAGAGTTTTGGGGGGGGGAGGTTAGCAGTGGCAATGGGTAGCGACTAATTTAGTTTTCGCTAGATCCTTCATTCGTGCACCATTTATCTCGAACACGCCAATCGCAAGACTATTACCGTCACCGATGTGAGTGGAAATCTTTATTTTAGTTAGATTCTGAGAATAGTACTAACCTGTTTGACCGCATAGGTTATCCATTCCCTTAAGAGAGTTTGTTGACCTTTCCTTTGCGCTATATACAACTAGAATTTTCACTAACAAGGTTTACCTTACAGCTCGGAAACCCGATTTACGGTGAAGCCCTCTCCCTCTTTTACCTCCAGATATGACTGAAAAATAATCGGAAAACTCTTTTCTTGCCTTATAGTCTTATTGTCATACCCGAATCCAATTGTACGACTCTACTAACTCTTTTCTTCGACGAGATAGGTTTTGACAAAGATTGGGAATCCAAGTCTAGAAGGACGCACAAAAAGTAGCGACCTTGGTAGGATGATATACACGTCTCTTTCCAATTCTTTTGCTGGCATGCAATATCCGGTGTTCTTCATTTCCATCATCAAAAACACATAGCCCATCTCTAGCTGTCTTACTCAAACAAGCAATTCTCAACTTCCATTACATATGTGTTCCGTTCCAGCTGTACCGTCACGAGCGGACCGGCGCGCTGTGTTACATGAACATTTTATCTTTTATTGCCGGCCTAAATATCCCTTGATGGATTGGCTTATATAGCTGGTGCTGTAATGTTTCAAGACTACTACGGAGAGTACCGTTGGTATTCCGGGAAGCGGCTGCTTAGGAGAAAATTAGCGTGGCGTTCATCTCGGCTGATAATCTAAGCTTGAATTAAGTCGGCGATTGAAAAACAAAAATAACTCTCCAGTGATGTCCGGAAATACCTCAAATTGTGAGCCCAATCAGGGGGGGATAGATTTTTCTGATCATGTCCTATGAGAAGATTGGCATTTTACAAGACATTGTTATTTCCCACCCTCCACCAACCAGGTGACTGGAAGGCTCATTTACCATAGTTACAAATTGTAGAATCAAACAGGGTTTCTGAATCAAACTAGTGAGAAGAGAGGCTAGGTAAATACAAATAACTGATAATTAGGGGTCAGGTGGAAGGGGTGAGTGAGTCATAGTTTTATTTTAGAAATGTTATTGTTATTATTTTGGTAAATGACTCAAAGGTGTGAGTCATATGTGACATGTGATGTTAGAACTATATTTTGAGTCATAGAATATGATATATGACTCACACATACAGATGATAGCTATAATTAAACATAAAATCATATTACAAATAGTAACTAAGCAAGGCTGAGGTTTCACATGACACACACTAGTAATATTATAGGTATATTATTACATTGATTTAATTTGATATCTTCTATTGGTAATGCAGTTGTTTGATTTTGATTGATTGATTGTACATCAGCAAAAAAACTCGATTTTGCATTCACACGCATCTGAACGCACCCTGTAGTGGAGTTTGCATCTGATTAGCATCCTGTGCATCCCATGAATCCAGTTTTAAACTTCAGAAGCCAAAATGGACCTGTAGTTGTTGTCCGTTAGGGCTGAAAATTCATGTTTGTCTCCGTAATTGTTAGATTAATCTTAAAATGAAACGGGTTTTTTGATTACATAACTTCAAGAAAAGTGTCCCACAGAACGCAGCCAGAAGATGCAGGGTGCGCTGAAATGCAAATAACGCAAACTGATTGTTTTTGCTGATGTAAGTAAGCTCTGTATCAGCCCGCCCCGAATTCTGCCTCATGAGCTATAATGTTATGATTGTTTCCAAATATTAAGAGATTAGTATGTTGAGAGACAATTGAGAATTTTACACATGATCTAAATAGAGATCCTGTTCCAATTAATAATAGGATGAATATTTGCATAAATTGCCAGTGGCAATTAGTATGTTGATCTAGAATGGAGAATTTCACACATAATTTAATTATAGATGATGTTATGAAAAGAGATGTACCCCAGTCAGGTCACATCACAGGGCCAGGGTTGCGGGTGGATCTAGGGTCAAAAATGGGTCTTTAAATCAAGTATTCAGATTCTCATATAACTATCTAACTTTACTAGCAACCAGAATGAGTTTATATCCTTACTCATTCTGGCTGATTCTCCCTATTCTGAATGTACCAAATTATCTTTCTATTCATCCTGAAACTATATTTCGACCAGCCTGCTAGTGGTTGATTTTATTTTATTTACACCTGATACTACTTCCAATAACCTAGCCAGTTTGCCTAGTTCGAAAGGCTTATACTGCTATAGTCAATTTTCTATTTGAAATATTTCAAACTTCTATCAATCTGTGATCTATCAGTTACAAAGCCCATAGTTTTACCTATAACTTGCATGAACCACTATTTATTTTATAAAGTAACATGTTTTGCTCTAAGAGAGATTTTATGCTTATATTGGCTTTTCAGAGTCTAAAGTAGAATTAGAAGATACAAACTGGGTTGGAAGAAAAGCCAGGATGCATGGTACGAATCAGGATGCCACCTGATTAGTTTTGCTAATCAAGTTCTCTTCCACAATATACTTTGAGTTTTTACTCCATAATATATCTACAGATCTCCAATATACCAGATCGGGATATTGGTACAATTGAGTTAGCACACAATTAGAAGGATACTATTGGTCTCATAGAAGGCAGAAACTAGTATAAAAGTCACATTTACAAAAGTTGAACAATAGTTGCGTGAATCTGTCACAAATCGTGACTAAGCAAGGCAGATTTCACATGACTCATACTTATGAGTCATAAGGTATGTTGGATTTCACACTATGACGTTACTTGACTCATAGTTCTCACATGACTACGTACTTGCGAGTCATTGTTATGTTATGATTGGTTGATGGTTTCATGACTCACGATTGGGACGTCATATGATGTAATGACTTTCGCACATGACTCACATTATGAGTCATGAGTTTCGCGCGTGTGACTCCTTTGAGCACATGACTTGGTTTATGAGTTTTGATTGGTTAACGGAATGTTGGGAGATGACTCGTATGAGTCATTGATGGATTTCGCGCTATGACTCACTATGAGTCATAGAGGTTTATGTAGCGCGAGGTGATGAGTCACCAAGGTTAGGGTTGTGAGAAGATGCCTATATAAGGCACTTG
>Ga0307509_10002860_pt1 | contig 27323 bp, 19 predicted proteins | sample 10_EM_MG_FD_202245 | JGI IMG/M metagenome (GOLD analysis project Ga0307509, IMG submission 202245) | Populus trichocarpa ectomycorrhiza microbial communities from riparian zone in the Pacific Northwest, United States - 10_EM | ecosystem: Host-associated > Plants > Roots > Unclassified | place... | reverse complement strand
CAAGTACGAGTACTTCGCCTAATTTTAATTTATCTTGATGGGTTGTCTATCGTTACCCTTCCTGTCCTTTCTATCCTATTAGTGCAACGCTAAAAGGTTCTGAAATTCGGGCACGAACGAAGGGATAGGCGGGCCCGGCCGGGCCAGGCTCAACCCTTACCAAGCCTACAGGCTCGGGCCGGGCCAGGCCCTAGAGAATTCCCATAGGCCCGTTGGGAACACTGGACATCCGACTAAGTGATTTCACCAATACTTTTGCCTAGGAACTTTATGTATTAGCGTCGGCTTATCTATTGACAGTGTTCTGAACCGTCCAGGGACCCCCTTTATCCCCAAAACCTCCATAAGATAGCAAAGATCATATCTCCAAATGTTCTTGGTCACAGCCTTAGGTCATTCTCACCAGCGCAGATGCGGAGACAAGGCTCTCCTGTGCTAAAGCAAACTCAATCTCAAAACAAAAGCTCTGCATCCTAAATTCTAATTGGGTTCACATGGCTGATAAACCAATTTTACCTTTCCACCGTGTACTAGAATTCTTCTCTTTTCAAATTTTTTTCTTTCTTTCTTCCTTTGCCTCAGTTAGTTTTTCTTTTTCTTCCCTCAGTTTTTTATTTAGTACCATATCACATTACTTTTCTTAAATCTTTTACACTTTAACATCTCTTATTCTCCTTGTTGCTCAAATTTTGTTGTTAATCCAAATTGGTTTTTGTGTTTTCAATGAAATGTTTTTCGTCTTTTCGGTTTGGTGGCGATTTGGTCGTTATAGGCCTCCGTAATACCGGTATCTTTCTATCCCTTATTTTTTCTGTCATTTTTTTCAATTTCTTTACATTGTTTAAAGAATTACTTCAACCCTTCTAGTATTCCTCTAGAACCTTCTTACAACTACCCTTTTAGCCATTTTTTAGGGATTCTTGGCTTAAAAAACTATCCCACAGATATCCATTCTGAGGGTGGAAAAATAAATAAGACATTGACTGCATTTACTCCTTTTTACTTTATTTGTTAATTTTTCTTTGCTAACTAATGGTGGCCGAAGAGAGTGATAGCTCCATGCAATGTTTTCACTTTTCCATGGTATATTTCCCCGTTGATGGTATCTGAAAAGGTTGACCGCCAAGCGCATGATATTCTAAAGGTTTGCTCGAGGAATTTTGGTCCGTTCGGGCGATCATGTCAGAGCTACCTAGTCCCGTAGGACAATTTCCGCTGGCTTGTGATGGCGCTCACCTCACAGTACTCGTAACAAGCCACGCTTTGATGTTGGCATTCATCCGCAAGTACAGTACTCGGGTATAGACGTTGGCGATCGGATAGACAGGGATTAAAAATCTATGTATCTTCATATACTTTTATTCCCTGTCTGTCCGATCACCAACGCCCATACCAGGGTATATACCCCAATAGCCTTGCGCATTTCGGGTGATGGATGCATACGACAGCAGAATACTCAAGGCACTGAACCCCAGTAGTGTTGAAAACTCACCCATACCCTTATAATTGGTTTTGGTTGCATAATATTATGCAATATTGCAATTTAGGATAGCGTTTCTTACTTTCTCTTTTCTAGAATAGATTAGAGCTCTCGTTTATATATATCATACGAGAGGAGATTTCCAATGTTGTTTCTTTCTGGTATCATACAAGCGGGCGATATGAATTTCAAATCACGGGAATGAGACTCTTTTAAGGTTATCAATACAAGTCTATTAAGATGGTGAACTGAACTGTGCATTTTTTCAAACAGAAAACAGGATAGCTGACTAACACTATCACTAACTAGAAACAAATCGGGAATGAAGGTCAAATCTGCTCGCTCATTGTAGATCGCCTATCACGACACAAAATGGCAGCGGCAGTGGACTGTATTTGACGTTAGAGTGGGTTGGTGTAATTCCTTGGTTGTGAAGGGAAGCGGGGGCGATGGCCGTTTTGAAGCCTTGTAGGCGCATGCCTGATCCAATCAATCCACCCAGTAATATAACATGACTTCGGACTGATGTATATGTAATCAGGTACCGGTATATGATACGAGTATTTCAAAGTAACGAGTCGAACTCTTTTGTGCCAACTTCAAGCGAGGGATACGGGAGTGCGGCTGAGATGAAAGAGCGACTATTAAGATTTTGTGTTGTGTTAGTACTGCTGGTATTCTTGATCAGACCCTCCTTGTTACATCTTCAAGAATTAGAAGGCATATCTGGGGGGGTAACTCAAAAGCGCACGACACAAGGTCGCCCTAGAGACAAGTCGGTCCCCTAATGTAATTGCACTTTTCCATTTCGAGCACCCTCTCTCGGCCCTGCACCGCCCCCACCACAGCCACCTGTGTGACCATTCACGAAACATCAATCTCTTCCATGCACCTCCGCATACGGTATGTTGTCAATCTGTGTATCTAATGCAGATGCTTAATGAACTCTTGCTTCCCGCATCATCCCCAGAGGAGGGAAACAAAAAACAGCTACCTCACTGTACAAGACCATGACACCCTTTGCTAAAACATGGATCTCAAGATGTAGAATATCCTCTACCCGAGTTTCTCAATCCGAATCTATTCTGTAATTGCGCAAAAAGGTACGATTTCCTAGATACAAGCGGGTGGCTACCGTACTCGAGGAAACCTTTAACTTAATCCCTAACACGCGAGAAGAAAAACTGAAAGCTAAAAAACAAATAAACACCCCAGACCGTCTCACACAATGCCCATTCATCTAGCGCTACCTGTACCAACAAGCGACGATTCCCATGCGACAAGTGGCAGACTCCAAAAAATCAAGGGTCCAATTACCGGACACGTCGGGAATGTCGAACTCCTGCGGCTCAACAATTCTATCATGCCCTTTCTCGGCAGCCCGCAACAGCAGTCTTGGCGGGATTTATTTGAACCAACCTACCGTAAAACCCCGCTGTATCCACTATCGAAGATCTCAACGGTACTACAGCACCAAACCACAATAGACCTAGCACGGCAGGTTAACAAAATAACGAATACCAGTTATTGTAGTGAGATCCAGCAAGCTCCGCCTCCCCAAGCTGTACTTTGTGTGGAAAGCACTATTCCTTCCCAGGGTATTTTGTCTCGGATCGCGAAAGTCAAGAGCCCGATCCCCGATAGTGGATACAGTGGGTTTTTACTGTATTAGGGCTGACATCTCTTCGCCGTAAAAGTGGCTTCGTCACTCTCTCACACCCGTCCCCGGCACCCTAGGAGAGCGGTATTCGGCCATACCCCGCATCAGCGGTGTCGGGGTCGACACCTCCCCCCCAACAGCCTGCTCTTGCCCCCTGGAGATTCTTGGCAGGCTACTGGTACAGGAGCAGTATCTTGCCTGAGGAAGATCCTTAGCGCCAACATTGGGCGCCACCATAGCTGACTCAAACACTCATCATTCGCTTGTGAGCTAGGACCTCATAGCGCTAAATAATAGCTTTCAGCTCCTCTTCATGAGCCGTCGCCAAAGTTTTTGTAGCCTTGCGTGTGATATGCAATAGCAGCTTTTTAGAAAAAGGCTCCGACACTGTGAGTACTGAGTGCAATGTGCTGGGCTGGAAACCACTGCAGATGTGAAAACTCTTGCATTGAAACTGTAGAAAAAGGTTGCACTCATTGACTACACTCGTTGACAGTACTATCATAGTACTATGTCTATACATTATAGTGACACGCAAACCATTTTCTTTTTCCCTTGTTTTTTTTTCCCTTCTCTCGTCCTTTCCTCGCAAAAGCCTTCCTTCCGGCTCTTTACTTCACCCTTTCGCCGATTCTTGCCTTCATTCTTTCCTTCACTTTCTTTTCTGCCCACTCAACACAATCCTTCACTACCTAATACAAATTCCTTGTGTTACCCTAAGCCGCTCCACTCCAGGTCCCTAAATCTCCCCCGCCAATCATTACCTCCGCTCCGCTATTCTTCACATGAATTATCGTCGCCGGACAAAATTGACCGCCCACCAGGCAACAGGAGAGACTTCGGCAATGACAACTACACTCCCCCACCAATCCCACAATCTTTTAAACCAAAGAAAAAAATACAAATTAAAAACGCAAACACATAAGTTAGGTTGAATACACAGTAGAAATTTATCTAGAGAAATTTCCCCAAGTGGTGTAGGAAGTGCTCGGCGATGAGGAAGGCTGCTTTCCATCGATCGTTGTTAGGAGGTTAATTCTGTCCACGTACCATACTTGTTGGACGCAATAAACACATCTTTGAAGATGCTTTTATTGCGAAAGCTACACTACTTAGGCCGGCCTTTTGTTTAAGAAGGCACCCCACGAGGATTTACCGGACTTAATAGAGACGCGAGAGCAGCTGGTTTATTGGAGACTGACAAATACCGGTAGGTTGTGCAGGCGACTTTGATAGTGTCGCGACAGTCAACTGGACTGCTTGGTAGGGTATAGGGTGGTCATGCCAGGGCTGGAAGCCTGGAACGGAACGACGCTAATTCCGACACATCAGATGTCATGCATCATCGAAAAACAATCCGCCCGGCTGCCAAAAATGAACATGGTGAGATCGTAGGGGATGCTGCTGGCACAAAACGGGGTCAATCCCTATGAATGAAACCGACGGATTTGACTCCCGGATATACAGAAAGCTTGCGATCAATAGAGCTCTCCTCCCCTAGGTCGCCCATACCTTTCCAGCCTCCTAATAAAAGGACCCACAGGCCCCGATACTCCACCATCAAACCCAACACTTCCATCTTCCTCTATCTAGTCTTCGCTCTACCTAGGGGAACAAACCTAACAAAATAAGATCCTGCACCCACCCTAGTCAGTTCTTTACCCCCGGAATCACGTGCCACTGCATACATTAAACCTTCGCACCATTTCTCTAGAATTTCCCCTTGTCTTCAAGGTCCTCCAAATGACCCTATCCCCTCTGCCACAACTAGTTAACTTCTTGTTGACTCTTTATTAATCTAATTTTTGTTTATATCAGTTCTCCATAAGCATCATTACATACTCCCTTCTCTTTATATATACGAGCTTTCCGCCTTCCTTTTTTCCCCATACCCCTTGCATTGGATCATTCTCAGTAACGCAATTATTGACTCTCCAATTATTTGTGTGATTGAATAACTTGTGCAAAAACAGAGTAATTGTATTATATTATAAGTGTGGATGGGAGCTTCATAAATAAAGACATAAATTAGGTCAGACACAGATGCGATTACAGAAGAGTGGGCGCACGGCATAAATAAACAGAGCAGGGCTGTTTGCAGGTGGTCCACAGACCAGTTTATTTTCTCCTTCCTCTCTCTTTTTGCCTTTTTTTCCTCTCTTGCACCACCCTTGGTCACTCACCTGTTCATTGCATTGTTAGGTAAACTGCTTTGCTTACTAATATCAAAGACATTGTAGCCTTTTCCCTCCCCTATCTTGGCTTGAATAATGCGTACAGTGAAACCTCCGACAATTCCAGCAGGTAGGGAGTAGCACGAGGCTGGAAATAAGGGGGGGATGGAAAGAGGAGAGGGGTTTTGGCAAAGGAGGGCGGCCAGATATGTTGTGGAAATATTGAATGGAATGATGGTACGAGATAGGAAGAAGTGATTGATTGCTTGAGGAAAACGAAGCACACTAGTTTATCTCAAAGGGAGGGCGAAAAGCCCGACTATCTACTATTTGGGAGCGAGACGAGTAGGTCGAGCGAACAATAACAATAACAAGAAAAAGAGGAATGAAGGAAATACAAGGAGGTATCTTCAATAGTGCCGAAGGTCTAGATGTGCGATAAGGTTTGATGCAAGGGGAAAAAACCAATAGTACGAGTGACACGACAGTGGCGCTAGGGGCCTGTTTCAACAAGATATGTTGGAATAATGGCTTCAATGTGACGGAAGCACGCCTGGTTAGGCATAGTGGGAGCTCGCTCATTAGTCCTGTATCTAGATACCTCTCTGAGATATAAGTACCATGGTCTGGTACCCAAGAGACAACGAAAAATCTTGATCTACATTCCACAAGCGTATTCAGTTCACTTTCGTTCATCTCACCTACGAGATATTCAACAAGATATATTGAAAAACTGTTCAATTGTCAAGCCGTATACCGGAAACATGTATATGCGAGAGATGCTTAGGAACTTCATTTAATCTCAGAGGGCCAGGAAGGCCTACCATTTATATAGCGAAACAGCAACATATATCCGCAGTAGGAAAGATAATAAGGAACCAATTTGGAAGACAAGAGAAAAACAAGTGAGAGCAGAATTACATAACCAGTGGACAGATTGGGCGGTAACATGAGGGAAAAAACCAAATGCAGTAAGTCCAGCTTAGAAAGTAGAAGGCTGGAACCAAGGTCTAGTGACTGACTTTGTCGTACTCTAATGCGTAGACAGTGCATATCCGAAAGCCTAATTCCAACAAGATATAACCCTTCAAATCAAGTGATATTTAATGATGGGGAAGAGAAAGGGAAAATTCGCGCAGAACTTGGATATAATGTACAAAGAACTGAGGGGAAAGTATAAATTCAAATAAGAGAGTGCCGCCAACGCAGACATAACTAAAGACTATTTTCCACCATGAAGTATGATAAAAAAACCCCTCTGCACGGTAGATTCCCGGAGTCTTTGAGCTTACGGTACCTGTTGGCCAGGCATTTTCCTCAGAGAGTTGTCCGGTGACGATCCTCACTCTGACTGTCATGGTTTTTCTGCACAGAAATACAACTAGAAACCCCTTCAGGCTTTCATGCAAATGGGGATTGTTCATTTGTTTCTCCTCTCCCTGTCTCTTTTTTTCCCTTGCGCTTTTTTTTTTCAAGCTAAGTTCTCCCGCTAGTTTTTCACGGATAGGCGTTTGCTGGGGTTATGGTCCACGGAATGTCCTGGAATTGGAAACTGTAAGACGTCTAGAATTTTCAGAGGGATTTCACATACCTCAAATGTTGTGACTCTGCAAACACTGGAATTACTAGAGGGTTGGAAATCTTGGAGGTAGGAAATATCGGAGGTTTCACTGTAGTATTATACCCTCTGTACAAAATCCGCCCTTGTCTCACTTACGATTCTTTAATAGTTGGTCCTAAACAGGGGTAGTGGGAGATTCCGGCCTCGGTTGGTGGGGAATCTTCTGGCCGGTAGGCGGGCCTATTTCACAAAGTCTTAGAAAGGCTGTATGAGTTCTGGGATACCTGTTTATCGTATCTGGGTGTTAGGAATTCAAATTAAAGTGAGTCAAGATAGGCCTTCCTCGTTCAATTACATGACACTAGTATTTGTCGTGGCACTTGAGAATCGTACCTTCCGGGGTAAGGAGGCATAGCATAATTAAAAACACAAGACGTGGGATCGCTCCGGAAAACAAGTTAGTCCTTCCCCGCAATCGCACTGTTCTATTGCAAACCACCCCATTCTTACATGGCAACCATCACCACTGCCTATGTCTCCATGTCGCAAAATATCAATCTCTCCGGTATCCAGAGTGTATCGATAATCAGTTCTCGTTAAGAAAAAAAGAAGACAAAAAAAGAACTCTAATAAATCATTACATTCCATTCTATGCAAACAAGAGGGAGAAGAAACCAGTTATCGTACGGTAACTACAAGACTAAGGCAGCGGCCACGCAAAATAAATCTCGAGTAATATACAGCCTCGTTCCAAAGGTTCTTGTACCTAGGCTGGTACTGTGACACCAAGGGCTATAATACATCTGGTATAAAAATTGTCACGGTACCAGCAAGGGTGCGAGAACTTTTGGAACGAGGCTGTGCACTACCCAAACCTAAATCAATTCTAGCAAAAAAAAAAGGGAAGAAGAGCAAAATTGCCGGTGAGTGGGGGGAGAAGGTTGAGTCATCAAGAAACTTCTAAATTAACCCTTAAAACGCCTGAAGAAAAACTGAAAACGAAAAAAAAAAGAAATAAACATCACGGACCACTCTGCGCAAAACAATAACTGTACCAAGAGACGACGATTTCCGTGGGACAAGGCGAAAAACTCGAGGGAGCCGGGCAGGAATCATCCAATTACTGTGTACTTCTGTGATTTTGGGGCCACAGCAGCCCTGCGACTCCACCGTGCCTGTTTCGGGCGGCTAGGATGAGTGTTGTTTCGCCGAACTTATTCAAAATATCGTGTTAATATCTTTCCGGTCCAGCAGTAGCTTCACTACTCCTTCATGGCCATGCTCGGCAGCCCATGAGAGCGGCGTTTTGCCGGATTCTATGTCCGCGATGTCGGGGTTGACATCCTCCCGCCACAATAGTAGCCTCACTACTCCCTCGTGGCCATTCCCGGAAGCCCACGAGAGCGGTGTTCGGCCATATGTCTTGTCCGGGATGTCGGGATTGACATCTTTCCGCCCCAATAGCAGCTTCACTATTCCCTCATGGGGCTTCTTGGTAGCCCACAAGAGAGGTGTTTGGCCATGCACCATGTCTGGGATGTTGGTATCGATATCCTCCCTCCCCAACAGTAGTTCCGTTGTTGCCTCATGGCCATTCTCAGCAGCCCATGAGAGCGGCGTTCGACCATGCAGAGTGTCTGGGATGTTGGGGTTGGCATCTTTCCGGCCTAATAGTATCTTCACCAATCCATCATGGCCTTTCTGAGCAGCCCACGTGAGCGGTGTTTGGCCATTCACAGTGTCTGGAATGTTGGTGTCGACATCTTCCCGCCCCAATAGTACCTTCACTATTTCCACATAGCGTTTCGTCGTAGCCCACCACAGCGGTGTTTGGCCATACACAGTGTCTGGAATGTTGGGGTCGATATCCTCCCGCCCCAATAGTAGCTTCACTATTCTCTCGTGGCCTTTCTCGGCAGCCCACGTGAGAGGCGTTTGGCCATACACAATGTCTGGGGTGTTGGGGTTGGCATCTTTCTGTCCCAATAGTAGCTTCACTATTCCCTCATGGCCACTCTGGACAGCGAGTAAGAGCGGGACGCGGGGTATAAATAGGCTATCGGAGTCAACATATTGCCGCCCCAACAGCAGCTTCACTACCCCCTCACGGCGATTCTTGACAGCCAATGCTAAAGGTGTTTGGCCGAACTTGTCGCAGCAATGGGGGTTGACATCTTTCCACCCCAACAGCAGCTTCACTACTCCCTCATGGCCATTCCTGGCAGCCAACGAGAGAGGTGTTTGGCGGAATGTAGTTAAACTATCGGGTTTGACATCTTTCCGGCCCAACAGTAGCTTCACTACTCCTTCATAGCCTCGCTCAGCAGCCCACGAGAGCGGTGTCTGGCCACATGTGTCTGGATTTTCGGGGTTGACATCTTTCCTCCCTAACAGTAGCTTCACTGTTCCTTCATGGCCATTCCGGGCAGCTAGTAAGAGCGGTGTTCGGCCTGATATAGCTCGGCTATCGGGGTTGATATCTGTCCGCCCCAACAGTAGCCCCACTATTCCCTCATGTCCGTACTCGGCAGCCCACGAGAGAGGCGTCTGGTAATCTAACAAGTCTTGGGTGTTGGGATTGACATCTTTCCTCCCTAGCAGTAGCTTCGCTGTTCCCTCATGGCCATTCCGCGCCGCCCACCAGAGCGGTGTTTGGACAGATTTACAAGAACTATCAGGGTTGACATATCTCCCGCCAAATAGAGCACCCACTGCTCCCGCCGCCTCTCCCCACCAACCTCTCTTCCCGGGATTGGCAAATTGCGGTCCAAGAAACAACCTCACCACTTCATCGTGTCCATTTCCAGCAGCCCATGAGAGCGCTGTTCTGCCGGACTTCGAGTCCTGCTGATCAGGTTGGATATGTTTTTGTCGCAAGAGTAATCTCACTACATCCTCATGCCCATATCTCGCAGCCCATATGAGTGGCGTCGTGCCCGCACTATCTTTTTCATTCACGTCCAACCTCTTCATTCTGATCAAGATATCTGCAACATCAGCGATGCCGAAGTATGAGACACAGTGCAGGGCAGAAAATGGCTTATCGCCAGGGCACTCGTAGTACCAGGGAAGTCCCCCGTTGATCGACTTCCAGAGGAATCTGGCAGATATATGACTCTCGAGCTGATCAAGAAGCTGGAGGGCAAAAGCTTTTGCGGAACCTGAGGACTCCATTCGCATATGGGTTCCCCAATACAACGAAGCATATTGAAGGAAGGGTGTGCCTTGCCGGTCAGGGGGTGGGCCGGCTGCAAGATTCTTGATGTGCTGGAAGTTGAGATATATCAAGCAGGTTTCGGCAATTGTCGAGTGAGCTCTGTCAAAAATGTCGGGATGTGTGCGAAGATGCTCTTGGAGGGTGAAATGAATTAACCTGATAGTCGAGGTACCCCTTTCCACCATGGCAAGTCCTTGACAACAGCCTAGAATGGTCGATATCGCAGGGAAGCCATCCCTATTTAGATCATTTGAATTTGTCCGGATTGCTAAGGCGTAGCATATTTCATCGGCACTCAAAGGCCGCCTCGAATGGGAGATCCACATCAGGGCTGCCATCCCGAGTCTTGCTTTCTCCCCACCCTGAGCCTTTATCCTTCCCAAAGTTGCCCCATACGCGCCCTCCAAGTCTAGGCCGCCCCGCGTTGCTCTAAGCTTTTGTCGTCTTCGATATACAGTGGTCTCTTGCAGAATAGCCTCGATTCTTAAGAAGACAAGCAGGAATCTGGATAAAAGATGGTTCAGTACTCTGCTTTAAGTATTTTCACGAGTGTCCCTTTCCTACTTACATTTCCGAAACTGTTTCAGGAATATTCTGTACGATTTCCTCCTCTAAACTCTCATCCATCGCGTCCGGCATCGTATCCTCACTCAGTTTCGCTCGTAGGAATACGACGATATCATCCTTGGTGGGTGTTATAGATCTACTCACTGTCCTCCCAGCAAGACGCCCCTCAACCTCGCCCCGGATATGTGGCCTCCCGGTCAGAAATAGCCGAGCGCCGGGGGACCTCCGGAGAATTTGGTTGAGTAAAACGAGAAGTTTCACGCGATGTCCTGGCTGACACTCGTCCAGCGCATCCACGCATATGAATGTACATTGGGAAGACAAGATATCCTGCAAGAACTCCACAATTTCTGCGAGCTGTAGCCTCTTGCCACCAATGACCTTCCCGCGGTCTCGGAAAGCTTTGACTATTTTTTCCGGAATCTCGCCCAGCCCGCCAACAGCCTGTCTCAGCACCGAACCCAGAACCGCAACCGGGGATTGCTCCTTAGCGGCGAAGTCGAAATAAAAGCAAGCAACGGTAGCGTTTTCCTCCATGGCCTCCTTGCATAACGTATCTATCACGAGCGAACTAATATCACAGCATATCAGCAATACCTTCATTTCCTCGAGTGCCTTCTCTCACCTAATGAATGTTTTGCCAACTCCAGGACCTCCGTAGCAAAACAAGGCCGAACCCTCAGAATTACCCCCACCAATACCACCAAACCAATTCCGATATTCCTCAGTCTGTATCAGCCAGTCTCCAACCTTGTCGATCCTACGGCTTTGGATGTCGTGGTGCCGTATCTGGGGTTCGAGTGGAGATATCCAAGCCAAAATTTCGGACTTCCCGTCAGCCACTGTACAGTTGTTCCAAACATTGTTAAAAGAATTGGTATTGTTAAAAGAATTGCGGATATTGTGGTTGATGTGATTTTGGGGCATTTCGGATTTCTCGCTGTTTTGAGGGTTGTTGAGGATGAGCTCTTAAGTAATTTTTCCCGGTACTAGTAGACTGGGTCAATGTAATCCGTTAGGGATGAAAAAATGGGGGGAGAATCACGATTTGGAAGCTTTGGAGCGAAGCACTGGTCTGGCCAATCCACCCTATAATGTCACACTATCTATGAAACCAACACGACCACGGACAGCTATATGAACAAAACCCAAGCGGCTGATAGAGGCGCGAGGATGCGTCGAAAGAATTGTTCCCAACTGTCAGGGGGCCGATATGACCCGTAGGGGGGAACTGCCAATGCCCTGGGCAGGACTGGTCGGCTGTCGCCGTGCAAGTACTAGTCTATCCGAGGTAGTGGAAGTGCAGGACCACCATCTTTGGGCCCGACCGTGGGTCCCGCGGAGCAAGACGTCGGTGTTAAGATACAAGTACCGGTACAAGTACACAGTGGGGGGCGGCAGGGAACGCCAGGGGACGGTCCCTCTTTTCTCCCATAGCGCGGTATTCACCTGGTACTGGGTGTAACAGTAAACCTGGGAGTCCAGCAACGGGATGTCAGATTTATCAATACTATGTGGGTAAGAGGATAAATAAATTATGATGTGGTGGGTTCAGGAAAATTGAAACTGTCAAAACATCTCATTCATTAGGCTGTGTATGGTTGTTTCCCCAGATTTCCCAATTCTCCTATCTTCTCGGCACCCTTAAACAATATGATGATGGTAGAAGAATCACTATCAATGAAATGCGGTGGAACCTTTTTTTCATTTTTTCATCCCTCCCTCTTTGCCCCCCTGATTCAGCTGCGCCGGTGGAATATCACATTGTTCTATCCGGATATCCAGTATATTACTAGTACTTGTACAAGTACATCAACTGAAACTTCTGTTCTGCTGTACAGTAAATGGGCCAGTTTGGTCAAGGCTTTTCAAACGGGAGTGTGCAAGGATGCAATACCCCCAGAAGCAGGTCTCAAGATATATGTTCTGCTCGGGCACCTAGACCTTAATCTCGTCTACTCGTCCCCCTCATGAAGTACCCGAAAACAGGGATTAAAGACATATATGGCAAAATGTCTGTGCGTGTCTGAGCGCCCATACAAAATATACCCCCCCTGTTTTCGGGTACTTCTTGAGGGGGACGAGTACTATTGTAAGGGTGAGATTTCGTAGGAGTAAGAGAGGGGTTAACTTGCCGGTATTCGAGGAACTGTTTTTAATTCCTAACACATGAGAAGAAAAACTAAAAACTAAAAAACAAACAAACATCTCAGGCCACTACGCACAGAGCTCATTCACCTAATGCGGCCAGTACCAACAAACCACGATTCCCATCAGAGAAGGGGACAGGAAATAAAGGAGGGGCAGAGTACTCGATACACCAGGAATGTCGGACCTTTAGAGGCTCAAAGATTGTATTATGCCCATTCTTTGTAGCCCACAAGTGCTGTGTTTCACCCAATTTAGTTAAAGCATTGGAGTCGAAATCTTTCCGATGTACTAGTACCTTAAAAACTTGCCAAACTCGCTACTGTATGTAGCCAAGCCCACCATTCACGGGTTGTGGCCAATCGGAGAGTAGACTTGCAGCCACCGTCCGTCCTGCTGGCCAATTAGAGTGCGACAATCTGGTGGCTTGTATAGCGAGTTTGGCGAGTTTCTACAGTAATCGAGTTTCTTTACGGATACCCCGTCTCAGCCCTGTCAGTACCATGACATTATGAGAGTGGTGTTCGGAAATGGCTAGCATCTAATCTAAGGTGTGGGGGTTGACAGCTCCCTGCCCATATCCTTGTCTACTGTTGCCTCAGGGCCTCTCCCGCTAATTAGCCCACGAGAGCCGCATCTGGCCTCGAGAACATCCTAAGCTTGGGTCTTAGGCGTTATTTTACCAAAGGGTCAAACGCCACCAATACCAGTGACTTATCCATTAGGCCCCGTTGTACTACCTATATACAGCATCCCAGGGCAAAGAGAGCCCATATAATGGGGGGCATCTGTAGCCTGAGTACTTTGCCATGCAAATATTGCCCATCTTCAATTGTCAGAGAATTTTCAACCACCAGTCCAATGAGAATTATGGCTCTATTGGGGGGTAGGGCACGTAACCCTCTACACATTAATAGAGAAAAATAGAAATATCTTGTGTTTCCATAGAGATATTAAGGCTTAAAGGCAGGTCAAAATTTGGTTGGAGCAAGGGGAATGTCCAGTACAAGTTAATTACTGTTAAATTTCCTCCCGATGACTGTCAATAGATATTTGCCAATATAGAACCCTTGAAAAAAGCCAGTCTTAGCAAATTAACCTACTGTTAACAAACTAGAATGAATGAATGTCCACCTGTTCCTTCTATAGAGGTCCCCCACCATAGCATATTACACGTACTGTTTTCACCCCGGTTGTTGCAACTTTGGAAAACAGAAGTTGTGATTTTTTTCAAAAGAGAGTTTGTTTTTATTTCTACCCCAATTTTAAGTACGTCACTGGCCAACTTTGGGGATTGAGGGGGACACTTCTGGCCTTTCCTTAGCAAATATTAGAGCTTTTTTTCTTGGGCACGGCTTTGACGCAGGCGGCAGGAAATTAATTCGAGAAAAAAACGCCATCTGCCGAAAAAAACAAAAAAACAGCACCCTCAGTTTCCAAAGCTACTACAACCAGAGTGAAAACAGCAATAAAAGTTCCATCGGGTTTCTCACCTCGCTGTGGGCTCGCTTAGCGGTGGGTCACTTTTAATTTTTAGTCCCACCTTTTAAGCTGTGGCGGAGATTTTTGTACTTGTAGCCCTGCGCGTATCGGGTATGGAGGTAAATGATGAGACGGACAGGGGGGTCAAGATGTCAAAGCTTTTTACCCTTCCTGGCATTATTCTGCCAAATTAAATCATTTTTTACCTCTACTGTACAAAGTGCCGGACCCATAAACCCCAGTCCGTCTCATCATTTATCCCCTGACCTGAGTACACGTGTAATATGATCCATGTATAATAGCCACCCAGGAAATGCCCGTGCCAAGCGGGTTTTCCCTTCGCTAGCTACACGCCCCCCCCCACGAGGTCCCAATATCCCATAATGCCGCCTTTAGCCCATCATAATCTCCCTTCAATAGAATCTCCATTTCACCAAGGTTTCGCTCACAGACTTTAGAGTGGGTTTTTTGCCCACTAATACCGTCCTGTAAATTTATTGTATCACATTCTGTGGCATCCTCCGTGACATAGACTTACATTTCGGACACACTTGGGAGACGAGTGATGAGCGGTGGTGTGTCTTACTTGTAGACATCAAATTACTAGTATACAGCCTCCGGGGGGAAAAAATCGGAAAACAGGGATCAGGTTTCTGAGGGTTTGATTGGAGCGTTCCGTATCCCCGAGCCAATTGAGCAACCTGTTTCTATCATTCAATTTCCACATATTTGATTTTTTTTTACCGGAGGTTGTAAGGGGTGAGAGGAATTTCGGTCCGTTCGGGCGAGCATGTCAGAGTTACCAAGTCTTGTATGATAGGACGATATCCGCTGGTTTGTGGTGGCGCTCAACTCACAGTAACAAGCCACGCTTTGATGTTGGCATCCTCAAGTATATACCACAATGGTCCTCTGCATTCCATATGATGGATGCATGCAACAGCAGAATATTCAAGGTACTGAACCCCAGTAGTTTGAAAATTCACCCACAACCCCATAACTGGTTTTCGTTGCATATGCAATATTTCAATTTATGATAGGGTTTCTCACTTTCTGTTCCAGAACAGATAAGAGCACTTGTTTATATATATTATATAAGAGGAGATTCTCAATGCTGTTTCTTTCTGATACAAACAGGAAATATGAATTTCAAATCACGAATATGGGACTCCTGTAAGGTTACCAATACAGGCCTATTAAGATGCTGAACTTAACTGTGCATTTTTTCAAACAGGATACAGGATAGCTGACTAACACTATCACTAACTAGAAACAAATCGGGAATGAAGGTCAAAGCTGCTAGCTCCTCGTAGATCGCCTATCACGATACAAAAATGGCAGCGGCAGTAGACTACGTTTTCTTTTCCAGCACGCCATACTATGAGCCCCTTGGAGTTTCCTTGGACTTTGGGCTGACCCGGGGCCGGCCCCGCGAGATCAAATTGGGCTATTGACTGATAGCAGGAATTTGGTTTATCTCCTATGCATTTTTCATTTCTTTTTAAAGTTGCATTCGGGGAATAGGGCCTTCCAGAGGGTTTTCTTCCCCTTTGGCCTCAGGTTGAGCAGTGTTGTAAAGGGGAACGAAAAAATTAGCTACATCGCATATCTACCGGCGGGCATTTTTCTATCCCTTGGGCCGTTTGAAACCCAAGAATCCGTTACCGGCTAACTTAGGTATCATAGTTGTGGGCTCTACTTAGTCAGGGAATAGACTTTTTCAGTCTTCTTCGATCTTAAATAACAGCGATTGTGGCAAGCTTAAATATTCCTTCCCCGACCCGCTCCAGAATAGACCTAGCGTGCTGGCAATGAATTCTAGTATTCCAGACCGCCCATATGATATTCCCTTATCTATAGATATACACGCTCTCCACTTGCCTTTTGTTCCTCATTCCATTCGTGCTAAGCTATTCACGGTATCTCAGTGACTGACTCGGCATTTACTTATATTATTCCATCTTTTACCCGGCAATCCCATTGGATTATAAGAGTTGCTGATAGAATCTTCATAGATATAGACATTAATTAGATTAGACGTATACGCAATACACACGAGAGCCGGCGCACGGCAGGAATGAACAAAAAAGAACCCTTGTACAAGTACGTCGTTCTTATATTGGTTTATTTTCTCTTTCCTCTCGCTTTTTTCCCTTTTTTCCTTCTCTGCCACCATCCTTGGCCACTCACCTGTTTACCGCATTGTGAGGTTATCTTCCCTCCTTACCAATATCAAAGGCTGGGTAGCTTTTGCTCCCCTTATCCAGCTTTGAACTTGATGATTAACACATGGTGCCCCCCGGCGCGAAATCCTCCCTTGCCCAACTTACCATTCCTCAATACTTTTATCCTAAACTAGAGTCTTGCGGGATTCAAGCCTCGATTAGGGGAGGGGGCCATTTCGCAGGTGGGCGGGGGTCTTTTGACTAAGTTTTCTTGGGCGAGCTGCCTCGGTATGAGTTCTAGGATATCGGAGGATAGCAGGCTATTAAGCTAGGTGTAGGAAACAGGAAATCAAATGAGCCAAGATAGCCCCCTCCTGTCCAGTTTCATGATGTCAGTATTAGAAAGTCTTTGTCTAGTACCAATCTAGTCATGAGATAATATTAATTCATCATTATCCTCCTCTTCTGGTTCCTGGTTGCTAACCCACGGGCCAACCTCAACTCTATCCCTCCGATCGAGTAAAATCTCCCCCAGAAGATCCCTCAGTAGCCCTTGAACCGATATTTTGTGGTCCTACTGTACCTCCCAGCTACTGGTGGGGGGGGGACTAATGACATGAGAAGGCTTTCGTACGACCTGGATCCTCTCCAACGAAAGCTTCTGTAATGCCTGCCCTAGGTCCAACGTGTCGCATTCTCGCATCTACTATTTCTGTTGGCAATATTTCCAATGTCTCCTGTTTATGGCAGCACGCGAGAATCGAACCTTCAAGAGCCCGAGGGCATGTTATAAGTATAATTCAATAGCACAAGATATGAGGTTGCTCCAGAAAAAAAGTCAGTCCTTCTCTGCAATCGCACCGTCCTATTGCAAACCACCTTCCCTAGTCCCACACGACGACCATCACTACCGCCTTTGCCCCGGTATCACAAAATATCAATCTCTCCCATATCTCCGAGTGTATCGGGAATTAGTGTATGTGAGAAATTTTTTTAAAGAAAATGAAACTCTAATAAACCATTACATTCCACTCTATTCAAACAAGAGGGGAGAAGAAACGAGTTATCCAAGTGTACAAGACTAAAACATCCGCTACCCACAAATTAATCTTGAGCAATACCCTTCCTAAACCGAAATCTATTCTAGCCAAAAAAAGGTGTGAGACTGCCGTCGAGTGGAGGAAAGGTTAACCTATCAGGATACTTCAAAACGAGCCCCTAAAACACCAGAAGAGAAACTAAAAATGAAAAAACAAATAAATATCATCCACTGCTCAGGGAAAAACTCATGTTTATTTGGCACCACCCGTACCAAGAGACGACAATTTCCATCGGACAAGATCATAAAGCCGAGAGAGTCAGGCGGAAACCTGATTACTGGGTTGTCGAGAAAGTCGGGCCCGCAGCAGCTCCGCGACTCCAACGTGCCCGTTTTGGGTGGCCAGAATGAGTGGTGTTTCGCCGGATGTATTCGAACTATCAGGGTTGACTTCTTCCCGCGCCAATAGCAGCTTCACTACTCCCTCATGGCCCTTCATAGCAGCCAGCGAAAGCGGTGTTCGGCCGAATATACTTGAACTATCGGGATTGACATCTTTCCGCCCCAACAACAGTTTCACTATTCCCTCGCGGCCACCCAGGGAGGCCTGAAGGAGCGGTGTCTGGCCAGTCCCCGTGTCTGGGATGTCGGGGTTGACATCTTCCCGCCCCAACAGCAGCTTCACTATTCCCTCATGGCCATTCCTGGTGGCCCACGAGAGCGGGGTCTGGCCATACTCCCGGTCTTGGATGGCGGGGTTGACATCATTCCGCTCTAACAGCAGCTTCACTGCTCCCTCACAGCCTTTCTCGGCAGCTAGAGAGAGCGGTGTTCGGCCAGATATAGTTGAACTATCGGGATTAACATCTTTCCGCCCCAGAAGTAGCTCTGCTATCCTCTCATGGCCATTCCGGGCGGCCCACGAGAGCGGTGTTTGGCCACATTTACAAGAACTATCGGGGTTGACATGTCTCCCGCCCGCTGCCCCTCCAGCCTCCCCTCCCAAGCAACCTATGCTCCCTCGATTGGCAAATTGCGGCTCAAGAAATAACCTCACCACTCCCTCATACCCATTCCCAGCAGCCCATGAGAGAGCTGTACGGCCGAAATTCACGTCCTGCTGATCAGGTTGGATATGTTTTTGTCGCAAGAGCAACCTCACTACCTCCTCATGCCCATATTTCGCAGCCCATATAAGTGGTGTCATGCCAGTACTATCTCTTTCATTCACATCCCATCGGTTCGTGTTCATCAAGGTATCTGCGACATCCGCAATGCCGAAGTATGAGATGCAGTGCAGAGCAGAAAATGGCTTAACTACAGGGCACTTGTAGTACCGAGGAAATCCCCCATTGATCGACTTCCAGAGGGATTTGGCAGATATGTGACCATCGAACTGATCAAGAAGCTGGACAGCAAGTGTTTTTGCGCGATCCGAGGTCCCCATTCGCATGTGGATTCCCCAATATAATGAAGAATATTCAAGGAAGGGCGTGTCTTGTAGGTCAGGGGATGGGCCGGATGAAGGATCCTTAATGTACTGGAAGTTGAGATACGTCAAGCAGGTTTCGGCCATGGTCGAGTGAGCTCTGTCAAAAAGGTCGGGATGTGTGCAAAGATACTCTTGGAGTGTAAAATGAATTAACCTAATAGTCAAAGTACCCTTTTCCATGGTGACAAGCCCTTGACAGCAACCTAGCAGGGTCGATATCGCAGGGATATCATCGCTATCGAGATCATTTGATCCTATCTGGGTTGCTATGGCGTAACATAGTTCATCCGCTTGCAAAGGCCGCCTCGAATGGGAGATCCACATCAGGGCGGCCATCCCGAGTCTTGCTTTATCACCGCCCTGAGCCTTTATCCTTCCCAAAGTTGCCCCATACGCGCCCTCCAAATCTAGGCCGTTCTTCGTTGCTCTAAGCCTTTGTCGTCTTCGATATATAGTCGTCTCTTGTAGAATCGCCTCGATGCTTAAGAAGACAAGCAGGAATCTGGGCATAAGTTTCAGCACTCGGCTTAGGTATTTTCACGAGCGTCCCTTTCCTACTTACATTTCCGAAACTGTTTCGGGGATATTCTGGATAATTTCCTCCTCTAAACTCTCATCCATCGCGGCCGGTATCGCATCCTCACTCAGTTTCGCTCGTAGGAATACGACGATATCATCCTTGGCGGGTGCTATAGATCTACTCATTGCGCGCCCTACAAGATGCCTGTCGACCTCATCCCGGATATGCGGCCTCCCAGTCATAAATATCCGAGAGCCTAGGGACTTCTGGAGAATTTGGTTGAGTAAATTGAGAAGCTTTATCCGGTGTCCTGACGGACACTCGTCCAGGGCGTCAATACATATAAAGGTGGATCGTGAGGATGAGATATCCTGCAAGAACTCCACAATTTCTGCGAGCTGTAGCCTCTTGCCACCAATTACCCTCTCGCGGTCTCGGAAAGCTTTGACTATTTTTTCCGGAATCTCGCTCAGTCCGCCAACAACCTGTCTCAGCACCGAACCCAGAACCGCAACCGGAGATCGCTCCTGAGCGGCGAAGTCGAAATAAAAGCAGGCAACGGTAGCGTTTTCCTCCATGGCCTCCTTGCATAACGTATCTATCACGAGCGAACTAATATCACAGCATATCAGCAATACCTTCATTTCCTCGAGTGCCTTCTCTCACCTAATGAATGTTTTGCCAACTCCAGGACCTCCGTAGCAAAACAAGGTTGAACCCTCAGAACTACCCCCACTGATGCCACCGATCCAATTCCGATATTCCTCGGTCTGGATGAACCAGTCTCCCACCTTGTCGATCCTACGGCTTTGGATGTCGTGGTGCCGTATCTGGGGTTCGAGTGGAGATAGCCAGGCCAAAATTTCCGACCTCCCGTCCGCCACCGTGCAGTTATTCCACACATTGTTAAAAGAATTGGTATTATTAAAAGAATGGCTGATATTGTCGGTGATGTGAGATTGCGCCATTTCGGATTTTTCCTTACTCTGGCAGTTGTGGAGGATGTGTTTTTGAGTAATTTTGTTGGGGAGAGTGGGTTGATGTAATTCCTTGCGGGGTGAAAGAAAGAGGGGGCGATCGCCATTTTGAAGCCTTACAGGCTCTGGTCTGCTCCAATCAATCCACCCGAGAATAGCACGCTATGTGTGAAACCAACATGATTTAATTACTGACTGTTGTATCCTATTGACTAACGAGACATGTAGATCCGCACCTTCCGAATATGGTAACTCTATTCTCTAGCTAGGAAACCTTCCGCCAATAAACGCATGATACTTCATGATTTTTGTCAGGCAAAGTTACTAGGCCACACCAGGATTGAGAAGGCGGGGAATCTAAATGTTCCATCCGTCCATGGGATAATCAGACAATCATTTCTAATGTTATTAATTCGGGTCTGTTTTCGTTGTAAATTGAACTATGCATTTTTTTCAATCAGGATACCAGGCAAGCAAGCGAAGCCATCAGGGTCTGGAATGGAGTGCAGGGAATAAAGAAGATATATACTATTGCCTCATCGGTCGCCCACCATGACAAAAAAATTCCCATCAGTGGCTTCATTTTCATCCCAAATATTATGCCATATGCCCCTCGTGAATGTTTTCTGACCTTGAGTGGACCATGCCTACCAGCTTGATCCCTAGTTGATCCAGTGTCAAGTAGAAGTTAAACCTACCAGTGGCCCTATGGAAGCACCAGTACAGTGGCCATATCGTTTCTCTTTCGTATTAATGTTTTTTTTTCTTGCCGGGGTTGCCTTCGGAGAATCCCTTAGAATCTAGCAAAAGTCAGATTGTAGCAGCTAAAGCAACGAAATCGAAACTAAGGATTACCGAACCAATAGCAGGGCACGAAGAATGCAGACTCGCCACAGTTTAAACGCATAAAGGGATAGGGGAGCAACGGTTGGCATGTTTAAGCAAACTCTCACTAGTCTTATTCCGATTTTTACCGGTCTATCGGTACGGTCAGCCACACTCTAGCGAAGCTTTTCTCTCGATTGGCGATTGAGCTCTCATGCAAGGGGGAGAAGAAATTCAAGTATTTCTGGTAGGGTGGAAAACACCTGTCTATCCGCTATGTAGCCAACCCTCCTCTCTGTGACTTCCGGCTTTACAATCTATTAGAGGTTTTTAGTGCTCGCAATACTAGGGATTTAGTAGTAGATTCCTTGTTTCGTGCTTGCCGGTATGATTAATACCAGATCTATATTCCGGTAGCCCAGAATCCGAATTTGAGCAGGCGATAAATTGGGAAGGCGAAGTGAGATTACTATACTCTTTCCACCGTCATCCTGTCGCCAAGCTGCCAACATCCGATGTATAGACTTATTCTTGCAAGCAGGGTTCCGAATGGTCGGCGGAAGACTGGACCGGACTAGCTAGTCTGGTCGAAAGTCAAGTCTAGTCTCATGGTGGAAATTAGACCGACTGGACAGTCAGGATTATTGAAACCGACTCGACTAGGACCGGTCCGACCAGGCCCGCCAAGCAATCGGATATGCTATTTTTATCACCATATATTACATTCAAATAAAGCTTTTTTTAATTAAACTTATTGTTTCCATGGATTATATGGTGGAGATAGTGCCTCACTTTGACTAGGGGAGGAGAAAATAGGTTCTCAAGTATTGAACAATTTTTGGTGCACTAAGTGAGTGATATTATATGACAAACCTCCACAATAAGGGTATTCGATGCGACTTATCGATCGGGTAATTGCATTTCCACATGCTATCCTCTCCAGGATATTCTATCAACCTGTATTGAGGGGCTGTTGATTTATACCATGGCAAGCGGCTTTAAAATCTTACTATAGCTATACTTCTATTCTTAGCCTGTGTTGGGCTGGGTGCCATCCTAACTCTCATGCGATCTTTTATAAAGACTGGTCTGGGACCAGTCCAAACCAGACTGGACCACCCAAGTTAGTCGGGTCCAGTCATCGACATCAACCAGGACGGGCAAGTCTGGTCTTGCCTCCAAGACTTGACCGGTGGGACTATTCGGAACCCTGCTTGCAAGTAGGTCTACAATGGTTAACCGGCCACCCAGGTCCTCATGGACAAACTCTCTAATAATGCCGATATATTCACCAAATCTTTACACTACTGAGTCTCTCTAACCCGTTCCTGGTTGTTATAATTGGCCTAGGATAAGTTCAAGCTAGACTTCTGGTATCTCATATAATACTATAGTTAAAAAAGGCATGGTTAAATATCTGGCACAGAAGAAAGAGTCATTGTGTAATCCATTATAATAACCTTTGTTTGTTAAAACATAATAAGGGTATATACGCGTTTAAAGATAAATGAAGGAAAAGTTGAAGAAGGAAACTTTTTTTGTTTTCCGAAAGGTACAGCACTCAAGCACAGTGCTCATCCATTGCTCTCCAAGAACGTCAAGAATTGTTGGGGGACAAAAATAAAGGTAGTATCAATGGGCGAAAATCTTTGGTAATGACAATGGCTCTCCCACCAACCCCACTATCATGAAAACCAAAAAGAAATTAGAAAAATGTAAATACATAGTAGAAATTAATATTTAGTATATAATCTATCAGCCTTAACTTGAATAATTGCCTCTATTCTATCCACCATTGACTCTACCAAAGTAGTAAAAGCCTTTAGGTCCAGAAGTTCCCAACAATTAGTGATTGCCTCCTCTATTGCCTTTTTAACCATATTGACATCACCCCTCATAAGATATTGCTCAGGATAGTGCTTATGAAGCTTATCTTTCACCAGAGACCAAACATTTTCAATTGGATTGAGATCTGGTGAATATGCAGGAATTTCCATAAGAGCAATTCTCTGTCTTCTGAGCCATCTCCTAAAAGGCAAGTGAGTCTTAGCATTGTCAATGATAAAAAATACCTCTTCTTCTCCAACCTTTTCCCTGATGTCTTTCCATATCCCTAGAAAGTCATCATGACCATAGATATCAATAATTGAGTTTCCAGTAACTCCGCCCCTAGCAGAAAAAGGCTCATGAAAAACAGGTAAAAAAAGACACTGAGTTTGACCATGAAAAAAACCAGTCATCATCTGGCTAATCCCTCTTCCCCCTCTCCTAGCAGTAGGTTCAACACAATCCTTATTCCACTTCTTATTTGGGTATCTAAATACCCATTTTCTCCTCTTTCCTCCACCCCTCTTCACAGAAACCTCATCCCTCCATATTGCCTTCCTTCTCTACATCTTCCTTGTCCAATACCTATGGGCTAATGCCCATTCCAATCTCTCCTGAGCCTGGTCTTCATCCAAATGAACTCTCTCTTGTGTTAACCATTTTTTAAGATGCCTTTGTGCAATTATTCTCTTCACTGTCTTGGTAGAAACATTGGGTGCAACTTTTTTAACAATCTCAAAATCGGTAGTATGGTGATTTTTGAGAGCTTCCTCAACCATGGCTTCCTCCTGCAACTTTGTAGTCTTAGGATGTATTCCTCTACCCTCATTCTCCTTACCCTCTTGATATCCCTTTGCAATTGTCCTTCTCACAGTGGTGGGAGGAATATTAAGATAGTGGGAAATTTGCTCAGGTCCTATTTGAGGCTTATGTAACCTAAAGATTCTCCCCTTAGTAAACTGAGAGAGATACTTGGAGGGAATAGGTTTTTTGGTATGACTGCGAAGAATAGAAGGCATAGTTTATTGAAAAAATTAATTAGATTGCATGGTTTAGTTTTGATTGATTTTGAGGGATTTGTTTGAGTAGTGTAGAAAGTGCGGGGTGATAAGGAGGGGTGTGATGCCATCAATCCTTGAACCGTCATTACTTTTGTCCCCAACAATAAGAACATTCTCTAAATTCTACCTTAGGCTAATAGTTAATTTAGACCCATATGGCAAAAAACAAAACAAGTTCTACTTTCAACCGGTGGTATACTTCTATTCTCATCGTTTATTCAGAATACGGTTGCTATAAAAGTACCAGAAGGTGTGTCAGAATTATGTTAGATATTAAAGATTTGATGTGTTTAATACAAAGAGGACAATGTAGCCGATGGTAAGTGAAAATAATGATTATGAAAATAGTGACAGCAAATGTGATGGTAGCCATGTTTGGTCCTAGTATTAAGAGATAAATCTTTAATATTACCTGATTCCGAATACGAGATGAAAATGGAAGTACTAGGCTAAACCATGTAAACTCAAGTTACATCCACTTTAGCAAGAGAAAAGGAGCCAGGATAATAACTATATTGAAATACCCATATTCACAGCTACTTAAGGAATACCAGTATTGTGGGTTTTGGTATATGGCCATGGACTCTCACCTCAGTTCATAAAGTCGCTAACTTAGGCAAATTTCTTTCCAAAACCACGACTCTCTTTGACAAAGATTATGGTGGCCCAGAGGAGGATGGCGGGATTCTGGCCTCGGTTCCGGGAAGAGATCTCCTTTCACGAAATCCTCGCGGAAATACTCTACAAGTTCTTAGATATAGTAGGATCTCGGGTTATTGAGCCGGGCGCTAGGGTGCGAAATCGGAGTAGGTTATGCTAGGCGTTCCTCGCCTAATCGCAGGCTACCAGTAGACTATTGGAAAGCTTTAGTACTAATCTAGGCATAAGATACGGTAATATTATTTCATCATTATATTCCTTTTCTAGTACCCCTGCAATTGACTAATCCTTTCCTTAGAAAATCTATCCCCAACCCTTGGGCAGATATTTTTTTGCTGGCCTCTGCTCTGACAAGCTGGAAGCGGGGGACTAATGACGTGGGAAGGCTTTTTAACGACATGGGCTCCAACAAAGACATCTTAGATGCCTCCCCTCATCCGAATTTGTCTCAACCCTCCAACCCAATCATGCTTCCGTGCAGTGACCCCCATGCCGTTGTTGAACGTGGATCGTTCTGGACTGCTCACCATTTGCATATATTCCCATGCGCGTTGAATTAGGAACGTTGTCACTGCAATCTGTTACACACTAAGTTTTCGAAACACGTCTCACGACTATTAGCTTCATACCCATCCCCAACATCAACCCTGCATATCTAGTGCGACAGCATCAACACCTCTGTTCATCAACAACGAAACACGAACTATCACCAATAGCCGAACAACCATGGCACCCGCGGTTATGCACTCAGTATTCCGCAAACCGGTTAACCACTACCTCGGTGTTTGGGTTTTCACCTCGGAAGGGATTCTGCTGAGAAGTAGGAAAGGGCAATTATGCGGAAGAAACTGATCAAGGATATAGCACGCGCAGGAAGTGTGCTGTGGAGGAAAGGTCTCATCTCACGGAGGATATAAGAAAGCCTGTTCTTCCCTTTGTTCGTTTGTTTTCTGTTCGTCATCGCATTCATTATTTATTCACTTGGTTTCTCTCCTACTTTTGTCGAAGTCATTCATTACCGTACACGATTCCATTATCTCTATTGTTTCATTGATAACCTTTCTCTATCCAAATTGTTTGTACCAATAAAAGTTCGGCATCGCCAGATCAGTGGAATCTACATTCGCTGCGCATAACCTTATAGTGTTGAATAGAAGTGGAGCAATACCCATCGGGAAGGACAAGGTGATGGTTTTTGGAAGGGTCCTAATTTTGGAACATTTTTTGGGATTGAACGACTTATGTCACATTTCTAAATCTCGTTTGTGGAATTTATATTTCTGTCCTGAAGGACTGGAGTTGGAGTTGTTGCAGACAGGTACTCGGGCGCAAATTGAAGATTCTGAAGGAGTGACAGCCAATATTTGCCAGCTCCCAGCAGGACCTTTTCGTAGCAACAATGGTGAGGTCGGCCTTGGTGATCTGAAATCAACCGTTGTGAACTCCAATTTCATCAACTATCCCCTTCATTTAAAGGCTTCTTCCTGAAACTCTGCCCGCCCGGATGATTACTGTTCACAAGGGGGGGGATTTTTCTTCACGTATAATTGAAAATACTGGGCTAGATTGAATAGTAGTTCATGTATGGTGGTAGTTGACATCATGAGGGTTGCTACAGTACTAGGACAAAACCTTTCGTCCAATGCCCTTTTTACACCAAAAGTGCCCACCTTTACCACCCTCTGCCATTGTGAAATGTCTATGAGAATCAGCTAAAATTTGTCCATGCATTATAAAACCTGTAGATAACATGAAGAAATTTACAGAATCCTTAAATATTACCAAGTGATGGAGAAAAGATCATTTAAGTATTTGGTATTGGTTGCCATGTACTTTTTTGTATGGAGCCGCATACAAAAATATAAGTCACTTTCAAATTAGTTGATGCAATCATGAACCATGAAGGCGGCTTTGATTCCTTACGCTTCTACTAGAAGTTTGAATAGATAGTGATTCCCTAGCTGATTGAAAGATTTCAAGTGCTGTTATTTAAGCAGTGTTGAGAATTGTTTGTTTAAAGATGTCCATATTTGGTGTAAAAAGCGCATCGGACGAAAAGTTTTGTCCCCGGACAGTACTGTAGTCTGGGGGTTCATTAAAAACCGGAAAGGGGGGTATCCCTGTTCGAGTAGCTTGGCAACTAGAACTCGAGAAAACTTGGAAAGTAGGAACAGGAAACGGCTTTCATAAACCCGTAGAGTGATTGCTTTCATAAACCAGTGGGATAAAAAAGGATGAATGAAACCTATGATGGTGTGTAGTGTAGAGCAAGAGGCTTTCATGTGGCAAGAACCTCAATGATGTTTCTTTCTCAAGGTATCTGGTGTTTTAAGATGTCCAGAACGCCGCCACTCTTTCCAGACATTGTGATCGCCCGATTGCCATCACCCCTGCTTCACAACGGGTAGTTTCCGATTTTTAATATACCCCCCGAGTACAAAAGAGCCTTGCTGCCCGGCCACAATTGG
>Ga0307509_10002859_pt1 | contig 27325 bp, 32 predicted proteins | sample 10_EM_MG_FD_202245 | JGI IMG/M metagenome (GOLD analysis project Ga0307509, IMG submission 202245) | Populus trichocarpa ectomycorrhiza microbial communities from riparian zone in the Pacific Northwest, United States - 10_EM | ecosystem: Host-associated > Plants > Roots > Unclassified | place... | reverse complement strand
TTTCCAGAGAATCTGCTGAAATTTCAGGCTTTTCATGGTGGAATTTCAGTAGTTTTAGGGGGTAAAATTTAGCATTTTTTCGCTGTTTCTATGTATGGAAAATCCATGTTTTTATTTTTACAGTGATCTCTCATCTTGCTTCTGCTACCTCCGTCTCCTTCCGTTATCGCCTTCGCCTTCGCCATCTCCTCCGCCTCCATCACACCTTTGTCACCATCTTCTTCATCAACGCCATTAACATCCTCCTCGCCGTCGCCATCATTCCTTGACTCCGCTGCTCATCTTCACCATCATCTTTCGTTACCACCTCATCTCGTCAAAGACCTTAGCCAGCATTGGTGTCAACACACTGACATCTATGCTTCTCCCGTTTTTCATCATCCACACGTTCTCGCTAGTCGGGGACATGGCCTCTGGTTCTATCCTATCACTCTCATCACTGGGGACTTTCCTCAACTCGCACGTAGACGCCGATTCTACCTTACAGTATGGCCAGCTTGTATGTAATTTCTCAGGCGGTTAAACACTTTTTTGGTGAGAGATTGGCCTCTACTGTGGGGGTAGTCGAAGAGCTCATAGAGGGCATGCGTTGCTCTGGGTCCCCAACCAGTTGCCTGCTACCGCGCAGCTAGCGACGCCTTCCTCAGTCGGGCATCTAGTGGCGTACGTGAGTGCCCCCGCACCTAGACCACTATCCCTCTTGAAGCGCTAGATATATCAGACTCACGCCTGACTCTATTCTTCCCTGCCTACCCTGCTGACAAATATCGCAACGATTCAGTAGCGCACTTTTTAACTTTCACGGCAGACACTGCCCACAGGCTCTGCACATGACTAGGCCAGGGATTACGCCCGGTGGTCGTCGATGGCCTCCACAGCCCGGCTTCCGCAATCTAGATCCTCATCGCAGTATATTGGACTATCAGAGCTGTAGACAGGAGACAACAACACCCGACCTCAATATATACACCACCCAGATAACATCATATACAATACACTACATTCGCAGCTCACGTTCTTGTGCAAGCAAGGCGGGCGCCTCTGGGAAGCGCGGAGAAATCTCGCACTCAAAGTGGACCGGACGTCTGTGCAAGCATCCAAGTTAGCATCGAATCAATGGTGTACGATGAGTCTGTTTACACAGTGAGGCCGTGGTCCTCAAACCCATCCACATTCAAGGGAACCAACTGGCCTGACGCGTCTTTCTTGCGCTCAATCTTGGTGGCCCATAGAAGGACGGCGATATCGATGAAAAGCGAGTCGTTGGCGACGTAGCGACCAACACATTGCCTCCGGCCAAAACCGTATGTCACGTGCCCTTCCTCCTTGGCGTCAGAAGAGCCAGGCATCATGTTCCCAATCGCATCGAGATGCCGCGCCGGGTCAAAGTGCGCCGCATTCTCACCGTAGATTTCAGGATCACGGTTCATGTGCCATACATTCGGGAGACAGATCGCGCCTTTAGGGATGAACATCCCTTCGTACCAATCGTCTTCAGTGCATCGGTGCGGCCCGCCGAGCGGAGTGACTGGTTTCCAGCGTAGGACTTCCTTGACCATGGCGCGAATGTAGGGCAAGTGTGGATAGTCGGCGAATGACGGGGGACGTGCGCGGCCGACGATTGCGTCAAGTTCTGCCTGTGCGCGAGATTGTGTCTCTGGGTATGCAAGCATGGCGAGTGTCCACCAGGCCATCATTGCCGAAACGGTCTCCGCACCCCCAACACTGAGGAGTGGATCATAGTGGAATTAATTGGCGTCAATGAACATCCAACCACCACTTACTAGATGGTTCCTGCGACCCACGAACGTTCTTGATAAGACAACTTGTTCCTCTCCACCTCACGAATCAATGTTGCGCCTACACTTTGGTGATCATCTCCGTTTGCCTATGCAAGACAACCAATTAACGTAACACCGGGACCCATAGACAAGGCACATTCGTACAACGTTTTCCTCAACCGTACGGAGAAAGCCTTCGAACATGGCCGAATCTTTCTTACAACAAGCCTCAGCATCTCGCTTCCACTTCGCCAGACTATTATACATGGTTCTTCGTCAGTCTACCGTAAAACATCAACAACACTCACCTGCTTGGGATGTGTCTCATCCAAGTGAAAATTTCGACCAAGTGAGCACCTGGAGCTGCAGCTTTCGTGAGGCGATTGGAGAAATCGTTGATGTCCTCTACGATCTGGTCCTGGTCCGATGTGATTGTAGGGTAGCCATAGACGACAGACAGTATCATTGATGCCGAAGCTCGACGAAGGTGCTGATCCCATTTCACCGGAGAAAGGAGCCAGTCGTGAGCTAGGAGGACGGCCTCCGACGTTTGTTTCTCGTGAAATTCTTTTACTAAACCCTTTGTAAACTTTTCATCAGCTGCTTTGCGCATCCGACGCCACCTGGGATTACTGTTCATCCATGTCCACGGATTGATCCGGACTCGGGAAGGAAGAAACGCTCACACATCACTGTAACGGGACAATGCGAAAAAGAGACCGCTAGTCATGATGTCACATGCAACTAGCAAAGGTGGCCGATCCGAGTAGATTCCTGCACGTCTATCGAACAGGTCTGTGGCAGCTCTTTGAGAGTTGACAATGATTAACGGCTGGCCAGCTGCGTTCAGGTAAACGAGATCGCCTGGCCGGATCCGCTTCAGTAAATGGGGAAAGGAGAAGATAGTAACAACAACTGACCGTACTTCTTTTGCAACTCTGTGAAGTGGAGCCACTGCCCTTCCCCCAGCTCGAAAACATTTCCTATGATCGGGTATCCTCGAGGCCCTGGGGGTAGTTTGCGATATGGACTTGTGAGGTAGTGAGCTGCATAGAGCACGATAAGGCCTAGAAGGGTGCCAATTGATAAGATCGCATGGTCTCGCGCCTTGAGCCAAAGGTGGGGTAGTGGAGAGAAAGGAGCCTCAAACAGAGAGCCGGGGAGGGCGGAGAATGTTTGCATGAAGGTCTGTCTATGGTCGACAGTACAAATCCTTCGAGCTGAGGCTAGCTTGAGCCGGGACAATCAGAGGGCGTATTTATGTTCTCCGAAAGCCACGACCAAGCCGTGATGGTAGGGAGCAAGATGGGGACATTCTCACAATAATGAAGAGGGTTCAGGTCAGAGCTGAGGGGTAGTGTCAGACTCGGGTTACACGGACTTGTGCTATCTTCCCGTTCAGGTATGGGTAAAGGGTGAGGCCGCTGCGCCAATCGGTTAGAAGGTCAGAAGGAGGCAAAGTATCAGCGCTATCAGCTACAAACAGTTACAACATCCATCAATCGGCAATCACACTGTATCCCTCCTGGTGTTATATTTCAAATCATTCTTGCCGCTCACACGCACCACTCAGCATCGTCGTGGGTAAAACATTCTGCCATACTCGGCAGGCGTAGTAGTCCCTCCGAAACATTCTCGCTCACAATGGCTGTATTTTACATTGCCAACCTTGGGGGAATTTGGATGAAGACAAGACAGCCCAAGTTCCCCAACCTGGGACACCTGACCCAAATTTGGTCCCCAAATTCTCAGTGTTTGACGATGGCGCAAATTGTGACGTTCCATTTTTGGGGCAGAAGAGATCCACCAGCGACACATCAAGATGCAGCTTCTCTCCTGAGGCCAGGGGCTGGTACAGGGACGAACATGAATACGAGAAACAGATCAGTGATAAGCTCTGGCGTGAACACCTAAAAGCGAGCGAGGAAGCCCCATGGGGCCGCTGTTGGATCTGACTGGGACCTTGTTTTTGGCTAGAACCGGCCGGTACTTGCGCCTGCAATACAACATCATATCAATAAGCCGACGCCACCTCGTCAATTAGTGGCTAGCTCGCCGCGCCACTGCGGCGCCAGGAACGTCTCACACGCCTTTCAGCGTCCCCCCAAATCCTTGTGACCACTGACCTGTGCAGTACTGTACAGCTATGAACCCGCGTATCTCGTTGCGGGACTCGGCCAAAGATGGGGACATGCGCGCTACGTACTGTAATTTCCAAGACGTGAGGGGGTTCTAGTGGTTCCGGAAAGCGCCCAAATATCGCAGGCAGCAGGCCCGCTGGCCGCGTTGCCGACAGGGAATGTAAGGCGCGCCGCGCCGTAGAGCTGGGCCAGTTTTTGTCGGCTAACACTTGGTAGGAAGCAGGAATCACCTACAGTGCCAGTAAAAAGGAGCCGCATGGATACAGGAGAACATTGTGGGCTCATCGCGAGGGCCAAGGGGAACGGCGTGAGCATCACGTCAAGACGATTTCCACCAGTTCCGCTGGCCCTGGGCTTGTACTCTGGAAACTAGGGGTAATCGATCGACATCAATATTAGTTGATTTACTGCATAACCCCATTGTGAATTTCCGAAAGTTTCTGAGATTTTCTGTTCCATTCCATATGGTTCTGATGTGGATTTGTGGCTGATGTGGAGTTGTGGAGTTTCTGCGTGTTTCTGCTGGGTTCCAGAGAGCTTGAGGAACCCCTGGAACCTAAAATACTCGATTGCTGATTGGGAGGTTACTGAACACGGGGTCGCCAGTTGTTGTCCCAGAGTCATCATGGCCAGTATCCGTACTGCCCTTAGGGCAGGTAGGTCAGTGTTGTATAATAAATGCTGCGAATCCTGAACCTTCCTTCGATTCAGAAAAGGAAGACTGTTGGCGATGTGTTAGAACATCAGACGTGAGAACCTCGCTCTCAATTTGTCACAAACTAAGCAGCGGGACATGACCCCAACAACTTAACGTCTGAAAACAACACTAGGTCTGCCATAGGTTTGTTTTGATTGTGGTGAAAGTGGGCCAAGATTCAGCGTCGAAGTGTGTTCAGGATGCTCGAGGTGAAAGGCAGGAATTGTTGACCTTTGAACGTGACCATATTGGTTTGTTTTTGGAAAATAGTTCTATTAGTCATCAAAACTTAAGACATTGTGCTTCTTCCGTTACTCTGTTGAGAAGAAAGCAACGTGGGAGGGGGCAGTAGGAAGGGGGAGATTGCCGAAGCGCATTTAGTGAGTTGTTGGGTACAATAGGGGGAGGACAAGGAGGCACGCGTGTGCGGCGCGGCCAAAACTCTCATCATGGATGGAAGGAAGAAGCGCTCTGTCGCTCTGTAACACGTTTGGCGGCCCGGTTGGAACGGGCCGACCATATAGGTTGCCAGGCGTTTACGGCGTTTACTACGTTACTCTGCCGCAATGTTCAAGGTTCAACCCCTTCCTCCGCTCCCCATCGAACGGTATTCCTTGGATGTCTCGAACTGGCAACGAAGATCCTGAGAGGGAGAATGTCATAGGTATGTCATCTTGCTCTCGCCTTTCCCATCTCCAATCCCACTAAATGTTCTAGGTGGTCACCTCAACCAGCCCCCACTAGGGTCCGTTCAGCCTTCACAGGGAGAGACCAACTTTGGTGATAGCTCAGGCCCTCTATTCACCATGTATTCAAAAATTGGAGAGGAAGAAGACAATCAGACGGCCGAACGCTGGCAAAAGGACGCCGATGGCATCGTTATCTTCGTGTGTCCAGAGGTCGCTTTCTTACACACTGAGCATTAATTCGGCAGCCGGGAAACAGACCGGTTTATTCTCTGCCGTCGTCGGAGCAGTTGTCGTCGTATCCGTCCAAGACCTGAGGCCCAACTCACAGGACACTTCGGCATTCTATCTCGAGAATATCTATCTTCTTCTCGCAACTCCCAACCAAACTCCATCAGTGGCTAGGCCCCCGCCCTTCCTCCCGCCGACATCTGCTATCTGGGTGAACTCGCTCTGGTTCCTGAGCTTGGTCATCAGCCTCACGTGTGCGATGTTGGCAACGTCTTTGCAGCAGTGGGCACGTCGATACGTCAAGATTACTCAGCCGCCGCGATGCAGTCCACACAAGCGGGCAAGGATCCGCGCATTCCTTGCACACGGCGTCGACAAATTTCATGTTCCCAGGGCGGTCGAAGCGTTGCCCGCCCTGGTCCATCTTTCACTCTTCCTTTTCTTCGCCGGCCTCCTCGTCTATCTGTTCGATATCAATCACACCGTCTTCACCGCGGTGTCATGTTGGGTCGCACTTCTGTCAATAGTATATGGATCCATCACGTTGATGCCGATATTTTGGCATGACAGTCCGTACTATGCACCGCTGTCCTCGACTGCTTGGTTGCTATACACTGGTACTCTGTATGCTATCCTAGAAGTTCGGCTCCGTTTCTTTTCCCGTGAACGCCACTATCGCAAGTACTTATTGAAGAAGTCATACCGTCAAAGGATCTTTGGGGGAGTGGAAGGGGCTGCAGAAGAAACTGCTTCGGAACTCTCGTCGGAGATTGATGTCCGTGTCTTGGAGCAGACAGTAGACGCTCTGGGTGAAGATGACGCGCTGGAAAATTTCTATGAATCCATCCCTGGCTTCTATAAATCCGATGTCGTAAAGGACCTTCGACAGTGTCTCCCTGGAAAGGTTCAGTCGAAGATATTGAGCACCATGGTCGAATTCTTGCGTCGCACCCTGTCGTCGAATTCCACCTCTGCATCTATGAAGAACCGTCGACTCGCCATTTACGTCAATGCGGCCAGCGACGTGAACATGTCCATTTACCTCCTGTATGGTAACATCATCAATGGGATCTGGCGTGGAGCGATCCAATCTGTCGAGCTCGGGCACTTCCTGAGATCTTGGGACAAGAACAGCAACGGACCGTTCCACCTGTATATTCAAGGCATAATCGCCCTCATTGTCGCAAGCGTGCGAGAACGTAATGACAGTTGGATTGCCCTCGCGGTGGACTACTTGGGGGTTCCAGAACCTATCATCCGGGGCTATCTCGCACACGGGGATAGCATGCTACTCGCCGTTTTCAACCACTTCACTCGCCACCTGCTTCACTCTGATTGGGTGCCAATTGCTACCCTGCGATTACTTTCCGATTTCGACATACGTAACGCCCTTCCCGAACTGCGGCGCGATTTCTGTGCCCTGTGGAACGAAATGGTTCGAGAGGCACAGAACAGCGGACCTTATTGTCGTCACGCGCAAGCCCTACTGTACATTCGGCCCCATTACATCGCGCTGCATCGAGGCACCGGTGACGTGCTTCCTGCGTTCTTTGATTCCGCGGCCAATTTCGACTACATTCTCAGCCAGCTATCATCGGACCCATTCTGCAACAACCCTGATCATCACTTGGACCAGACGCCCCTCGTCCACGAGGTGGTAGTTGGAGAGGCCACTCACTGTGACGCCCTTGCGGTTACTTCCATTACTGTCCCTCGTTATGACCCCGTTGTGGACCCCATCGCGTCTTCTATTTCACCGTCTCGTCCAGATGACACCGCTTTATGTCCGGCCTCACCGGGTGACCAACCCGGCCCAATCGTCATGGCAGAGTCGTTTCGTCGCGCCTCTGAGCTGTCTCCACCCAATCCCGATCAGCCTCTTCAGCACAAGCCACCACCAACGACGCTATCATCTCCCTAGCAACGCCCGACGAATATTCCACACCGATGGCTACAGTAACCATCCCCCAACCGATGTCCGCCTCCTCTTTTGCTAGTACTATCGCCCTGCGACGGAGCGTAGATCAACTTCTCTCTCCTTCCATGCTACCTAAGACATCGTCCCCATCTCCCCCAGCTATGCTTCCCAATGACACGCCTCTACCGAGCCAACCACCATGATTGCTCTCGTTGATCGACAAAGTCCGTCTGTTTCTGACCTTCCTGTATCAAGCAGCATTTAACATACTTGACGATCCTCGACGTTTGGACGTCCCTACTGCCATGAGGTCGTTCATCGTCCAAGTCAACCAATCTAATCGGTGTCCAACGTTGTCGCAAATTGTTTACCTCATCCCCTTGATCCAGTGACCCCTTCTCATGATCTCGGTCCTTCTCAGTAGAACTTGCGCTTTCCCACAGTTATACCTGATTGGTTAAGTTATGACAGAAACCTATATTTGTACTATGTCCTTAGGACTTTTTGTCTGTAGACATTATTATATCAAGGTCAGATGTTTGTATAACTAATCACATGGTAATCCTCAGAATCTCTGGAGGCAAAGTTACGATGATCCACTGGCTTGCCGTAACCTTGACTGTTTGTCACTGTTGATCTCATCACGCCGCATTGTGGCGGCGCTCCGTCGACGCCGCTGACGTCCCGCGTTGGCCCGCCGAAGGGTCGTCACGTGGTCGAATGTGGCCCTCTCTAGTCGACAGGTACCGGTCATCTAGCATGTATCAAGGTTGGTAACATCAGTGGCATCCCGTGGCTCGCTTCCCTACAATATAAGTTCAACGTGCAAGTACCGCTAGGGCATACTTCCCAACCATGAGCGTCGGAGAGTATTCGGATAGGTCTTGTGTGTTCTTCTTCTTCCTATTTTGTAACGGCTCCCAATGCTGATTAGTTCGTAGACTTTTGCGTACATACTGCTACCAACTCAACAACCCGTCTTATCCAACCCATATGTTCCGATCGTAAACCGCGATTGGAATCTCGACGCTGCCCAGGAATCTTCCACATTTCGACACGACTCTCAAGAGCGACAACGACACATGTATGATGACTACAACGCATATGTTCATTATCCGCCCCCATACACGCAGGTCTCGGGGCAGGCTATGTCCCCAGGACATCATACTGGCGTAGCGCGATACGATATAGCGCAGCTCGAGTCAACACCGTACGCACGCTACTTGTGACTCTCCAAGCCAGATTGATTGTCCGCAACGACAAACCCTAACGTTCAAAGTGACCGCCTGACAGACTTTGCAGCGGGCATACACCCCGTACCTTCTGGCTACTGGAGCATCTTTGCCCTTCTTCAGCGCCGACGATCCCAGCTCCGCCGCCCACAGGGCCGTATCCTGGATGGCGCCAAAACATCGTTCCGCCATCGCAGGCTCGCTCGCCGCAGTCCACAACACAGTCCACCCACCGGCCGACGCAGACATCGACGAAGCGTTGAGGCAGACCCTCGCCCGCCTCGGTAGCGATGTCGACGCGCGAACAGGCGATACACCTTGGACAAGGCAAGCAAGGCCGACTACGTCATCACCATCATCCCCGACACCGCTCGAATTTTTTTGATTCCGACTCACGCGTGTTGCGCGCCGCTAATGCCGGCGCGGGTCGTGCGTTCTAGGGTCATCGCGTGGGCAGTGGTAACCGTCACGAGTGCCGAGAGCTCGCTGGATCTGGTGCTCCGCGCTACTTCATCAATGAAACCGACGAGGCGCAGTCACGCTCCCGGGATGTGGAAGAGTTCATCAACGTCGACGGGGACGCCTTTCGGTCACGCGGTTTGCTTGACGCTGCGTCTGTGGAGGTCGAGCGCGTGGAGGTGCGTGACAGTGACTCTTTCTCGTACTCGCTCCTCATGTTCTCCGGGGCCATCTGGCTGGGGACGAGGCGGTGCAAACTGTGAGCGGATGGATGTGAGAGCAGGGTGAGTCTACTCCGCCTGGGCGACTTTCCTGGGTGGGCGCTGGCCGGAAGATCCTTTCTTCGACCTTCCCTGGAAAGACCATCGAATTTTGAGTCTGGGCTGGATGCACACGATAATCACAGATATATTTCGGGATATCGAAAACGTGTTTGTCGGTGCGCGAGAAAATGCAGCCGGTAGCGTCTTGCGGTCTAGCAAGTTTGAGCAGCATACGGATGGTAGCGCGCACGACCGAGATCGCTTCGCATCTGTGAGCTTTAGACATCTCACGTCCAGCCCGGAGTAGGGTTTCTATCTGAGGATATCGTCCCGCCCTTGTTGATGTGGTGGTGGCCAAAGGCATGTATTTGTACTACGTCCTCAGGACTTTTTGTCTGTAGGCAGTATCATATCAAGTTCAGGTGTTCGTGCAGCCAATCACTTGGTGGCGCGTCGGAATCTTTGAGAGCAAAGCGATGGTTCACTAGCTTGCCGTAAACTTGACTGTTTGTCATGCTGTCCCATCTCCCATTCATAGGTATTGTGGCGCATCGTCTGCCACTTTGTCGTCCCGTCGCCCGTCGGGATTACATCAATCAATCGGTTCTTCGCCAATAATTCCCGGAATGGCTACAGTGGCAAGGTGGCCGAAAAACCCGAGATTTTGTATCTGTGCTTTCGGAGACGGTGGACAGCAGCCTCGTCCTCGTTATACCTGTTTTCGCTCCATCTTTACACAAGTACCCCAAATACAATACCCAACACCAACAACACATGGCATGCACGACGACAGATCTCTTCAAGGACAAGTATTATGTAGTTCGAGTCGTATTCCGAACCACCTCGTTCCGCGCCCAATTCGCCACTTGATCTTCGCCATCTACCAATAGGTTCCAAATGAGTATCCTCGGAGTGAGTTCGTCCCATGCCCTTCCAGAGCTTCCCGATGTCATCGAGGCGCGCCACAGACTAACAACGACTTCTCCCCAGACGATGTGAGAATCTGGTGTGCGTACGTCGCGATGGCTGTATGAGGTATGTCGTGGCTGAGAGGGTGTCTCCGGCGTGATTGGAATCGTCGGGAGAGTCAGGTCCCTCTCTAAATGACGTAAGCAGACGAGACATTGGGAAAGGAGGGTGTTAGGAACGGCGGGACCTGCCAGCAGACCGAGCTTCATGATGATGCGTGACTTTAGTCGAAGCGTTGTAAAGAAAGACGGCGATGCTAACAGAAAATGATTAGCCTAGGTCGTAGCCACAAGGAGAGATGATGATAAGTACCCGTATCGCCTTGAAGCAAAGTAATACACCGCCCGATCGCCGCGCGCCATTCGCCGCCAGTAGCGGACTCCAACTTCGAAGGGTCAACAACATCGAGGATGTTCTCCAAGACCCTCATCCACAATAAATCCTCGTCTTTTCGCGGAGACAATATCATCATTTCGATCCATGATAGCAGTCCCGACTTCAGCACAAGGGATGTGGTGATCCGTCGGCTATTCGTGAGATTGAGCAAGATCTATTTCACATACACAGGTGTTAGCCCTGTCCAGAGGACAAGAATAGAACAGGGACATACGTCAAATATTTCATTTCTCAGAGTTCGATCCTGCCGTCCGCTCTGGAACAGACCTGCTAGCAGGTCCCAGGTATGTCGCCGCCTGAAGACTTTCCATTCTTCGTCTCCAGCGCCAAGCATAGCATCCGCGATAAATTTCAGAATCCAGCTGCGTTCTCGTCGCCAGTCATCGGAGCTACTGTACAGCATTGAATACAACATTGGAACATCGGTTGTGTCGAGCTCCGGTCGTTGGAGAAGGAAGCGCGCAGTGAGAGGGTAAATGAAGTGGTCTGGATAGAAAACGCCGCGCAAGGCGTGAGCGAGGAGTAACGTAGTAAATGAGGGTAGCCGTGGGGATGGCCCTCCATCGACGGGTTCCTTGAAGGCATCCCTCAGCAGGTGCAAAATATAGAGGACATGGGGCTTCTCCTGCATATCCGCATTCTATCCGGGGACGGTCAGATCCGATTGGCTGACTGAAACGCAACGCGCGCTGACGTACCTGTAGGGCATCCATAATGGCGCTGATCTGGGCCACGCATGTATCGCGGAGCAATCCGTTACGAGACGAGAGCGAGCGTATGAGTAGGCTCACGACGTTGGTTCGGAATAACTGGACCCATTGCGCGGTGGACGAAGGCGGCCGTGTAGCTAGAACATGGGCCACAAGCAAGGCCACGAACACAGGGTCACAAATACGATCGTCGAGAGGGTGCGTCAAGTCAAGGTGGTGCCCGAGATCATCCAATTTCCTCCAGGAGGGAAACAACAAACAGGTTCGAAAGACCGAGGCGGGGTTGAGATCAAGAAGAACATCCAGCTGGTTGTCTGAACCCAAAACGTCGCGAGCCAACAAAGACGCCGCCGATATATTTCTTGTCTCTTCAAAAAGAGAAAAGATATTGAGGAGTCGGCGGTCAGTAATTGATAGCGTGCCCCCATAGATGGAAGAGAGGGGAAGAACATGACTCGGTTGACAAGTATTCGAAGGGTGCTTGATAAAGAGTGTGTAGACAAGGTGGATGATAGAATCTCGGGAAGCCAAATTCGTCTCTGTATATTTATAAAAGTCGGCATGCTGTATGATACTTTGGAGATGTCGATTGACAAGTAATGGCTGGCACTCTAGAGTCAGAAATATCTCCATTTAATGAAAAACGGACATGCCTTTAGATGCGTCGCATCGATCAAGGTCACCCCAAGATCGAGAGCACTCGGTTCAGACAACCGTTGCTGGATCAACACCATCAAGACAGCGTCGGTGAGGTGCGGCTTAATACTTGGGAAACATTTCGCGAGACTCCCTGCTCACATCATCAGTAAAAGTCACTTCGAGGGAACAGCTCCGCACCTAGAGCTTTGACAATTCCGGTGTCCAAAGGGTCAGGGCTAGCGAAAGAGCGCGATATCCATCCCAATCCATGGTCTAGGAGGGAAGAAGCGAAAGCGTCGCTCTCCCCAGGTAAGATCTCGATCAAATGTTTGCCCAACCGTAGTATTTCGGGCGTCAAGGTGTCAGGAGACATGCTTTTGATGCAAGCCAGAAGGTCAGAGAAGAACTCATGATGCAAAAACGCCATCTTCCGAACCATCGCAAAGACGGCCCCCCTACAAGTGAGTCGATGGTTCTGGGAAGTCTGGGTGTCTATGATACTCGCTGTCAGTTTTCTGAAATGATTTCTCCATGTTTCGCTCGATCCGATGTCCGAAATATCGCTTGCATCGAGCCACGGCCATATGACAGGAGCGAGATGTAGCGCAAGTAATTTCATCGACGTTCTGGATTCCAGGTACGTACGTACAACTTGTCTGGAACTTTCACTGGCGTAGATCAAGTTTTTGATGATAGACACAGTGTGTTGCGTCCATTCAGGACGCTTGAGGAAAATGGAGATATCAAGGTTTTCACCTTTACACTCTACTCGTTTTGCCCAACGGGAGCAAGATGCAACGACAAGTGACTCTAGAGTAAGTGAGTTATTAGCACCAGTGGGGATTCCATCGATCCATGCTGTACAGGCAGAATCGACCGCTCTTGCAATTAGGCGCTCCAGAAGGGTCCAGCTCGGTTGCGCAGAATACAGGCGCAAGAGCTGAGGAAGGCGCGAACGCAAGCCGGGAATATCATCGGTAGTGGAGTCGACCTGCCGTTCAATGGTCAAGAGAACTGCTCGAAGAACGTCAAGAACGCCCTCATTGTCCATGGTGCTTAAATCCAGGATGGCTTGGTCGAGTATGGAGAGCACTTCTTCGTGAGCCATGTAGGGAAGCCAGAGGGTAATCTAAAGAAGCGAGTTGAGTGGGTTGGAGTGTAACGACAAAATGTAAATTCGCTTATACTTGGGAAAGCGTGGTGAAACGGGAGACCGACGAGGAAGCCCGTGCCCAATGCGAGCTGAAAGGCAGTAACAAGTTACAGTCAACGACGTTCGTCGGATCCACGGCCGCATCGAGAATTGGCTGTATCCCTACAAACCAAAATATCAGGATATGTAATCGTATGGCGCTAGCAACTCAATACCTTGCTGAATCATCTCCGCACTAATCATCGATGATGTGAACAGCGCATTGATTTGAGGCATGTCAAACAAATGCTCCTTAAGCCTCTTGAAGTCATCCGTGTGAAAGCCGTTTCTTCTTGCTCGCATAATATCCGCGATCAATACGAGCACACCGCTGTCCGTCGAAGAGTATCCCTGTTGGGAGTCAAGGCGATGTGCGATCAAGTTAAGCGCAACTTTCGCCTCGAAGAACGGCATCGGGTCATCAAGGATGAGACTGGTCAGAAAACTCTGGTATTGACCCTCTGATAATTGTTCTGGTCCACACTGGACGAACGCCCAGTCGAACGGGACACTGAGTAATACATCGGTAAAGAGATCAATAGACATGATTTTAATCTCACTTAGACTGTGTTTGCCGTAACAAGGTAAGGAATTGAAGGTCCCGCAATAACCGTTGGCCCGGGTCCACATATGTCAAAAGCCTGCCCAGTGCCGGCGGGTGAATGCGAGACATGAAGGAAACTAGCAGTATCGCTATTTCTTTGTGGACAGAGGAACCAATGAGGCGTACACAGTCAACGAGTTCGAAGGCCGAACTCCTACACTGTGCGCTTGACGTCGCTAGAGGCGTTGGTTAGCGGGACAGGTATGGGAAATAGTACGGAGGCGTACGAAGAGGCGTGTTCTCGATCCTGTCCAAAAAATCAGCTACAGCAGGCGAATCTCCCGGTATGGATATGGATATGTGAGTAACCGGGTCGTCCAACAAAAGGAGAGTGTTCTTCAGTATGGTGACCTCTTGTGTGACTGCCTTCGCAATGATCGTATGGTCCTCCAGCAAGGTCTCTCCCATGGGCAAGGAAGCGAGCCTCTCCGAAAGACGAACCAAAAGCCCTAAGCTTTCCCTTTTTCCCGCAAGTCGAACGAGGAGCCTCCGGGTAAAAGATATGATTGCTAACAAATCTGAGGGGAAAAGACCAGTTGCAAATCTAGACGGAATTTGTTCCATAACGGTCGCGAGGAGTGGGCTGAAGGAGTTTTCCCCATGTTTATAACTACTAGTGGCAGTAGAGTCAGAACTGGCAGCATGAAGTTCTTCAATGTAGCCATAAGGCGCCCTGAGACAGGTGTGTATGCATTCGTCTAGGAAGTTGACAACAGCGGCTTCTTCATTTAATAATGGAGTACCATCAGGGGTCTCCGCATCAAGCGGGCGTATGCCGGTGGGCAAGGAGGATAGCCAAAAGTAAATCTCTTCTGGATCATGCTCGAAAAGTATACTCTCAGAAAGGACGTGCCGTACCAGGGACCTAATTTCGTCTCGAATCGCCATGACGTCGATAGAGGCGTACGCACTTAGGAGGATGTTGATATACGAGCGTGTTCCTAGCGCTGGTGATTAATTCCGGGTACCTCCGTGTCCTAGCCGCACAACTCACCAGACTTGCTAGACCACAAGAATTGGTCACTCTCCCTCAATAAGCGAAGAATATGCAACCGCCGCAAAGTGTCCAGTCCCGATGTTGACCCCCCAGTGTGTTCTGCTCCGAGTTCGTGGTCAAATAAGTTTTGCAGCAGTTTGCCCACATCGAATCGTGCTTCGGCCACTAAAGAGGGGAAACATAGGTGATAGAGCCACAATAGCCGACTCGAACTCTCAGCCAGCATTGCCATGCGGACCTTTCCGGATGGTCTAGCTGTTGCGTCCGCATCCCCTGGAGCCACTTGGGCGTCTTCCCCAGCTTTCTGAGAGAAAGCGATGATAACTTGAAAGTCGGGAACCCTCCGGCGCGCCTCGAGCTCAAGTTCGTTCCTCCGTTTCTTCCATTGTCCATTGCTTTCACCTTCTTCCAATTCAATTTCAACCTTGCGCATAATTTTGAGAACTTCCGAATATTTCGATAGGCACTTCGCTAACGCTAGTGCGGTACAGTGTTGCACCAATGGGGAAGCTGACAGGATGCCACGTGAAAAATGAGCTTTGGTATTGACAGACGGAAATGTATTCTCGAGGAAAGCGGGCAGGGGAGGTGGGGTAGGGAGATATAATGAAATTCCCGGTAGGAAAAATGATTCCTCTGGGACGGGGAGCGAAATGACACTCCCAAAAAATGCAATGTTTGCGATCCACTTGGAGGATAGTCGGGGTTCCAGAGTCAGGGAGGCCGCCGACCAGTACCTAGATTTGTTAAAAGATATGCGAGCGATAAATACGAAGATATCACACACCCGAAAACAAGCTCCGGACAAGCCGAGAAGATCCTCAGAGCAAGCTCTTGTTGGCGTGGGTCCTCGTTGACTTTCAAGGTTTTGAGCAGGTATGCTAAAATCTTATTGTAGATCCGTGCACTTTTAGGGGCCGCCTCATCACTGCCACCCTGAGCGACACCGACATCGTCACTTGCTTCACGCGGGTACCAGCCACGATCCTTGAAGCATACCCCCACACCCGGATGTGTGCAGACTGCAAGGAGGAAGTGATGTGCGAGGTCAGCAGGGAGCTGGTCGTCAGAGCCTTCGCCAACAGAGCGATTATAAAGTTTCATAATCTACTAGTTCGTGAAGATGTGCGCAAGCGGGGGTCGATTGACGTACGTGTTGTAAGGTGGCCTCGTTAAAAATGTTCACTTTGAGAGTCTTTTTTATCTTTGGGTCCAGCCAGATTCCTGCCCACGCAACTTCCAGGATTTTTCTAGCCAGAGAATATGGGTCTTGATCAAGACCGCCAAAAATGGAACGGAAGATGTCATGGTGCTGCTCCAAAAACGACGACTTTACCGAACTGGTCGCAGAGTTGTCAACAAAGGAGAGAATGAATAAAATGTACAAAGTCCGAATATCTGATGTGATCTTCAGCAGCTCCGCGAATCCAGCTGGAATTCACAGACCTGGTACGACAAGAACATCAGTAGAGTCGGTCGTCTTTGCCCTGCGCCTCTTAGACAGCAACTTATGTAGCTTCTAAGGCAACGTCACATAGAGCATATGAAAATGTAGACAAAACATGCCTTGTTTTCCCACGAAAACCCTTCCAAGACGGCTCTCTTTTCGCAACCTCCTGCAAATACAGACATGGCGTGGAAAAGCTTCAGTGTCGCGATGATGAGTTCATTATGCGAACCAGTCAGATATGAGTTCAAATGAAGGAGGTAATCCGCAGATAATAACTTCTTCAGAACGGGTTGACCCAGCTTGTGGTGTGTGTATTGCGTTGACAAAACTGTCAGAACAGATGATAAAACTGAGATCGACAACGCGAGAAGAGAGGGCTGCCGCTAGAGTAATCTCAGGATCAGATTCACAAAAACGAGAGATACGACCGCAGACCTCTGTGGTGCCTTCCCATATGCTGCAGACGCTCTGAGCGCCAGGAGCAATCTCCAGCCAACTACGTGCGAGGGCCAAACGTTGATCATCGGGCTGAATGGGCTCTTCTCCAAATTTTATGGTAAGCTGGTTGCGAAGTGCGGTGAGAGCTACAAAAAAAAAGCGTTAGCTAGGCTTCCTTGCATGAAAAGTGTAAATACTTCACCGTTCATGAGGTCATCGTGTTTCTGAGTCTGTAAATTGTGCTGGACATCCGCGCCGTCACTATAATGATAGGTATTTCGGGATGTTACATCCATCTTGGTGGGTTTTTTAGAATGGCCTTCATCTCGGACGTATTTTTGGGGCATAATAACGTCGGAAAATTGTTATGATTAGTGACGGCTGTGGTCGAGCGTGAGCGGGCCGCAAACGGAAGCGCGGTGTCGCATGTCACTTTGTGTCACACTTATTTTCATCCAATCAACCATCAGGATAATAATTATACAATGAGCTTTTTATTGCAGAGGCACCCACAAACCCAGACACGGAAATAAGTCATCCAGTGTTAGGTTCTCGTATGTCGTACGTTACAGCAGCGTCTCGATAGTCGAACTTTTCAAGCTGCAGGTCCCACCACGGGCACTCACCTCTGCGTCGAGATTAACAACTCCTCGTCTTCCTCCTCGCCTTCCGCATTATCATCTTCTTGTTTTTCATCGTAGCCGTTCACGGCCATCTCATGCACGGTGCTTTTTCCATCATCACGTCCATGACCCTGGAATGAGAATGAGCACATTAAATTGGACCAGCCAGTTGCGTGGTGTAACTTACGTGGTAGACTGCGGTCCAATAGCCAGCCCAGTACATCGCGCCCAACGCACGATTGAAGGCTTCATCACGGCTGACATGCTCCCCGGGAGCGGGCGGTGTGGCGTATGTTTCAAACGCTGCTTGGGAAGGTTGTGCGAGGCTTGGATCATGGTTTGGTACGAACGTCTCGAAGTCAACCGGGCGTGAATTTTCAGGGTCTGATTGAGTCACGCCAGATTCTTGCACGGCCTCTTTGGGCTTTGACAGATCTGGTGGTAGGTTGTACCATCTATGGATGGTGGGTTAGCCAAAGTTCCTTTGAGGAATAAAATACCCAACAACGGTGACCTCTTCACGGGCTCCTTCTTCCAATCCTTTCCCTTACCGTGATAATCCTTGAAGTCGCGCATGTAAGAATGTAAGTGATGGAAATCGTCGCGAGCCTACTTACTTCATATTCCGCCGTCGCGGACTCCCATGCGGCAATCAATGCAGAGTCGTCCCAAATTTCGCCTTGCGTCAACTCACGGCTCTCCTCCTCCTCCTCTTCCTCCGCGTCATCGACCATAACACCTTCTTCTATCGTTCTGTCCACCTCGTCTTCATCGTATGGCAGTGTGTTGGATTGCTGCTCGGGTTCATCCCAATGGCGCTGCGAACCTGAATTGCGTTTGCGCTTTTTCGCGGGACCCGGGCCTGGAAGAGAATGGTCGATGTAAGGACTTGTGAAAGAGGCACGACCTCCCTGCATCCTCGAATGAAGGTCGGCGAGGTTTGTACCCAAAACCAGTACGTGTGTAAGGCAAGGCAGCGTGAAGTCAAATTTCAAATGACTCGCACAGGTTGGTCAACAAACCCTGTATTTGGGTTAGGACTTCGGAGCTCCCTTCTGAGTGAGAATGGGATGGGTAATGGAATTAAAGAGTAACTGAACAAAGTCTGCCACGTCCTACGGACTCGACCCCCTAATCCACGCCATCTAGCCCAGCATCTCCCTCCAATCCGTCTTCTGATGAGCCTTCCTCTTCGAGACTGGGACCACGCCAGAAACGGACCAAATTGCGCAACACACGAATGGGCAGCGGTGCAATCTGAAACAGTTGAGCACGGACGATACCAATGGCAGCAAGGGAATACTGACCTCCTCGACATCTTCGTCCTCCTCTTCATCACCTTCTTCCTCGACCTGCATAGGAAGCGCCTCGCCTCCGCTCGCATCTCGGACTACGGGGTCCTCCCCTTCGACATCGCCCCCCTGTCCAAAGTCCAATTGCACAAAATTGTCTTCAGGCAAAGCTCCAGGCATCTCCCCGTGAGGGAGAGCGCCTTGTCCCGCCGCTTCCTCTAATATCTGTGCGTTCAAGAAAAGCTCCTGCAGCGTCTCAGGAGGCAAATTTCCGGCAACTTGCGCGAACTGTACGATCCCCCCAAATTGCTCCACAAGACGCGGGTGTGCAGCAAGAAAGTCCTGTATTTTTTGTCAATGGGGCGTACTATGCTGGCGAGGCCGCCAACCTACCTGTAATTGCCGTCTGAATACAGGGTCTGGTATCAATCGCTCAAGCAGGCGCTGCGTTTGTGCTGCTGTCCTATGGTGGTTAAAGGAGCTGGCAAACGCATCCTCAGCTCCGCGAAAGAATTCTTCGTTGTACTGACTCTTGGAGGTTGATGGCGGTAACGGGTCACATGCCAGACGATTGTTGTTGATGATATGTGTTGGAATGAATGGGAGCAAACTTTGGGCGGAAGACCCAAGAACGACCACGTGTCTGTAGATGGACATCTCAAAGTCGCCACTGCTGCACATGAGAGCTTGTAGACGGGTAAATCCCGCTGTGGCAGTGGCCTTGGGAGGAAGTTGGCCTGTCCGAACCAATTCCGTGACCACCTCGGCGAACCAAGACGATCGGATTGGGTCTTTCCAGAGAGCATGCGATCGCTGGACGTAAATACGTGATAATAGATGAAGTATGGATTCTTGGGCTAATTCATTGCTGCTCATGAATGGGTCAGAGATTCGGAATATGCATCAGCACGGCAAGAGTTGGCACACCCATGATGAGTGAATATCCTGAAAGCTGGATGACTTCTTACTTCAGCAGAAAGCGCAATTTCGGCTTTGTCTGCTAAGAGCGGCACGACTGATGGAAACTCGAGTACTGCTTGTCTCAAAGCTTCTGCGCTCTACATCGGGTTCGATCAGCTTGCGAGAACGCATATCTACGGATAAATGTGGCTGCCGCACCTGAGTGGCGTGATTATCGCCTTCGGCATTGAAGGCAAGTGCTCGTGCGTAAGCCCAGCCAGGCAACGCACAAACTATAGCGTGGTCAGATCGAGCCTCCTCAAGCCCGGGAGAAGGACATGGTGCTTTGGAAACGACTGGCGAAATCACCTCGGAAAACGACAAAAGCCAGGAATGCATGGAGCTTTTGATAGCCAAGAAGTCTAGATGTAGGTAAGCCCCGTGCGGGTCAGACCAGGGATCCAGTGACAACAGGAGTCTTGCAAACTCGAATGCGGTGCGGTAAATCCCACGTCTCTGAAGGTCACTAGAACAAAGGGATGAGAAAACGCACTTATGCTGCGAAATGGCTTACATGACTTGTCTGTGCAAGGCAAGAAAGAATGGCCTGTTCTCTACTCGACCAAACTCGAGACGATTAAGCCCATTTGTGAAAGTGAATGCCCCCACGAAGGCGCGTTCATACGTAAAGAGCGCGCGTTCTATGAAATCGACCGCCTGGCCATGCTCTAAGAAAGATTGATATTAAATCCAACGATGAGGTGGAAGTCCCACCTTCACGGTGACCGGAAAGCTCCGCTAGCTGGAGTAGTGTATCAGCATGCCACGGCACGCGCCGCAAGATGGTATAGAAACCCTCAGGATCTTAGAAGAAAGATGCTTAGAATGAGGATATCATCCAGGTTGGGAGCTGAAAATAGCTCACCTCCGGAGAGGACGGTTTGCATAAATTCGTGCGTTGCCCCTTTGTACTTTTTGCTGTACTCCACAGTCCAATACTTCTCCCCATTATGGTCCCAAGGAGCAAGTGAAGCCCTTGCAGCGACTTCACTGTCTGTCAGCGGTCGCAGTGTGAGCCCCTCACGAAGTTTGGCTGGCCACCAGTCTGACCGGGGTCGTGTAAGGTTGGAACGCTGGACTGTTGGCTGCCGGCGTGCCCTGGAAGAAGATCCTCCTTCGTTTCTGGAGGCGGTCACAACCTTTGCGCCGAAGAACCGGCGCATCTCCGCGTCGGGGTTAAGATGCGAAAGGGAAACAGACAATAGTTTGAAACACTCTTCTTGATGTGACCGCGAGGGGAGGCCCTTCCCTTTCGAAATCGCGGGGCTTTCGAGATGTGTACCGCGATACCTTATGTGCATACTTGTCAAAACGCATATGAAAACGGCTCCAGCGGATCACGGCTCACTCAGTGGACAGCTCATCCAGCGCTCTGTCAAAATCATCATTCCCTTCCCTTTTTGCTTTAGCATTCTGTTTCTTCCGTGCTTTCCACTCCTTCTTCGAGGCGCTGCCTGGTGGTGACGCGGTAGAAGGGACCGCATCATTGGGTCCCGCCTCTGCGATCGTAGTGGGTGAGCCCGTCGGTTCGTTCCCATCTCGAACGGTAGGATCACCGCCTTCTGGGGCAACATTCCCTCTTTTCTTCTTCTTCTTAGACTTCTAATTCATATGTTAAAACCACCATGCGATCAACGGTCAAGACTCACCTTCTTTGCTTTCGACGGGGTCGTGGGCTCCTCAGGGGCTGAGCCCTCATCTGTACTCCCACCGTCCTCGTTCAGAAGCTTTTATCTGACGTAAATCGTTCAGTGATCTCGAGTAGAGCATCCCAACTTACTGCGGCGAATGCACTTTGAGCAGATGCAGACGCAAACGGCATATCTCCATCTCGAGACGATTCTCCCACTTGGTAGATTTCATCGGCATGTGAGAGCTCTTCGAGCTCCCTTTGCTGTCGTTTACTGAGTCTAGCCGGCATATGAATATGTTATGAGGATAGGACAGGAGGGATCGGAGGTAGTTCCTTGCCCTGCCCTGGAACCACGCCTAAATATATGGTTAAGGTTTCGCACCTGATCGAGATAAGCGCCTGTTTTTCTCACGGACTCTATCACCAATTGCGGAGCAGCAGCAGCATAACATTCAAGTTCAAGACCAGGCGATAGAGCAAGTTAGACGAATCACAACGTCAGCTATTCCTATCACAGACGCCACTAAGTAGAACAATTAAGCTCCCTTGCGGGAGGCAGGATACAGTGAGACGCTCAAAAGTTGCTTTCTTCTGATCCGTGCGAAGACTGCAGCGCTGTTTCAGCCTGCTATTATTAACAAGCCAACATCTTCACGGCGTTGCGGTATTTGCGTTTCGAGTGCTCGGTCCCTCATTGTGACATCAGCAAAGGCAACATTCGTTATTTTGAGGACAACATCACCTCTTCAAATGGTGCTACGTCGGACGCTCATCTGGTGGAGTGGACGAAATGGTTCGGGCAAAGGGAGTGGCCATCTGCTTCGAGTATCTTGTCGGCGAGAGGTGTGTAGAAATGCTGCACAATTGGGCATCTACTAAGTAACACTGAACCAAGTAATCCCGTGACAACCTCAGCGCTGCCCATCAATTTCAACTATATGGAAGGCCCCGAGAGCAAGGAGGGTGCTGAGCACAAGCAAACTAGTACCCGAAGTATCCGTTGCATCTCACTTTATTTGTGAGCTTGTGATGTCATCAGGGGATGCCTATTTTTATCGCTCGCACTGTTGAATTGAGAAGCGCTCTCTCTGCCACACCCACGCTACTCTTTCATTATCCCTGGGGTGCCCAAGAGACCCGAACTACTACCCAGATCGGTTCGACAAAGAATATTCCCGTTCATGCGGAGATTACGAAACAACCCCTGCAGGTCATTATTGATCGCGAATGGAGGCACAATTCCGTATCGTGGTTGAGTTCGTGCATCACGAACTAGATCACGACACGGAATCCGGCCTTTGGCTCCTCCTTTTTATTACGACCAGTCACGTCCCGTATTCGTTTGTTCAAGTGTGGGTTAGATCATGCCACCCGTTTAGTCTACCGACTGCTCTGGCATCAAATACACCTTCGCACTTCGGGAATGCTGGTGTGAAGGGCACCGGGAGCACGCTGTGCTATCCGCGTGCTCCAGTCTGCTCATCATCGTCGACGGTTACAATTCGCCAGTTCTCCATTTTACACATTTTTCGGCGAAGGAGTATTTAAGGTCGAAACGCCTTGCTGAAGCAAAGGATGCCATCTTGTTTCCACGTATCTACGACACGGGCCCTGATTATCATCACGCAAGTCTGCCTAGGAACCCAAAAATCTCCAACATGATATCCAGCAAACTCACGTCGTGGAGGGTATCTATTGTGTTCGTTGGAAGGTTACATTGCACCATACGCTCAACTCGTATTCCATTACTACCCTGCAGTAGCACCGAAATAAATAAGCTATTTGAAGTTTCTGCTGCCACCCTTCATAGGCAAGCCATAACCGAACTGAAGAACGTTGCTTCTAAATCTTTACGGGCTATTCCTGAAGCCCATTAGATATTCCATTATTTGGAGTGCGGCCTGTATGGATGAATATAGTCAACTCTTTATCAGCCTCAGATATTCCCACTTACGATAGGTGAATCTGCCGGTACCCTGAATTAGTCGTCATGGGTCAGCCAGGGCGCTAAGAGTGGCGGGTCATCGCTTACATATGTCCAGAGAGTGAGACCTCAACGTAGGTCAATCCGCGCTCAGATTGCATGTTTCCCAGCGCTCCAACATTGTCAACTATGAACGAATCGTTGGGGATATCGTTCTGGAAGCCCTGTTTCCCGGCCCCTCATAACTCAGATTAAGCCGACGCTCCAAAATTACAAACCTAATATAACAGGACTTACAAGTCATGCTGTTGACACACGTAGGTATTACTCAAGGTGGTCACGGACGCAGACAGCATACAACTCACTTTTGGAGGACGATGCGAGTGCCCTCAGCAATTAGGACGAAGTCACTGAGGCCATGCACAATTACCGAGCGCTTGCTCTTTTCGATGACATTTGGGAGGACTGTGAATGCCGGCGGGAGACTCGCATCTCCCTTGGAGAAAACTTTATCAGTGCACGCCACCCAGTCAACGTCAGGTGCATGAATTGCCGCCTGGACGTCAGGACGACCGAAGTACACAGGAGCGATTTGAATCGCAGGGAACGTTCCTCTAGTCAAGCAAACATCAAATCAGTGAGATGAAACAGGAAACGGCGGGGCTTACGGGAAGCCCAGAATGTCCCACGGTACTGGCCACTGTAAAACGACATCAAGTGGTCACGAACAACAAGTAAAGCAGAGTGCTTACCATGTCAAAGATGCGATAGATGTTGAAAGCTGGGTTCACAAGCAGCGCCGCATTGAAGATCTCATCCCAAACATCGCAACCAGGATCGAACGCCGTTGATTTACCAGGAAGGGGGAGTAGTCCTTGAGGTGGGTACGTCACATACTTCTTCATGTAATCCGAATAATTGCATCCTTTTGCGACGGTGTCTAGATGCTTGAGGAGTGTCTGACTGCACAATACCTTGAGTCGCCGTTGGAAAGGGCGAAGAAGAGAATGACGGACTTGAAGGCGAAGACATTTTCATATTTATGTACAAAGTCGACAGCTGGGATTTGTCCCTGAACGACGTCCCAGCCGATTACAGCTGCATTCGAGCCAAGGATGAGCAAGGCTCTAAGTCGAACCTCAAAGGAAACTCACGGTCGTTGATCCAGATACCCTGCAAATCCAGGTCGAGTGTTGACCTTGTGGTTTTCTCGTAGATGTAGGTCGCGATGTCTTTGTCCATGCATCAGTCAAAAATAATGTGATTCCAAGATTCCACTCACACGGCACGTACGTTCCTCCATACTGCCTTATTGTCAAAAAGTAATTCGGTCACCATTCAAGTACGTGTACTCACACTTTCACCTGTGACATAGAATTTCTTCCCTTTGAGTTCCGAGAAAATTTTCAAGAACTCTTTCAAGAATCCTACGAGGTGAGCTGCCACATCTTCCTCGTTCTGTCGTGGTCCCGGACGTGAGCGCCATGTTACAGAGCCACACGGCCTTGGAAGGGGCATACCTTATCATTCGGCTTTCCTTGGGTGAAGCCTGTACCAACAGGTTGTTCGACATAGAGAACGCTGGAAAGATTAGTCCAACTCCACTCGTTCTGCGTAGGCGAGGCCTGGCCATTTTGCCAGGTAAAGGGCTGGGATCGTGTGTCATGTGTGGTACCTCAATTGGGAAATAGTTGCGGGGCAGCTTACGCCGTTCTCCTTAAATGAGCCATACAGAGACGAACACCCAGGTCCTCCGTTCGTCCTTGAAAACACCACCCGGCTTGAGTACGACTCATGCGAAGCCTTCAATCAGGACATGCGGCATACCAGAAGATGAGGTCGTCTAGACTTCCTTCCGGTCCAGGAGGGAAGAACCAGAAGAACAACTGAGAAGTGAGTAAGACCAAGCTGAATTCACCCGAGGAGTTTCCCTATGACTGAACCTTTCTTGTCTCGTTTGCCGCAGGGCTGACGGGTATCAGGCCCGCCCACGACGGGCCAACATCAAAATTGACGAATGGAAGGGATTTGCCATCGACGTAATACTCTGGAAACGCGTGACGGTACCGAGGGACGCGTATATCCTTGGGTACGCACTGGAAGCTTTTGGATTGGTGAATGTGATGTTTTTCACACTTGGAGGAGCTGGGTCGTCTGTGGCACGACGCGCGTTGGTTGCGAGATTGCGACTCGACTGCCAGCGTTTTACTGCTTCGAGGCGCTTGTGGTGCAAAAACCCCGACGACGTGTCGCGTGCCGCTACAGGCGCCGAAAGGAGAACCCCGCAAAGCAGGCCGACAAGGGCAAGCACAGGGGCGAGACGGGTCATGGTTGACAAAGAATGCCGTACTCCCTCTCCCCGTTTTATTTTATATGGTCCAAAATCATGCAATGGGGTAATTGGGCGATGCGCGACGAAAGAAGCATGCCACAGAAACCAGAACGACGCCGGTGATGACCATAGTCGTATCCCTGCCCGGCCATCCAATCATAAACTAGTAACACCATGCCGGTTTGTTAGCTTGGTCATAGAAACTTACGATGCGACAATCGGCATTCCATTTGGTACAATTGTTCCGTGAATAGGTTCAAAGTCATAGCAACCGTGATGAACTTGGAAACAGGAGACCGGTGACCGCCCTTTCCGCGGACTATCTCCGACGCAAATGAAAGTTCAGTAACGCTTCTCGAGCTTCTACAGTATTCATTCTACAGTCGAACTTCTCTTAACCCATACCTCTGAGAACCCATAACCCCTCAAATCCCATACATTCTTTCAGTTACAAACTTGAGTTTTAGGCTGTAGTGACACCCCCAAAAGCCCATACCCCTTGATAACCCATAGCTCAAAGTTGTGACGGAGGGGTATGGGTTAAGAGAAGTTTGACTGTATGACGCTTACTGTATCGGCTAACACTGTGTGGACATCTAGAACGTCATTGGTCGCGTCCGATGCACTCACGTGGACTCGGCGATGCGTGGTCCTGTGGTCTCCACAGAGAACGTGAGCTTCATGTTATCGTGATACACACACAGTAATAGCATAACTTATTAGCACACTGCACGTACCCACTAGTACCCCGTTGGTATGAAGAGCTTTCGAGAAGAATTCGACATCGCAAATCTGCTATCGCTCAAAGCCTGAGGCTGCATAATAAGCTTGGGCCTGAGTTGAGTGTGACTTACAGTTTGTTACTCTGGTTGAGTATGTCCCGGCTTGCGAGCCGGACGTGCGGCGCTGCCCCCAGGACGCCACCATGTGGATGCCACGCCACGATTCTCCGCTGGCGTCCCTGTGAACCCATCGCACCTTTCGTTCAAAGGCCGTGACTCATATCTTGCTCCTCATAACTTAGTAGAACCAGGATCGTGCCACTATCCACGAGGCACTCTATATTCGGACTTTGAACTTTGACACGTCATCATTCTTCCGACACAGCGTGCGCGGAACATGCCTACGCGGCTGCAATATTAATGGCGTGACTCATCGGGAGTATCCTTTGTCCACATCGCAGTGACCTGTGATCAACGTAGCAACGTCGGTACAGCCGAACCAAGGTCTTGTATTTGGGCTTCCCTACTTTCGATGCCATTGCTTGATATCCGCTCGGCATGCCTCCGCATATGATGACGGTACGATGAGTTCGTCAGAAAAGAGCCTGAGTCGACTTATTGCAGTTGTGATCCTGAATCACCACCAGGTGTAGCAGACGGCACCACGTTACGCCCCGCGAACGAGAAGAGATATCCAAGAATAAAAAGGGGGCTGGCAGCCACGTCTATCCTGTTTCTATTACTTATTCGAAAGTCTCGTATAACGGTTACGTGGCGACTGCGGGTATTGTGATCTTCTTGCGATAAAATCAAGAAGCCAGCGAGGGAACCACGTGAAATCGGCTATCGCCCGTGAGTTCGGGGTGGAACTTTGTGAACAAATGCCGGCCTTGATGCATGATGGAGCGCACCGTCTGGTGTGGAATCTGGGAGCAATGATTCAGGAATGCGAGAAACGACCTCGATCAGGGGTTCGTGTGCCTCTGGGAGGAGTTCCGTAATTACCTTGGCGAAGAAGCGATTGAGCAGTGTGACG
>Ga0307509_10002858_pt1 | contig 27330 bp, 23 predicted proteins | sample 10_EM_MG_FD_202245 | JGI IMG/M metagenome (GOLD analysis project Ga0307509, IMG submission 202245) | Populus trichocarpa ectomycorrhiza microbial communities from riparian zone in the Pacific Northwest, United States - 10_EM | ecosystem: Host-associated > Plants > Roots > Unclassified | place... | reverse complement strand
TCTTGTCGGAACGTCCGCACGCGGGCCGACGCCATGGATCGGGAAAGACGCCAAGCCAGACTGACGCCGACGAGGTGCGGCGCGGGGTTTGCTCTTCGGTGATGCCTGCGACGCGATTTCCGGGCCTTGGCTCGGGATGCGTTGCCGATCGCAACATGCGCCACCTCCTCCTCTCGATTCTTGTCCTCGGATGCCACGGCACCCGTCCGTCGACGAACACTGAACCCGATGCAGCTTCGCCGACCGGCGATGGCGCCGGCAGCGATGGCTCGTGTGCCGCCGGACTCGCGGGCGCGCCGTGCGTGCTCGGCCTGTACGACCAGGCGCAGAGCTGCGACCCGACCGCGGTCGCGGCGCTGAAGACGGAGCTCGATGCACGGCAGGGGCTCGGGCCGCTGTGGGCCGATGGCCGCGCCCTGTTCCGCACCGACACGGTGGGCGCGATCGCGGGCGACTGGAACGGCTGGTCGACGACCGCGATGATGACCGCGGACTTCTGCGGCAGCGGCCTCGTGATCGCGGTCGGCGCGGTGCCGACGGGGTTGCACCCCTACAAGCTCGCGCGCGGCGATGTCTGGTCCCTCGATCCCCACGACCCGGCGTTCGCCTACGACGACTTCGCCGGCAACGCCGACGGCGTGAACAGCGTGCTCGACACGCCGGACTCGGGCGTCGGCCATCTGATCGAGCTTCCGCAGGCGTGCTCGACGGTGCTCGGCAACTGCCGCGATGTCACCGCGTATCTGCCGGCGGGCTACGACGCACCCGCGAATGCGGCGCGCACGTACCCCGTGCTGTTCATGCACGACGGTCAGAACGTGTGGGACGACCACGACTGCTGCTTCGGCCACACGGGCTGGGAAGTGAACGTCACGCTCGACGCGCAGATCGCGGCAGGCGAAGTCGCACCGATCATCGTGATCGCGGCCGCGAGCACGGTCGCGCGCAACGACGAGTACGGACTCGACCAGGCGAAGATGCTCGCGTTCATCGACTTCCAGGTCGGCGAGCTCCAGCCGCAGGCACTCGCCCACGTCCGCCACGATGCGAACCGCGTCGCGATCGCAGGCAGCTCGCTCGGCGGCCTCGTCGCGATGGAGCTCGCGCTGCGCCACCCCGACGTCTATGGCGCGGCGGCTTCGCTCTCGGGCGCGTTCTGGCCGCGGATGGATCAGCACACCGCACTGCGCGACGAGGTCCCCGGGTTCGGCAAGCAGGCGCTCGCACTCTACGTCGACAGCGGCGGCGAGCCGGCCGACAACAGCGACGGCGCGGCCGACACGATCGAGGTCCGGGACGAGCTTGTAACCCTGGGTTGGCAACGCGGCTGCGTCGCCGGGCCGAGCGCGGTCTGTTACGCATGGGCCGAAGGCGCGACCCACGACGAGCTGGCTTGGAAAGCGCGGGCTTGGCGCTTCCTCGAGTTTCTGTTCCCCGCCTGACCCCGATCGAGGTCAGCCGTCCCACAGGGTGGGGGTAGGCACCCCGATCCAGGGTGATCGGACCCGGGTTGTTACCCTGTGATTTCAACGTCGAACGCGAACGGCGAGCGGCACATCCGTTGCTTTACAGTTTGCGCATGAAGGCCCTCTCGCTTGTCCTGTCGCTCCCCCTCGTCGCCTGTGTGGTCGGTCCCGGTGGCACCGCCCCGACCGGAGGCGACGACGACGGCAGCAACCAGGGCTCGAACCAGGGTTCGAACTCCGGCAGCGGCACCTCGGGCCACATCACGGCGGACGAGACGTGGACCGGAACCAAGACGATCGATGCCGCGATCGTGATCGACCCCGGCGTCACGGTCACGGCCGCGGCGGGCACCGCGATCACGTTCAAGGCGACCGGCTCGCTCGCCGTCGCCGGTACGCTCGACGTCCAGGGCGCGAAGGGCAACACGGTCAAGCTGGCGCCCGACACCGGCGTCGCGAACTTCACGGCGATCGAGGTCACCGGCACGCTGAAGATGGCGTACGCCGACATGACCGGCGGTTGGATCTCGATGGAGGCCGCGTCGAACACGACGATCACCGACTCGACGTTCTCGCACGCGTCGCACGATCTGATCGTGATGAACGGCGGCATGCTCTCGTTCAAGTACTCGATGGTCGGCGTCATCGCGCCCGCGACCGACACGACGCACTGCGATCTGCACTTCGGCGGCACCGCGCCGAAGATCGTCGTCAGCCACTCGAACCTGAACACCTCCGCGTACGGCGTGATGTTCTACGCCGGCATGGACGCCGACTTCACGTACGACAACTGGATGAACAACGACATCAACGTCGACCCGACGCCGGGCCAGGTCACGGGCGACTTCAGCAACAGCTACTTCATGGGCGCGGCGCCGACCGCGACCGGCCTCACCGCGAACAACATGTCGGCGACGGCGCTCCTCGCGTGCGACGGCACGAACGACGCGATCTGCGCCGGCCCGCGCTGATTTACTTCTCGTAGTTGATCTGCTCGAGCACGTTCGCCTGCTCGGGCGGTGACGGCGTCAGCAGATAGACGCCGATCACCACGCCGTCCTCGCCGCGGAACGCCTTGACGCTGCGCGTCCCCGCCGGCAACAAGCCGCGCTCGCGGAGGTGGAGCAGCGCCTCGTCGGAGGGCCGGCTGATCTTCGCGCGCGCCGCGAGCATCTGGTTCCAGCGCTCGACCGCGTGGTCGTCGTCGGGGTAGCGCTCCCAGCGGCGTAGCTCGACGAGCTTGTCGCCGTCGAACGTCGCGGCGACCCACGCGTCGCCGAGCTCGGCCGCCGGGCGGTCGCAACGCGGGAACACCTCGTGGCTCGCCCGGCCCTGCCCCGGCTCGCGACAGAACTGGTGGGCATGCAGGGCCTGCTCGGCCTCGACATGAGTGACCCCGAGCCGGAGCGTCAGCGGCGCCTCCGCCGACGGCCCACCACAAGCCGCGAACAGCCCCACCAGGACAGGCAACTTCATGCTTTCCGAGCAAACTATCACGTGTGTTAGGGTCCGCCGCTATGAAGCGTTGGGCGCTCCTCGTCGTGGTCCTCGTCGGTTGCGGTGATCCGGATCCGAGGACGGCGAAGCCAGCCGCTCCCGCGACCAACGACCCGGCGTTCTCGGTGAGCGGCCTCTCCGAGTGGTACCTCGCCGGCGACGTGGCGACGCCGAGCCAGGACGACATGGCGATGGTCGTCCAGCCACCGGCCGGGACCGACTTCGTCGACGTCTACGTCGCGGATCTCCCGGTCCAGCGCATGGGCAAGCAAAGCGATGGCTTCGGGCTCGAGCGGTCGATCAAGGACGTCCCGATCGGCACGCACGACATCCTGTGGTCGGCGAACGGCAGCGCCACCGCATTCGCGAAGGCGACGTTCCAGCGCAGTGCGCCGTACTACGTGATGGTCTCGACCGACTATGATTTTTCAGATCCGGGAGACAATTCGACTGCGTACATGGACACGATCCATCAGGCGCACCCGAGTCTGAAGATCACGCACTTCTGGCCACCGTACACGTATACCGATCCGGCGGTCACCGACGCTCGCCGCGCCGCGCTGACCTCGTGGATCCAGGCGCAGCGCGACATGTTCAGCGACGAGATCGCGCTGCACATCCATCCGTATTGCAACTTCGTCACCGACGCGGGTCTGACCTGTATCACCGACCAGTCGACGGTCTATCCGGCCGGCGACGACACCGGTTACACGATCCGCCTGAACGCGTACAACCGTACCGACGCAGGTACGCTACTCCAGCACGCGAAGGACCTCTTCACCGCCCACGGCCTGGGCGCGCCGAAGACGTTCCGCGCCGGCGGCTGGACGGCGGATCTCTCGACCTTGCAGGCCCTCGGCGACACCGGCTTCATCGCCGACAGCTCGGCGCTCAACTGGGCGCGGATCGAGGAGTGGAAGGGCTACGCGCTCTACGACTGGAACATGGCGCACTGGGCGACGATCGACGATACGAGTCAGCCGTACTATCCGAGCGACACCGACGTGCTGGTGTCGACGCCGGGCACCGATATGGGCCTACTCGAAGTCCCGGTGAACGGCGTGATGATGGATTACGTCAACACCATGCAACTCCAGATGATGTTTGATGAGAACTGGGATGGCACCCCGCTCACCGAGCCGCACGTCATGATGACCGGCTTTCATCCGTCGACGACGCTGCCGGGAGCAGATCAGTCTTATATGACCAAGTTCTTGAATCTCGCCGATCTCCACCTCGCGAAGAGCGGCCTCGGTCCCGTCGTGTACATCACGTTATCGGAGCTGACCCCGGTCTTTCCCGCACAGTAGAGATTGCAATTCACGATCTCGCGTATTACTTATCGACACGATGAGTGACTTCCAGACCGAGATGAATCGCGTGGTGGGCGAGTTTGTGGCGCAAATTACCGAGCTCGCGAAGCGTGCAGCCATCGACACCCTCGAAGGCGCGCTCGGTAAGCGAAGCGCTGTCGGCGGCTTTTCCGTGGGCCGCGGTGGTGGCCGTCGCAAGGGTGCCAAGCGCACCTCGGCGGACCTCGAGCAGATGGGCGACAACTTCCACACCTACGTGCTGAAGAACCCGGGCCTGCGGATCGAGCAGATCAACAAGCAGCTCGGCACCACGACCAAGGACCTCGCGCTGCCGATCCGCAAGATGATCGCGGACGGTTCGCTGAAGACCAAGGGCGAGAAACGCTCCACGACGTACTTCGCGAGCGAGAAGAAGAAGTCCAAGAAGGATTAAGCTGGGCGGATGCCGGACACGATCCCGCACCGCATCCTTCGCCGCGCCACCGAGAGGCCATCGACGATCGCCTACCAGGCGAAGGTCGAAGGTCGCTGGCAACCTACGACCTGGCGCACGTATGCGGATCAGATCCGCACCGCGGCGCGCGCGCTGATCGCGCTCGGCTTGCCGCGCGGAGGCAAGGTCTCGATCCTCGGCTTCAACCGGCCGGAGTGGGTGATCCTCGATCACGCCGCGATGATGGCGGGTGGCGCACCGGCCGGCATCTACACGACGTGCTCTGCCGACGAGGTCCAGTACATCGTCCATCACAGCGAATCGCTCGTCGTGCTCGTCGAGAACGCCGACCAGCTCGCGAAGATCAAGGCGAAGCGCGCCGAGCTCCCACTCCTGAAGTGGATCGTGATGATGAAGGGCGCGACGGCGACCGGTGCCGACGTGCTCACGTGGGAAGACTTCCTCGCGAAGGCCGAAGGCGCGACGGACGCCGACGTCGACCGGCGGCTCGACGCGATCGAGCAGGCCGATCTCGCAACGTTGATCTACACGTCGGGCACGACCGGACCGCCGAAGGGCGTGATGCTATCGCATCGCAACCTCGCGTGGACCGCCGGGACGCTGCTCGACATCTCGGGCCGGCCGACCGACGAGGTCTCGCTGTCGTACCTGCCGCTGTCGCACATCGCCGAGCAGATGTGCACGGTCCACATGCCTGCGACCGCGGGCTCGACGGTGTACTTCGCCGAGTCGCTCGAAAAAGTGCCCGAGAACCTCAAGGAGGCCCGGCCCACCGCGTTCTTCGGGGTGCCGCGGATCTGGGAGAAGTTCCACGCGGGGCTCTCCAGCCGGCTCGCGCAGGCGACCGGTGTCAAGAAGCGGCTCGCCGGCTGGGCGCGCGGCGTGTGCTCGAGGGTCAACCACCTCCGCGACCGCGGTGAGCCGATCCCAGCGGGCCTGGCGATCCAGTACAAGCTCGCCGACCGGCTCGTGATCAGCAAGATCAAGGCAGCGCTCGGCTTCGATCGCGCGGTCCGCCTGTACTCCGGCGCCGCGCCGATCGCGCCCGACGTGCTCGAGTTCATGGCGAGCATCGATCTGCCGATCGCCGAGATCTACGGCCAGAGCGAGGACAGCGGGCCGACGGCGTGCAACCTCCCCGGCCGGACCCGGATCGGTACGGTCGGGCCCGTGCTCCCCGGCATCGAGGTCAAGATCGCCGACGACGGCGAGATCCTCGTCCGCGGCCCGCACGTGTTCACCGGCTACTTCAAGGAGCCCGAGGCGACCGCCGAGGCGCTCGTCGACGGCTGGCTGTGCTCCGGCGATCTCGGTGCGTTCGACAAGGATGGCTTCCTGTCGATCACCGGCCGCAAGAAGGAGATCATCATCACCGCCGGCGGCAAGAACATCGCCCCGAAGAACATCGAGGCGATGATCAAGATGTCCCCGCTCGTCGGCGAAGCGGTCGTGATCGGCGATCGCCGGAAGTACCTCACCGCGCTGGTCACGCTCGACGAGGTCGCCGCGAAGGCGCACGGCGACACCGACAGTGCCGGCATCCGGGCGGCGATCCAGAAGACGATCGACGAGGCGAACCAGCAGCTCGCGCGCGTCGAGCAGGTCAAGAAGTTCGCGATCCTCGCGCGGCCGTTCGGCATCGACTCCGGCGAGCTGACGCCGACGATGAAGATCAAGCGCAAGGTCGTCGCCCAGAAGTTCGCGCGCGAGATCGATCAGATGTACGTGGACGAATGACCGCCGTCTGGCGCAGAGATCATTTCACGACCGGCGGCGGCGCCGGCACGGTCGCGCTGATCGCGCTGTCCCCGGTCGCGCTCCCCGATCCGCTGCCGGTGTCGCGAACCCGCCACGGCATGCCCGACGCGGAGAGCGCCGGCGCGATCGACCTCGTGGCACGCGATCGCGCCGACGATCCGCAATGGTTCGTCGAGCAGGTCGTCGCGCCGTTCGCGGATCTGATCGCGACCGACCTCGGCGCCGACGTCGCCGCCGCCGCGCTCGCGAGCGCGCACGCCTACGTGATCGAAGGCGAGCTCGACGATCCGGAGGACCTCGGCCACGTCCAGGCCGCGTGGGCGCTCGCGAAGTGCCTGTGCGAGGAAGGCGCGACGCTGGTGATCGACGTGTTCGCCGCGCGCGCCCACCTCGGCGCGGAGGTCGCGACGCTCCAGCCCGAGCGCGGCTTCGACATCATGCACGAGGTCACCCTGTTCTTCGACGAGACCGACGCCGGCACGCTCGCCGCGTGGAGCCTGGGTCTCCGCAAGTTCGGCCGGCCGGATCTGGTCCTGCTCGATGTCGCGCCCGACAAGACGACCGAGGCCGCGGTGCTGCTCCGCGACATCGCCGCGACGCTCGCGCTCGGGGAGCGGATCGAGCCGGGCGACGGCGTCGGGACGCCGGATGGTCAGCGGCTGACCGCGGCGCGGTTCGATCCGGCGAGTGCGCCCGTCGTGTCGATCGAAGGCGACGCGCTCGTCCTCGGCTAGAATTCACCTACGTTGACGTTGACGTGAACTTCAACCTGAACCCCACCTTCGACGTCCCCCGTGACCGGCGAAGCCGGACCAGCGACGGTGCTCGAGCTAAGCCGTCACGAGCGAGACCTGCGAAGTCACGTCGAGCAGGTCGACCTGCTCGGGCGCCGTCCGAGGGTGGCGTTCAAGTTCAGGTTCAGGTCAAGGTCAAGGTCATGTGACCGGCTAGAACGCGAACGCGCCCATCGAGATCTCGCTGACCTTGTTCGCCTTGTCGAACACGAACAACAGGCCGCCGTAGAGCGAGCCGACGAGGTACTGGTCCTTCTTGCTGCCGTCGTCTTCTTCCGAGCGCGTGTAGGCCTTCTCGACCTCGGCCCGCGTCGAGCCGATGTGGAGGTTCTTGATCGTCGCGAGCTTCGACCCCTTCTTGATCGTGATGAGGCGCGCCTTCCACGGTCCGGTCTTGGTCTCGCCCGCCATCGAGATGCTGGCGCCGTCCCAGGTCCAGTCGCTGACGAAGTCGCCGGTCGCGCCTTCTTCCTGGGCCTTCGACTTCTTCTTCGGCGGGCCGAGCGTCCTCACGATCTCGGCCTCCTCGGACCCGATCTTGACGGCACCGAACGACTCGGTGTCGAGGATCGACGGCGGCTCGACGCCTTCGGTCGCGACCGGTGCGTCGGCCGGGACCTGCGCGACCCGAGCATCGACCACGACCGGCGGCGGTGCCGGTGGCGTCGCGGCCGGCGGTGGTTTCGGATCCTGTTTGCACGCGAGCAGCGCGACGGCGAGCACGAGGGCCTTCACCGGCCGACCGTAACAGGTGTGCAATACTCGCCGCATGGCTGACGCGCTCGTTCTCGCACATGCAGGTTTCCACGGCCGCGTGCTGTTCGTCGATCTCACGTCTCGGAGCCAACACGTCGAGACGATCGATCCATCCATCTATCGCGACTTTCTCGGCGGCTACGGCCTGGGCGCCTGGCTGATGTGGAAGCACTTCATCCCCGGCACCGATCCGCTCGCTCCGGAGGCGTGCTTCGCGCTGTGCGCGGGCCTGCTCACCGGCCTCCACTCGCCGTTCTCGAGCCGGATCCAGATCGTCGGTAAGTCGCCGCTCACCGGCACCTGGGGCGACTCCAACTCCGGTGGCAGCGTGTGCTCGCATCTCCGCCACGCCGGCTACGACGCGATGGTCGTGCGCGGCAAGGCCGCGGTGCCGACGATCCTGATCGTCCGCGACGGCGAGGTTTCCTTCGAGCCCGCCGGCGATCTGTGGGGCCAGGAGGTCCCGCCGACGTTCGACGCGATCAAGCAGCGGTTCGGCGGCAAGCGCGACGTCGGCGTGTCCGCGATCGGGCCCGCGGGCGAGCAGCAGCTCCGCATCGCGTCGGTGATGAACGACCGCTATCACGCGTTCGGGCGCCAGGGCTTCGGTGCGATCTACGGGTCGAAGAATCTCAAGGCGATCGTCGTCGCCGGCACCGGCGAGACCAAGATCGCCGACCCCGCCGGGTTCAAGGCGGTGTGCAAGCGGATCACCGACGAGTACAAGCGCGACCTCGGTCTCGGCATGCGGGTCATGGCGTACTTCATCAAGGCCAAGAGCTGGCTCGGCTGGATGTATCGCCTGATGACGAAGCTCGGGATGAAGGCGCAGACCCCGGCGGCGGCGATGCGGCGCGCGTTCTCGAAGCGCGGCACCACGCTCGCGGTCGCGCTGTCGATCGAGAACGGCGACGCGCCGATCAAGAACTGGCGCGGCGTCGGCAGCAAGGAGTTCCCGATCGGTGCGAAGGGGATGAAGATCGACGGCGCCGCGGTCGAGAAGTACGTCACGAAGCAGCTGTCGTGCGGCGACTGCCCGATGCCGTGCAAGGGCCGGGTCGACGTCAAGTCGCGCGGCCTGCGCGACGTCCGCAGGCCGGACTACGAGACCTTGATCGGGTTCGGCGCGAATCTCTTGAACGACGATCTCGAGCTCGTCGCCGCGTGCCACGACGCGTGCAATCGCTACGGGATCGACGCGGTCAGCTCGTCGATGACGCTCGGCTGGGTGTGCGAGGCGGTCGAGAAGGGTCTGCTCACGAAGGACGACCTCGACGGCATCGACATGCGCTGGGGCAACGGCGAGGCCGCGCTCGCGCTGACGATCAAGATGGGCTCGGGCGAAGGCTGCGGCAAGTGGCTCGCCAACGGGGTCCAGCGCGCGGCCGAGCATCTCGGCAAGGGCAGCGAGGCGTTCGCGGTCCACGTCCACGGCGGCGAGCCCGCGTATCACGACAGCCGGTTCACCTCGCTGATGGGCGTGACGTACATCGCCGATCCCACGCCGGGCCGTCACACCGCGGGCTCGGCGTCGTGGAACGAGACGTTCGGCGTCGGCCTGTCGCTCCCCGCGGCCGCCGACAAGAAGGACTACACGGTCAAGTGGAAGGGGACCGAGGGCAAGGGCAAGGCGCAGGCGCTGCACTCGAACGCGCACCAGGCGATGAACGGCCTCGGCCTGTGCATGTTCACGATGCTGACCGGCAACCTGCCGTGGACCGAGCTCGTCAACACCGCGACCGGCTGGGGCGTCACCGACGCGGATCTATTGAAGTGTGGCGAGCGGATCCAGAACCTGCGCGCGGCGTTCAACCGGCGCGAGGGCCTCGGCCCGAAGGACTTCAAGCCGCACCCGCGCATGCTCGGCGAGGGCGACGGCAACCTCGCGGGCGGACCGCTCAAGGGCGTGCGCGTGCCGCTGCCGGTGCTGCGCGACGACTACTACACCGCGATGCACTGGAACAAGGACAGCGGCCATGTCAGCGGCGCGCGCGCCGCGGAGCTCGGGATGAGCGACCTCCTCGCCGGATACACGGACTGATGGGGATCTTCGATCGCCTGCGCGGCGACCAGCTGCGGATCCACATCCTGATCCGCGGCCGGATCGGCGAGGACTGGAAAGAGATCGATACCCACCTGAAGGTGCCGAAGGGCACGACGCTCGATCGCCTCGTCGAGGTCGCCGAGGGCGCCGGGATTCCGATGAAGGAAGCGCTCGCGAACTCCCCGCACCTCGCCGACACGCTGATGCTGAACGGCGAGCGCTGCCCGCTCGCGGAGCATGGCACCCGCGTGCTCGCCGACGGCGACGAGCTGTACTTGCTCGCGCCGCTCGCCGGCGGTTAGCGGAGCGTCACGGCGATGCCGCGGTCCACGCACGCCTCGGTGAGCGAAGGCATCTGGAGCACGCCGGGTGGCAGCCCGCTCACGACCAGGCGCTGGAGCCGCGGGAACGTCTCCCTCGAGACCAGATCGAACAGCGGGCTCATCAAGAAGTCGAAGAACATGTCCGGCATCGCGTAGGTGAGGTCCGTGATCGAAGGCCACGTCATGTTCGCGAGCTGGTGAGAGAGCGCGCTCACCGCCGTTCGCATCGGCGCGAGAGTGAGCGCGTGGAGGCGCGGCAGCTCCGGTGCCTCGTCGACCATCACCGTGCGCAGGATCAGATGGCGGAGCTGGTCCATGCCCCACAGCCCGGCGCACATGATCTGGACATTGCTCCCGTCGTGGTTCCACGACGACAGGGTCAGCTGCTGGAGCGAGCGCACGCAGCGCTGGCCCACGAACGCATCGACACCTCGATCGATGACCGAAGGTTCGGCGGTCAGCGTGAACGCGCGGAGCAAGCCACTCGCGGGCGCGGCGAGGAACGAGCCGAGGTGCTCCGGCCCGCCGGTGTACTGGCACTCGCGCAGAAACCCGGCGCGCCAGTCGCGCACGTAGAGCCGCTCGTCGAGCGCGGCATGGTCGGGGCCGAGGAGCTGCGGCGCGAGCGCGCGCAGCGCGGCGCGGGTGTCGGCGCCTTGCTTCTCGAGGATCACGAGCTGCGCGCGTGGATCGCCGCGCTCGAGGAGCCAGTCCTCGAGGACGATCCAGCGCGCCTCGTCGAACGGATCCTCGGCGATCGCATCCTCGAGCGCGGGAAACGACTCGAGCGTCAGAGAAACAGCGCCACCAGCATCGCGCCGTAGATCCGCGCCATCGATGCGAGATCCTCGTCGGTGAAGCGCAGCTCGCCGCCGACGAAGTAGTCGCGGCCGTAGCGCAGCTTGTTGAAGTAGGTCGGCACGGCGGTGTTGCCGGTCTCGATCTGGAGGTAGCCCGGTTTGTTGAACACGTCGTCGACGCCCGCGCTGATGTAGAGCGCGCGGAACACCTCGAGCGCGCCGGCGAGCTTGACCCGCGGCGTGTACGAGAACCCGCCGAACGCGTCGGCCGAGAACCGCAACCGGCCCGTGCCGACGAGGAGATCCGAGCCGACGCCGAACGTCGACTCCTTGATGCCCGCGCGGAGCTGCAGCGGTCCGAACCGCTTGCCGAACTGGAGCGTGAACTTGAGCTCTTCCTTGATCTCCTGATAGCGGTTGTACTGCTGCGCGTTCAACACGTCGGTCAGCTGGTCCTGGGGGATGCCGCCCTGCCCGCTCTTCGAGAGCTCGATCAAGTAGAACTTGTCCTGGTGGGCGCGGAGCTCCGCGGTGACGTAGAGGCGCGGCACGCCGGAGAACACGTTCCACTCGCCGCGCACGCCGAACCACGACTTGAACGGGTCGAGCCCGACCACCGCGTCCTTGCCTGCCTCGCTGTAGTCCTCGAGTTGATCGCCGAGATCGGTGTCGTTGATCAGCCGGCCGAGCCGCCCCTTGCCGTCGTCGCCGCGGCCCTCGTTGACCGCGACCATCACGTCGGACAGGTCCTGGATCGTCGGATCGATCTTGTCGATGCCGTCGCGCGCGTTCTGGAGCCCGTCGTGAAGCCCGGTGCGGACGTCGGCCATCTGGCGCCGCGCGCTCGCGATCCCCTTGTTCACGCGATCGAACCAGTTGTCGACATCGGGCTTCGCACCGTGGATCGCGTCGGCCGCGCGCGTCGTACCCGTCTCGAGCCGCTCCATCGCGCGGTCGGCCGTCGCGATCGGTCCGTCGACGTGGCCCTCGTCGAGCCAGCGGTTCGCGCCGATCAGCGCGTCCTCGAACGGTCCGCTCGCCCATTTGCGACCGGCGAGTGCGAAGTCGTGCACGGTCTCGAGCCCGCGATCGATCTTCGGCAGGGTCCGGGCGACGCTGCGCAACGCCGTATCGGTCGAGCCGCCTTCGATCACGTGGATGATCGGCTCTCCGGACCTCAGCCGGCGCACCGATGCGGCACCTTCGTTGCCACCGCCGGGGATGATCTCCAGGTAGCTATCACCGAACGCGGACTCGGCCTTCTTCGTGATCCACGAGTCGATCGGGATGTCGGTGGTGTCGACGAGCACGAGATCGACGCGCGCGAACGCGCCCTCGATCGTGAGGGTCTTGACCTCGCCGATCCGGACACCCGCGATCATCACCGGCGAGCCGACCGCGAGGCGCGAGCCATCGCGGAACCGCGCGTAGGTCGTGAACTCGCCGCCGAGGTGGGTCGCCGGCATCTTCGCGCGCAGGAGCGCGTAGGCGCCGACGAGGAAGACGCCGATCACCGCGATCGAGATGAGCCGAGACAGCCAGCGAATGGCGACAGCTTACTTCGCGGAGCCGCGGCGGAGGTAAAAATGGATGCCGCGTTGCGGGTGCGAGAGCCGGATCGCCAGCGCCTGTGCGCCACCCGACGGCGGTGGGACCTTCGCGTGGAACCGGCGCGTGTTGGGATCCGTGACGGGGATCTCGACCGCGTCGACCTTCGCGGTCCAGCCGGGCAGCGCCGCGCCGCCGACCTCGACGTCGTCGCCGAACGCCGCGCCGTCGAGGGGCTGCTCGATGTAGACCTGCGCCGCGGTCTGGTCGAACGAGATCTTCAGGGTCGTGACCTTGTCCTGCTTGCCGTCCTTCTCGAACCAGAACGTGTAGGTCGCTTCCTTCAGCTTCTTGCCGGGGATTTCCACGACCGGCTTGCTGCTCTCGAACACTTCATCCACGCCGCCCTGGGCGAGGTGGAGCTTGAACGCCGCGCCGGTGCCGTTGTAGTGGACCTCGATGTTCGGGATCAGGCTCTGGTACGACACGGTGTAGACGCGACCATCGGCGTCGATCGGGTTCTTGCTCGGCTTCGGCGGTAGCGGCCGGCGCCCCGCATCGGCGACCACCGCGATCGCGCCGCTCGCCGCGACGCCACCGCCGGCGCAGCGCAACCGCCACGCCCACGAGCCGCCGGGCACGAGCATGTTCGCGGTCTCCTTGCCCTCGGACACGCGCGGGGTGCGGAACCGGCCGTCGCGATCGAGCTCGACGGTGCCGCCGCTCGTGCACTTGCCGTTGAACGCGAACTGGAGCGCGGTCGAGCCCTTCGGATCGTGGACCATGAACGACTTCGGCGCGTCGCCGACGACGACCTTGAAGTCGAAGAACCGCGGGATCACGACACCCGGGTTGATCGTTCCAGCTTTGAGCAACGTCGCGCTCTCGCCGCCGCTCATCTCGAGCGCCGACGCACCGACAAGCTTCGCGCTGCCGTGCGCCATCGCGACCTTCGCCTCGCCGCGCGCGTTGACCTCGATCCGCGCCTCGGCCGCGGCGTCCTTGGTGCCGTGAAGCTCGATGATGCCGCCCGGAACGCCGACCTTGCCATCGGCCTGCGCGGGCACCGTCGCGAGCCCGGTGCCGAGCTCGAGCCCGAGCAGCAGCTCCTGCTGGATCGTCAGCGCCGACGCGCCGGAGAGCTCGAGCGACGTGGTGCCCGAGACGAGCACGGCCTTCGCGCCGGCCTTCTTGATCCGCAGCTTCGCACCGAGCGGCACGGTGCCCTTGCCGTCGACCGGGACCCACTTGGTCTCTCCCGGTGTCTGGAGCTCGACGCCCTTGCCGGTGATCTCGTAGCCGACATCGCCGGCGACCGGTGCGGGCGGTGCATCGGGCGGCGTTCCGGCATCGACGCCGGCGTCGAGGACCGCGACCGGGCCGAGCTCGAGCCCGATCGGCTTGCCGATCACGAGCTCGGTACCCGAGACCTGCGCGTTGCCGATCAGCAGCTCGACGTTGCTCGACGTGATGCGGACCTTGCCGCCGGGTGCGACGGCGACGTTGCCGATCTCGAGCGCGGTGGTCGCCGAGTTGATCACGTCGATCGCGCCGAGCTCGACGACGATGTTCGTCGCGTTGTTCTTGCCGGGCCCGAAACGGAGCACGGTGTGGGGTTGCAGCTCGAGCACCTGCCCGCCGGACAGCGTGATCTGCGCGGCGACGTCCGCGGTGCGCGCGGCATCGCCCATGAAGAATGCGGTGCCGACCGTCGCGCCCTGCCACGAGCCGACGCCGGCCTGGCGCTCGACGGGCCCATCGGCCTTCGTCAGCTCCGCGATCCCCACCTTCTTCTTGCCGCCGCACGCCCAGGTCAGGCACGCGACGACGAGGAGAACAGCGAGGCGGCGGATGGTCACTTGTGAAGATCGATGTTCTTGATCGCGACGCCGTTGGGCTCGATCGTGACATCGAGATCCTGGGACGCGAAGTTAGCGGCCTTGACGGTGATCTTGTACTTGCCCGGCGCGAGGTCGAGCGTGAACGTGCCGTCGGCGGTCGACTCGACCTTCGCGTTACCCGGGGTGACGGTGATCGTCGCGTGCTCGATCGCCTTGCCGTTCGGCAGCGAGTGGACGACGCCGCGCAGCTGCCCCGCCGGCAGCATCGGCTCGAGCTTGATCGGCGGCACGGTGGTGGTGCCTTCGTCGAGCTTCGCGATCGTCGCGCTGCCGGGCTTCTTGCCGTCGACCTCGACCGCGACGTTGCCGCTCGGCTCGTCGATCCGGTGGAGCGCGGGCTTGCTCGCCGTCGCGTCGGCCTTGGTCCCGATCCGGACGGCCTTGAACACGTACGCGCCGGTCTGATCGGTCGCGACGGGATCGACCGTGACGTTCGCGAGCTTGATCGACACGCGGGCGCCGACCACCGGCTTGTCGGCCTCGTCGACGACGCTGCCGGAGATGTCGGCGAGGATCGGCGACTCGACCGCCGGGCAACCCTCGGCGGTGTACGCGCAGCCCTTGAACTGCGCCTGGCTCTTCGCGCTGCCGAACTGCGCCGAGATCCCGATCCCGGCGGTGAACACGGGCTCGTACGGGATCAGCGGAATGTTGTTCGCGGCGACCTGCGCGAGCGTGACGTACGGGACCTTTGCCATCTCGACGAACGCGAGGATCGCGAACTGATCGTTGAGGTGATAGCCGCCGCTGATCCCGCCGCGAAACGCCAGCTTTCCATCGAGCAGCTCGGCGTGTCCGTTCTTGACGGTGCCGTCGGCGTTCTTCGGTGGATCGCCGAGGAACGCGTCGAGCGAGGCCTCCGCGCCGAGCCACGCCTGACCGAACGGCAGCGCGAGGTGCGCGCCGCCGAACACCTCGTTGAAGTCCGACACGCCCAGCGACATCCGATCGGCGAGAGACAAGGCCTCGACCATATCGACGCTGCTCGCGCTGTTGTCGAGCTGGTAGCCGACCTCGAACGACAGGATGCCGGGACCGGCGGGCAGCGACGCGAGCGCGCGCAGATCGATCGAGGTCGCCGACGCCGCGATCGACGGCGCGTCTTTCCCCGGAACCCAGATCCCGAGCTGCGCGCCGAACCGCGCGGTGCCGAGCGACTTCGCGAGCCGCGCGATCAGGTGCGGATCGCCGACGATGCCGGTGTCGTGCCCCATCGGGCTCTTGTCGTGGGAGTCGTAGCGTCCGTCGAGCGAGAGCCCGATCGAGAACAGCTCGTGGAGGCCGTACGCGACCGCGATCGAGCCGAGCGCGCGGCTCATCGTGTGGTCGGCCGCGAGCGCGCCCTTGCGAAAGCCGTAACCGTCGAGCGTGATCAGCTCGAGCGTCCCCGCAGGCAACGTCGACGCATCGGGCACGTGGATGCCGCCCGGCATCGCGCCGTAGCCGACGGCCTGGGCGGGCGCCGCCGCGGGCTCGGTTGGCGCGATGCTCGCCGCGACGTCCGCGGGCTGGGCGCCGGTCGCACGTGCCCATACGACGAGCACGGAGCACGCGAGTCCCCAGCGAAGCATTACCGAAAGTGTAAGGCTAGTAACGGAGCCAGCGCAACAGCTCGGCCAGGCTCGGCCGCTTGCCGTACATCAGGATCCCGACCCGGTAGATCCTCGCCGCGAACCGCGACACGACGACGATCGACGCGAACAAGATGCCCAGCGAGAGCGCGACGTCGCTCGGAGCGGCACCACCCAGGAGGTAGCGCAGCGGCATCAGCATCGGCGACCAGAACGGCACGAGCGTGAGGATCGCTGCGGTGTGACCGCGTGGGTCGCCGGTGATCGCGGTCATCGACAACATCGCGATCACGAGCATGATCGTCACGGGTGTCGCCGCCTGTTGCGAGTCCTGCTCCGACGCGACCATCGCGCCGATCGCGGCGTACAGGGTCGAATAGAACAGGAAGCCGAGGATGAAGAACGTGAAGATCACGAGGTAGGCGCCGCCCGAGAGCGACGGCAGCTCGCCGTGCGCGGACACGCCGAACAGGCCGAGCAGCTGCTGGTGATAGTTGAGCGCGACGCCGCCGACGATCAGCCAGATCGAGATCTGCGCGAGCCCGGCACCGCCGACGCCGAGGATCTTGCCGAGCATCATCGAGCGCGGCTTGGTCGCCGCGACCATGAGCTCGACGACGCGCGAGGTCTTCTCGGTGACCACGCTGCGCATCACGTTGATCCCGTACAGCAGGATCACGAAATACATCAGCACCGCGAGGATGTAACCAAGCGCGAACATCGCGCCGCCGTTCTCGGCCTCGCTGACGCCGTTCGTGTGCAGCGTGGTCAGGTTCGGCGTCTTCAGCAGCGCGGCGATCTGGTCCGGTGTCTGCGCGAGCTGGTCGGTCAGCCGCCGCGAGACGATCACGTGGTTCATGATCTGGCGGAGCTCGATCTGGACGACCTGGTTCGTCGCGTTGTCGCCGCGATAGACGATCTCGCCGCCGGTCAGCGCGTCCTTCGGTACCCGCAGGAACCCGGCGATCTGCTTCTTCGCGATATGCGCCATGAGGTCGGCGTCCGGCGTCGTCGCGGGGACGACCGTACCGACCCATTGCACGGTCTCGACCTGCTTCGCGATCTCGGCTCCGAGGACGCCGGTCTCGTCGGCGATCTCGATCTTCGCGCCGGACGTGCCGCGCGACGCCAGGAGGACCGGGATCACGATCAGCGCGATCATGAAGATCGGGCCGAGGACCGTCATCACGACGAACCACTTGGTCCGCACCCGCTCGAGGAACTCGCGCTTCGCGATCACGAATGCTTCACGCATGCTCACCCTCCGGCCTGCGCTCCGCGATCATCGCGGCATCTCCACCGACCCGCTCGACGAAGATCTGGTGCAGCGTCGGTACGACGACCTCGAAGCGGCGGACCGCGACGTCGGCCGCGAGCAGGCTCGCGAGCAGGCGCTGGGGCGCGACGCCGTCGGCGAGCTTGACCTCGCAGTCCGCGACATCTCCCGGGCGCGGCTCGCGCTCCTCCGCCACGAGCGCCTTGTCGCCGAGCGTGGCGCGCGCGCGCTCCTTCGAAGCGTCGTCCGCGAACCCGAGCGCGACCATGCCCTCGCTACTCGCGGCGCGCTTGATGTCGCGGAGCTTGCCCTCGAGCACCTTCTTGCCGCGCGCGATGATGCAGACGAAGTCGCACACCTTCTCGGCCTGCTCCATGCCGTGCGTCGACAACATCACCGTGCGGCCCGCCGCGCGGATCTCCTCGACCACCTCGCGCAGGACCTCGGCGTTGATCGGATCGAGGCCGCTCCACGGCTCGTCGAGGATCACGAGTGCGGGCTCGTGGATCAACGCGGTCGCGAACTGGACCTTCTGCTGCATGCCCTTCGACAGGTCCTGCACCTTGTTCTTCGTCCACTGCGCGAGGCCGAGCCGCTCGAGCCAGTGCTGCGCGCGCTTGCGCGACTCGGCGCCGGACAGGCCGCGCAACTCGCCCATGAACGCGATCATGTCGATCACGCGCATCTTCGGGTACAGGCCGCGCTCCTCGGGGAGGTAGCCGATCTGGGCGGCCGCCGCCGAGCCGGGCGCGTGCTGATCGAGGATCCGGATCTCACCCGCGTCGGGCGCGATGATGTCGTTGATCATCCGCAGCGTCGTCGACTTGCCGGCGCCGTTCGGACCGAGGATGCCGTAGACGACGCCGCGCGGGACCTCGAACGAGATGCCGTCGACGGCGGTGTGGTTGCCGAACCGCTTGACGATACCGGTGACGCGAAGTGCAGAGCTCATGAGGGAACAGCGTCTCCAAGCACGGCACGTTCTAGCACCGCCATGCGGATCGCGACACCCCAGGAGACTTGTTGCAGGATCACCGCGCGCGGGCCGTCGGCGACCTGCGGCGAGACCTCGACGCCGCGATTGATCGGCCCGGGGTGCATCACGATCGCGTCGGGCTTCGCATACGCGAGCGTGCGCTCCGACAGCCCGAACGTCCGCGACAGCTCGCGCGTGTTCGGGAACCGCGGCGCCTCGCCTTCGAACCGCTCGTGCTGGACGCGCAGCATCATGACGACGTCGGCGCCGTCGAGTCCGTCCTCGAGCCGCGGGAACACCCGGACGCGCTCGCGGGTCAGGTCGCCGCCGATCTCCTCGATCCCGCGCGGCAGCAGCGTCCACGGCGCGACCAGCCGGATCCGCGCGCCGAGCTTCGCGAGGCACAAGATGTTCGAGCGCGCGACGCGCGAGTGCGAGATGTCGCCGACGATCGCGACCTCGAGGCCCTCGACCTTGCCCTTGTGACGGCGGATCGTCGCGGCGTCGAGCAGCGCCTGGGTCGGGTGCTCGTGCTGGCCGTCACCAGCGTTGATGATCGCGCAGCGCGAGGTCCGCGCGAGCATCGCGGCGGCACCGCCGAAGGCGTGGCGGACCACGACCGCATCGGGATGCATCGCCTCGAGGTTGCGCCCCGTGTCGAGCAGGCTCTCGCCCTTCGTCGTCGACGACGACGAGCCCGAGATGTTGATCGCCTCGGCCGACAGCCGCTTCGCCGCGAGCTCGAACGAGGTCCGCGTGCGCGTCGAATTCTCGAACATCACGATCATCACGGTGCGGCCGCGCAGCGACGGCAGCTTCTTGATCGGCTCGTCGGCCAGCGCCCAGTACCGATCACCGTGGTCGAGGATCTTCACGATCTCGGCGGCATCGAGATCAGCGATGCTGACGAGGTGACGGGGGCCGGTCGGCACGCGGCGGGTATACCACTGCTATAATGCCCGGGTTGTCCGGAGATCGTGTCAACCGGATCGGCCAGGTGGTCGGCGACCGATTCCGGGTCGACGAGCTGATCGGTCGTGGTGCGAGCGCGGAGGTCTATCGCGCGCTCGACCACGACAGCGGTCAGGCGGTCGCGCTCAAGATCATGCGCCACACGCACATCTCCGACAGCGTGTCGCTCGCCCGGTTCGCGCGCGAGGGCGAGGTCCAGGCCAAGCTCCGCCACCGCAACATCGCCGCGCTGCTCGCGTCCGGCGTCACCGAGAAGCACGAGCCATTCCTCGCGGTCGAGTTGCTGCGCGGCAAGACCCTGCGCGGCGTCGTCAAGTCCGAGGGCCGGCTCGCGCCGCGCCGCGCCGCGAGCTACGCGTGGCAGGCGCTCAACGGCCTCGCCGCGGTTCACGAGCAGGGCGTGCTCCACCGCGATCTCAAGCCGGCGAACATCATGCTCGAGCCGAGCGAGGGGCCGATCGATCGCGTCGTCCTGATCGACTTCGGCTTCGCCACGTTCGAAGGCAGTACGAAGCTCACGCTCCAGGGCACCGTCGTCGGCAGCCTCACGTACATCGCGCCGGAGCGCCTCCGCGGCGAGGAGGCCGACAGCCGCGCCGATCTCTACGCGATGGCCGTCATCCTGTTCGAGATGCTCGCCGGTCGCCCACCGTTCGTCGCCGACGACGACTTCGATCTGATCGACTATCACGTCAATGTCGAGGCCCCGCACCTGCGCGACCTCGATCCGGCATTGCCGCAGGCGCTCGACGATGTCGTCGCGCGCGCGCTCGAGAAGCAGGTCGCGGATCGCTACCCCGACGCGGCGACGATGGCCATCGCGCTCGAGCTCGCGGCGAAGAACCTGTGAATCCCTACCGGTGGTGGCAAAGCGGGCAGCCTTCGTGGCAGCACGCCGCGCCCGGTTGACAGCACGAGGCGCGGTTGCCGCCGCCGGCGAGGGCGAGCGCGGGGATGGCGAGCGCGAGGAGGAGAATGACATAACGGGCGAGCTTCATGCCCGTCTAGGCGCGCGGGCGGGTGAGCGTGACAGGCAAACTGCACGCGGCGATGGACGGGCTCGAGGTGTCCTGCGCTGACGACCCGGACCACTAGCGACTCGGCGCGAAGCGTCCGTCCTTCGCGATCGCTCTCAGCGACTCCGCCGGATCCCAGCAGTCGTCCTCGTCGAGCGTGAGGTGCTCGAGTCCTGGCTCCTCGCTCGCGAACATGTCGTGAAATCCGGGCGGGAGGCCTTTGCACTCGAGCGCGTGCCGGTTCGTGGTGGTCGCGGGCATCCAGCGATGGCGGCGGCAGCCCTCTTGGGTCGACGGCACCTCGACGCGAACCGCGTCTGCGTTCGCGACCCGAACCGTCCGCGCGACGCACGTCACGTCGTAGTGCCGAGTCGGTTGACCGTCCTCGGTGAGGTGCAGGATCGAGGTGCTGCCATGCTCCTCGACGGAACCCGTCATGCGCACCGCGGCGCGGCATTGCCAGGCGCGTGCCGCACCTCCGGACGGCTTTGCTGCCGACTTCGCTTCGACGACGAGCGTCGCTCGATCACCGTCGCGACCCAGCGCGAAGCTGTACAGCCAGTCGGGGCCCGGCATGGTGCCGGTCCCGAAGCTCCGACCGGTCCAGCGAGCGGCGCGCGGCTCGGTCCAGCCGAGACAGTCGGTGTGCTCGACGTGCGGGGCGGGGGCCGGCGGCGAGGTGACGTCGGAGAAGCTGACCGCGGGATGCTGGGTCGTCGGCTGGTTTCCGACGAACAGCTGCGTCCGCGGTGGCTCGCCGTGCGCGGCGGTCTCGACCAGCAACCACTCGGCAGGACATCCGATCACGAACGCTTCGGACGTCGGTCCGAGCTCGCTCATCGCGTGCGTCAACTTGTTGCGGCTGTCGGGATCGAGCGCCTCGACCACCTTCGGGAGGAGCTCGTTCACGCCGCGGCCGCGATCCCAGCTGCGAAGCGCGACTTGCCCGATCGGACAACTCGACGGCGACGACGGCAGCGCGATCCGCGCGAGCAGCGAGACCTGCTCTTGACCCTCGCCCTTGCAACTGGCCGGCGTGAAGTGGTGCTCGATCCGGACCACGCCGCCCTCGGTTCGGTGCTCCACGCGGGACGAGGCCACGGCATCACAGCGATCGACCGGCTGGACGGGTGCCGATGCGCCGCCCCCGCCACATGCAGCGACGAGCCACAGACCGAGGAGCCTCATGGATCCAGCGTAGCGCAACGATGCGGCTCGATGCCTTACAGAAAGGCGGCGACGGCGGCGCGCAGGTCGTCCGAAGGCCGAACGATCCGCTTGACCACCCCATCCGCGTCGACGAGCACCACGGTCCCGAGCGCGTGGACATCGAACGCTCGAAACAGCGCGCCGTCGCGATCGAGCGTGATCGGCAGCGTGGTCCTGGTCTGTTCGCGATACGGCGCGATGTCTTCGGGCGACGTCCACACGCCGCTCGCGACGCCGCTGAACTCGATGTCCGGATGCGCGGCGCGCAGCGCGTCGACCTCGCCACGCACGCGCTCGCACGTCTGCGCGCTCTTCGGTTGGCGTTCCTTCAGATAGTCCTCGCACCAGGTCGCGAACATCACGATCGCGCGGCGGTGGGACGACGGACCGAGCAGCAGTGCGGCGTTCTCACCGGCGTGGATCGTCGGCCGCAGCGCGACTGCCTGGCGTACCACCTCACCCGGTTTCTCCGCGAGCGCGCGCTCGAGAGCGGCCTCGAGCTTGTCGCCATCCTGGTGGCCGACGAACGCGACCCGCCCATCCCGGCCGATGATCACGTGCTGGGGGGTGACCTCCAGCGCCAGCGCGTCGGCGAGCCGACCATCGTCGACGACGACGGGCATCTTCATCCCGTGGCTGTCGCGAAACGCACGCACGGCGCTCGGATCGTCGTCGAGGCCGGCATCGACCGCGATCACCGCGACGCGATCGCCGAGCGTCTCGTACAGGTGCTCGAACCTCGGCATCTGCTCGTTGCACGGGATGCACCAGGTGGCCCAGAACTTCAGATAGACCGGCTTCTGGCCGTACAGCGTGACGAGATCGATCGTCTGGCCATCGACCGTGGTGACCGTGAGGGCGGGCGCGGGCTTGCCGACCACCTTCGCGGCGACCGCCTCGGCGCGGGTCTCACCGGCATCGGGGGCAGGCGCATGATGACAGGCCACCAGCACCAGCAGGATGGCGAGCTTGGAGGAGCGATCGAGCATGGGCGCTAGCCTAGGCGCGCTGATGGCTCCATCAAAGACCCACTTTTCACGTATTCTATGGATCCACTTGGAGCTGCACATCACGCTCACCCGGCGCGGCCATCTCGGCGACGAGATCTACCGGCAGCTGCGCGCGCAGATCGTCGACGGGCGCCTGCCGGCCGCGACGCGGCTACCCTCGTCGCGCGAGCTCGCGGACCGGCTGGAGGTCTCGCGCAACATCGTGATCGCCGCCTTCGATCGGCTGATCGCGGAGGGCTTCGCCACCGGGCGGGTCGGCGCGGGCACGTATGTCGCCGAGGTCGCATCGGGTCTGGCCCGGCGCGCACCCCCAGGTCACGAGCTCGCGCCGCGTGCGATCTGGCGCGCCCACATCGTCACCGAGCAACCGCGCACGGACGTCACCTACGACCTCCGGATCGGCGCACCGGATCCGCGGCTCTTCCCGTGGGACACCTGGCGCGGGCTCGTCGCGAACCAGCTGCGCGGTCGGCGGCGGCGCTTCCATGCCGATCCGGCGGGCGCTCCGGTGCTGCGCAGTGCGATCGCGCGTCACGTCGGCGCGTCGCGCTCGGTCGTCGCCGGCGCGGAAGACCTCGTCGTGACGAGTGGCGCGCAGCAAGCGCTCGACCTCGTCGCCCGCGTGCTCGTCGAGCCCGGAGCCACGGTCGCGATCGAGGAGCCGGGCTATGCGGAGGCGCGCACGATCTTTCAGCTCGCCGGTGCGCGCGTCGTGCCGGTCCCGGTCGATCGCGAAGGCATCGAGGTCTCGCGGATCCCGAGCGAGGCACGCCTCGTCTACGTCACACCGTCGCACCAGTTTCCGCTCGGCGTCGTGATGTCGCTCCAGCGCCGGCTCGCCCTGCTCGCGTGGGCCGCGCAGCACCGGGCCGCGATCGTCGAGGATGACTACGATAGCGAGTTCCGGTTCTCCGGACGTCCGCTCGAGCCCTTGCAGAGCCTCGATCGCGCCGGCCGCGTGCTGTACATCGGCACGTTCTCGAAGGTGCTGTTACCGACGCTGCGCCTCGGCTTCGTGGTCGCGCCCGCGTCCGTGATCCCCGCGCTCAAGGCAGCGAAGCGGCTCACCGATTCGTACGGCCCGCCCGAGCTCCAGCACGCGCTCGCCGAGATGATCGACGACGGCACGTTCGCGCGCCACCTGCGCAAGCTGATCCGGATCTATCGCGAGCGGCGCGACGTGCTCGTTGCCGCAGTCGAAGCCCAGCTCGGCGACCGCATCGAGGTCTGGCCGGCGCAGGCGGGCCTTCACGTCGCGGGGCACCTGCGCGACCGGCGGAGTGACGTCCGCGCGATCCAGCGCCGCGCCCTGGCCGCCGGCGTCGCCATCCACACGCTCGCGCCCTACTACCTGCGCAGAGCTCGGCCCGGCCTGGCGTTCGGTTACGGCATGCTCGAGGCGCGGCAGGTCGGCGAGGCGATCCGCCGTCTCGCGGCGGTGCTCTAGATCAGTTGCAAGCGCCGGTCGCGCAATCGCACGGCGCTGGCGTCACGTGATCCGTGCCGAAGCAGGTCTGCTTCGCGGCCTGATCGTTCAACAGGAACGCCTCGACCATGCGCAGCGCGGCGGGCTTCCGGTTGATGCCGGAGTGCGTGCCGTTGTCGTCGGCGGGCGGGATGTTGGTGTCGGGCGGCAGCGGCGTCGGGTGATCGTTGAACAGGTTGATGCCGTTCACCATCGGGCCGGGCGCGGCGGTCATCCCCCACACCTGCTTCACCGCGGGATCGATCATCGAGATGCCCATCGTGCGCGCGACGATCTCGGTCGTGATGTTGGAGACGAGGCAGTCGCCCTCCGAGTACCACATGAGGATGTCCTTCACGGGGACGCCGGGGAGCGGGTCCTTGATCACGTGCTCCGCGGTCGTGATCGAGTCGTACGGCTCGAACGCCATGCCGAAGAACGCGATCAGGAGCTGGTAGGTCTCGGGGTTCGTGTAGCTGCCCATCGCGGCGCCCTGGAGGAGGTGCCATGCATTCGAGCGCTCGAACAGTAGCGACCACACGCCACCGGGGACGGCGAGCACGCCGCGCGTGATGTTCGGATCGTAGGCCATGAACACGTTGCCCATGATCCCGCCGAGCGAGCCACCGACGTAGTAGGTGTGCGCCGGGTCGATCACCGGCATGCCGTTCGCCTTGAACTGATCGGACTGCGCCATCGGGCCGCGGACGACGTTCTCGAGCGCGGTGAAGTCGATGATCGACTGGCCGAGCTTCTCGGTGATGCCGTAGCCCTTGTTGAGATCGTTGACCGACAGCGTCGCGAGCGTGAGCTGGCGCGAGGTCAGGCCGATGAAGTCGCCGGCGATGATGATGAAGCAGTACTGCTCGGCGAGCGACTGGGTGAAGTTGTCGGCGAGGTACTCCTTCGCGGAGCCGAACAGGCCGTGACCGAACACGATCGTGGTGTGCGGGCCGGGCTGGGTCGTGACGCAATCGGGGATCAGCGCGGCGAAGTTCGCATCGCGCAGGCCGCTCAGCTTCGGCAAGCCGTCGGCGTCGCGGACGAAGATCGAGTCGTCGTTCTCGCCGTCGGACAGGAAGTTCGGCGCCTTGTAGGTGCCGGCGTACGCCTTGTAGATGCCGTTGATCGGGGGCTGCTCGGTCGCCGAGAACGACAGGTTCGCGCCGTTCGTGCCGATCGCCATGACCGCGGCGTCGCGCATCGTCGTCAGGTCTGAGCGCAAGAACGCGTCGCTCGCGGTGACGAAGTCCCACGCGAGCACGAGCTCGGTCTTCTGGACGCCGGCGGTCGCGAGCGCGTCGAACATCGCCTTCGCATTCTTCTGGATCGCGCCGAACCGCGGGTGCGAGAAGTCTTTGCCGTCGCGGAGCGCGGCGAACGCGTCGGACACCGGCAGCGCGCTGCCGTCGGCGGACGTGACCGTGTTGCGGATCGCGACCGCGTAGTGAGCGCCGCCGTGGAGACGGACGAGCGGCCGGATGATCAGCGCGCTCTGCGCGGGGTCGGTGAAGTTGGCGTCGGCCTCTGCGAAGAACGGCGCGCGCTCGCCGGTGTCGATGTCGAGGAGCACGATCGGCGAGTCGGCGGCGAGCGACGCGGCCGGATCCTTCCAGGTCGGCAAGTTCGCGATCGCGACGCCCTTCGGGAACATCGCGAGCATCGGGCCGGTCGGCGAGAACCCGTCCCACCGGTTCAGCATCTTCGGATCGATCGAGATCTTGTCGCCGTTGATCGGCGTCGCCTCGATCGGGACATCGACCCGGAACCCCGTCGGCGACGACGAGTCGGCCTTCGCGTACCCCATCGACGGCCATGGCAACATGCAGCCCTGGCCACCGAGTGGATTGCATTGGTCCGGAATGCCAGAGCCGTCGTCACCGCCGCACGCGACGAGCAGCGCTCCGAAAATACAGAAACGGAGGTTCCCCACGGCGGGACCGTATCACTCCGTGGAACGGTGTATGTAGCGAACCGCACGTGGCTGCGGATGTCGCGAACTATTCTATGGTGAGGCTGTGGCGATCCTCGCGTGGTTGGACCGGATGCTCTACGCGCATCCGTTCGAGGGGCGGACTGCCCGTCGCTACGCGAGCGCCGAACGTCCGGCTTTCGGCGATCTCGACGACCGCCTGCTCGACGGTTGGGCCGACCGGATCGGGCGCTCGCGCACGTTGCTGGAGGTCGGCTGCGGCCCGGCCACGTTCGCCCGGCGCGCCGCCGCGCGGTTTCCGCATCTCCACGTGATCGCGGTGGATCCCAGCCGCGACTTCGCGCGCCATCATGCCTCTATCCACGTGGCCCGAGCTCGCGGCGAAGCCCTCCCCCTGGCGACCGGTTCGGTCGATGCGGCGATCTGTCTGTCGTCGATCCGCCACGTCCAGGATCGCGCGCGGACCCTGCGCGAGCTTCGCCGGGTCGCGCGCGCGCTGTGGATCGTCGAGCTCGATCCCGCGGCGTCGCGCGCGCGGATCGCGACCCACGCCGACCAGCTCGGCTCGTCGCTCCTGCGCCGCGCGTTCGGTCCGCTGGTCGTCCGGACGGCGCCGAAGGTCGAGCAGATCGTCGCGGACGCGCGCGTTGCGGGCTTCACGCAGGTCACGCATCGGCCGGATCCGATCCAGCCCGTCTACATCGTGGAGTGTGCGTGATGGTGGTCGCGAGCACAGCGCGCTGGGCCCGCCTCGCCGCCGAGCTCCACCGCGAGCTCCGCGAGGTCGCCGATCTCGCCGCGATCGATCCGCGCTGGTGGCTGCTCGCCGGCGGCGCCGCGTTGCCGTGGTCGCGGGTCGGCGCGTACGTGATCTCCGACGCCGAGCCCGCGTCCGACACGTTCATCGGTCGGCCCGCGCCGGCACCGGTGAACGTCGTCGGCGACGCGATCGCCCGCGCCCACGCCGCCCGCGCCGCGATCGAGGCGCTCGACGGCCAGCTCCCCGATCAACCGCTCGCCGTCACGGTCCGCCGCGCGTACGGTGCGATCACCGAGCCGAGCACGCTCGAGCACGCCGCGTTCGCGATCGGCGATCGCTGCTGGGTCGCCGCGCTCCTCGAGGAGGCCACCGCCGAGCGCGAGCTCGCCGCCGACCTCGCGGCCGTGATCGCGAATCCCCACGCGCAGACCACCCGGCTCCATCCGCTCGACGACGCCATCCCGTTCGTCTGCATCACGCTCGGCGAC
>Ga0307509_10002857_pt1 | contig 27341 bp, 24 predicted proteins | sample 10_EM_MG_FD_202245 | JGI IMG/M metagenome (GOLD analysis project Ga0307509, IMG submission 202245) | Populus trichocarpa ectomycorrhiza microbial communities from riparian zone in the Pacific Northwest, United States - 10_EM | ecosystem: Host-associated > Plants > Roots > Unclassified | place... | reverse complement strand
GCAGGAGGAAGTTCTGCACTGATAAAGCCATCTATATTGACTGCCGTCAGGAACTGATGGTCAGTTCTGAGGAATACCAGAAGGTGTAAATGTGGTAGGCCCCGCTTCTGGTACTCTATTGTCCAAACCCAACCTAGCCAAGGGCCAAAGATTTCCTTGTGCCGAATCTGACCTAACAAATCGCGTACCTTGAGATTGAATACCCTTGCAACAAGATCTGGCCTATCAGCAGCAGTCTGACTGGGCAAGAGCTCATTTGCAATCTCAACCCATTTAGGGTTTGCAGTAAATGTTATAAATAGTGAAGGTTTACCAAAGTGACGCACAATCGCAATGCTGTCTTGGTACAGCTGTTGCATAAACCTATCACCTCCCACATAACTTGAGGGCAGAACCACTTTCTTGCCAATGCGTTCTATATCCATGTTACCTGCTTCTAAAGCATCTGTGAGACCATTGTAGAGATCAGCACGAATATTATCTTGATGTGAACGTATCCAGCTAAGCTTGTTCTGATCACAGACTGCCCAAGCATCCACCACAAATTGCTGGAATAATTTCTGAGCACGGAATAGGGTGGATGGCTCATTAGGCCTGGTATGTAGACGAAACCGGTAAAATGTCCGCTGTGATAGGTTTTTGTTCTGGTGGTTGCCTTCATGATTCTCAAGAGTTCTTCCCCAATGCCACCCTGGCTCGCCATATGGGAAAAGGAGAACATAGTGTAGGGGAAGATAGGAGGCATGATTAGAATTGATGAGCGTGAAGGGGTTTCCATCATCATTTTCTCCACGTATCCTTCTGGCCAAAACAATATCCCTGAATCCTGCACTTCCATACTCCTCTGGTAGAATCATAGAAACTTCATCCATTGTAGGTAAGTTCTCACGTCGCAAGTCGGCGCCTCGTTCTACCACAAGTTGGAGTCGTGGGTTCAGAATCAAGCGAAAGTTATCTTCCGCTTGTGCCAGCTGCGCCAACCTTTCCTTAGCTGTGAGGTAGATCTGGATCATAGGATTGGACTCCTGCAACATCATGGTCAAAGATCGAACAATATCAGGATCTAGATCTGATGCACGTCTTGATCTCTCCTGTGCTGCATAAGCTGAATCATAGAGGTATATCTGCGAATATAAAGCATCCCGTCCACCAACAGGTACCAGTGGTCCCTGTCTATGATACATCGCACCATGCACTTGGAACAGTTGAAATGTTGTGCCTATCTCATTCATCCTCTTGTCCATGTTAAACTTGATGCTTGTAAAGGCAAAAAGCTCATTCCACCGGCGCAGAATCCTTCGAAATACTCTTGAGCAAGCATTATCCCCATTTAATAAAGTATTAAGAGGTTCTGGTAGGGGACGCATTGCCTCTACCCGGGCCTTGCCATGCTTGCAACATGACTGGTAGCTTGCATGACCATCTTGAGGTGCCTTGTCAGATGGCTCTGAAGCCCAGTGCAGAGCATTGCAGCCAGTGCATTGGATATCCATCCTTCCCAACTCATGGCCTGTCCATTTGGCTCGCTGTGACAGAAAGGCCAATGGTACATGGGCTTGTACCAGTTGATCATCTGGTATAGAGCCTATTGGAACACCCTGATGAACTCTTCCTAAAGGGGCTGCTACTCTTCTTTCCCTTGCTACTGCCTAGATTATTCCATGACAAATTAGCCTCCTGAGATCCACTTGAAGCTGGCCTAATATTCATAGAAAATTACTTACCAAACAGTGCCTACAGGTTAATCGATAACCCCCTCTTGTATCTGCATCAAACTCATGGTTCTCCTTCTCCTGACGACATCGTCCACATCTTCGTCTATCACTATTTCCTAATCTTAATTAGTACAAATCATTCATGTTTTGCTATTAGTATTCCCTTACCTCTTGCCAGGGCTGTCAGCACCACCTCCTGTCCTCCCACTGCTGCTTCCCCAATTTGACCCAAACCCAGTAATCCTGTATATGTATTAGGTATAATTTCTTAGCATAGGAAACGATTAGCAAACCTTCATTATCTGGAATTGCAGGTTGTTCCCCAACAACAGGCTCTATTTGACCTTGATTTCTTCTATTTCTTCGTCTCTGGTTTTGTTTCTCCTAAAATCAATATTATCAGAATTCTGTATCCTTAATGTATATAAGCAAATATGAAGATTGTTATGAAAACTAACCAAGCATGAGCGACAGGTGCGACGTAAGATGCCTCTTGCATCACGAGCAAAATAAGAATCATCAAGTGTCTGGTGACAGCCTCCACAACGTGGCATTGTAGGGGTAATCTGAAGACGTGATTGTTGCAAATTGTGAAATAGTGAAATGCGCAAGTTGTATTGGTAGGAAAAAGATGTTGCTTTAGGGAGAGTGTTTGTTGGGAAGAAGTATGGAAGGTGAGTGACTTAAATAGAAAAAGAATTTGGTTGCCAAGTGGACTAATTTGGCTAGACTGTATTGTGCACACATTCTCAGAAATACTCCAAGGATACGGAATCTGATAGAATCCAATAGAATCCAATAGAATTTAATAAACTATAGTAGAATTTTATAGCATATAATAGAATCTAGAAGAATATAATATCATCGAATGTGGTAAAATGTAACAGAATATAATACAATGTAATAGAATATCATAGAATATAAGAAATTCTTTGGCATGATGAGACATACCCTCCCTGTAGCTACTATCACACTTGTACCAATATTTTGATTATGTAATTTGCCAATTTTGATCATCTGACATCCATTTTTGGCGATATTTTGCTTGCTGTCATTTTGATGACAAATCTGCGCATATTTTGAAGGAACTGCTCGGTACATATATGACTAGCTGCCCCTCGACCGAGCGGTCAAGCGTATCCTATCATGTACTATATATGTAGCCTGAGTATACATACTACAGATTCAGAGATACAGGAATGAAGTCAGAGTTGAAGAAGGCAGAGGGTGCTGGTGTTGCTGACATGATTGGGAAAATATTTGTCTAAGGTATCTGGGTGCTTGTCACATAGTTCGTATACACTGATATCCGTCCTCAGCATCAGATCTATATTAAAACCACGACTAACATTAGATAAAGTAATCGAACTGGAAATCACAAGCTATGTTACAATACCTAAATCAGTATTCTTAACTGTCTAGTGCCCGAGAAGGCCCCGCTCGTCGGACTGCCAGTGCAAAGAGCCTCGTGCGAGATGCGACTGCACAAAGTAGTTCGTACTTGTCCCTGAACTGAGACGACTGCCGCCCCCCCTTTATGAAGGACGATGAGCCCTCTTATATGATACAATTTGATCAAGAGAACAGCAGGACGTGGGGGGGGAAGGCGGAAAACAGGATACAATATGAACAGGGCAAGCGTCCCGTCAGGACAGTAGAACCCTGGCATCCTATAGTCCTGTCCGTTCCCGGCATGGTGGCTAAGGCCGGCCTGGCATTGCGTCTGTCTTTTGTAAACACCGCAGGTCTGTAAGTTGACAGGTGGGCTCTGGAGTCGTTTTTGGCAATCGTGACTTCCGGTAGGTACCTGCCATTCTTAGTCAGGACGGACGTCACCGCTTGGTTACCTACCACCCAGCACAAGCCGGGCATCACCTGTAGTTTACGTACGGTCCTGTATAAACATGGCATCCCTTGCAGGGCAAGCAAGTGGAATGGTATCTGGGTGCTCAGAACCAGGATCAGATATTACTCCAAGAATTGGTTGATTGATAGCCAAATTTGATACATAATAGTAGAGCCTAAGTTTCTCTTCATTAGAATAAAAATGTTTCACATCTTGATAACACTTACTTGATGTTCATGAAATTTGAAAATGAATCATAAACTAAGACACCTGTAGTGCCCGGCCTTCCGTCCCGGGCATCGGTCAGGACGGACTAACAGTGCGGGTCTGTCCTGTCGGAGCGAAGGTCACCAACCTGGCGTCCATCCCGTCCTACCATAGGCTCAAGACCGACGGACTGGACACTTTGGAACACTGAATATCGATGACGGCCGAGGCCAATTGGGACAAGAGGAGGATATAGGATGATGGGAGGTTCTGGGCGAAAGCAGAGGTTCATCCGTTCCGGTCCTTAGCTCATACCTGTCGGGGCAGTTCCGAAAATAAGTGGTAGGTACAACACAAGTCATCAGCACATACTCTCACTACTGGTATAAGGACCAGACCACTTCGGCGTTCCATTACACAGAAAGCTGCTGAAGATTATTGAACCTGCGATTTTAAATCTCATGATTAAATATCCTTCAGCTAGAAGGGCTAGAGGATATTCTGGCACACAATTAAAATTAGCAAAAGCAAACTGTACCTGTAGCAGGAATTTCCTCACAGAACGGATAGACTGTACCTCTGGGTTGTATCCAGGGTTTTGCTTGGACTGGTATCTTGATACGAGCATCTGCAGCAGTTACTCAACGTGAGTTAGCATAGGGAAATCAGACTCTCCAGCAACCTGTTCACAACTCCTTTGTGCCCCTGATGGGCAGACCAGGAGCGCGGTGTGTGGCCATCTTTGTCAGCAGTATTAGGGTCGATATCTAATCATTCTAGCAATATCTTTACCACTTTTTCGTGCCCCTCTTTCATGCCATCGAAGACGGGTGTTTGGCCATCTTCGTACGCAGGATCAGTGTTGACATCTAATTGTTCTAGCTACCTCTTCACCACTCCTTCATGTCCCTTCTGGGCCACGGTAGAGAGTGGTGTTGTACTATTTTTGTTCGGATTGTTGGAGTTGACGTTGTTCCACTCCAGCAGCAACTTCACAACTCCCTCTTGCGCCTCATGGGTGGCCTAGAAGAGCGGTGTCTCATCATATTTGTCGGCAGTATTAGAGTCGACATCGAATCGTTCAAGCAACCTCCTCACCACGCCTTCATCTCCCTTCCAGGACGCTACAGAGAGTGGCGTTCTACTATTTTTGTTCGGAGTATTGGGGTTGAGGTCGTTCAGCTCCACCAGCACCTTCGCAACCCTGTCGTACCCCTTGTAGGTTGCCCAAAGGAGCGGTGTCTTGCTATCTTTGTTCACAGTATTTTTTTAGAGTTGACACTGACCAGGTATAGTAACGTCTTCACCACTCCTTCATGTCCCTTCAGGGCCGCGATTGAGAATAGCGTTGTACCATTTTTGTTTAGAGTATTGTGGTGGACGTCGTCCCTCTCCCGCAGCACCTTGATCCCACTTATTAGAGGCCAAGAATGGCAGTGTTTCACCATCCTGGTTTGCAGTATGAGGGTTGACATCCAATCACTGCAGCAACATCTCCACAACACCTTCATGTCACTTCCGGGCAGCTTTGCATAGTGGCCTTAAACCATATATATTCAGAGTGTTGGGGTTGGTGTCGTCCAGCAACAGTAGCACCTTCACAACTCCTCATGCCCCTCATGGGCGGCTCAGAATAGTCGTTTGTTGCCATCTTCATTCACAGTATTAGGGCTGACATCCAATCGCTCCAGCAACATGTTCACAGCTCCTTCCTACCCATCCTAGTGGCTGCGAAGAGTTGTGTATCTCGCGATTTATTTCCAGTATTAAGGTCGACATCCGATCGTTTCACAACAGCTTCAACATTCCTTCATGTCTCTCACATGCGGCTATGGAGACTGGCTTTGACGATATTTTTTCGGTGTATTGGGGTCGATGTCGTTCCGCTGCAGTAGCACTTGCACAACTCCTTTGTGCCCATGGCAGAGGGATATGAAGACCGGTGTTTAGCCATCTTCATCATCAGTGTTAGGGTCAACATTGAATTAGCATATAGTATAGAAGGCTCCCTACCGTACGAACTTGAATAATTGAACCTGAATTTTTAACGTTGGGGTTGCCTATGCTGGTAACGTCAACGATTGTTTTGTTTTGTTGTCTTAAGTCAGAGGCTGAGGGGGCCAGTTTTCTCAGTGATCGCGAGCCCCTATCCAAGAGATGGAATTTCGGACCTCTTAGCTCGAGGTTCAATTCTTCCAGTTCTTACGGTATGTCCATCCCTTTCCATCCATCTTTCTCGTATTGCTGGTAGACTTTTGAGGTAGAAGGGTTGTAACCGAGGATAGAGTTATACTACCATCTGCCTTGGGTAGTATCCGTCAGTGTCGATAAGGTGGATGTTTGGCTATTGCGGTTGTCTTTGTTGTCTTAGTTTTGTAGTCTGTGAATCGGCGTTTGATGCTGTCGTACTGGGATACGATATGCAGGGTTGATATGAATGTAAGAATCGCGTACTTTTGAGACAGCCTTTCTCAGTAGTGTACCGAGTGTGTGGTTGAGCTGTAGAACGTTAGTATAGAGTGAAAGAGAAAAAGGATGCTCTAAACATGGAACAAAACATTCGCCTTGTTTGGATCTAGCATTTGTGCGTTGCGCATCATTTATTGTGCGTTGCATTGTGGGTTGCCTCCCAGATGTGTGATGAGAAATACTGAAAAGGGTAGGCTCCAGCACTAATGGCTTATCAGATCACACATGAGATCGTCTTTTGAGATAAAACTGCCCAGTACATATATAGACAAGCACAAGGCAAAATGTTTTTGCGCAGGGATTGTAAGTAAATCCACTGCTGTCGGTAAGAGGAGTAGAAATAGCCAACAGCAAGCTAGTGTGGTATTGTACAGTACTCACCACAGGCTCGAATGCGATGAAGCCGGCCAGCATCACAACTTATTCCTTAGTCTCGGTTTAAAGCTGTCCGGATTCGACTTATCCCGTTTACCCTTTCTATCATGCCATCCCTCGATCAATTGATCAGATATGTAATTCTGTTTTTGATATATTTTCCCATGGCTTCGGTATTATTTCGTTTGATCTTTTTTCCACTGCCAACATATGTGGTTGTTTCACTACAAAAAATAGTTGGTCTCTCCTGTCCTCCCATATGAGATGAAGTTCTTAAGTATCTCTCGCTCTCTGAGGTCTCCGATATATGGCTGAGCCATTCCATCTTTTACAAAAATAGCTACCAAAGGAAGAAATGAACAAAACAAAAATATCTACAGGGGTGCGTGCGACTGACACATCCAAGAGCCGGAGATGTGTTTTCGTACAAGGCGAGGGCAGTTGGCCGGCTGAATAATCCCCATCCTGTACGAAAATATCCCTAGGCACTTGTAAGAGGTGAACACAAATAACATAAATTGGGATGTATTGCAGAAGCTCTCCCCTTTATAAGAAAATCTTGAAAATCCCCAATTTCCCCTTCTGACATGATCACTTGAGATCACTCTTGCCGAGGGGTTTCTGAGCGTGGTACAAATGCCTGTTTTTCTATAGATTAGCTTAAGTATCCGGCAGGGGCTTATCCAAACCTACTGAAGTGTGTAAGAGTGAATCTTTTTGCTACGGGATTCCTTCTTGGCTCCTTCAATCAATTCCATGGCCTCCGGAGCCTCCATCCCAAGTGTCCTTGTAAAGAGGGCCATTCCAAAACTTTCGAAGGCATTCTCAGTGGTAAGCAACGTAAATGCACCAATATCCTTTTGTTTTTTATCGGCCGGCCAAGTTCCGAGGGGGACTTTCATCTCTTCGTGATTCACTTTGTCGAAGCCGGCGTCAAGAACAAATTTATCCAAAGAGGCTGAAATCTTAAACTCTTGGCCTTTATACTCAGTTAGCTTAGATGAGTGCTTGATGTTGGTCATGTCTTATCTACTTACCCAATTTATCCGCAGCCTCGTTCACCAAGTCATAATACCTGATCAAATTACCCTCAACGGGCAAAGTTCCATCATCGCTCTTCAAGCTGCACTCATATTCGGCAACATCTAACCAACCTCCGGGTTTCAATGCACTATTATCCAAAAGGTCAGCTTTCTCCATGTTTCCCGAATAGCCGAGATACCCACTCAAATGCTTGTTTAATGAGTTTCCCCCAATCTTTGATTCCACCACCCAAATGACGAATATGAACTAAGTCAAATGAATCTTTTTCGAAAGTCCAATCCGATTCTGCGTCGTCAATCTGGAAACTCACATTTGGAGGAACCCTGAAATTTTTGGATGAGTGTGAGTAGACTCTGGAAGCTCGGGTGAGAGACACACCAACTGGGCTGAATTGGGCTAAGATCTGTTCCAATGACCTGTGAAGATGGGTAGGTTCTGTTGGGGATTGTGAATAGAGGCCCTTCATTACTGTTAAGTTAGGCACTTACTCAGCGGCATCAATAGCCCAGATTCCCGTGCCCGTTCCAACATCCAATATCCTCTGAATTGTATCAGGGACAGGTGCTCTAACCAAGTTGCCATCGAGCAGAAGGAGATAGATGTGATGAGCAATCTCTAGTCTATTACTGTTCAACAGCACCATCTAAACCTGGATGTCAGCCCTGCAACTAACCTCTCTTGCTCAGCCTCGTCGTTTGGAATGGGATACCTCCTACTCGAAGTTAGCACGACTACGTACCAACCCCGGAGCCAAGCCCCTTACCCATCTTTGAAAGCATGGTATCGACGCCCATTTTCGTATCGATACCTAGAATATTAGTGTGTGAGTGAAAAGAAGACACTGTGCCTGCCTATACAATTAAGGCTTATTTTTATAGATTCATACTTACTCTCGGATGGATTCAGAAAGTGAAGCGGTAGAATATTCACTCCTAGTGATAGTTAGCATTATACTGCAAACAAAGTATGAAGCGAAATACTCTGCAGTCTCGTAATCTGATGTCTCTTTCTGTTTTACCCCTCCGACGTCAGTTCCAATATTTCAACGTGTTTATGGACAGTTTGCCTACCCAAGTAGGGTCGACCTCAAGGACCCCCGCTGGGACATGGTGGGCCCTATTCGCCATGACAAATCTGGGTCAGAAAACAAATAACGATTCTCTTCAAAACAGTCGTTTATTATTTTGTAATGGCACAAATTGTGTGTAGTTCAATTCGCAACTGGTAAGAAGATATCATCAGGGAGAGGAGTGCACTACTCTAATATACACGAATGGCGATGTGCATAGGAAATACCGTGGGTTTAGCGTCCCCTTCGCCGCGATGCTGTCGGTAGTTCAGTCCTCCAAGCCGCCACAATATCACCTCCATTACGAGATGTTACATTCGTTCGTGGACTAAACCATATTGGGAAATTCGAATGATCGCGAGTGAGTACTCTTGATTGTGCAAAGAGGTCTAGACCGGCAACAAAAGCGCCCGCCAAGCACCTGTTTGGGCAACACGCTACCGTAGGCCTGTGTCTCTGTTATTGTACGAGTACCAGGCCCCAAATACCCTTACATCCGAGCACACTAACCTGCCATCGAATTCTATCAAATGCTAGTTTGATAATGAGTAAAAACGAAAAGACACCAGTATCATATTGTATTCCAGGAATTGACATCAAGAGTGAGTGGGAAATAAAATCCCGCAGCCGATCCGGGAAGCATCCTACGCGCAGCACATAACCATGGAGAGTCAACACTCTCCTTCCCCCCTCTTTTACAAAACAGAATTACTCGTCTGCTGGCGCCTCTCGCGCCATCAGTTAGCGAAGAGAATTGACTTCAACATGCACATGGCTTATCTCATGCATTCCGCACCACACACATGCGGCCCCCACACTTAAGGGCTATGATAGACGCATTAAAGTTACACGTCCTCGGGTAAGTTACTACTGGTGACCGTTCCGGGACGAGCTTTAAATTTTTGGGTGTGGTACGCTTTTTTTATTCCTACGTTTACGGCGCTTATCAAGACCCCGCTCCTACTCGAGAATAAAACAAGCTTAATGATATGCTTCAATCGCCACCGCGTATCAGCGGAAAAATTGGAAAGCGCGATTGGAACCAATTTGCGATGCTCAGCGCATGATACACCAGCGAATTGTGATATCAACTACCGATTACAATTGCACCTCTGGTCTAAAAACCAGTCGTTAATCCATCTTGTCCTTGCTGGACCCGCAACCGATGCATTACCGGCAACACATTTCATCCCCGATATCTCCTGCCCAAGAGGCAAAACAATACGAGCTCCGGCATCAGTGATATATGGGTGCTGCTCAAAGCCCATGCCCTAGAAGAGCAGCCGATAATCTCCCGTCTATTGAGTTCATTCCCTTTAGAAGTAGCTAGAATACAAACGCGGTCCCCTTATAGACATCGTTTACACAGTACCACACTCAAGCACAGTATCTATGCATTGGCGGGGCATGCTTTCTCCGGGCCTCTCCAACTTATTCCTGTGTCATGCAGTAATCGACCATCATATCAGCTATCGCGATTCCAGCTCCTGTGCTCAAGGCTTATCGGTACCCTATCCGTTACGCAATAGGGGAAATAATTCCTCGGGAATGTTTGGGATGCCACGATTTTCTCAACTTGTTTTTCTACCGTGGCTCAAACCAGGACCTACCAAAACGCGCCCCCGGGGTGATGCTTTATTGTGACTATTTTTTAAATAACTTGCGGCGGGGGGATGCGGCGGATATCTCCTTCCCCAGCCCCCTCGTCTATTAGAAATTGGGGAATAGTAGCCCTGCGCTTCTTGTCTGGAAATGGATTCTTCAATTCTGAAATGCGACCAGGTGACTGCAGAGGGGAAATTTTCAGAATAAAATCCCCAGGCTTGGTGATCCTATGGGTCCCGGAGACTCCCGGGACTCTAGGCGGATTTGGGCAGGTTCTCATAGTCCCTCAAGTTTGGTGATACTTCCTGCCAAGGGGCATGATGTTAGATCATGGACCTTGCTGATGACAAATTAGCGTAGATTAGTAAGGGTAGTGCACCAAGATGCATCAAATATGTCCATCAACTAGTAACCCGAGTGAGGCGTGGAGATCAGGGAGCTGAAAGGCGGAGAGTGGTAGTAAAGGTTTCATTCCGGTAGAACAAATGTTCGATTGCCGATATGCCATGCGGTTGTGCCGTTACGTGGATAGGAAGTGGAGCGGATAACAAGATGCGCGGGTATGCGGACATGTGACTAGGATATATACGGCTATAGAGTAAGTTTCTATGTGGGGTCCAGCGACTAGGCACTCAGCAGTGGATTCATTTGTTTTTCATCCTATGCCGGTAGCTATACTAGTGGAGGACTAGCTTTTGGTTTTGTTGATACCATTTGGTACTAACTTTAGGCATTAGGTATCGGGTATTTGGTTCCATGATGTTTCCCCCATACACTATGTCCTTAGACAGACGAGAGTTGGCGCACTAGCAGGGTACAAGTTTCAGGGTCCACGGAGGATCAAGGGATATCAAGATGGTTCTAGATTGCTTGACCTGACTAGGGTTCAGGATTTGTCAGTTCAGCGCGTCTCTTTAGAGTTCTCTGAGTTTCAGGAGTCATTCGATATTAGTTAGAGAGATATATCTCCTAGTCAGTCCTTAGTTAGCAGAGGGAGTAGCCAACTCGCCCACGGTTCCTCCATGTTCCGCTAAGCTTGGAGAATGTCATGATCGCACTTTGGCCCTCTCGCTCCCTGCTCCCTCTAACTAAAAATCAAACTAATAGTAGAAACAAGTGTATAAGTAAAAAATAAATACCACATCCTGATCCTTCTCTGGATCACGACACCTATCTCTGTGTTTTCCCAGATGCCCTTGTTCCTCCGTTTACTTCCGTAATAACAAAGAAAAGATATAGCGGGTAAAATCTATTGTTGAACATTCTCCCGTATCCATTCCATCCGTTCCGTCTGATTATCTCCTAAACTCTCCTCCCCACTCTCGTAAAAAAGCCAAACACATCCGTCCAGCATTCCCGATACTCAGGCTTGCATTCATCGAAGGCATAAATCCATATGAATGCCTGATGTGAGATCGTGATATCCTGTGACATTTCTACAAGTCCGTCGAGCCTCAGTCCCTTGCCTCTAATAACCTTTCCCGGTCTTGAAAAGCCTAGGCAATCTCTGCCGACAGCCTCTCTTAGAAAGGAACTCAAGATGCTCGTTGGAGATTGCTCCTTCTGTGCGGCGAAGTCGAAGTAGAGGCACGCAACTGCAGCATTTCGTCCCGTCGCTCAATCGCATAACCTATCCACCACCAGGGAGCCAACATCACAGATTCTTAGCAACACTTTTGCCTTGTGGGTGGTATTGATTCTTACATGATGTAAATTTTCCCCACCCCCGGATCTCCGTTGCAAATCAAGTCCGAATTATCGGGTTCACCACCGCGGATGCCATCGAGCCAATCCCGATATTTCTCTGTTCGTAAGACTCGCCGAGCACTAATATCGTCGTACAATATCCGGGGTTCCAGTGAAGATAACCATGTGAGATTCTCAGTTCTCTCTGCCTTCTGGTCGGCACTACCAGAGCCATTCACGTTGCAGACATTACTGATTGAGACGGTATTATTAACTTATTATTAAAAGAGCGCCCGTTATTAAAAGAATTGTTGTTATTGAGAGTTGTAATTTTCCCCTACAGGACATTTCAACATTTCCCTCTTTTTTCGTTGTTGTCTCGAAGGTTGCAGATCGGTGCAGAGGATGGACTTTTGAGCACGGTAGGGCCAATTTATAGAGTTTGTGAGGCTGAAGAAAAGCCTCCACATCCAGTCAACCTACCAAAGATTCAAAAAAACTATAAAAAAACTACCCTTTCACAATAGTTTCAGGGCAAGTACTTGTACCACAGTACAAGCATCAGATAAGATGTTTTTGTACAAAGATTGCGAAGTAAATCCTTTGGTGGTGGTAAGAGGGGCAGAATAAGGAAAAGCAAGTTAGTGTGGTATTGAACTTTTCACCTCTTCGAGTTTGACAAAACCGGTCAGTATTCTTTGGTCTCGGTTTGAAGCTACCCACTTTTTTAATGATGGACACGATCAGATCATGATCTGTTTCTCTCGACTGCTAGATGCCCGATCATTGATACTGCTCGATCATAGTCGATTACACTCGAGTTTGCTCGACTAGTGAGCGATCATGATCGATCACTCTTTTATATTATGATTACAAAGGCCTGGCTGGGCTTTGTTGAGTATGAGAGGGATGAGTACACAGAAGAATTGCTAGGCGAGGAGGGAGATTATGAGGCGGATGGTGAAAGTGCAGCAGAAGGCGGTGAGGCGGGAGACTTGATTATCGAATAGTTGATGGTAAAGGATAGCATCTCTCGCACGAGTGTACGGAGGCGAGAGGAGGCGAGAGGAGGCGCCCGACGATGGGTATCGGCTATGGTATCCAGGAAACTCAATGATTACTGCAAAACCAGGCCCATAGTTCAAGGATATTCTAATCTGTGGAAGGGATAAGACTAGAGTGAGCACAATGATCATCAACTATCCACGATCACTCCCTGATATTAGTCATGATCGATCACTTGACAGTGTTCGACCAGAAGTGTTGTAATGTGCGGGTGGTTGTCAGGGGCTTCCTGATAACCTCAAATGAGGAGCATTCTGAACTTATGCGAGGAGATGCGAGTAGTGGTTTGGGAGTCGTTTGGATGGGGTGAAGAGTGTTACGGATTGGAAGGGATGGAGCCCTCGGATGTGGTGGATATCTGCGAGGTTGACCTTTGTGTAGTATATAGTTATCACGCACTTTTGTGATTGGTGGAGAGAAGAGATGAAGTCAATCAACGGTTAACAATTCTCACCCAAATATATTCAAACTCCTCATTGAAACTCTTCACGAAATTCTATATTTACTTCAAGAATCAATAATCGATCGTGGGTTCCTCGGGCATGCCCCCCACAATCTGGCTCGATCATGCTGGTGTCCATCACCATCCACGTTCGACTTATCCGATTTACCCTCTCTCACGGACCATCACTCAATCAATTGATCAGATATACAATTCTGTTCTCTTCGATTTTCTGAAATGCTTCCGCATTATTTTCTTTGATCTCTTTTCCACTGCCAATATATGCCGCTGTTTCACGGCAAAACATAGTCGGTCTCTCCAGCCCTCTCATGTAGAATGAAGTTCTTAAGCATCTCTCGGTCTCGAAGCCCCCAGTATGCAGTTGAGGCACCCCATCATTTACAACTATAGCTATCGAAGGAGGAAAAGAGAAAAACAAAATTATATCCACAGGGGTACGACTGACAGACCCAAGTGCCATGCAAGCGCCAGGGGAGCTGCTTTCGTACAAGGCAAGGCCATTTAGCGGGTGGAATAATCCCTGCCTTGTACGAAAATTTCCCTAGGCATTTGTAAGAGCTGAACCAGAATAACATTAGTTGGGGCGTATTTCGGAAGCTCTCCCCTTTATAGGAAAGTCTTGAAATCTGCAATTTCCTCATCAGACACGATCACTTGGGATCACTCTTTTTGAGGGGTTTCTGAGCGTAATAAAGGTGCCTGTTTTGTCATATGTTAGCCTAAGAATCCGGCTGGGGGTCATGAAAACCTACTGAGGTGCATAAGAGTGAATCTTTTTGCTATGGCATTCCTTCTTAGCTCCTGCGATCAATTCCATGGCCTCCCGAGCCTCCATCCCAAGTGTTCTAGTGAAGAGGGCCATTCCAAAACTTTCGAAGGCATTTTCGGTGGTAAGCAACATAAAGGCACCAAGATCCTTTTGTTTTTTTTCTGCCGGCCAAGTTCCCATGGGCAATTTCATCTCTTCGTGATTCACTTTGTCGAAGCCGGCGTCTAGAATAAATTTATCTAAAGAGGCAGCAATTTTAAACTCTTGGCCTTTACCCTCAGTTAGCCTTGGTAAGTGGTAGAGGGTGACCAGGTCTTAGCTACTAGCCTATTTTATCTGCGGCTTTGTTCACCAGATCATAATACCCGATCAAATTACCCTCAACGGGCAAAGTTCCATCGTCGCTCTTCAATCCTATTTCATATTCGGCAACATCTAACCAGCCTCCTGGCTTCAGCGCACTATCGCTCAAAAGGTCAGTTGTCTCTGGGCTTCCCGAATAGCCGAGATACTCACTCAAACGATTGTTTCATGAGCTTCCCCCAATCTTTGATTCCACCATTCAAATGACGAATATGGACTAGGTCAAATGAATCTTCTTCGAAAGTCCAATCTGATTCTGCATCGTCAATCTGGAAACTCACATTATGAGGAATCCTAAAAATGTGGAATAAGTGAGTAGACTCAGGAAGATCGGGTGGGAAGCACACCAACTTGGTTGAATTGGGCTAAGATCTGTTCCAATGACCTGTGAAGATGGGTAGGTTCTGTTGGGGATTATAAGTAGAGGCTCTCCGTCAACTGGTAAGGTCGGTGCTTACTCAGCGGCATCAATAGCCCAGATTCCTGTTCCGGTTCCAATATCCAATATCCTCTGAATGCCATCAGGAACAGGCGCTCTAAGCAACTTACCATCGAGCAAAAGGAGATAAATGTGATGAGCAATATCTATCCTATTATTGTTCAATAACCTCGTCTAAACAGGGATATCAGACCTGCAACTAACCTGTCTTGCTCAGCCTCGTCGTTTGGAACGGGATATTTCCTACTCAAAGTTAGCCTGATGGGATACAAAGCCCGGATCCAAGCCCCTTACCCGTCTTTAAAAGCATGGTATCGACGCCCATTTTCGTATCGATACCTAGAATATTACGGTGTGAGTGAAACGAAGACACTTTGCCAGCCCGAGTAATTAGGGCCTCTTTTTCTTTATTTTCTACTTACGCTCGGATGGATTCAGAGAGTGAATCGGTGGAATATTCACTCCTAGTGGTAGTTAGCATTATACTACAAACAAAATTTGAAGCGAAATACCCTGCAGTCTCGTAATCTGATGTCTCTTTCTGTTTTACCCCTCCGACGTCAGTTCCAATATTTCAATGTGTTTGTCGGCAGTTTACCTACCCATGCAGGGTCGACCTCCAGGACCCCCGCTAGGACATGGTGGGCCAAATTGGCCATAGCAAATCTGGGTCAGAAAAAAAATAACGATTATCTTCCAAGCAGTCGTCTATTGTTTGGTAATGGCTCAAGTGGTGCGCAGTTGACAAATGGTAAGATATGATCAGGGAGCGGGGCACACCACTCTAATATACACGAATTGTGATGTGCAAGGGTAATACCGTGCGTGCAGCATCGCCTCCGCCGTGACGCTGCCTGCAGCTCAGTCCTCCAAAGTGGCATCGTATCACCTCATTACGAGGTCTTACATTTTTCGGCGGACTAATCCGGATTAGGAAAATCGAGTGATAGCGAGTGTGCATTTTGATTGCTGGCAAAAGTCTAGATCAGTACGGTAACAGAAGCGCTCGGCAAGCCCTCGCTAGAGCAATAGGCTTTTGGAGTGTTTGCATCACCGGGTCCCCAAATACCCTTGCACACTAATCTACCACCAAATCCTATCAAATGCTAGTTTTAAAAAGGAATGAAAGCGAAAAAGACACTAGTATGATATCACATTGTATTCCAGGAATCAACATCAACTGGAAGATAAAATGTCGACCTGAGAGGCACTCTATGCCCAGGCGTATCCATGGAAAATCGACATTCTCCATCCTCCCCTTTAAAAACACAATTACCCGTCTGCTGGGGCCTCTTTTGCCACCTGGCTGGGAAGAATGATACCGTATTGACTTCAAGATGCATATTATGGCTTATTTCATGCATTCCGCGCCACCCATGCACGTAGGCCCCACACTCAAGGGTTATGATAGGCGCACTACATGCGCCGATAACTGTTTTGAGACTATCTTGCCCGGTCTGGCATATTCAGTTTATTCCTACGCTTACGGCGCCTATCAAGATCCCACTCCTACTCAAGCATAAACAAACCTTAACTACATGCTTTAATAGCCATCGCGTGCCAGCGGCAAAATGGCAAAAGCCGATCGGAGCCAATTTGTGCAGATCAGCGTAAGATACGGTAGCGACTTGTAATATCAATTTCCGATTCTTATAGCCTTCTAGTCTAGAAACCAGTAGGAGATCCATTATGGCTTTGCTGGGCTTGCAATCGGTGTATTACCGGCAGCACATTCCACTGCCGATACAGTACCTCCTGGCCAAGAGGCGCAGACAGCACAAGCCCGGGGATCGATGATCTTTGCGTACTGCTCAAAGCATCTTGTTCCAGACGGCCAGCCGATAATTTCCCGTCCATTGAGTTTTTATTTTATTTTATACTTTTATTCTCTTCGGGTTTTCTGTGGCCTGATCAGGCTCGTCTATCCTAACAGTACTACAACAAACTAATTACAATAAAAAACCACTACCTCAACCAAACAAGCCCAGTCCCGAAGGCCTCCACTCCATCCCCGGCGTAAATACCGACACTCTCTTCTTCTCCTCCACCTTCTCCTCCCTCAAAATTTCCACCTCTTCCTCAACTGCCCTTTTCTTCGCCTCTCTATCATCCCCCTTTGTCCAATCACTCTTCTTCCTCGCCAACTCCTTTCTCAAACCTAATAACAGCTTTTCCAACTTCTCCATCTTCCCGCCCAGGCACACCAATTCCTCCATCTTCATATCCCTCTCCCCAAAAGCAATACCCTTCCCTTTCCTCATCTCCTGCTTCTCCCTCTTCTCCTCCTTCTTCTCCAACCTACCCGTCACGAACTCCACATGTGACTTTATCCCATCCATCACCTTCATCCATCTGTAACATGTGTACATGTTCCGGTAACGGTACACAGGAGCGGGCAGTGCAGGATTTCCTATGTTTAGTTGATTTATATTTAGTTTATTTGATTTGATTTCAGCTCCGCCACTGTCTCTGAGTCAGATAGGCTATGCTATCGTATTGCTATGTTTAGTTTGTTTTGTTGGAAGTTTACATTTAGGATTCCGGGTATGGAATGGTCATGTAGCACTGGCGAAGGCTGAGGACTGTTTGTTTGTTTCTTTCTTTGGTCCTGCAGGATTACAGGATTCCGGTATGTGCGCAGCTACTGGTAATGATTGTGATTGCAGGAAGGCTATCGCTCTTGGGTTTTGTATTTAAACCAGTCTCCTGGCTAGCAGGAGACAGCAGACTTCGACAGACCTTCAGTCTAAGAATACACTTGGTTGAACGGCAATCCCTGAGTTCTATTTGTCCTTCAACTATTATCTCTTACCTCCGGTCCCTTGAAGCCTCCCTTAGCACTAGCGCTAGCAGGTCTATCGCCGGTCCTATTGTATTTTCGTTAGACAGGAATAAACCTGTTACACCATCCCACCTCCTTCCTCCTTAGCTACACCACCACAAACCTCTTAACCGAGCACCAATTCCATCATCCCACCTCACACCCCCAACCCTAATCATCCTCGGTATGCTTTTTCCCACCTCTTTTTCAGAGTCAAACGACCCACCCACCCTCCTCTTCTTTCCTCCATCTACCACCTGGGTGACCAATCTTCCAAACTCCTCTTAGAGGTTTCCGTTGAAAACCTCTCTTCCTCCGGTGAGGGCGTCCTCCAGGGATTCCTTCGGGCTTCCATCTCTTCCTCTTCACTCTTCCACAACCTATTTTCCCCCAACTTTATCCTCGCTCTCCTCAACTCCTCCTTCACCTCTCTCAAACGTCCCCTTAAAAACTTATTCTCTCTTGCGAGAGCATCTTTTGTAGGCAAACTTGATCGTAAACTTGAAGCTGTCGAGCCTGAAGCCATCGTGGTCGGCCTGGTATCGATTTTAACTGGTTGAAAACCCAAAGTAGGGTTTGTGTAACAAGGTGTAATTTCAATCACTAGGATTGTAACGGCGACGGAGCATGTCCATTGAGTTCATTCCTATTAGAAGTAGCAAGGATACAAGCGGGGGTCCGCTCATAAATATCGCTTACACGTACCACACTCAAGCGCAAGTATCTATGCATTAGCGAGGAATGTTTGTTTCGCGTACCTCTTCAACTTATTCCGGTGCCATGCAGCAATGGACCATCAAATCAGCTATCGCAATGCCAGCTTGTGCTCAAGGCTTATCCGTATCCTATGGATTATGCAATAGGGGGATCCCTATAATTACCGGAATTCCGCTACCGTCACCGCAGTATCTTAATACGCACTAGGCTCTCCTAGGTTTTCCTCTTAATGATAGATTATCGGGGGAATAATCCCTCGATGTTTGGGATACCACAATCTTCTCAAATTGTTCTTCTATCGTGTTTTAAACTAGGACTTACCAAAAGGTGCTTCGGGGTGATGTTTTATTGTAATTATTTTGTAAATTACAGTACTTCCGTCGGGGGAATGAGGTAGATATTTCCTATCTCAGCTTTCTCGCCTACTTCGAATTGGGGTATAAGTTAGTAGACATGTGTTTCTTGTCCCGAAACCCATTTCTTTATTCCCGGAATGCGACCCAGTGATCCCAGAGAGGGATCTCCGGAATAAAATCCCTGGGCTTGGCGATACTATGGGTCCCAGAGACTCCCAGAAGCGCCAGACGGATCCAGGCAGGTTCTTGTAGTCTCTCGAGTTAGATGATGCTTCCTGACAGGAGTATTTATGTCGGGCGATGGATCCTGCTGATGACAAATTAGTATTTGCCGGTAAGGGTAGGGCCCCAAGGCGCATCAAATAGGTCTACCGACTAATAGCTAAAGTGGAGAGTGGGGGGCTGGGGGAGCTGGGGGAGCTGAAAGGCAGAATTGGTATGATAGTAAAAACAAGGACTGAATCTGTCTTGAAAGATTGCATTCCAGGAGAACAAATGTTCGATTGCCAATAGGTCATGCGGTTGGACGGTTATGCAGTGGCGGATATCAGATATGCGGGCACGCGGACACATGACCAGGAGATATACGGGTATAGGGTAAGTGGCTATGTGGGGTCCAGCGACTAGGTTCCTTTTTTTACACCCTAGGCCGGTAGGTATACTAGTAGCTAGTTTTTAGCTTTGTTGATGCCCATTGGCACTAGAATTAGGTATCAGGTATTCAGTTCCACTATGTTTCTTGCATACCCCCTGTCCTTAAACAGACTGGAGTTGGCTCACCGGAAGGGCATAGGCCTCAGGATCCACGGAGGACTAGGGGATATTATAATATTATTATGATAATATCATAATTATCAGGATGGTTCTAGATTGTTTGTCACCACTAGGGTTCAGGATTTGTAAGTTTGGTGTTTCTTTAGAGCTCGTTGAGTTTCAGTCTTTGATGGAGATATATCTCCCGGTCAGTCCTTAACTAGCAGAGGGATTGGCCAACTTGCACATCGTTCCCCCATGATTCACTGCTGGCTACACTTTGGTTCTCTTATTCTTCCAGCTTTCTTTAGGTTCCGGCAACAAAAACCGGAAGTAGTAATAATATTGAACACACTCCTTACCGCCCCTGGAATGGTCGAGTGAGTGTCTGTGATTGGGCGGATTAAATCTACCACCTCCGGCCAGCAAGTTCTTGTTCGAATAAAATCACGAATGGGAATGAGATGGGAAATAGGGGTTCTGAATTCACTCAATTAGCGGCATTATGTGTGATCCTACTTCGCCCCCAACTTAAATGGAGATATCCCACAATAAAGGATGAAAGAGGGGCAGTTCATATAGGGCAGGTCAACCCCTGCGGCAGCCAAATTTTATGGTACTGCAAGCGGTGCGGTCTTCCTGAGAGGGCAGGGGAGTTAGAAGTAATTTATTCCGTTTGTAGCCGGGGCCGTGCCTATAGGCCAATAACACCCCACCCCCAGAAAATGAGATAATCTCGCAGGGAGATTGATTTTGTGTTTTCCACCAAGTCAGATATTCGTTGGCTCCGTTTTTGCTCTTCTGGTCTCTCCTTTCCTCTGGCTATCCTCCCATTCTTGACAGGCAGGAGGAGATAGGCCAGAAGGAAGAACAGAGTGCAATAGATCATGATATTTGCTCCTTCATCCTCTAGTAAATTTAAGTAACAGGATTGGGAGATCCCCCAAAGGAAATTCTGCCATAATACTATATGCTACACCCCAACCCAAGTAGATTTTTTTATTTATTAAGCGAAATAATGAAGAAATACAAGAATAGCGGAAGGCGAGACTTATCCGAAAACCCCGCTAGATTTAGTCCCCGAAACGCTAGAAAAGAAAAAATGAAAGCGAAAGAACAAATGTGCCTCATACATATATCCTAAACCTGATGGCATAAACTCCGCCTGTTGGCTTGACGTTCCAAGCGCCAACAAGGGCGATGTCCATAGAAGAATCTCGTCGCCCTGGGGGTCGAATGAGGATTAGGCGGGAGAGTAATAAGTAAGTGTGATAAAGTGTCTCCTGATGTTTTATAAAAGGGTATATGGCCAGGCCGGAAGACGGCGAAAGGGATCATATCCACAGGCCCTTATACCATACCTTGAGTTGCAGGCTTTCGAGCCTTGAGGAGCTTCACTACTCTCTTATGCTTATACCGGGAGGCCAATGAGAGGGGTGTTCCGCCCCGGCTGTCTGGCCTATCGGGGCTAACGTCTTCTCGCTCCAACAGTAGCCTCACCGCTCGATGACGCCCATACCGGGCGGCCCACAGGAGCGGTGTTTGGCCGCGATCGTCCGGCCTATCGGGGTTAACGTCTTCCCGTCCCAATAGTAGCTCAACAACGCGATCGTATCCATTCCGAGCGGCCCACAAGAGCGGTGTTTTGCCGCGATTGTCTGGCCTATCGGGGCTAACGTTTTGCTGTTCCAAGAGTAATTTGGCTACTCTATGGTGCCCATTACGGGCAGCCCACAAGAGGGGTGTTCCGCCCCGGTTGTCTGGCCTACCGTGGCTAACGTCTTCTCGTCCCAACAGTAGCTTCACTACTCCATCATGCCCGTTCCGGCAGGCCCACGAGAGTGGTGTTTGGCCACCATCGTCCGGCATATCGGTGCTGACGCCTTTTCGCCCCAACAGTAGCTTCACTACGCCATCATGCCCATTCCGAGCAGCACACGAGAGCGGTATTTTGTCGTAATTATCTAGCCTATCGGGGTTAACGTCCTCTCGCCCCAACAGCAACTCCACTACCCTATCATGCCCACCCCCGGCGGCTCGCCATAGCGGTGCTCGGCCATCATTATCTGGCCTATCCGGACTAACGCCTTCCCGTCCCAACAGTAGCTTCACTACTCCATCATAGCCATTTTCAGACGCCAGCGAGAGTGGGGTTTGACCACGGTTGTCTGGCCTATCAGGGCTAGCGTCACCCTTTTCCAACAGCAGCTTCACTACTCCATCATGCCCATTCTCGGCGGCCCATGAGAGTGGTGTTCGGCCACCGCCATCAGGCATGTCGGGATTAACGTATTTCTTCCCGAATAGTAGATTGATCACTTGCGGCTTTTTTCCCCACATACGGCCTATGCCCCCAGGATTGACAAATGGCCGACCAAGAAATAGCCTGACAACCCCTTCGTGCCCACTCCCAGCAGCCCAAGAGAGTGCTGTTCGACCATACCGTGTGTCCGGTATATCAGGCTGAGTTTGTTTCTGTTGCAAGAGTAATTTTACTGTTTCCTCACACCCATACCTCGCAGCCCACATGAGTGGCGTCAGACCAGCACTATCCCTTTGGTTTACATCCCACCTCTCCGCCCCCATCAAATCAATTGCAACTTCGGCAACGCCAAAATAGGAAACACAGTGAAGGGCAGAAAATGGCTTAGAAAGTGGCTTAATAGATCCAATGTATCCAGTAAAAAACTGCTTGTTGACTGACTCCCACAGCAATTTGGCCGATATTTGATTTCTGCATTGATTAAGAAACTCGAGGGCAAGGCATCTGGAGTGATGTGAGAGCTCCAATCCCATGTGGGTTCCCCAATATAAAGAAGAATATCGCAGGAAGGGTGTGGAGCGGTAGTCATGAGAGGGGCTGGCCGAAAGATCTTTGACGGCCTGGAAATTGAGTTATGTCAAACAAGTCTCCGCTATGCTTGAGTGAGGTCTGTCAAACAAGTGGTCATGGCCGGAAAGATATTCTTTGAGCGTGAAATGGATCAGCCTAACGGTTGAGGACCCATTATCAACGGCTGCAAGCCCTTGACAACAACCCCACTGTCCGAATTGAAGGTACATTGTTGATATTAATGACTGTTGATCCTATTTCGACAGCTAGCGCGTGGCATATCTCATCCACATTCAGCGGCCGCTCAGAATATGAAATCCACATCAGAGCAGCCATCCCAAGTCTTGCTCTCTCCCCTTCCTGTGCCTTTATCCGTCCTATGGTTGCATCGTATGCACCTCCTAAGCCCAAGCCGTTTGTCATAGTACCGAGCTTCTCTCGCCTCCGATGGAGCGTCGTTTCCTGCAGGATGGCCTTGATATTTAGAGCTACCAATAGGAATCTAAACACAGACGTGTCAGCCTTTAAATTTACACATTTTTTGCCATCGCTCTCTCCCCATGCCTACATTTCTGAAACCGTCTCGGGAATCATCTTTATAATATCCTCCTCTAACCCCTTTTCCATCGCGTCCGGTGTTGTATCCTCTTTTAATTTTGCTCGCAGGAATCGAATGGTATCATCCTTGGTTGGTACCACGGATAAAGTCACTACCCTCTTAGAAAGATGTTTCTCCACCTCGTCCCGGACATGCAACCTTCCGGTCAGAAATACCCGAGCGCTAGGGGACTTGTGTAGAATTTGTCTCAGTGAGTCAAGGAGGGTTGTCCGATACTCGGCGGTGCATTCATCAAGAGCGTCAATGCATATGAAGGTGGGCCGTGAGGACGAGATATCCTGTAACATCTCTACAACTTCGCCGAGCCCCAGTTTCCGGCCCCCGATGACCTTTCCCTGGTCCCGAAAAGCCTGGGCGATCCTCGTCGGAATCTTTTCGAGTCCACCAATAACCTGTTTCAGGAGGGAACTCATGACGTCGGTTGGGGATTGCTCCTTCTGGGCGGCGAAGTCGAAGTAGAAGCACGCAACTGCAAATTTTTTTCCATTTGCCGAATCGCATAAGGTATCTACTACCAAGGAGCTAACATCATAGCTTCTTAGCAATGCCCCTGCTTCGCGGAGGATATGGTTACCTACCTGATGAAGGTCTTGCCGACCCCCGGACCTCCGTAACAAAACAAGGCTGAATTATCGGATTCTCCATCGTGAATGCTATCGAACCAGTCCCGATATTCTTCCCTCTGCAAGAGCCATTCTCCCACGTGTTCGACCCTGTGAGCTCTAATACTGTGGTGTCGTATCCGGGGTTCCAGTAGAGATAACCATGCAAGAATCTCAGCCTTCTCGTCGGCACTACCCAAGTTATTCACATTAGAGACACGGTTGAATGAGATGGTATTAAAGGAGTTGTTATTGAAAGAGTTGCTACTCTCCCCGACACGAAATTGCGACATTTCTCTTCTGCTGTTGCTGTTTGGAAGGCTGCAGATTCGGCGCAGAGAATTCAGAGGATGGCCCTTGAGTGCGGTAGGATCAAGGGGTAGAGCCCCTGGGGCTGAAGAGAAGCGGGGCCGCCATTGCCTTGTCGCTCTGTGGCGAGCACCTACTCCAACTACTACACCCAGAGCACTGTGTATCTACAGGGCTAGAGTTAGCCCAGCGACATATCGGTAAAGGCGGCTAATTGTTATGATGTATCATGGACTAATAATGCCCTTTTTTTTGTAGCATCACAAAACAAGCGCAAATCATTCCATTTGATCAATATTTTGTTGGACGAAAGCTCCTACCATCGCAATAAACACAACAAGGATTCGGTTCCACTTCTGTAGTTTTGTGTGATCTGAAATGGTCAATTTTAAAAAAAGAAAAGAAAGAAAAGAAAGAAAGAAAGGAGTAACCCTCCTGATAAGTTTCGATGCAAATACCTGTACTTGTACATTGGTAACCCAGGCGCTTAACCCGAACCCCCAAGCTCTCCCGGTGTGTCGGAGAATTGGAGATTCTTAGCATTCCTGCATGCATCAGTATGATGAATTACAAGATGAGGGCCCCTTGGTCCTTGGCTCCTTCTATGCATACTTGCCCAACCACCCAGGAGGGTGCTTATATTGCATTATAATTGTTGTTTAGCTATGATACATTGGGAAAAGGTAACACCAGGTTCGCGCGGCCTAACATAAGTGGGAGTTGTAATGGTGTTGCTGAAGTTGCAGCTCAAACTCCAAGGCACATGAAACCCCTAACAACTGTCGAGCTTCCTAAACTCGGTAATGTCGAGAAGCCATACAGTGTCCAATTCCCAAATATCTAGAAATCACTCTTGTTAAAATCATACAGCACGGATACAAAATCACACTTTTATATAGGCATAAAATGGCAGGGGGTGACACACAGGGCTCTCAAGTCTACAAGTAGGTCTAATCCCATAGTTTTTACATCCCAGCCGGAACAAATAACTAGGCTGCTGAGCTTTGTCATAAACTTCTGTCAACACCACTCAGATCATTCTGCCTAAAACCCCCTCTCATTAAATTTAGCTAAGATAGCTGAACACCTTAGGCAACGAGAAATACCTTACGAAAAAGCTGCCCCAGTGTCCAGTTGTTTCTTTCCAATACCAATGAGATGGTCGACCAACAACGTGATACAAGGCTAGCAACCCGTTAACCCGTTCGAACGGGGAAATTTTTGGCTGGTTAACCTTAAATAACTCTTTCCTCCAAGTGGGTTCTTGCAGAACCTTGTACCGTATTCCAAAGAACTAACTTCAAGAAAAATCGATACGGTGGTTGTTTGTTAATTAATTCAATAGAGTTCATTTAGAGCTAGCTAAAGGGCACCCCCCGGGCGTGGGATAAGACCCTTAGAGCATTGTTCGGGCTAAAGTTAGGGACCGTAAACTCTTGAAAAATCCACCATCTGGAATCGGGTTAAGCCCCCCCCCCAATCAGCGACAAATCACTCAGAGAAGGAATATCGTTACCTGGATGGGGTTTAGCTCGGGGGGGCTAGCTTACTGGATCTCATCAACTGATATTCATTATCTCTTTAGCCCACCCTCCTAAGCCTACCGATACTGCTTCCTCTTGAGATCCCCGACGATGGATTTATTGAGTTCCGGGGGACATAGCACTGATGGCAACGGCCGCCCCTCTTCAAAAACTGCGCGACCGTGTTTTCCATTGCGGAAACTCTTGGCGTTTAGTTTGGTTGTCGTCGCCGTCGATCCACGTTTAAAAGTAGAGTAATGTTAATAGCTATTGTGTATGAACTTGAAGCGGGCAGATAAAAGGAGTAGAACTACAGTCGAGGCAGAACAGGAGGCGATAGTTATATTTTAATTGGCATATCGCATGGTTTCTACTACTGCAGACATATAAGCTAGGAAAATACAGGACCCTACTAAAGATCTCTTGTACCCATAGTGCAGACCCAAGTAGACGGTGTGTCTGGCAACCAATAACTAGAATGCGACGAGGGAATTGAGGGGGCGCTGAAAAACAGAAAGCGGTACCGAACGCCAAGACCGAATCTTCCAGGGAAAAAAACCTTCCAGTATTATACTATCACTTCCGGTCAAGGCGTTCTTTTGGTGGGGAATAGGCACTTCCGAAGGAAAGCAAATTCGTCTCACTTTCTCACAGTCCAACAGCCAAGGTCAAGCGAGATAAAAGTCAGAGAAAAACCACGATGAACATTGATGGAAAGGGGTGGATGAGGATGGTTGCGGATCGATGCAGACAGACACTGCTCTCTCCTCCTCAAGTAGTCCTTTCCTATGGAGCTAAACTAATAAAAGTAATGGTATCAAACATTCACGATAGTCTCTGTGTTCCGGCGTATTTTCCACCATAGTCATCCACGTGACCGACAGTATCGTGGGACCGGAACGGAAATAGGAAACTACGGAGGTACAGGGCATAAGTTTTGTAGGTTCCACAAGCGAGATTTGCTGCCCTCATCCCCTGTGTAACCTACAAAACTTATGCCCTGTACCTCCGTAGAATGGACGAGAGACTAGATTGATTATGTTTTAATAACAATCTCTGCTTCCAGTGATATCCTGTATTATGGAAAGAGTGACATGGGTGATGCTGGATCTGAATCTATCCGGTTAGCCGGATTCTGGGATTTTGAAATATTTGTTGGCTCCTTTTCCGCTCTTCTGGTTTCTCCTCTCCTGAGCCTATTCCGCCCTGCGTACAAGGTGTAACCCCCGGATGGCACCTTTACGAGCAGTCCCCCACCCCAAGCCACCTGGAGAGGCACGGCAAATTCCGCTACTTGAGACACCGGTAGTCTCCGCCCCCGCCCATCCGTCCCGATTGGTCTCCGGGACTGGGACAGCGGGGGGTAGGGAACTTAAAGCCCAGGCGAGAGGATGAAAGAGGGGCGTAGTTCTCTGGCGCGAGCCTACTTCTACAACTCCAATTTTCTATAGTACTGCAAGCTAATACAGTTGTTGAGATCTCGGGGGTAGTTAGGAACCTGCTCAATATGCAGTTAGCCTTACACCCGATGCTTATTAACCCTCCATCTCTAGAAAATAGTTCTCGCCGCATAATGCTTTCTTTTGAACTTTCAACCAAGCTAGATTTTGTTGGCTCCGGTTTTCTATTTCAGTTTCTTCTTGCTTTAGTGTGGGGGGGGGGGGGGGGGGGGGGGGGGGGGGGGGGGGGGGGT
>Ga0307509_10002856_pt1 | contig 27356 bp, 15 predicted proteins | sample 10_EM_MG_FD_202245 | JGI IMG/M metagenome (GOLD analysis project Ga0307509, IMG submission 202245) | Populus trichocarpa ectomycorrhiza microbial communities from riparian zone in the Pacific Northwest, United States - 10_EM | ecosystem: Host-associated > Plants > Roots > Unclassified | place... | reverse complement strand
TCTGTTTTATATCCGACATCTTATGTTTCTGCTAAACTAGTCAAACACGCAAAGGAATTTTTCAAAACACTAGAAGGTTCCAGTGAGAGCGAGAAACACTAGGACCAGCCGTAGTGAGTTTCAACAGTTTTCGCATCCTATGCCTAGCCGCATGGGGGTACTGGTTTTTCTGGTTTCGCTGTTACCTATCCTATCGCCATTAGACATTTGGTATCGAGCAATCGGTTCCACAACGTTTCTTTTATACTTTATGTTTTTAGACATGCGGGGGTTGGCACACTAGCGTGGCGTTGGTTTCTCGATCATGGTGGATCATCGGATAGCAGGACACTTTTAGATTGCTAAGGATTAGGGCTTTGTCGGTTTGGTGTCTCTTTAGAGTACCTTCAGTTTCGGGAGTTTTTCGGTGTTATTAGATGGAAGGATATATCTTCTGGCATGTCCTTAACTAGCAGAGGGGGGAGCCGACTAGTATACTATTCTTCCATCTTTTGCTGCGCTTAGGGCCTATTGCGATCGCACTTTTGTTCTCCTTTTTTGAGCTCTGTATAAGCTCCAACAGTAAATCCTCTTTGTATATTTATTGCTTATTTTTCATTAATTTCATTTTTCTCTTTCTTGCCCTCGAGAGTAGACCTAATTGTTATTCTGATAATATATATCAAATGGAACGATCTGTGCAGAACCTGTTATTGTCCAAGGTTGCTGGGGGTCTCTTTCTGTTTTAGCATCCACCGGTATCGCATCACGAAATATGCTGGGATTCTTTCAGTTAGGCTAGACGTGTGTTAATCGGTGGATTCGCTGATAAGGCTTGATGTACCCGTCCCTGGCAACAAGTACCCGGACATTGAGGGGATCAGGTGCCATTTTTGACAATTCTCACCCAAATTTCCCTGTTAACTGACCTCCCAGATATGTCTTACCTTGAAATATCCCCGTATTATCCCTGTGTTATCCCTGTATTATCCCTGTTTTTCCTCTCAATGTCCGGGTACTTGTTGCCCGGGAAGAGTACTCGCGGTGTCGAAGGGTTTTTTTAAAAAAAGACTGCTATTGCATGCGGCCGAACTCCTAGCAAAAAGGCCAAATTTTGGTGGTATGCAATAGCAGTCCCTTTTAAAACCGCTCCGACACCGCGAGTACGGTAATTGTCTAACACCACATGATGTTATACTGGCCGGTTCCCCTACGGACTCTCTAAGATTTTGTTGCATGGCTGTGGGAGATTTTTATTGAAGCGCGGAATAGGGTGATACTGTACTTAAAGAAATGGGGGACCCCTGCTATCGCCGAGGTATGAAAGAGCAGGGATTCGTAACGTTGGCAATACTCCGTAAGCTAAGGAAGTTGATCACAGGGTTTATCAGGTTCCACAGGAAATCCCCCCTTTTTTTCAGCCCCCCGGGAATTTCGATGGCCGACTAACTCCATCCATCATCCACAATATCCTCAGCAGCCAAAGGAGCCCAAAATGTCGCAACTATTCAGCCATAATATCGGCTCTTTAAACACCACCAACATTATCAACCTTACTATCCCCGATGATCGGCCTAATATCCTAGCCTGGCTATCACCACTAGATCCTAGGCTACGTCACCAGGACATTCGGGACCGCAGAGTCGAAAATATAGGTGAATGGCTTTTACAAACCGAGGAGTTCAGGAGCTGGTACACCGGTAGTGAGGGAGGTGAATCCGATAACGCATTTTTGTTTTGCTATGGGGATCCGGGTGTTGGGAAAACATTTATTTGGTAAGATGAATAAACCCTAAGGGGTAGAAAGGTGGCAATACTGATAAACAACGATGCTAGCTCCTTGGTGATAGACAACTTGTGCGACCAAACTGGAGGTGACAATGCCACCGTCGCATGTTTTTATTTTGACTTCGCCACCAGAAAGGAACAGTCCCCCGTCATTATGTTGGGTAGCCTGCTGAAGCAATTGGTTTTCGGGCTGGAGGAGATCCCGGAGGAGATATCTAGAGCGTATAAAGACCGAAAGAATGCGATTGGGGGACAGGGGCCGCAAATTTCCACTATTTTAAAAATGCTACGAGATACCTGCTCCAAAAAGCGCGCGTTCATATGCATCGATGGCGTAGACGAATGCGCGGCAGAACACTGGGGTGAGCTACTCGATTTGGTAAATGAACTCCTCCGACAGTCTCCCGGGACTCGAATATTCGTGACCGGAAGGCCGCACATTCTACCTGAGATCAAAAGTCGTCTTGCTCGGGGGGTGACGAGTGTATCCATAAGTCCCAGGAGGGGTGACACCATTAGATATCTTTATAGCAGGTTGGCCGCGGATACAACCCTCGATGCGATGGACAGTACTCTAAAGGCAGATATCCTGAAGAAAATCCCTGACCATATTTCGGAAATGTATGTAGAAGCAACAACACTCCGGAAGCTACCTCAAGTGGTCTACTAACAGAAACATATCTAGATTCCTACTAGTCTCGCTGAATATTGATGCAATACTTCAAGAAACCACAATCCATCGTAGGCGACAAAAGCTCGAGGCAATGGCCGGTGGCTGGGGGCTGGTGAATGCTTATGGTGAAACTTTGGACCGGATAAAAGGACAGGACAGGGCCAGAGCGAGGCTTGGAATCACCGCTTTGATGTGGATCTCGCACTCGGAGCGGCCCTTGAAGGCTGTCGAATTGTGTCACGCCCTAGCGGTTGAAATAGGGTCGCCGAATCTCAATACCGACAATGTTCCCTCGATACGAACAGTGCTAGCCTCTTGTCAAGGACTTGTCACCGTAGACAAGGAGGCCTCTACGGTTCGCTTAATACATTTTACCCTTAAAGAGTACCTTCGGGCTCGTCCTGGGCTTTTCGGCTCAGTTCACTCGACCATGGCAGAAACCTGTTTAACTTATCTGAATTCGCAACAGGTCAGAGTTCTTTCGATAAGACCCCTTCCTGATCTCCCGAGGACACCCTTCCTCGAATATTCTTCCGTGTATTGGGGAATCCACGCAAGAAGGGACCTTTCAGATTGCGCGAAACTGCTTGCATTGAAACTGTTTGAGGATTACAATAACCACACGTCCATTGAAATCCTCTTGGAAGCACAGAAAGGATATTTGTACACGAGTAATTTCAATAGATCCGGCTTCTTCAGTGGGTTGCATTGCGCATCTCTCTTCGGGATTGTTGAGATTGTAGCTAGATTGATAGGGGTGGAGGGTTGCGATATCAATCAAAGAGACTGTGTCGATAGTACACCTCTCATATGGGCTGCTCGCAATGGGCACAACCGAGTGGTTGAAATACTACTTAAGCGGGGCGACATCAGCCCCGACAAACCAGGTAATTACGGCCAAACACCACTTTGGAATGCCGCGAGGAATGGGCACGAGGGAGTGATCAAAATACTTCTCGAACGGCGCGATGTCAACCCTGACGAGCCAGATATCGACGGCCGAACACCACTCTTGTGTGCCACTTGGAATGGACATGAGGGGGTTGTGAAAATGCTTCTCGAACGCGAGGAGGTCAGCCCCGACAAGCAAGATAACGACGGTAGAACACCACTCTGGTGTGCTGCTAGGAATGGGCACGAGGGAGTGACGAAAATGCTTCTCGAACGCGACGAGGTTAGCCCCGACAAGCCATATAACGACGGCCGAACACCGCTCTGGTGTGCTGCTTTGAATGGGCACGAGGGTGTGACGAAAATGCTACTCGGGCGTGGCGAGGTCAACCCCGACAAGGCACATAACGATGGCCGAACACCCCTCTGGTGTGCGGCTTGGAATGGGCACGAGGGAGTGGTTAAAATGCTTCTCGAACGGGACGAGGTCGACCCTAGCAAGTCAGATAACGACGGGCGAGCACCGCTCTGGTGCGCTTCCTGGAGTGGACACGAGGGAGTGGTGAAAATGTTGCTCGAGGGGGACAAGGTTAACCCCGACAAGCCACATAACAACGGCCAATCACCACTCTCGTGTGCTGCTTGGAATGGGCATGCAGGAGTAGCGAAACTGCTGCTCGAGCAAGACGATGTCAACCCTGACAAGCCAAATAACGGCGGCCGAACACCGCTCTGGTGGGCTACGTATAACGGGCACGAGGGAGTGGTGAAAATACTTCTCGAACGGGACGAAGTCAACCCCGATAAGCCAGATAACAAAGGCCGAACGCCGCTCTGGGGTGCTGCCTTGTATGGGCACGAGGGAGTGGTGAAACTCCTTCTGGAGCGGGACCAGGTGAGCCCCGATAAACCAGATAACGACGGCCGAACCCCACTGTGGTGTGCTGCTTTGAATGGGCACGAGGCAGTGGTGGAATTGCTCCTCGTAAGGGACAAGGTCAACTCCGACAGGCAAGATAATCATGGCCGAACACCACTCTGCAGTGCTGCTTGGAATGGGCACGCAGGAGTCGCAAAAATGCTTCTCGAGCGGGACGATGTCAACCCTGACAAGCCTGATAGAGATGGCCAAACGCCACTCTGGTGTGCTGCATTGAGCGGGCACGTGGAAGTGGTGAAAATGCTTCTCAATCAGCACGAGGTCCACCCAAACTGGCAAGTTAACACTGGCCAAACACCACTTCTATGTGCCGCTTGGAATGGGCACGTGGAAGTGGTGAAAATGCTTCTTGGACGGGATGACGTCCACCCCGATAAGCCAACCCCCACCGGCCTAACACCACTATCCTGTGCGGCTTTGAAGGGGCATGTGAGAGTGGCGAGAATGCTTCTCGAGCGGAACGAGGTCAACCCCGATCAGGCAAATATCGACGGTCGAACACCACTCCTGAGTGCTGCTTGGAATGGACACACTGAAGTGGTGAAAATGCTTCTCGCACGGGACGAGGTCAGTCCCGACAAGCCGGATAATGACGGCCGAACGCCGCTCTCGTATGCCGCTGGGAATGGGTACACGGGAGTGGTGGAGATACTGCTTGCAAGGGACGATGTCGACCCTAGCAAACCAGATGATTTTGGCCAGACACCACTCCGGATGGCTACTCGACACGGTCACACAGCTGTATTGGCACTCCTACAGCCCGGGTGTCAATCGGGGTGATTCTAAATTTCTATCATGTTTGCTATTCTTTTCCGGTTCCTAGTGTTGGGTTTCCTATAGATCGTGCGGTTATAGGGGTTGCAGATATGCAGTTTCATGGATATGTGGATATGTGGCTCTGATATGTGCGGTTCGAGGGTATCTGGCTTCATGGTGTCCGGTGACCAGGCACCTAGCAGTGCATTTTTTTTTTCACATCCTATATCCCTAGTAATAGGGTACTAGTTTTTGGTTTCATTCTTACTCATCACCATTTGGGCATGATGGATTGGGTATTTGCTTCCATAATGTTTATTCCGTATTTTGCCCATCTCCTTAGGCATACCAGCATAGGTTTTTGGGATCACTGAGGGTTATTGGATATCATGGTGGTTTAGGTGAGATCACGAGGGATCAGGATCTGTTGTTTTTGTGTTACATTAGAGTTCATCGGGTTTCTGGAGTTTTTCGGTGTTAGAGGGAAAGATATATCCCCTAGCATTTTCCTAGCTAAGAGTGGAGTAGCCAACTAACTTTAGTCTACCGTTCTTCCCGGTTTTTCTGCGCTTACAGCCTATCTCAGTCCTGCTTTTGTTATTTTCTTCTTTTGTCTCCTCTATAAGCCCCAACGGCAGACCTCCCCTGTATATTTGTTGCTCATTTCTTCGTTCTTCTCTAACCTGATTTTTCCCTTTTCCTTCTCCCGCAAGTACAGACCTAAGTGTTTTTCGGATGGTATTCCGAGGGGAAAAAAATACGAGCCGCAAGCCTTTTTAGCAAATCAAAAGCGGAGTGCGAGCCCGAGTTCACTAAGATATGATTGTGATTTTCTCAACTATGGACTATGGACTCTGATAGCGACACTCTGATGGCAGCTCGCTCACGACCCAACGATGACTGGGGTAGCGTAGGTAACGGCGCGAAGTCCAGGAGAAAAGCACGTAAGTGGTGGTTGCGGTATGTGTGCTGTTCGATGTACAATACAGGAAGCTCTCTACTGGTAGCTGAGACTAGGACCACTAGGTACAGAAAGAGAGCGCACAAACGCACTAAACAGGAAAAACCCACACAACGGGAAAAGCCCGCGAGTGGAAGTCACGACCCTAAACCGGTCGTACCCCAAACTAACTATCATACCCTAACAACTATGGGATTCCAGCTATTAGACTCGGCTCCAAAAAAGTCGTGTCCATATGCTTCTGCACTCAAGGTGTGAGATTGATGGTGAAGTTATGACTCTATCAGCACTTTTCAGCCTTGCTCATCAAGAAAAATTAATACATTCACAATCAGGGGTCTTCAAACTATGACAATTAACCTCTATTCAGTGAGCACCACATAGACCCCGAAAAACCCCACATGCGGCCAAGCACTTTGCTGCACGGTCTTGGGTGTTGATAGCCTGCCTCCGGTACGGTTTGTTCATATCCGGAGGTCCCCGTGGCGGGCAAACGCACACTAAATGACATAATTTGTATGAGGTTGAATGCTCAGAATCCTCGCTGCCTGTAGCTTCGTTTTTTCTATCTAGCAATACTGTATCAGGAAAGAGAGAATATAAATGGTGGGTTGGAACAACCTATTGCCAATTAGGCAAAGCATGTGGGGGATTGCTCCAAGGCACGAGAAGTGTCTCGGAGGTCAACAGAAAAAGGTATAGCCGAGGGCGTGCAAAGCTCGGGGCCAATGCCTCCTGCAGTGGAAGAACACAACTAGGACAAGGAAGGCAGGAAACGGTGCAGCTTCCAGATCGCAGGTTTCATTTGGAGGTGAGCAGTTTTTCCCTTTCCCCCTTTCATGATAGATATCATTTAATGTATAATTATGTTCTTAGCATTGAAAAATTTGTAATCCACAATAAATTTGATTGGATACCGAGTGATACGCCATGACAGCACGCATTGATTTCCAAACCCCCAATATTGGGCTCTCACTCTAACATCATAGTCTGCGCAAGTAATAGCAGATCCTGGCATTCATGGACCCTATTCCGGGGGGTTATGGAATGTGGTCAAGCTTATTATAGCCCTCCTCACACTTTAACGATAGAATAGGTGCCTTTTTTTTATATTCACTTGCTAGCCTTTCCACCGTTCGAACAACCCCAGTTACTGTGAAGCTAGAACGGTTTATCTGGGCCCTGACCTTACCAAGCCTTTGAGAACTTTTTTGTTTACAGGGGGACCGATAGTGGGAGAGGACCGAGTCATTTTTCAAAGCTCTTGAGCATGGCTCATTCCTGATATGGCATATCCTGAGCCCTTCAGAGGTATTGATCTCATTAGTTGGCCCCCGCTATTTCATTATGGTGATTTGCATTGAGAATCCTCTAGCGAATAACAAGGTTTTTCTATGCAATAAGCGAACTTCATGTCCGAGTTGACGGAAGCGAATAGTTGTCACAGATAAGGAAAGCGGATAGATGGCGGAGAAGGAGGAACAACAGCATGTGTGATTTAATTTGTTCTAGAGATGAAAGGATTGACTGGATGGTTTGTTGTCATCTCTTTCCTTTATTATCATTAAGGAAGTACGCAGGCAAATGGGGCCATTCATGAAGAGATAGACAGCTGTGGGAGGCGATAGAATAATTGAGATAGCTTTATTATTATTATATAGACTTATGTTTTGTTAGTTAGTTTTATGAAGATGACAGGTGAATGAAGTTTCCGATTACCGTAAAAACTGTAATAATTGAGTGGTGTGCTATGTAGTCGCGAATTCCCTACTCGAGAAAAGGGGTGAAAAGTACCGCAAAAAAAGACGGCTCAGCCCCTCTGAGAGACATAAAAAAACAAAAAAACAAGAGACCTTACCAGAGGGGGCAACTCTGACTACATAGCACACCACTCAATTATTACAGTTTTTACGGTATATGATACAACGGTGACAAATGTTATCGTCACTTGCCCTTTTTACACCAAAAGTGGCCATCCTTGCAACCACGCAATAGTAACATATCCGGCTCGACTAACTATCTAATGGCCCGGGACACTAGAGGCAGATCCTGACTTCACTAAACTGAAATTTCAACAGAATCAGGCCCATGCTGTGTCATTGGCGAGTACATGAAAAGTGCAATTTTGAAATTAAGTACCTTTTTCTGTGAGCTCCCTAACAAATTCCACATCCTCGTGCCGGCAATCGGATGACTCACTTTCTGCTCGTCTCCACAAGAGCCAATTCACAACTAATTGCTGCTAAAGTGCCATGGACTGAATCACCAAGCTCCTAGCCACCCATAGGCGAAATTTGGTTACTATTAGTATTGAGGATCTTGTTGTGGTGTGGGTTCCACTGATTTTGGAGTGTTTTGGCGGGTATCATACTTCGCCCGACCGACGATGACTTATGTTCAAGAACCATACCTGCCCTATAATTTAGCCCTAGTCTAGCTCGACCACTTGACTGTTACGCGATTTATCTCCTGCAGCACTTCAATGGCCTCACGGGTTTCTCCTGGATTCGAGTAGGGTAGTCAAACTCGCTTACATCCAGGTTCCTGGTGAGGCCAAAGTGCTCTACCTGCTTGAACTCAGTATGATATGAGATGGCGCGAATAGCTTAGTCATACTTTAGCGTCAGATTTTAGCGTCAGATAGACTACTCGGCAGGGGTTTATAGTGTGGGGTGAAGAGGGAATCCTGACCGGTGGTTGGGGCGCTTGTGGTATTGGTAGAGGGAGCTCCAGGGATCGGGATGCTCCATGGATGGTGCCGGTATGCCAGGGGGATGGTAATGGAGAAACCATTTTCCGGGCTTACTCGGATATGAACGTGGGTGATCGGACAGACAGGGATTAAAAATCTATGTATCCTAATATATTTTTAATCCCTGTTTGTCCGATCACCCAAGTCCATACCTTTGTACCTCCGTTACCTGATTATTTGGGGTGGGATTATCGGTGGCGCGACACCACCAGCGGAGGGCTGAACGCCATGAACCCTCGCCCGGAAGAAGCGGGAGATAACTACTCGAGTACTGTTAAGCCTACAGTCTCAAATGGGGTCATGACGAATACCGTAAAACCTCGAATAATTGGACCACCTAAAATGCGGTTAATTTAAAGTGTGTACAAGTGTATTGCGAAGTGATCTTCTTGTCTCAGTTAATATAGGTTTCATCATTTCTTGGCAGCTAATTAGGGTATAGACGATGACAAAAAGAGAAAGAACACAGCATCATTAGCTGCCAAGAAATGATGAAATTTATATTAACTGAGACAAGAAGATCACTTCGCAATACACTTGTACTCGGACAGGGTCAAAAAGGACGGAAAAAACGATCAGCAAGATCGGGTGGGGTAGTTAGGAAATAGGTTGCAACAGTGGAAAAATTCTTGCCCTGCTGGACACCAGAAATCTTGACTGAGGAAATAAGTATCTCTGTATGATACTTGACAATTTAGATGACATTTAGATGATGATAAAATTGCCAGTGTGCAGTTAAACCTATGCATTTATTTGAGTCTCTTAAAGAACTATTCCAAGACCTAGATTCTTTCTCCTTTAGTATTAATTTGGCCTTATATGATGAGTTTCTTAATAAGACCCATGGATAGAATACAGCAGTGACTACACTGCAACTGCTCCAGGCCGATGGCATCCTGTAACACCCCCATATTTTCCACTTCCTCCTGATCGATCAGCGCCTCTACCCTTGTTTCGCCACCGAAAGTTTTCCGTCCTTTTTGACCCTGTCCGAGTACACACTTTAAATTAACCGCATTTTAGGTGTTCCAATTATTCGAGTTTTTACGGTATCAGGAGGTGACGATCAGGGGTATTTGGCAGCAGGGGATCGAATTCGTCAAAGTAGGGTAACAAAAAAATACGTGCTACGGATCCCTGTTCGTCACCTCCTGATATTCGTCACGACCCCATGAAAGACTGTAAATCCAATCCAAGCGGCTGCCCAAATTCATTGAAAAATCAACGTGGATGACCTGTTGGCCTGCATCCTTGGAAGAGCCTCAAACCGATACCGCACTTAAACACCGAGCCCCTCCTGTGAGATTCAAATTCATTTTTTTTGTACTAGTCCGGCTAACAACGTCTGGCAAATTCACCCAAAGCTACCGTGTCACATCGTATCGCATGGCACGCCATGTGAACTTCGTGTTTGAGCCCTAAACTTGGGCAAGAGAGGACTAGACGGCAATAAAGTAACCTAGGAAAGAGTGATGATACCGGGTAGTGGTGTCTTTGCCATAGAGGTTCACGTTGAGCAGGGTGCGGATAAATTAGGTTTGCTAATGACAAACGGATTTCAGATCCCAATGCTCCAGGGATTAGCACCCTGTTAGACGAAAGACTTAAAGAAGAGTCCCTGGTAGCAGATGAGGAAGATTGTGTGTAGGAGGGCGCTAGCGAGGAGGAGCCAAGCAAGATCCAGAGATTAATTGTATATTTGAGAACCAGAAATTATTTTCCCTTTCCTCCTCTGTGAACACTGTGTAACTCCCTGCACAATCATGTTTCCACCAAGATCTAAGGTTTTTTTTTATCACGGGCCTTGCAAAATGGTCTAGTAATTTTATGGTAGATCGGCGTCCTATAGCGCATTTTATCGTACAAACGCAATGCAAATTTGTTAGAAATACCCACTCTCTGAGACTGCAGCAGCACAAATATGCAGGAAATGTAACGGAGAGGACGGGGTCAAGGTGTAGTCAAGGAGTATCATACTGGACGAACGGACAGGAACTGGGCGGAGAGTCAACAGCAGGTAGGAGAGGTGATATCTTCTATTGCGAGAATACAAAAGATACAGACTAAGGAGAAAAGAAAAAAGAATACAAGAAAAGAATACTTCATATCCTTTTTGAGGCAAATTCAGATGCCAAGAATACAGGTGTTTGTGTGCTTTCAAGTTAGCATACCTTTAAGGCCAAGGACCTCCTACATGTCACACAGACAGAGCTAAGGAACTGCTCTTTTCTGCCCTAATATGTCTCACATCCGATCTCCCAAACCTAGGCCTAAGTACCCATCACCATTCACCCGTTTTCCCCTAGTACTAGCTGTATACCGTAACAGGTAAAGGGAGATGCAATCCAAGCAGAGCTTTGACCTATTCCACCTCTTGTCCATTTCTCTCCTCGATCTTCCTACCTCTTAACTTTCCTTCTAACTTTCCTTTCTACATGCTCTGTTGGGTATATCTTGAACCCCCTCACAGCTAATACGAACTGCATCTGAGCTGCTCTGGTCTGCTGTGGAAAGCCCTTACTACACATCATTACCCCTACTTCAATTATTTCTAGCAAACTTATCCGAATCGATATCGAGTGATATACCATGATAGCTAGTATTTCTTTCTAGACCCCGAGTTGTGGGCACTTGGCCATTACAAACCCCACAGGCAACACTAGATAAGGTGTGTTTCTGGACCTTTATCGGACTGGGTTAGGGGAATATAACGATGTTTATTAATGTCCTCCCAGCGGTTTAATTGTCCTCCCAGCGGTTTAATGATAGAATGAATATTTTCCCTTTTCTTACTGGCTATTGTACCGATGCTTTGGGCAGCGTCTGTTATGTACTTTGAAGATGATGGCGGGTTTCTAGACCTTGAAGCCCGCTTATTTGGGGGGTGTGGCTTCCATGTGGTGGGCGCCTCATGAGGGGGTCGGGATACCCATCGGCAGCGCTGACTGCGATAACATCTTGCAGGCCATGTATATGGCTATCCATTTGGTTCTAAACTGGGGGGGAATATATAACCATACGAGTAAAGCATCTTTTTAAAATTCTAATTTATGTCTTGCAATGGGTGACACAAATTTGGATTCTAGTAGTAGTAGTTTCGGATTAATAATAAAGTTTTTTTTCCTGATTACGCAGCTAACAAGTATGATACACCATACCAAGAGGGCTGTTCATGTGGTAATTTCTTCCTGAGTTTATCTGCGATTTACTCGGCTATCTGGCTTAATTAGTTTGGTGCTAAATCTTTACCTCCGAGGTATCGTGGGTTTTGATAGAAAGCCCTTCGCCAGCGCATATAACTCTTTGAAATACTACTCAGACCAGCCGTCGAAGGTTATTCGGTTTTGAGACACACGGTGAACATTGTGGGAAGAGGGGTTGATGATTCACCAAGTGGGGTAGAAAAAAGGGGAAAGCTGGGAAGTGGACATCGCGTGAGAACTTATGGAAATGGCGTGATAGTGTTGAGCAGATGCGTCGAAGAAGGATCCCCCTCAGTCGTCAGAGGGAAAACGCAGCAACCTATAATATCATGGGACAGCACTGCCCCGCCTGCCCTAGAACTGTGAGATCTCTTCAAATCCATCCTCTCGGTTAGCCATCTTTAGGACTCATGGGACGCTACTCGGGATGCTCATGCTATCGTTGCATTGTTCGAATAGTTTTCGGGAATGCGCTTTGGATCGATATATCTGCCCGAAGGAAGCCAGAAGGGAGAGTGAAAGAGTCGGACACACGCAGAGTCCAATGCCCAGAAATTTGGATGTCCGGAGGTTAGTCTGTCTTTCCCTTGTTAGCACGGGAGCACGCAAAACGGAAAGGGAGGCATACGCGGACGAGAATGAACACGCGCGACGACCATGGAAGGATAGGAGGACTGCTTCGTTGTGATCTATATATAAGCCTGTCTTTACCGTTAGAGAGCGTGGGAAAGGTAACTTAGGGAAGGGAATGAGAATTGAGTTAGCGATCGTCCCCACCCCAAATCGCGCTCGCGAGATCCTATATTTTGGTTACCCGGACTCTTGGCGTTTGTTGGACCAGGTACCGTACGGTATTGGCAATTTTGTTTGCCCGTCAAACCAAACCGATTCTAGGCTGACAGGGGTGGTGGATTCCGAGAGCTTTTTCCGTACCTTGCTTGGTAGCCGCGATGTGTGCCAAAAAAGCACAGCCCCTAAGTTGGTACGTAAAAACTCCAGAAAACTTTTATAATATGATACTCGAGTACCATGCGCTTAGCGGTCAATCGTTTTAGATACCATCGACCAAGAAATATACAAGTACTCGGATACCAGGGCTAGTCCGCGAACACAGGGCTGACAGAGCTAACGACGATATTGGGAATAGCGCACGCACTAAGGGGTATGTTGAAAACCAGAAGAATTCCTCGAACGCTTTCTGCTTTACTACTGTCGGACGGATGAATGGGCAATAGGGAAAACAGTGATAAACACCATGTAATGTGATCGTGGTTAGGTTTAGACACAAAGCTTGGCAGGTAGTATAGATTTGGGAGAAAAAGGGGCTTGTCTGATAACTACGAAGGCAAGGAGCACAACAACCGAGATTCTCAAGGAGAGTTTGATCTTTGAGTGCGGCTTTTCTCTGTGCCTATTTTCTGTTTTCTGAACCGTCTTTGAACAATCAAAAGTCTTTGCCAAACAGCCACCAAAGAACGCCTTCACCGGAAGTGACACGACACTACCGTATTGGTTGAACTATCTATTTACGGTTTCTATTGGATATTTGCCACTTTAGCTCATGCTCAGAATAAATCCTGCTGTTCGCGGACCAACCCTGGTATCCGAGTACCATCCAGAACCTAAAACCTTCACAGGGGCAACCCCCATTGCAACGAACAACAAAGTCTTCATACATTCTAGCATACCGTAAAACCCGAAATAATTGGGCATGGTGCTAGGACGTTCAGAATTGCCCCTTTGGATTAGGGGGAGAAAACACACCGCGAAGATTCTCTTTCAGCCCTCACCTGAGACAGCAGACCCTACTAGGAGGGGTAACTTCAACGTCCTAGCGTGATGCCCAATTATTTCGGTTTTTACGGTACAGGTATCTTTTTAAACAAATGGGCGATTAATTGAAGGGTCCTAGTGCACAAAAGACTTCCCTATTCTTCAGCCTCCAGGAATTCCAAGTGCCGACCGACCCCATCACCCAACATCACCTGCAATACCAGTACCCTGACCGGCAAAAACTGAAAATGTCCCGATTATTCAGTAATAATATCGGCTCTTTAAATACGACTAATATTATTAACCTTACCGTTGCCGACAACAAACCCGATATCCTAGCCTGGCCACCTCCACTGGATCCTAAGTTGTGGCGTCAGGATATTCGGGATCGAAGAGTCGAAAATATAGGGGAATGACTCCTATAAACGGAGGAGTTCAGAAGCTGGTACTCTGGCAGTACAGGCGGTGAATCCGATAATGCAGTCTTGCTTTGCTATGGGGATTCAGGTGTTAGGAAAACATTTATTTAGTAAGATGAATAAACCCTAAGAAGTAGAAAAATGGCAATGCTGAGAAGCGCTGCTCCTTGGTGATGCACAACTTGTGCGGCCAGACTAGAGGTGACAATGCCACCGCTGCATGTTTTATTTTGACTTCGCCGGTAGAAAGAGAAGTCCCCCCGTTATCATGTTGGATACCCTGCTAAAGCAATTGGTTATCGGGCTTGAGGAGATCCAGGAGGAGAGCCTACAAAGACCGAAAGAATGCGATTGGAGGGGCAGGGATCGCAAAATTCCACTATTTTAAAAATGCCACGGAATACCTGCTCTAAAAAGCGCGCGTTCAAATGCATCGATGGGCCAGAACAATGCGTGGCAGAACACTAGGGTGAGCCACTCGATTCGGTAAATGAACTTCTCCAAAAGTCTCCCGGCACTCGAATATTCGTGACTGGAAGGCGGCATATTTTACCTGAGATTAAAAAGCGCTTTGCGAGGAGGGTGATGAGTGCAGTCTTGAGAAAAGTGGGGCTCACACTGGTTGTTCAACAACAACGACCGACAAACTTTTGCTTTCTAAGAGAGAATGACTACCCCTACACCTATGAAACCTATAGCAATACATGTTTACATACTCTCCGGAGTGGCTAACTCTCGTCTTCTACTATCATCAGAGGAAGGCATTTTGTCGCTAAGAAGCAATGAGTTGGGAAAGCGGGGGTGTTAGTCTACTTCGCAGTGTACCAAGCCATAAGCATGAACTCCACTTTTTCCCATTACAGTAAGTTCCAAAGGGTTCATATTATTAGATATCTTCGTAGCAGGTTAGCCGTGAGCACAACACTCGATGTGATGGATAGCACTCCGGAGCGGGCATCCTGAAGAAGATTCCAAACGATATTTCGGAAATGTACAGTACTTGCTTTAACTGCTTGTATGGTGGAAATCGCTTACATCCTGTTTGGAAAAAATTGAGGGGGACAACTGTTTTGTTTTGTGATTATTCCCTGTCGAAATGGTTGTTTCAGAATTTTAGAATGGAAGGGAAACGGTCATTTGTATGGGGGCAACGAAGCGAAACCATTATATCCAAACAGGTCCTTCGACATATATTACAGGTAGAGCTAGATAGTAAGCGGGAGCTTAGTATGGAGTGAAGATGGAATGCTATCATATAACTCAGGAGCCTCCAGAGATTGGGAGAGGTGCTCGGCTGGCGAGGGTTATGTTGGAGCGAGCTAGATGGAGAAACTATTTTCCGAGCTTACTTTGGTTATCCGATTAGCTGTCCCAGGCTTATCAGTGGCGCCATCCCCCCCATCTTAGAGATCGCTGAAATTAACAGAGTAGGAGAGGCATATAGCCTCTGGGTTGAAAGAGCGTTTTTCCAGTGCCAATGTCCGGGGCGATCTGTCAGTTTTGCATGCGAAAAGGCGCTACACACCCCAAAGTTCTTTGACCTTCAACCTCGGGGCTGAATCCCTCTAGTGTGCCCTTATCGTACTCCAAATTTCCAGACCATCCAAGTATCATACAGTCGTGTAACAAAAGTCCTGGCACCCCCGGTTGAGTGATAGGACAAGAATGCCTCTGAATTTACCACTTTGTATGTCCTCCCTCAGCCTGAATTAATGAAGAATATAAATTACAAAGTTCTGTTTCTCATGATCGCATTTCCACTTTGAGCACGGGGTATGTGGAGGGGTTGAGGTGAAGCAAGTTGAATAATAAAATTTTACGCGGGTACCAAGACTTTTGTTACACGATTGTACAGTACATCAAGGGCTAGCCTGCGGTTTTTGAAGTTGGTATGAGTGATTATGGGTTGATTCATTGATAAGGCTCAAAGCACCTGCCAATGTCGGGCTGGTGAAGATCACTGCATGATCTTGTGTTGTATTTCTCTTATGTGCAAGAATTGTTTTGAGCCGCAGATGGGGTGGGGTTTAAACAAGTAGGCGGCGATTTTGTGCTACAATAATACTAATGCAGTAGGCGGAGGAGGAGAATCATATTGTTGTCACGAATTGAAGAGGCCAATCGGAGAGCCCCGCGGTCTCCATCGGGCTCATCAAAAAACCCCGCATTTCTTATGGGTAGTCGCTCCTAACCATAGTTGAATATAAAAAGAGATTGAATCTTATGCCACCAGGAATTCCTATGGTCAACTGACTCCATCGATCATCATCGGCTCCTACGATATCCCAAGCTGAAAAGAACACAAAATGTCGCAATCATTCAACAATAATTACGGCTCCAATAATAATTATGGCTCCTTCAACACGACCTACATCAATCCTACCGTTGCAGATGACAGATCGAATATTCTAGCCTGGCTATCCCCACTGGATCCAAAGATACGCCACCAGGATGTCCGGGAGCGCAGAGTCGAAAATATAGGGAAATGGGTTTTACAAACCGAGGAGTTTAAGAGCTGGTGTGCCGGTACCGGTAGTGAGAGAGCTGGATCCGATAAGACACTTTTGTTTTGCTATGGAGGTCCGGGTGTTGGCAAAACTTACATTAGGTAATATGAATGAATCTTGAGTAGTGAAGAAAGAAGGGCAAGTGCTGACAAGGGGTGGGTGTAGCTCCGTAGTAGTAGACCATTTGTGCAGTCAGGCTGCAGCTCGAAATTCCACTATTGCATGCTTTTATTTCGACTTCGCCTCGCAAAACGAGCAGCCTCCGACCAGGTTTCTGGGCTCACTGTTAAAACAGATGGTGTTTGGACTCGATGAGATCCCGGAGGAGATATCAAAGGCATATGAGGACCGAAAACATGCCGTCGGTGGGCAGGGATTGCAAATTTCGGATATTTTGAGCATGCTGCAGACTACCTCGGCCCGAAAGCCGGCGTTCATATGCATTGACGCTCTCGATGAGTGTGCAACAGAACACATAGTGAAGGTTCTCGATTCATTGGGTCAACTCCTCCAGCGGTCTCCGGGTACTCGAATATTTGTGACTGGAAGGCCCCACATTTTACCTGAAATCAGAGCGCGCCTTGGTGAAAGAGTGACAAGCATATCCATAAATCCCAAGAGGAATGATATCATCACATATCTCAATAGTAGGCTGGCCACGGACACAACCTCAGATGCGATGGACAGTGTTCTGGAGGCAGACATCCTGGAGAAAATTTCTACCGATATTTCGGAAATGTATGTAAAAGCAACACTCCAGAACCCATCTTAAGTTATGTACTAACAGAAATATATCTAGATTTCTGTTGGTCTCGCTGAATGTCGATGCGATCCTACAAGAAGCCACAGCCGGTCGCAGGCGACAAAAGCTAAACGCAATTACCGATGGCTTGGGGTTGGAGGGCGCTTATGGTGAAACCATATCTCGGATAAAGAGGCAGGGCGGGGGCAAAGCAAGGCTCGGGATGGCGGCTTTGATGTGGATCTCTCACTCGGAGCGGCCCTTGAAGGTTGTTGAGCTATGTCACGCTCTGGCGGTTGAAATCGGGTCACCAAATCTCCATCCCGACGATGTTCCATCAATAGGAACATTGCTCACCTGTTGTCAAGGACTCATCACCGTAGACAAGGAGGCTTCCACGGCCCGGTTGATCCATTTTACCCTTAAAGAGTACCTCCTGGCTCATCCCGATTATTTTGGCAAAGTTCACTCTACGATGGCTGAGACCTGCTTGAGTTATCTCAATTCGCAACAGGTGAGAGCTCTTTCGACGAGGATCTCTCCCGATCTTCAAAGCCAACCTTTTCTTGAATATTCATCCCTTTACTGGGGAGTGCACGCAAGAAGGGACCTTTCGGATTGCGCGAGGCAGCTTGCATTGAAGCTGTTTGACGACTACAATCGCCACATATCCACCAAAGTCCTCTTAGAATCCCAGCCTGACACTTCCTATGATATCGATTTTAATAAACCCTACCTCTTTAGTGGCCTGCATTGTTCATCTTTCTTCGGGATTGATGGGATTGTAGCTGGTTTCATAGAAGTGGAGGGTTGTGATATTAACCAAAGGGACTGTGTGGACAATACACCTCTCGTGTGGGCGGCTCTCAATGGACACGAGCGAGTAGTTGAAATGCTGCTAAGACACGGTGATATTAGCCCTGACAAACCGGGGGAGGACGGCGAGACACCACTCTGTGTTGCCGCTTGGAATGGGAACGAGGGAGTGGTGAAAATACTTCTCGAACGGGATGAGGTCAACCCCGATCAGTCAGATAACTACGGCCGAACACCGCTCTGGTGTGCTGCTCAGAATGGGCACGAGGGAGTGGTGAAAGCACTTCTCAAACGGGACGAGGTCAAACCCGATAAGCCAAATAACGACGGCAGAACACCGCTCTCGTATGCTGCGTATAACGGGCACGAGGGAGTTGTGAAAGCACTTCTCAAACGGGACGAGGTCAACCCCGACCACTCAGACAACAAAGGCGAAACCCCGCTCTTGAATGCTGCTTGGAATGGGCACGAGGGAGTGGTGAAAATACTTCTCGAACGGGACGAAGTCCGACCCGATAAGTCAGATAACGACGGCCGAACACCGCTCCGGTATGCCGCGTATAACGGGCACGAGGGAGTGGTAAAAATACTTCTCCAACGGGACGAGGTCAAACCCAATGAGTCAGATAACTACGGCCAAACACCACTCTGGTGTGCTGCGTACAGCGGGCACGTGGGAGTGGTGGAAATACTTCTCCAAAGGGACGAGGTCAAACCCGATGAGCCAGATAACTACGGCCAAACACCATTCTTGTGTGCTGCTTTCAATGGGCACGTGGGAGTTGTGGACATGCTACTCGGCCGGGGTGATCTTAACCCCGACAGGCCGGATAGCAATGGTCAAACACCGCTCTTCTTTGCCGCTGCAAATGGGCATGTCGAAGTAGTTGAGGCGCTACTTGAACGGGGCGAGGTCAACCCGGACAAGCCAGATAATGACGGCCGAGCACCCCTCCGGTTTGCTGCTTTGAAAGGACGCGAGGGCGTGGTGAAAATGCTTCTCGCACGGCGCGAGGTCGATCCCGACAAGCCAGATATCGACGGCCGAACACCACTATTGTGCGCCGCTTGGAATGGGCACGGGGGAGTCGTGAAAATGCTTCTCCAACGGGACGAGGTTAGCCCCGACAAGCCCGATAACGACGGCCGAACGCCCCTCTCGTATGCTGCCGGGAATGGGTACGCGGGAGTGGTTAAAATTCTTCTCGGAGTGGACGTCGACCCCGGTAGGCCAGATCAGTTTGGTCAAACCCCACTCCGCATGGCTACTCGGCATGGCCACACAGCGGTGGTGGCGCTTCTTCGGCCTGGAGGTCCTTCGCTGTGACTCAAAATTTCCATACTGGCTCCGATTCTTATTTTCTCGTTGCATATGTTCCATTGCTTATTCGGCACATGGCCATGGCTTTTTGTGGATCTGCGCTCGCACTGATTTGCGGATATGTGGATATGTGGCTCGGAGATATACCGTCATAGGACTTTGTGGTGTGCGTAAATCGGGTATAATAGCGGTATAGGGTACGGATTTTTGGTTTCGTTGGTATTCATTGCCATTGGACATTCAGCATCGAGTATTTTGTTCCACAATGTTTCTTTTACAATCTCTGTGCTTAGACATCCAGGGGTTGGCATACTAGCGGGAGATAGGTTTAGGGATTATGGTAGATTAGAATGAGTTACATTTCTTGGGATTTCTAGGGACTGTGATTTGTCGGTTTAGTGTGTTTCTTTCGAGTTCCCTCAGTTTTGGGAGTTTTCCGGTGTTGTTATATGGAGCGATATATCTTCTACTGTGTCCTCCGTCAGCAGAGGGGCAGCCGACTAGTCTACTGTTCCTCCACGTTTTTCTGTGTTTGGAGTATTTTGCGATCGCACTTTTGTTTCCTGCCTTCGAGCTTTCTATAGGATCCAACAGCAAATCCTCTTTGTATATTTGCTGCTCGTTTTTTTTATTTTCAATCTCTCATTAATTTAATTTTTCCCTTTCCTGTCCTAGAGTAGACCTGACCGTTATTCTCATATTAGATATCCGGGGGTGTGGCCCCTACCCCTATCCGTGCACAACCTATTATTGACCAAGGTTGCCAGGGGGTCTCTTTCTAACATCTACCAGGATAGCATCACGAAATATACTGTGATTCTTCTAGTTAGGCGATATGCGTGATTATCGGTAGATTCGCTCATCAGGCTTGATGCTCTGTACTTGTATAACACCACATTATGTTAAGCTGGCCGATTCCGCCGCGCGCGCTCTAAGGTGTTGTTGCATGACCGTGGGAGATTTGTATTGAAGCACGGGATAAGGTCATAGTTAAAGAAACGGGGGACCCCTGCTACCGCCGAGGTAACTATGCAAAAGCAGGGTATTTGAAAAGTTGGAAAAAGGCTAGGGAGGTTAATCGGAGGGTCCATGAAGTTCTACAGAAGTCCCCGCTTCTCTTCAGCCACCTAGGGATTTCAATTACTAACTACATCTATCATCTACTAGTACAGTACAATATATTGAGTAGCAAAAAACCGAAGATATCGCAACTATCTGGCCTTAATATAGGCTCTTTGACCACAATCAATATTATTTACCCTAGAGTCGCCGATGGACAGCATAATACCCTAGCCCGGCTATCACCACTAGGTCCTAAGCAGGACATTCGGGGCCGTAGAGTCGAAAATGTAGGTGCATAGCTTCTACAAACTGAGAAGCTTAGGAGCTGGTGCACCGGTAGTGAGGGAGGTGGATCCAATGAGGCAGATTTGGTTTGATATAGGACCTGGGTGTTGGGAAAACATTTATTTAGTAAGAAGAATGAACTCTAAGGGGTAGAAAAATGGCAATGCCGACAAGGGGCGATGTTATCATGTCTCCTTGGTACACAACTTGTAAGACCATGGTAGAGGAGACAATGCCACTGTCGCATGTTTTTATTTTGACTTCGCCGGAAAGGAGCAGCCCCCGTAAGCATGTTGGGTAGCCGCTGACACAATCGGGTTTGAGACTAGGGGAGATCCCACAGGAGATATCGTAAGCATACAAAGACTGAAAGAATGCTACTGGGGGGGAGGGCCACAAATTCCTACGACCCCAAAAATGCTACAGAATACCTGTCCCAAGAGGCATGCGTTGATATGAATAGATGGTCCAGACGAATGCGCGGCAGAAGACTTTGTGTAAGCCGCTCAATGCGGTACGTGAACTCCTCCCACAGTCTCCCGGCACTCGAATGTTCGTGACCGGAAGACCGAACATTCCGCCTGAGCCCAAAAGACGTCTTGCTAAGATGGTGACAAGTCTATCGATAAGTTCCAAGAGGGGTGATATTATTAGATATCTTCGTGTTGAAAGTGTTCGACTCTGCCATGCTCAGCCTACCGGGCACGCGCATAGTCTATCCCGTTATCGATCACACAACAACTTGGGGCATGCGCTTTGGATCGATACGTCGGCCGGAAGGAAAGTGGAAATCGTTGATGTTGGTCGGCATCTTCGGAATCCATGCAGCCTCCGTTATCGTCCTGACAAACTCTCGGATATGCGTTTTGAGACTGGGGTAGCGCCGGAAGGATACCGGAGGGAGAGTCGGATGCACGGGGGCTATGGAGCATGAAGAATTTCCCCCTGTAACATTTGTTCTTTTCCCTTTGTTAGCATGAGAGTCCTGGGAAATTGAAAGGGGAACGCGCGTGGAAGAGAATAGACCTATGTGGTGATCGATCGAAGGATAGAAGGACAAGAATGAAGACTCCGCTGTTGTTTTATCTATACCCCTGTCTTTACCGCTAGTTACTAGTTAGTTTAGTTAGTAGACCAGCGAGAATCGTGGAGTTGTGGACGTGAGCGAGCAGTTCAATAGAAATAAAGTTCCCCGCTAAGCAGTGAGTTGGCGATCGGTCTCGTGTTGCTTTAATCTTGGCGTTTCGTTTCGCCGGCCGCATTTTGCGCCAGCCGGTTCATCGTCCGTCGTTTGCCGATCAGCCGCCGCCATTCAAACCTTCATGGTAGACTTTGTAGTAGGTTGGCCACGGACAACTCTCGATGCAATGGACAGTACGGTACTCTGGAGGCGGACATCCTGAAGAGAGTTTGGCAAAAATGGGGGGGGCAACCATTCCGTCTTGTGGCTATGACCTGCAGAAACGGTTGTTTCAGAATTTTAGAACCGAAGGGAAACGATCACTTGTATGGGGCAACGGAATGGAACCGTTGTATCCAAACAGCATCAGAGAAATATATTAGGGCCGCCCAGCAAGCAGGAGTTAAGTGTGGAGTGAAGAGGGAATACTATCATGATAATCTGTGGTCTGAGAACTTGTGGGGTTGGCAGGAGGCGCTCCAGAGATTGGGATGGGTGCTCCGTCAGGGTATCATCAGGCGGAACTGATACGGATGGAGGAACTATTTTCCGGTATTACTTCCGTTATGATATCTGCTTACCGGTAGTTTTCTTTCGAGAAAACCTATTCAATACCAGCGAAACTCGGACCCTCCCTACAGAATACCATCCAAGTTTTTTTATCCCGGCGAAAACACAACGTTTCACCCACAGCCAAGAAAATAATATTTCAACTTTTAGGCGAGAAAACACCAACAAAAAAATCCCTAAAAAATTAAAAATTTCTTTAAAAATAAGCGAGACCTAGGTGTATTTTTTGGTATTTTTTTTGCCTCAAAAGCCCGCTGGTAGAGAAATGAAATTTATCTGAAAACCCGATTTCTTATAGTGCCAAGCATGGTGATAACACAGCTTGCAAGGATGCCTGCCTAGGCATTTTCCTAAACAGAAGATCTTTTGTTTAATTTTTAAGCTGTGGGTGAAACGTTGCGTTTTTGCTGGGATAAAAAAACTTGGATGGTATTCTGTAGGGAGGGTCCGAGTTTCGCTGGTATTGAATAGGTTTTATCTGCAAACTGAGGACTAGTCAGGAAGCAACAGTTTAGATCGTCAACAAACGAAAGAAAATTTGGGGCAGCGGACAACTACTCGTAATTTTCTGACCTTTGCGAACACAACTGCTATTGCATATGGGCGAAAAATTTCCCGGAGCCTTAAGATTTTAGTTGTATGCAATAGCGGTCCTGTTTGCAACGTCGGAAAATTACGAGTAGAGGGGGGCCGCCTGTACCGTACTTAGATATTCGGACAACAGGGCAAGGTTGTACTTTCTTTTTGCTTAGATTCTTTCTTCTTCCAAGGGCTCATCTTGGGTGAGGGTTAGCAAATTAGCTTAGGAAAATTGAATCGATTGTGAATCATGTGGTTTTTCTTTCTGGGCGAGGTCCCTTGACAGTGATGACTGGTGGTTGGCTGATACCTCTTGCGGTTCTGAGAGTACAGGTAGACAAACTAGGCTGTATTTCTTCTTTTCGGTACTTTGTTGCGGGGTGCAACTACTAGCGTTATCTTGACACCCCTCGGCGCATCAGGGGTTCAGCTGTGATTCCCGAAGTTGGGATGCTTGATTAGAGGAGTTCAGCCAGGGGGTTGAGGATCGGGTATGCGGGTTTTTCGAATCGAAGAACTTTGGTGTGTGGAACACCTTTTCGCAAACAAAACTGACGGACCAACTGGAAATTTGGTACTCGAAAAACGCTCATTCAACCCCGGGGCTGAATAGCTCGTTTGGTTTCTAAGAGAGAACGACTCGACCTATACCTATGAGGCTTATTACAATACATTATTACATACACTCAGGAGCGGTTAACTCTTGTCTTCCACCATTAGAGAAAGGCATTTTGTCTCAGTGGAGCAATGGGTTGGGAAGGTGGGGGTGTTACAATACGTCGCTGTGTGCCAAGCCACAAACGTGAACTCCACTTTTTCCCACGACTGGGCTCAATGCACTTCCCTATGTCAGGCTGGCCAAGATCACTGCCGGAGCTCTTGTGTGGTGCCGGCATTTCTCTTAAGTGCAAGAACTGTGTTGGGCTGCAGAACGGGGCGGTGCCCAAATATGTGGGCAATTTTGTGACACTCGAGTATAATACTAATGCAGTAGGAAAAAGCGGAGTATCATATAGTTGTCACGAATTGAGGATGCCAATCGAAGAGCCCCACGGTCTCCGTCGGGTTCAACAAAAAACCCCGCTTTTCTTATGGGTAGTCGCTCCCAACCATAGTTGAATAAAGATATTGAATCTTCTGCCCCCAGGGATTCCTATGGTCAACTAACTCCATCCATCACCGGCTCCTGCAATATCTTAAGCAGAAAAGAACACAAAATGTCCCAATCATTCAATAATAATCACGGCTCCAATAATAATTATGGCTCCTTCAATACGACCTACATCAATCCTACCGTTGCCGATGACAGATCGAGCATTCTAGCCTGGCTATCCCCACTAGATCCAAAGATACGCCATCAGGACGTCCTGGAGAGAAGAGTCGAAAATATAGGGGAATGGGTTTTACAAACCGAGGAGTTTAGGGGCTGGTGTGCTGGTAGTGGGAGAGGTGAATCCGATAAGCCAGTTTTGTTTTGCTATGGAGGTCCGGGCGTTGGCAAAACTTACATTAGGTGATATGAATGAACCCCGAGTAGCGAAAGAAAAAAGGGCAAGTGCTGACAAGGGGTGGGTGTAGTTCCGTGGTAGTGGACCATTTGTGCAGTCAGGCTAGAGGTCAAAATGTCACTATTGCATGTTTTTATTTCGACTTCGCCTCGCAAAACGAACAGCCGCCGACGAGGTTTCTGGGCTCCTTGTTAAAACAGATGGTATTTGGACTCGATGAGATCCCAGAGGAGATATCAAAAGCATATGAAGACCGAAAACATGCTGTAGGTGGACTAGGACTACAAATTTCGGATATTTTGGACATGCTGCAGACTACCTCCACCCGAAAGCGCGCGTTCATATGCATTGACGCTCTCGACGAGTGTGCAACAGAGCACGTAGCCAAGGTACTCGATTCATTGGGTCAACTCCTCCATCGGTCTCCGGGCACCCGGATATTTGTGACTGGAAGGCCCCACATTTTACCTGAAATCAGAGCGGGCCTTGGTGAAGGAGTGGCAAGTATATCGATAAGTCCCAAGAGGGATGATATAATCACCTATCTCCGTAACAGGCTGGCCACGGACGCAACCTCAGATGCGATGGACAGTGTTCTGGAGGCAGACATCCTGGAGAAAATTCCTAGCGATATTTCGGAAATGTATGTAGAAGCAACAACACCCAAAACATATCCCGAGCCACCCACTAACACTCACATATCTAGATTCCTGTTAGTCTCGCTGAATGTCGATGCGATCCTACAAGAAACTACAGCCCGTCGCAGGCGACAAAAGCTAAACGCAATTACAAATGGCTTGGGGCTGGAGAGCGCTTATGGCGAAACGCTGTCCCGGATCAAGAGACAGGGCGAGGGCAAAGCGAGGCTTGGGATGACCGCCTTGATGTGGATCTCTCACTCAGAGCGGCCCTTGAAGACGGATGAATTATGTCACGCCCTGGCGGTCGAAATCGGGTCACCAAATCTCCACCTCGACGGTGTTCCATCAATGGGAACATTGCTCACCTGTTGCCAAGGACTTGCCGCCGTAGACAAGGAAGCTTCCAAGGTCCGGTTGATCCATTTTACCCTTAAAGAGTACCTCCTGGCTCATCCCGATCTTTTTGGCAAAGTTCACTCTACGATGGCTGAGACCTGCTTGAGTTATCTCAATTCGCAACAGGTCAGAGCTCTTTCGACGAGGATCTCTCCCGATCTTCAAGGCCAGCCTTTTCTTGAATATTCTTCCCTTTACTGGGGAGTGCACGCAAGAAGGGACCTTTCAGATTGCGCGAGGCAGCTTGCATTGAAGCTGTTTGACGACTACAATCACCACATATCCACGAAAGTCCTCTTAGAATCCCAGCCAGACACTTCCTATGATATTGATTTTAATAAGCCTTACCTCTTTAGTGGCATACATTGTTCATCTTTCTTCGGGATTGATGGGATTGTAGCTGGTTTCATAGAAGTGGAAGGTTGTGATATTAACCAAAGGGACTGTGTGGACAATACACCTCTTGTGTGGGCCGCTCTTAATGGACACGAGCGTGTAGTTGAAATGCTCCTAAGACACGGTGATATTAGCCCCGACAAACCGGGGGATGACGGCGAGACACCACTCTGTGTTGCCGCTGGGAATGGGAACGAGGGAGTGGTGAAAATGCTTCTTGGACGGGACGAGGTCAAACCCGATCGGTCGGATAACTACGGCCGAACACCACTCTGGTATGCTGCTTATAATGGGCACGAGGGGGTGATGAAAATGCTTCTCCAACGGGACGAAGTCAAACCCGATAAGTCAGATAATGACGGCCACACGCCGCTCTTAGGTGCTGCTTGGAGTGGGCACGTGGAAGTGGTGAAAATGCTTCTCCAACGGGACGAAGTCAAACCCGATCAGCCAGGTAACGACGGCCGAACACCACTCTGGTGTGCTGCTCGGAATGGGCACGTGGAAGTGGTGAACATGCTTCTCCAACGGGACGAAGTCAAACCCGATCAGCCAGATAACGACGGTGAAACACCACTCTGGTGTGCTCTTTTGAATGGGCACGTGCAAGTGGTGAAAATGCTTCTCCAACGGGACGAAGTCAAACCCGATCAGCCACGTAACAACGGCCAAACACCACTCTGGTGTGCTGCTTGGAATGGGCACGTGGAAGTGGTGAAAATGCTTCTCCAACGGGACGAAGTCAAACCCGATCAGCCAGGTAACAACGGCCGAACACCACTCTGGTGTGCTGCTCGGAATGGGCACGTGGAAGTGGTGAAAATGCTTCTCGAACGGGACGAAGTCAAACCCGATCAGCCAGATAACGACGGTGAAACACCACTCCGGTGTGCTGTTTGGAATGGGCACGTGGAAGTGGTGAAAATGCTTCTCGAACGGGACGAAGTCAAACCCGATCAGCCAGGTAACGAGGGCCGAACACCACTCTGCTGTGCTGCCTGGAATGGGCACGTGAAAGTGGTGAAAATGCTTCTCCAACGGGACGAAGTCAAATCCGATCAGCCAGGTAACGACGGCCGAACACCACTCTGCCGTGCTGCTTGGAATGGGCACGTGGAAGTGGTGAAAATGCTTCTCCAAAGGGACGAAGTCAAACCCGATCAGCCAGATAACTACGGTGAAACACCACTCTGGTGTGCTGTTTGGAATGGGCACGTG
>Ga0307509_10002855_pt1 | contig 27358 bp, 29 predicted proteins | sample 10_EM_MG_FD_202245 | JGI IMG/M metagenome (GOLD analysis project Ga0307509, IMG submission 202245) | Populus trichocarpa ectomycorrhiza microbial communities from riparian zone in the Pacific Northwest, United States - 10_EM | ecosystem: Host-associated > Plants > Roots > Unclassified | place... | reverse complement strand
GAATTTTAGTGATTAGGACAGGAGCTACACCTGGCTGGTCTTTTTCAGTATTTGGAAAGGTCAACATAAGTTGGTAGTCAACGAGGGTGAGTGAACATACTTTTCCCCACTGGAAAACCAAAGGACTCCCCTCGTTTGGACAACTCCTCCCCTGGATCTAGGCTGTCGTCTTCCGATGGAAATGGGATGACTTCAAGGTGGTTACTCGTCACATCCATCGTATTGTCGTCATGACACGCAACGTTCAGCACAAGCATCATTGAACAAAAAGCGCATCCTGCCAAACATATGCAATCCTACGAAATTTGAATGACGGCTAGGTAATGACGGGATGGGAAAGAACAGACCCTTGTATATCGTATCGCTTCGTCGCAGTTCGAGCTTTGAAGGGGAACCATACCCAACCTATGGGCAATGAACTCATCAGGCAACACTGTCGTGTTCGTTTCGATCTCAACCATGTCAATAGCTATTGTAAAGTTCGAAATGAGAAAACAAGGTATTAATGGGCGATTTTACTGACCGACAGTAGGTATGTCGGCCATCATGACTCGTCTCAACGAGTTAGCAAAGCTTTATGAACAATGCATCTTCAGTAAACGTTGCAGGTTGATTTCATTACTGAGCTCACGCTAGGTCAACATTTCCTAACACAAAGTTCACCCTGTCAATTTTTAGTTCGCGAATGCGCACGGTTGGTTCCAAATCTTCTTGAACTTGCATAATAGGTATGATGAATGAAGTTATTTTTAAGTTGCAGTAGTCGTTTGTCATCTTCAGCTTCTAATAAAACCAAACAATTTCTGATAACAAGTGAAGAGCCATGTTTTCAGGCCGCCTAGTCCTTGCAACTTTCACATGCCCCCTTCCCTTCGTATGGTTCGACTCGTTTTACGTTACTGGACGTTTCTTCCTATCGTGAGCACTCTCTAATGAATAGAGTGCACCAATACCTCGGGCAACAGGGTGCCTCTCGTCCAAGTACTGTTCATGGTGTTCCCAGTCATAGAATTGCACAATGAAAGGACAAGGTGTTGTCTTTATAACCAAAATGCGAGGGGGAAGAAATTTAGAGATCCTCTACCATTGCGAGAAAAATGGGATCCCAACATTTTGGGTATTCCGAGGACAGCACGGAGGTTCTTGCATTACCAATTGGCATTTATTACCGGTGACGTCAACTTTTGCAAAGTCGTGGCTTGTCTTGATATGTTATTGCCAATGTCCCTGGAATATGCTCCTGAAACCACCTGGCCATGAGGTATTCGCCATACTTGTTTTTAATTCAGACTCCATACCTGCTCAAGGAACTACGCAATTTATCTGGCACACGGGTTCTTTTAGACTACCCTGTCAAGCCAGGTCCACGTCATTCTCAATTACTAGCACTCTCTGATCGAAATGGCCTAGACATGATATTTCACCGAAGCTATCGGCTAGCGGGAAATTACTCGCTATCCTCCCGTCTCAACAGCGAGAGTGGTCGAGTAACACAAAAGCGCTCTTGACGCTGTGTACAAAAACAATCTCCAATGTCTTTAATATCTTGTGGCGATTGGTCCATAATTGCGGAACAGGTCCATTATATGAAAGAGGTTTGTAAGTAAGGTAATCCATACCCGCGGGAAGGCAGAAATCCGCGGCGGAGAGATCCTTGCATTTCTGCATTTCTCCGTATCCCTGGCTCTGATACTTATGGGGACTTCCGTTCTCTGACACTAATCTCCTTATCCACTCCATAAAACCCTCATAAATCATGTATCAACTAAAATTCCGTTTCTGTACCCCCCCGTCTTGACTCATGCAATCAGGCTGGAACCCCCGTCGGTCGTTAAGTGAAAGTTGGTATCCTTATTCAGCTATTGTCTGTCGCTTGCTTACAGTATACTTGCAGCCGAGGCCTTACTCACTTCTCCGGGTAGTATCCATGAAATAGAGACGACTTTGGTCGACGGTAGACTCCATCGCGTCTACAAAAACTTATCGCCCTCTTTAAGAGAGTTTTGGCTTTCTGCGGTCACACAGTACTCCAGGGACATATATATCGTCTATGAAGATCAACGCTTGACATATGGTCAGGTACACACTCGTGTTATTAAGGTGGCAGGGTTATTCCGAGACGTCTATGGAATCAAGAAAGGTGTTGATCCAGTTTCGAGCTTATCTGCTGACCGTGTTATTTGCTATGCTTAAACGCTCTTCACTACAATGACAGGTGATAGAATTGGGATCTGTTCGCGGAATTGCATTCAATACCTTGTCGCTTTTTGGGCTTGCCGTAGGCTTATTTCCTTTCTTTTTGGGCATTTTCTTAAAGTGGTGGATCAGACCTTATCGGAGCAGTCATCGTCCTAACGAATGCGTTCGTAAGCTTTCCTCGTCTACAACACTTGATTCTGATCGGTTATAAGTGCAGGTGGCTACCTTTGGAACCTTTAAGCCATTGCCTAGCCCATACACAGTGCAGACTCGTCATTCTTGATCCAGAACGTGCAGAACGTGTTCAAGATGCTGTAGCACGGATGTATCTGGAGACAGATCTTGAGGCCATGCTTGTTTTCGATTTGCAGGACAACAAGCTGATCTGGGAGGGAATGAGATACTTTGAGGAAAAATTGCACGAGTATTCCTCCGATGGGATGCATGTTCTAACATCTCCTATCTCCATCCTTCCGGAAGACGACGCAACTCTGATTTTCACATCTGGTAAGTGAATGTCTATCACCAGACCTTTAACTTATCATTATATGTTGAAGGCACCACCGGGCTACCCAAGGGTGTTTTGAGTACCCAGCGACAATTTTTAACAAATGTCCTAAATGTAGGTAGAATTAACCTTATTTGAAGGGAAAGTGAAAATTTATTTTCTAGATTTTGGTTGGGGGCTTTCGGGCTACTCTTAGAAGAGGCGATACCTTCCCAACGTCTCAAAAGATGGGACTCCAGAAAGCAACTCTCGTTTCTGTACCTCTCTTCCATGTCACCGGGTTAACCAGTTTCTCGGTTCGTATGCCGAATGACTAGTTGACCTCGCTAACCTCCTTTTGTTGTTTCGCTTTTAGATGCTGGCTACGATGACAGGAATGAAGATTGTGATGACGAGAAAATGGGATGTCGAAGAAGGTGTGAAAATATCCAAGCAGTATGTTTTAACCTGACCGTATGATGTTCCAGCGGTGAAGTATGGAATATTCCACCTTTTATACAACGAACTCAATGCACACTGCTCAGACTAATTAAACGAGAAAATATCTCCGTCGTAGGAGGGTAAGTGCTTTGTCTTGTACAAACGACGGAAGTTTTCACCAACCACAAGGGTCCCATCAATGGTTACAGACCTCATCTTGAGCTCGTTATCTGGTCACCCCTTGGAGGGGCTCCTTTTTGGTGGTGCGCCCGCCCCCGATAGCCTCGTTACTCGAGCGAGGCAAGCGTTTCCTACAGCCACAATGTAAGTCGGGGTAAACTGCTATGACCACAACCCTGAATATTAAAACAGGATCCAGGCCTACGGGTTGACCGAGACAAATTCAATTGCCGTTTCGGTATGTTTTATACCTAAAAAAATGTACAAAGCTTAAACTGGTATCAAACAAGTTCGCCGGAGAAGATTACATCGCACGTCCAACCAGCACGTTGGTGTTCTTAGCCTTTTGTTCCGTTATGTTGTCTTGATTTTTTTTCGGCTTCACAAGTGGACTGGCATCCCCAGTCAACGACATCAGAATCGTCCATAAGGATACATGCCTTCCTCCCGGCATTGTCGGGGAAGTCTGGCTGTAAGCGTGGTTGCAGTCAACTGGCCTTCAACCTAATATTTCACAGACGAGGCCCAAATGTCATGAAAGGTTATTGGCGGGACGCAGGTTCGTTTAGTTTGTTGTCATGTCCCTTCGCTTACTCCCTCTTTCTATAAAAGATGCCACTGATGCGGCATTAACAAAGGACGGCTGGCTAAAAACTGGGGATGTAGGGTATCTGGACGAAGAAGGATTCTTGTATATCAAAGACAGACGTAAGTCACACTGTTTCGACTCATTTAGTGCTGCTAATCGAACAGTTGACTTGAACTCCAGTCAAAGATATAATTATTCGTGGCGGGGAGAATGTCGTGGGTGATATTGATCTAGCAGGTTTTTTGCGAGCTAAATCCAACTACAAAGGACTCGGTGACTGTTGAAAATGCCTTATATGCGGATCCTCGGGTTCTTGAAGCTGCCGCAGTTGGTGTCCCCGATGAACGACTCGGCGAGTTGGTGGTAGCCATTGTTTCCCTTCGGCCTGCCTACGTCGGACAAGTGACAGAAGGAGAATTGATATCACAAACAAAAACCCGGTTCGTTTTTAAATTGAATAACGTCGTGTTGTTCAAACTTGTTCGCTTAGACTTCCAAAGTTTGCCATTCCTGTTATGGTTGTGATATTGGACACAGCATTTGGTATGCGGCAAAATTATCTGTAGCCCATGTGAAGCCTTACAGTTAGGGACAGAACGAACGCCATCTGGGAAAATCATCAAAGGGGATCTCCGGCGAGTAGCACGGTCCCAATGGGAATTACGTCGGGGACGTGAAAAAGAGCTTTGCCGCGTGAATCTGTAGGGATCAGGTAACCAGCACATAGTCTCTCTAGACAGTATATGTGATGTGCCCTACGGATATAAGGTACCGCGCGAAACCGTGCTAGAAAATGTTTATATAATCTTCGGACTTGGAAATTACTTTTCCTTCCATTGCTCCATTGAACGCATAGATGGAAGAGTTCATATATTTTTGGAGAGAAAGTTTTTTAGTTGGTCCAAATGTGTTATTTCATCAAAATTTTGGGGCCTTCTAGGGAGATGTGGAAGTGGTAGGACATTTGGTGTCGATAACAGTGAGCACCTTCTTCAGATCACGTGCACGTGTTTTGGCCTCATTGAGTCATTTCCATTGACAAGGATGTTCACACATGGGGTGGCTATCTCTCCTCAAAAATTTTATTCTACGTTTAATTAGCTGCACATAAGCGGTTGCTCTCAAAAAAACTGCTGCAGTCGCGTGAAATCGACGCGACGTGGTTTCAAAGTCCGAAGATTGCATAATGATGGCATTTTGGGAGAACAATGAACTATTTCTTTCCATGAGCTATGTGGAGGATTTCCGCAAACACCAGATATCTGTCCAAGCACATCTAAAAGGCAGACAGGAAAATAACCCTGCATTTACTCCCTCATTCTTCCTTCCCTCGTCATGTTGGACGTCGTCGGAAAAGGACTTATTTTTTCATGGGCTGACGCTGTATTCGCGTTTTCGCCCTGACCTCATTGCCGAACACATCAAAACCAAGAGTATTTTTGATATTTGTGTTTATCTGCACATTCTCCGCATCGCCATCATCTCGCGCGGCCATGGATCAGGGACATCTACTAGGGAGGCAATAGAACCGGCAATAGAAATGTCTGAACGCTGGATTGAATACGAAGAGCAAATGGCGGTAGCCTTGACAGCAGTCGATTCTTGTCTTCGGAGTGTAGAGCACTCGGAGAAAAAAACTCAAGGCACCTGCTCCTGCGCAAGTCCTGAAATCCATATTACTTCCGCAGAGCCTGGTTTGGTCCCCTCGAGCCAAGCGGCTTATATGGGCCACCTTGATTCCACTTGTCTCACGGTTCTGGAGTCCATTATTCGGGAATCCCACTCTGACGATGTGGATATAGAGCAAATCATGCTACTGGAACAGGCATCAGGGATATTGCCTCCCGCTGAAACTCATGATCTGGAATCAGAATTCCAAGGTAGGGATCGTTTTATTTGTCATTTCTGCTCTTTGATGTCATCATTTAAATTATCAGCTTCACCGACGCCTAATATACAGCCATCTCCGTTGGGGCTCACTCCTCCTCTTCCTCTGGCCAATCCGGACCCGCAAGAGGCGTCGTGCAATCCACGTGAGGGAATAGTTAAACCCACCTTTACAAATAATTTCCACCTGCGTCAACTACAGAAACGGCTATATATGCGACGCAAACGAGCCGAGCAAGTTGGAAGGCCTCTCATTCCAGTGTCAATAACGCTTCGCCCAGGCCGAGAAAGGAGACCAAGAAAGCCTTCGAAACCGCGGCCCAAAATATATCATAGTAAAGGAAAGATTAAGTTACGCGGTGGAAGTTCAAACCAACAACTAGTACCTGAAGGGCCCATCGACCCTAATGAAGGCCTGGATGAATCCTTGTTTGAACGGCGAAGCCGTGGCGGTCTAACCAAGCCTTATCGTGTGAAGAAAAATTTCCGAGAGAATGACGTCAATGCGCATATGTTGTCAGAGATGGGATTAGATATCTTCCACCTTTCAACCCTTGCACGTTTAATGAGGTACTGCTCAGTAATACTCTTGCGCACCTTGACTAATGATTCTAGGGTAGATTGTTCAAGTCCCTGAATGGCCCGACCCCCTCCTTGGAAACAGTCGATATCTCTGCTGAGACCATCAAGCTTCTTGGGTCTGTCGTAAAAGATTTTGTTTCCGAAATTATTCGTCGGGCAGTCATCACGAAGGAACTCGAAGTTCGCTTAAAACGCAAGATCAAAGTCTGGAAATATGATCGAGATGAGGTCAAATTTCTCTGACCATCCCCTTATGTTTCTCAATCGACGGATTCCTCACAGATTACTCCTGAAAATGTGACCGAATGCCTAAATTCGATGGGTTTAGGTCAGATGGACAAAGAGAAATATTTCGAGAGCATTTTGGGACATGTAAACGAGGAACCTGAGCAGGAAGTCCCAAATCCTTCTGCAGCACTCCCCTCTACTGGATTAATTGATGACGACAAAGAGCCGAAATTTTGGGCAGACAGTGATCCTCAGGGAAGCGTTCCTCCACATTCCTTCACCCTCCCGCATTCTATGCTATGGTGTTCACTTCCCAGTCACCGTGATCTGTTTTCGAGCGATGATATTTGTGATCTTGAAATTGGCGACGGAGATCTGGATTGGATAATGCGGGAAGAGGAACAACTTGACATGAAAGATAACTTGAAATCTCAAGAGTATGAAGGATCCTTATGGAATCAGGCGAATACGTATAAAATGTAACATTTATTTTGCACAGAAGAGTGGAGAGGGCGATGCATTTAGAAAAAAAATTGTATAATGTATCATAACTTAGCAAGTTGTCCTGTTGTCTCTTCCTTTACCCTCACCACTGCTTTCCCCCACGTTTGTCTCTTCTCCAGAGCAGCCAATCCATCGGCCAGTTGTTCGAGTTTGTAGATCTCTGTGTAGGTCACAGGTTTGACTTTACCAGATGCGAAGAGTCTTGAACAGCATCAGATATTTGGGTATTGGTAATTGGTAAGAAAAACCCACGAAAGGAGATCTCTCCAGACAACGGGGACATGACTAGCCTCGTTATCTGTTGGATTGTCCAGTGTCAACAAAGTCTGCCAAAGGAAGGGGAAATATTCTGACGTGTGTAAGCACCCCAATGCACACCGACTAAGGAGATATTCTTTAATAGCACAAGGTTCATGGGTACCTAGAACAAAGCTCATGAAAGACAACTGGGTAATGTATCGGAACGCAACAAACTTTTTCAATGGTTCCGGCGGCAAAGCCAATTATAAGAGCTCGTCCTTTCCATGCAATGCACTTCAGAGACTCTAAAATGACCAGTCAGAACAGATAGCACTATCTGCAGGAGATTCCGACCATTTATCAGACCCACAGGGTCATAAATGACATCAACACCTTTCCCCTTGGTCAAAGCCAGAACCTCCTTTTGCCAGCCAGCCTTTGAGTAGTTGACACTATAATCTGCTCCACCAAATTGTTTTGCGATGTCAATTTTTTCTTGTGAGCCAGCGGCTGCAATAACCTTTGCACCCAGGGCTACAGTGTGATGAGACTTTGGGTTAAGCGCTAAGCGTTTGCTGGTTTCAAACCTTTTGCAATTTGTACTGCAGCAATTCCAACGCCTCCTGCAGCAGCAGTAACGAGAACCCACTCGCCTATTGCATGGGTCTGGTTAGCTTTCTTACAGCTGATATTGAGGCAAAATAATATACCTGATTTAAGTTCAGCTCTTCCAACGAGAGCCTCGTAACTAGTTGGCCATGTAATATACAACCCTGTAACGTTGTGAAGTTGAGCACGTACGAATGTGAGTTGAGCGTACCTGCGCCTTGGTCGAATGTGATATTGTCGGGCAAGGAGATAAGGCAGTCAAAATCGACAGCAACTTTGTCTGCGAATGAACCTAGTGAAGCACCGAATACTCTTTGACCCCCTTTCAAGCTACAGCCCTTGGGGATGGGCGAGTCCTGGGAGATCTTTCCAGCAAATTCTGTCCCAAGAATAAATGGCAGAGGTGGCTTGTGCTGGTACTTTCCTTGCGATTGAAGAATCTGAAAGGAGAGGCGTTGAGACACTTGACAGGAAGGTAACAACGGTGGAAGTACATCGAAAAAGTTGAGGCCGGCGCTATAGACGTCAACTAGGACTTGATTGTCACTTGCTTTGGGTTCGAGAACATCACGAGAAAGAGAAATTCTAGAGGGGTGGTTCAGCTCTTTTATAACGAAGGCACGCATCCTAGTAAGTGAGTGAGAGAAGTGAAGCAGAGGCTCAAACTAGAATTTATCCACTCGTGGCCCCAACTAATCCGGGCAAACCTGTAGCCGGTCATGATTGTAAGCACGATCGATCAATTTAGTCCAATTTTTTTTTTTGCGTTACAATCTAAGTATGCTTGTGCCGTATGAAATGTACATTGGAAGTGATTATTACTATCGTCTGACTCTTGGTTTGTGCATTGGGATTAGCTGAATGCAAATCCCTCGCCACCCTCGTGGATGGCCATTAGTAGCTGCTGGCGTAACATCTCGTAAGACGTATATTGTGGAAGATCTATTTGGTTGAAGCCTATTTGGGAGCAGGTTGAAGTCAGCCGCATTGTTGATCTGTAAGTAGAAAAGACACGCACAGGTGTGGGCTTGGGGTAGCCGATCTGGTTCGCCATATGCACGGTGTATTGAAAATTTCTGGACTCCTTGAACACCTTGGAGGTCCAGGAAACCACTAAGAGGTACCCTTGATGTGCCCGTGGCAAAACTGAGAACCTTTGCACGCTCTTCTCGGTTGAAAGACTTCAACGCGCGCCACCACCAAACGATATTGGGATCTGAGCTTGTATAGCCGTTGTATTCTGTGGCTGCCCTCCACTCATCGACATCAATGTCCGGCGTCCCAGAAATCAGAAGCTCGAGCTCTTGTTCGTTGAACTAGGAAGCAATCGCTTTTTAGCAAGGAGGGATCAATGAAAAGGAAGTAACTCACAATAGTAATCAGGTCCTTGGGAATGATTTCGTAGAAGCCACTCGACAAACTTTCTATCTGATCCTTGATGGAGGAGTACAGTCGGTATTGAGCGGAGAGCTGAACAAATTCTCGTCTGTTTTCCAGAGTAACAGGAATCGTTTCCCCACCCTCCTTCAGGGTTACGATCCGATTTACGCCAAACTAAATGTGGTCAGTCAGACAAATGATAGCCAGTGAGGGAATAACGTGAATACCTCATCGGCTTCAACACTGAAAGTCAGGTCGAGTGCAGTTGGATCATTCTCCAATATCCAACATAATGAATTGTAATACTCTGGGTCCACCCATTCGACATCCTTGTAGTCCACGGGCTTTCCTAGAAGTTGACGATATAGACTGCGCGCAAAGTACGCATCCAATAGTCGACCGTCGTATATGGCTTTACCGATGACCCGGCCCACAAACTTGAAGAAGGACAGATGTTCAGGATTGACCCAGGAATTCTTGTTAGGTTGGTAAGTGAGTTTGTCTGCAGCGCAGGGTTGGAACAGGGCGTTGTTTGGGTTAAACATTTGACGGGCCAAGATTTGGAACCACTCTCGAGTGAGACCGCCAGCATCAACACCTTCTTCGTCGTAAAATCGAACGCTGAGTTTTCCATGTTTAATTTGCTCTCCCGTTTTGCGTTGAAGATAAAGGAAGCTGTCTTCAAACACACGCGCTCGACGGACATTCAGTTGCAATGTTCCATAGTGCTCTCGCATGTGAGGCTTCCGGTGGAGTTGCTGGTTGAAGTAATTGCGCTTGTTGTCAAAGTCAAGGACACGCGAGTTGCTGACCAGCAACGAGAATGAACCACTCATTAGCGAAGGGTTATTGCGAACCATAAGATTCAAGATCTTTCTGTGAGCATCCGTGAAAGAAATGAATAATTCTTCCATTGATTCTCTGGGTGTGGTGGGAGACCTCGGCGAAGTTGAGGCTCTTAACGCGCGGGGGATTGACCCTTGTCCTTTTGAACCAACAAATTTGCAGACGACCATCAATGCTTCGATCAGAGGAAGTAGCACAGTAGCTATATGGGCAGTGTCGGGATCTTCGCCAATGATAGAGAGACAATCTCCGAGGCGCCGCCAGAGAGGGGTGAACCTAAAAGACTCATAAATGGCTTGAACCTTCTCAACATCCTCTTGGGTCGCCAACGATGGAGCGCTTGGAGTCGACGTCTTTGGCGTGTACATGTAGTCAATAGTCTTGAGGACTCTGAGGAGTTTTGCTTGTGTTGAAGATGCGGGTGAGAACTTGGATGCTACGGCACTTGTCATTGCGCCAGCACTAGATTTCTGAAGAGCAACGGCCAGTTCATCTAAGTCAGAGTAAAGTGTCTGACCAAATTCTTGTGCCTTGCCCTTCAGCTCTTGGGCAATCACATCGCGCGCATCGGGGATATTGGAGAGATTTTGTATCAATGCCAAACTTTGTTGGAAGGTTCGGCCAGAACATTCGCCAATAGTCAGTATGTTGACGATAAGCCGGAGCGTCGGATCTGGTATTTGTGGAGAATGTGGTAATAATACTTTCTCTTCAGTTGAGTCTCCGGAAGGTTTTTGTACCTCTGACGGTCTGGAAGAAGTGGGGCCAGATGAAGTCGGGACTGGAGGTTAAGAGAAATGTTAACAATCAATGGAAAAAGTTATGAAAATGAACATACGTGGTGGTTGAACGGTGGGAGGAATTGAAGTTGGCGCTGGTGTGTTGACAGCATCGTCATCCAAGACAATACTTGTGTCCTCTGATGCTTCCTGTAGTTGCGAACTAGAAGCGGGCTCAGGGTTAGGGACTTTTGGATCCCTTAAGGTTGTTAGAGGACGAGTGACGGTGGCCAATAACCCAACAACAGATTCAAGGATAGCAGGAGTTCGAAGGAGGCCCTGGCGATCAAGGAGATTTAAGAGTAGGACCAGAGGATAATGGGTCTGCGAAACTTGCTTTTCCTTCCCCTTCCCCTTCTTTGCGGTCGTCTTCCGGAGGCCAGCAGGGAGATCATGCTCAGTCAAGAAAAATAGAGAAGATAATTCATTGGCGCTGACGATATAGGTGAGAGCCTCCAAACATCTTTGGGCAATCAAATCCGGAACAGTTTCTGCCTGAGAAGCTGGTAGCGACAACGATGAAAAGTAATCGTTAGACACCTTTTGCTTGCCAGCTGATTTTGGGGTCTGAGGTTTTATTTCACGATTGCGAACGGAAAGCTGGGCAAAACTTTTATCCACCGCAGCAAGATCGGCAGTGCCTTCTTGCAAGATACTGAGAAGGATGTTAAAAAGCTCCGTTCGTGTCTTCGAATTCTCGCACAAGTTCACCAGGACTTTGAATAAGAGGGTCTTCTTTAAGACTTGGGGGAAGAACAACAAGCGGACAAGGATTGCAACACTTGGCCGATCTAACAGTAGAATGGCATCGTGCTGAGGGGGATATTTTCGGACTTGGGTTGCTACAGGGGCGGTGCGCATTTGGTTACGACTGACAATGGGGCGACCAGAGTTGAGTTCATCACGGTATGCACCAGCTTCTGCAATCATGTGGGAAGGAAGAGACTGAATAAAGCCTTCGTCTTGTTCAAGAAGGACAGCTTGGCGGAGACTCGGATCTAGGCTTGCTATAAAGCTAGCTGGATCAATGTCTGCGGCCGCTCTGGTAGGCCTTGTCGTCTCCTCAGTCCTGCGACGCGCTCTTTCCATAGCTTCTTGCTGGATGATCTCCGCGCGGATTTCCGGGGGTAGAGCATCAAGAAACTCGGAACTAATTTGCGAGTCGGGGGGTCGTTCTACTCTTGCGGCTTGCTGGTCTCGGACATGCTGATTCAAGACTTCTTCACGCATATCATCTGGAAGGGCTTCGAGGAAAGTCGGGTCGATACCGGTGTCCGTGATGTCGACAGGACTTCCATGGATCATGACGGTAACCCTTTCTGGAGGATTTGTGGTGGATGCTGATGCAGGGATTTCAATGGGAGAATCATCGGTAGCCACAGGAGGTGTCGGAGGTCTTGAGATAGCAGGTGCGTCGACCATTTCAGCATCGACCTCAACTGGCTCGGCCTCTTCCATCGTTTCATCTCGTGGTACTTGCTGGGGTTCCAAAGGGGCCGCTGTATTCGAGGTTTCCGCAAGAATTTCGACAGTCTCGGACTTCTCAACTGCTGCAGGTTGTGCCTGCCCTGTTGTACCATTAGCACCTTCTGAGACTGAGTTCAGTGCTTCAACCTTTGCGGCCTCTTCTGCTTTCTGTTTGGCTTCCTCCTCTTCCCTGATCTTGGATTGTTTAAGAGCATCCAATGCAGCAGGAAACAACGCAAGAGCTACATGATTAGCAAGCTTTCCAACGCGTTCCGTTACAAAATCGCCATGTAGGATCTTCATCTCTTCTGCCCATCTTTGCAATGTCAACAAAGGATCAAATTCTCGACCCTGTTTGTGACCTTGTGGTCGTGGTACCCTTTCGGCTCGGTTTGAAGAAAGAAGGCGTCGACCGTGTTGAAGTAGTGCTCCTGCAGGTACTTCAATCCTGAAGGTTTCTCCCCCGTTATCGTGAGAAATAATTTGTTGTAACATTTGCATGGATCCCGCGCTAAGCATCTCATCAATCGTCTGAAAGAGGTGAGGAGGGCCGTTTCCGAAAATCCGTTGTCCATGGCGCATTCCTCTACTTTGACTAGTAGTTGTCCTGTTCATAGCAGACGTGTCGAGGAGAAGAGGGTGGGTGGTTGCTTCTGGGGCTGCTGGTGGGTTTCTGGAACGCCCGAATGGCTGCGGGTCTAATAATTGGCAAACAGTCAGTAGAAGTTTCTTGTTCATAAAATCTATATCATTGGACAAACCGTTTCCACGATGTCTGCGATGGACGAACAAACCTGGGCCATCCCTTGTACCAGCTGTGATGAAGGTATCACCAAAGCTAAAGATACCCTCCCCGGTGAAATGACCGTTGTCAACTACAAACTCTTCCTCGTCAGAGGCCATGTCAGGTTCATCTTCTTCGTGAGTGACTTGGATTGGAACTGCAGGCATCGAATTAGTTGCCGAACTTTTGGGAAAGCGAGGGGAGTGATCCATCACCTCCATGTCCTGTGGTTTCACCCGCATTTTCCAAAGCCATCCCCAATCCCTCTACTTCCTCTTGCATGTCCTGCTCGACGTTTCGATTTGATTTCCCACAAAGAAGGTCAAAAAAAAACGCACCTCCCACATCATACCCTCTTCATCCTCCTCGTCCTCAGCTTCCTCGCCTTCATTTTCATCGTCTTCGTCATGTTCATCATCCCCACCATCATCAACGTCCTCATTCTCAACGAGGTCCTCCTCATCTTCTTCATCAGCTTCATCCCAGACTTCTCCTGAACCCTGCGTAACTTGATCCAAATCATCCTGTTCACCGTCTGATTCAGACGCAGAGGTATCCTCGCTTCCCGTTTCTTCACCGTAGTCCATTTCGACATCTTGGTCTTCATCCTCCTCATCCATATCTTCATTTTCAGAATAATGACCGTCGTCCATTTCCTGGCCGGAAATGAGCTTTGAATGACAAAAAGGGACAATAAAACGTACCCCGGCGTACATTCCAAGGGCAGAATTCCTGTAGAGATCAGGGGTTTCTTCTCTCCCTTCGTTCTCCAAGATTTCTTCATTATCCTCTGAACCCTCCGATACACTTGCGTCTTTCCTAGCACCTTCCTTGTTTTTACCGGAGCTCTTGCTCATCTTGATGGCAATTTTAGTCCTGCTCAAACTGTCAGCAGATGTCAGGTAAAATCTAAAAACGTGAACAGACAAATATTCTAGGGGACGGAGAATTGCTGCTACCAGATTTCGGACATTGGGGTAATTCAGGTCCACCTCGGAGAGAGCAGTTGTCAGAACGGCAACGAAATTTTTCTCTAGCATGATTTTGGCAAGATGGGTTGGGACGTCATCTTGATGTTTTCTGGAGGTCGGGTTGACCCTAACGGTGAGTAGTCGGTGGCATAGATCGGCCAGCGCCAGTAAACGACCATATCTCGCGTCGGTGCTTTCTGGACCGGAAAAAATGTCCTTGATTGCTCGACTGATAGTCTCAAGTACGAATTTGCGGACGAACACGAGGTCTGTAGAAACGTCTTTCATATCTTGAGCAGATGATGTATCCACGCAGAGTGCTCCAATCACATTCATGGCCCAGCTGCAAAGTAATCCCTTGTTGCGATGCTTTGTGTCTGAGGTTGTGCTGATAGTTCCATAGGTCACCAACTCAGAAAGAAGGAAATGGAGGGTCAATGTTCGGAACTTGCTGATAGGCTCCCTAGTTTGTAAAGGCTGTGACCGTTTCTTGGTGGAGTAGGATAAGAAGACGACCTTGGATGAGTCGTATGAAAAGAGCAACTCAGTCAAGCATTGCATGAGGAAACAGGAGTACTGATACTTGTCCTGGATGTCAACGGGTGCAATGACTGACTCTGACTCAACTGCATTTTCTGAGCCTTGTTGCACCTCTACGTCATTCAACCTCATGGCAGAAGGGTCCGTCTGGCTTGGAGTGTTTTGATCGTTTGCGTTGGAAACCGATGGAGGCGAATCATTCACCGCTCTCACCGCGCTCATGAGCTCGCCTACAATGAGATGGATGACACTCTCGACCGCCTTCTGGGGGGCACTGGGCGACCCACTCGGAGGCACGTCAACCTGCATATCTGTCGGCCCTTCGCCAACAGGGGTCGCCAACTTTTCCGGTGACGTAGAATCCGGCTGCAATTTGACCTGAGGAGAAACCGAAAAAGGTTGTTCCAGTTGGCAGAGGGATTTCGTGGTTTCGATAAAGATATTAACATCGCGCAAGGCAATGGCGCTGCAATTTCGGACATAGGTGTTGACGTCAACGATCCTTGGTCTTGGTTGGGTGAAATATCGTTTGATGGTCTGCTGCATGATATTTTGTACCGTAGGGACGTCTTCCACTATATGACGCAGGATGGTGGCCACGTATGACGACCCACCTGTCACAGCTGAATGTCGGATGCGAGCAAAGAGGGATACAAGCCCATCGCGTTTGACAAATTGAGTGGCCATTTCCCTATCCCTAGTGAGCAAGACAAATAATCGCAAAACAGACAGCAATTCGTCGGCCGGCAGGTCGTTAACACAAAGGAGTCGAAGGCAGAAGTCAAACACAATCCCTTTTGCCTCCGCTCGTTGTGGACCTACTGAAATGGCTTCTGTTGCGATGGGTTCGCCTTCCTTTGGTAGTGTTATTGCTCGGGGGTCATCACTGAGAGTGAAAAGAGCTTCAGTAACAAGCAGATGAGCGGCAAGCCATCGAGGGGGGTGCTCCGGGTCTACACTAGATAATAACAAAGCTAGTAGGTGGTCCATCAGAGTGTTGCGCAAATCTTGGTCAATGGAGCCTGGGTTCTCGCAAAATACCAAGGCAAGAAGACGGCACCTATTTGCCAGGGGTTGTTCTTGTACATCGTATGCAAACGCCGAGAAAGCTTTGATGTCCCCAACAAGATCGCGAACTGCTTGTTGTTGATGACTGCTCTGTTTGGTGAAAGCGACATGCAGGTCGAATAGAAGGGCAAGATGTTCATCTATGAGCAAGAGTGACTGCCTACTGATGCTTGCTCGTAGTGGTTCCCGAGCTTCATCCAGGGATTTTCGCCACTCGTCCACGGATTTCCCAGGAGCCGCAGAACTCAGTGGCCCGACAATATTCTCAGTCGAAGAAGGTTCTGGGTTGGGTTGTGTCACAATATCCCGATCATCAGACATAACCAACTCTTCGTTATTATCGTTCGTCATGATTTCAGGTTCTGAGGAATCGGCAGGGGGTTCTGAAGGAGTTCCAAGTAAGGCTTCTGCAATATCTGCAACAGGATCTGGTGGTAACGGGAATGGGTGCGAAAGCAACAACTCCGTGGCGCTGTTCACATTATTGTGGGTCCGCAACAATGCACGCTCCGCTGCTGAACGAGGAAAACCCATGTCTGTCAAAATTCTGATACGGGCTTCATCTGGGCCGGATGGTCGCGTTAAACCAGCAGCCATTGTTCCCGAGTCGGCGTTGGATTCATTCTTTGTTTCTTCGTTCTCTGCATTGGCTATTTCGAGAACGGCACGCACAACGTAGCGACTCACAGCCAGGGGTGCTTGAATGAGCCACGGGGAGTCCCAAAACCCTCGAATAGTAGGCAGGGCAGCAGAACGCAACTTGACCAGAAAATTGTGTGGCTCGAAATAATCGGGTTCATTATCCTTGATGTCACGAGTTGCGATAAGGAGTGTTTGACCGGATTCAAAGAGCGCTTTCGCAGAAATAATCGGACAAATGAGATGTAAAGCGACTTTGATGGCTCCGTAGGCATGAAGCAATTCCTTCTTCTGCGAATCTATTCGATTTTCTTCTTTGATCTTGACGAGTTGCTCAATTGTTTTAATCAATTCAGAACAAATGGCGAATATGGCATCAAACCCGCCGATTTGGTAAAAGGCAAAAAGTTCCACAGTGTGCAGTGTGCTCGTTGAGGTCCGTTCTGAGAGACGAAAACCGTTCAAACCGAATAGTCAGAGCGAAAAAGGAGCGAAAACTCACCATCAACAAGCAAGAGCATGAACAATCCCAATATTACACCATAATAGTTGAAAATGGCAGCTTTATCGCCTGCGGAAGATAAACATAAATTATGAAACAATTCAAAGAAAAATGTAAACTTGCAGTCACATACCAAAACTATTGAGACTTAAATGTTTCAGCATGATGTCCGCAACGATTTTAGAAGAAGCCGTTATTTGTTTCTTCTGGGGAAGGTCCGGGTTTCTTCGAGCGTGGAACATTTTAACCATTGCTTTCAGAGAAAAGGGTATGAACGAGGAAAATCATCTCAAGTTAAAGAAAAATTACCTTGGAAAAACGGAGCCAATGCATTTGGAAGTCCTTGCGTTATGTGTTTTAACGAAGAGGCGTTCCAATTGCGGGGGTCGTCACTCCTGACAGCACTCGGGGCTGTGTTCAAAGGAAAGCCATCCATATGCTGAGCACCGTTCGCAACACTAGGGCCATTTGCCGCCACTGGGACATCGGATACTGGAAGGTCAATGGTCGTATGATTAGGAGATCCTTCTAGTGGTGATAATATGGGGCTTGATTGTGTCTCGATTCCCTTCGATGATAAGCCAATGTTAAGAGTTATGTTTTCCCAAATGCTAACACGATGAAGGGCCCCGAGATTTGTCAAAACATGCAATGGAGTATTGCTCATCAGGGTCTGCAAAAGACCGATTGCTGCCCTTCCCTGCGCTTGACCGGCAGTCGCGAATACGTCTGAAAGTAAAGTTATGCGAATATGCAACACAACAAGGTTCCTGAATTTCCGGTTAGCTTCCTCAGCATCATCAGCTAGAAGAGACACATCAACAATGATTGTGGAAAGAGATATTAGTGGGGTTCGCTCACTGGCTAAATCCACAAAGTGTAGCAATTTCGAAGATTCCTCTATGGAGTCCCAGAAGGACTTGGTATCATCCAGAGATATTCTAACAATCTCTGCCAAATGTACCAAGGTTTCACTGGTAGCAACCTCCGTCATCGTACGCAGCACCTGGACCATGGAGTCGGAGGCAACACTATTGGCGAAGTCGTAAGGCAGACAGGGGAGCCCTGTCAACCTCCCAAAACGTACGAGGCCATCCGTAGTGGTCACAAAGTCTTTACAGTGAGGTGGGTGTTGGAAGAATCCCTCCAAAAACTAAAAATAGATGAGGACATCTAAAAGCAAGATCGACTTTTCTGAGAGCTTACCCGGCCAACGATATCGATGTAGGAAACCACGATATTATCATGGCTCTTGGCATTGGGGTCATCATCTTCATTATCATCATCGATATCTTCCACAGCTACTTGAGGCACCTCAATTGACACTGGGCTCTCTGTTCCCGCATCCTCTGTTCCCGCATCCTCTTGCATCGTGACGTCGTCGTCTAGCGATGTTGATACAGGGACGAGTTGGTACCAACGTTTGATATCTGCTGGGGGAGAATAAGAGGCGCCAAGGTCTTCAATGCGGCTTAAGGTTGATTTCAGGGCGTCAAAAACCTGCAGTTTAAGTGATGGGTGATGCCGAATGAGTTCGTCGACAGCTGTCCCAATGATAACTGCATTTTCTTTATCAATGAGCGTTTTGAGATGTCGTTCAGAAGTGAAGATGGAAAAGATAGCAGGAATGATGCTTGGTCGCTTTGTAAGCTGTGCTTGACCCGCTTCGTTGAGACACAATGCACCAATGGCATTTGGAATGGCTTGCAGGACCTAATAATTAAATATGAAGGAGATAAAAAACAGGTGGAGGCAAAAAAAAAAAAACATACCTCAATTGCAGGTTCGATGCCAAGTTCGATCGCTCTGTAGAATACTTCAGGTAAACTGGCCTCTTGGATGATTGCAAGAGAAGTAGGCTCATTGTGGACAAAGGTCGACATGATGTTAATGGCTGCAGAGTCTGGACATCAGAAACAATTATGCTTGAAAATGAACCAGAATAGTCTTACCGAGTGGAAAGATGTTGGGCCCAAACAGGCCACGGTATTCCACGATCTTCTTTATTGACTTTAGAACGGAAGAGTCTATCAGCCCACGGAGGCCTTCTGCGGTTCCAGAAGATTGCATCATTCGGTGCATAGACCGTAAAGTGTGTTTAAGAATAGCAACACGTTGAATAGGTAGTTCACCTACAAAATCTGTTAGACAGCACTTGCAGCAAAGAAATAGTCAGGCTGACCTGAGCCAGAAATAGAGCAAGTTTGGAAATCGATGGCATACTCTTTGATGTCAAAGTCGACTTCGAACTAACAAAGAGAATGGGTTAAGTTGGGCGATCTGGCTAAGAGGATCAAAAGACATACCTCAATCCTCTCTACGAGGGCATCGACCCCGCGGGATGAGCAGAACAAGCTGAAAGCGTTGGCAAAGCTGTACAAAACATTGTCGACCAGTTGCATTGTCTTCGATACAGCGGAAAGACGGAGCGGTAACCTGTTTTCCATGAGTTGAATGAGGAGTGGAATGAGTCCTGCTCCAACAACCATATTGCCTCCTGATGCGTGAGATGCTATGTAAGTGATAAAGGACAGCAGTGCTTCAACGAATGCATGAGGGAGCTTGGATTCTGGCTTTCCGACTTCAAGGACCATATTCCGGACCAAAGCCATAAGGATGCCGTGGTTGACTCCTGCATTTACAGCCGTTAGGACCTCCTGGACTTTGTTCTTGTACCTAGCAAGAGCATCCAGTGCGGCGATAGCTGCTGTCTGGACAATGGTTGGAAGTCCTTCATCAACATGGAGAAGCTCTGCAATATGAGCAATCAAATCAGGTTCATATAGAAAGAGTGCCGAAGTCGCTTGGGATTCAGAATGTGTATGACCGTAGATGGCTATGGCGAGCAAACGGACAATGACTAGTTTTTCCCGCTCATCCTTTTTGCCTTCGGCGAGAGCAGCCGCTGACCGAATGCGGCATAAAAGTTCAAAGGTTTCGGAGTCGGGGACAGAGTATGCTTCTGTCGCGTCAGCTAGCACATTCATGGCTGGCTGGGCGGTGATCTTATGTTCATCGAGATGAAACTGGATAGCAGTTGAGCTTGGAGCTGCCGTTTGTACCTTACGATGGGAAGCGTCTGAAATGTCCTCCGTCTTCCTTTCATCCTCCGTAGCTGTTGGGTCTGTTCTATAGAAGCTGAAATTGACTTCTCTGGCCTCGGGCGGAACCCCTTCAACTCCACCCTTTCCGCCTGCAAGGTCGACGAGACCGATTCCATGTTCGCGTAAATGAGGCCACCGTTTTGCAAGCGATTGTAGCCGGGTGGTAGATATGCTGAGCGCATGGGATACGGCGGGTTGTGCGGAGTATTGCTGCGAGGGTCGGAGCAGCAGGTTCAGCGCTAATATAAGAATATCCAGATCTGACGTAGAAAGCAAGCTATTCAATCGCTAAATTGGATGTTAGACTTTTGAAGAATATTGTTGGTTCAAGAGTCTTACATCGTAGGAGCTAAAAGTTTTCCTGTTAGTGGAATTCTCCAAGAGGAGTCTTTCAAAGCGAAGGATCTCGGACAACAATTCCTTGGTCTCAGCACTGAATGGGCTCAGCTGCAATTTTTCCACGTTGTATTCACGAACAATTCCGTCCATGATGTCGTCAAATTTGTTCAGGACTCGAATCCAGGCATTCAGATCTGAGCGTGGCCATTTCCAGAAATCGACTTCTTTCAGTCGTGTGAGGAGCTGTTCATTTTGGGCATTATAAAGATTCGCGATAAGTGTGGCTACTGGGGCCGGCTGTGTAATGACGACTCAGTATTTCCTACGCGTAGTTCCTAGTATATAGGGAAACAAACCGGTGGAATCGCCTTCTTTGATTTAGGAAGAATCTTCATTCTCTGGGGATAATCCAGAGAAAAAACAAGAGCCAGTTGATTGCGTGGGGTCACCAGAATATGAAAAACGATGATGAACGATTAGCGGTTGCCTGAAAGGCTGAGGTCAGGGACAGCCAGGCAAATCCCATGAACGAGATTGCTGACGCAATTCGCGCGTGACTATGCCCGTAACGCGTTCGTTACACAAGTCTCTGGACTCTGGAACGTGTCGGAAGCCTTGAAAGCTTGAAGCCTGAGGCCTGAATATTTGAATCTCCATCCAACGCGGATAATGCCAAAGAGAAAAACCTCCGACGAGGCCTTTTCCGAAACTCAAGAGAGCGTTAGCGATGATATTTCAGGTTCGAGTTCAAGTAAATTGAGCGTGATCGCTCCTATCTCCAAGGCCACCTCTAAAAAATCAAATGGTGCCCATCAAGTACGGATAATTTAACCTCTCTCTTATTCACATTATCTCATAAGTTTGTCTTGTAAGCAAAATGATGCTGTCCCAATGCCGAAAAAGCTGAAAACAGACTCTAAAACTATGTCCGGTCCTGTACGTCTATGTCATAGTTTCAAACCCTTAAGATTACCTTACACAAATTTGGGCATATAGGAAACTGCTGAGGACGATTCTGGCAACCAACAAGTCAAAATTCATACCAATGCCGCCGGCGAAAAGTATTTAGATCTGGGGAAAAAGAAGCGGGCTGTTGTACGATCGTTCAAAGGTATACCTTTGCTTGATATTAGAGAGTACTATGGAGAAGAAGGTCAAGAGAAACCAGGGAAAAAGGGTATTTCCCTCACTTTGAACCAAGTGAGTGATTTATTTATTGTATTGTGACACAAATTCAACAATATCCAGTGGACGTCTTTGAGGGAAGGCTCGGATACCATCGACAAACTTTTTGATCAGCAGAATAAAAAGTGATGCATAGGGATAACGAGTTTTTGATCCAGTGCATGTATTTTTTATATCGTAGTTAATTCATATTTATTCACTTTGGTAAACTCGTTCTGGTAGCCCAAAAGCTGCGTCGTGTGCCCCTTGGAAGCCTTTCCGCCATAACCCATTCACCCAAGCTCTAGACTTCTGAAGATAGGCCTGGAAATCCATAATGCTCTCAACAACAGACAGTAGAGTGTAGGCCTTCTCGTACCGCCTATTGATCAGAATTCTTAATAAGTTTTTCTTGCTCGAGTGAGTGGAGCAGCACGTACCACCAACATGTAAAATATTCGGATAAAATTCTGAGCGATAACAGTCCACGGTCTCTCATAATGTCGATAAGGCGCTCTCGATCAGCCTGCCACACGGCGTATCTACAGTATTTGGCAGTCACAAGGAATATCCGGATCTACTTCGGGTAAAAGGAATGGAAATGTAAATCGTGGATAAGCGCTTACGTTCGAATGTGTAGTCATAAGTGCATAATCAAGACTCCTATAAAACGAACGTTAGCTAGAGAAATAAGTAAACTGGCAAAGCTAAGCTTTACCGTGTCAAATCGTTCAGCTTTAAAACCATGAGAATTCTGCGAGGAACCCGACGCAGCACATCAAAAACTGAGAGAAGCACCCCTTCCTCTCGCATCACGGCATTCCGAATGGCGTCCTTTTCCTCGTCACTTTGTGGCACCATGTCGACCACACTAGACGCGCGTCGCAAGTTGCTACCGTTAGTGTCATCCCAACTCCCCTCCAGTGCAACCCTACCCGTAATTGCCGCTTCAAAAACGGGGTACTAGCAAGGTGTAAGTAATCGGGGACAGTGAAATTGATACTAGTAGCACCTACCAAGTCTGGTCCAATGTTCCCCACTAATTCCGCATATTTCCTTCGATCAGCCATCGTGGCTGGTGATGCTGGCGCCATTAACGATAACCAGAGCTTGCTGTAATTCACGCGTAGATCGGTGTTCAGGTCGAAGTATAACCCGTGGTCCAGTAAAACAATTTCGAAGTTATAGGGAGAGTTCGACTCCACTGGGGCGGATCGGATTAGCAAGTTACCTGGAAGTTGTTTCATAAATTGAGAACTTAGGCCATCTCCCCTGATGGAACGGCATACCTGGATGAGGATCCTAAAGATCATCAGTAACATGACTGTGCATAAACCCAGTGACTTACTGCATGGAACCATCCATTTATGAAGACCATTTGGCTGAAAATGCGCGAAAGCTCTATCGCAACTTTGTTGCGATCGATCTGGGCGGCTGCGAGGTATTCCAGGTCATCGACCCGACCCCCCTGGATATATTCCATGATCAAGACCCTCTTTTCAGCTAGAATAACTTTGGGAATGTACAATGAAGTCCGTATTTGAGCGAAATCCATAACCGTTCGCGCCGAATTATTGGCCTCGTGGACAAAGTCCATCTCTTTTGGAAGGTTTGTTCGCATTTCTTCCTTTTGTCAAGTATTTCGTGAGTCAAGGGAACGCGTATGCGTATTAATAACTTACCCCCAGCCAAGTGAACTCAAAATCGGGAAACCAGCGTTTGATCCAACCTATTATAAGTATTGGGAGTGGTCAACTCGAAGATATGGGTATACTGACCTAGGGTTACATCTACCATCTCCATGTCGATGTTGCAGAATTCTGCGAGATGAGGATGTTGCAGCTAATTCCAGGATTAATAGAAATAATTTCGAGATTCGAAGAGAATTGACCTTGACTGCTACAAACTTTCCAGACGCTTTGTGATGCCCAACATGAACCTGAGCAAGACTCGCTACTCCGACTGGTATAGGATTGAAGGAGTTAAAAAGGTCGTCGATTGGTCTTCCCATATCCTTCAGAAAGAGCGCTTCTAGATCTTCGTACCGAGTGGGTTCACAATTGTCTTGTAAAATTTTCATGGTGTTTGTCCACTCGACCGGAAGGACCACTAACGAAGCTATATGCTGTCCCATTTTTATGAAAACACCTGTTAACGGCATCGCATAAGTTATTTTACCAGAAGTTGAATGGAAACAGACCTCCATTCGCCAGCAATGCCTTGAGCACTCGCTGCGCACTTCGCGTGTGGCACCTCGAGTAAGCCTCGCCCTTCTCATCAGCGGATTTGTAACCTTTGACTATGGTCAGCTTATAGTCTATAGCACTTAGGAATGCAGCGCCTGGACGACAAATTGTAAGTCTGTCGCATTTCCTCGAAGAAGAACTGACCGGCAACTCGAGAACATCGTACAACGGCGAGGACTGTATGCCTAAATGACTGTGAGGTATGGTAAGTTGCAAAACACGCCGTGCCCAGTATTAATGCGTATGTAGGGTAAAAAACCCATGGGTTCGCACGGCACCGAGAATAGCGAGTGGAATGGTACGGCTTTTGCAACCTTATGCAGCGGCGTTGAGCCATCCATGAATTGCGTGGAGACCTGGAAGCTCTCGTCCATGGTCGGGGGCGGAGAATTGGGAACATCAGGAAATGAGTTGGTGGGAATTTGGGTCACATACTACTTGCTCCATCTTCGCCAAGGTAAGGACGGCGAAATGGGAAATCTTTCGTTTATGTGTAAGTACTTTCCTTTCACCGCTATGGAGCGAATGTATACATATGACGTGACCCAGCGGGAACGCCGAAAGATGTAGTATATCTTACTGGTTATGTAGAATCAATGTTTGTTTCACGAAATCCAACTCTTTGTAGGTTAATCATAGGAGCTTTCCTATGGGCGGCAGGCCCGAAAAGCTTCCAACCCGATCAAACACCTTCTGGCCTCGAAGAAAGGTTTGTTGCACAACACCACATAGCTTCCTTCCTTCATAGGGAGATATTTTATTCTTGTACTTCAAATTGTCCTTCGTGACCTGAAAAAAGTATTAGCATCCAGACAAGTGACAAGGTGCTTCTAACCTCGTATTCTTCCTCTTGATCCCACAGCACAAAGTCAGCATCATATCCGACCCGAAGTTGGCCCTTTGTGTTTCCGAAGCCAGCAAGTTCAGCACTCTTCTTGCTCATCCAATGAACGACTTGGCCCAGAGTCACTCCCCTTCTTTTACCCTCTGTCCACAACAAACTAAGTCCCAATCCGAGGGTACTTATTCCACCCCAAGCAGCCATAATGTCGCCGTCGTTCAGCATCTTGAGTTCAGGAATGCAGGGGCTGTGGTCGGAGACAACGCAATCAATTGTGCCATCTTTGAGTGCGTCCCAGAGCCTGTCTGTATTCATTCCTTCCCGAACGGGAGGGCAACATTTGAATTCTGCATGACCATCAGGAATATCTTCAGCTGCGAGACAGAGATACTGGAAGCAAGTCTCAACCGTGATGGGAAGTCCTGCGGCCTTTGCGTCTTCTATGACGGGAAGAGCTGACGCAGCGGACAAATGAACGATATGAGTCTTTAATTTTGGGAAAGCCTTTTGTAGTTGGACAACAAGGGCTATGGCGTTGGCTTCCATTTTCTGTGGGCGCGAGGCCAAGAAGGTAGAATAGTGCTTGGGATCCGATTTTGTTTCCAGGCTGTGATCTTCGAGTTCAGCATGGAAGAGTAAAACGGTACCCTCATCCTTGGATAGCGATCAATAAAAAATAGAAAAGCAAAAAGAAGGGACTGATACACCTCTAACTCCTTCATGGATAGCAACAAATCCGGCTCCTTGACGAAGGGAAATTCCTATTGGTAAAGAAGACGTCATGGTCCAAATAGGATTATAGAAAATAAATCCATACTTCGACACCACTTTCCATGAGGAAACATTTAAAGCCACGAACTCCAGCTTTCACGAGTGGTTTTAGATGAGCCTGGAGAGAGTAATGGTACATTGATCTGAATGAAGATGAATTGGAAATGTACTTGGTTGCCTGGGATGACGCCACCCCAGAACGCGACGTCTATATGGCACTGTCCTTCTGCCGCGCGTTTTTTGGCTTCAAGATTTGAGACCGTAGTTGTAGGTGGTAATGAGTTTAATGGCATGTCAACTAGTGTTGTAACCCCCCCTGAAGCAGCGGCCCTCGTCCCCGTCCAAAACCCCTCCCATGAGGTGCGTCCTGGTTCATTGAGATGAACATGGGCGCTGTCAGATGGTTTTTTGAGACCGGAACTGGAAGTTATGGAAAAATACAAACTCAACGAGACCTGGAAGAACGATATTGTTTCCAGCGTCAATCCATTCCACAGAACGCCCAGTCAACCCAAGATCCTGCAGCGTTGTATGTTGGCCCTGCCGAACTTCAAGGATCTTTCCTGATGATTTATCGACTATGATGGAGGCAGGAGTGGGGTTATCGTTTCCAGGAAGCAATACCTTTGGCCCTGCGCAAACGAGATAATCCGACATCAAGGTTGGGGCTTATGTAAAAGGTGAGCCCGAATAAGCTAGGACGGAATATAGGACGATGACAAGACCGATCTTGACCCGTTGACTCCTTCCACCGATATGCCCACCGATTCCAGCCCCGACTCTACCAAACTTGACCAACCTCGCAGGCTGCCAGCACTCCCAAAGTCATCTAAGCGGATTTCTCGTCCCCTTCCCAAAATCCCGCGTGCCCTCGTCTGCAAGCAGTGCGGTGCATGCATAACATCCCATAACGTTCTTCTTCCTCCAACTGCGGTGAGCGATATCCTTGTAGTAGTACTATTCCCCTCATCATGACCGTTAGATCCCTCCGCATTCGAGGTCGTTCAAAGGCTTCTCGGGCAAAGCATCCCTATTCACAGAAATGTGAGCCACTGTCTGTACACTTTTGGGCCATGTTCACATATTTACTACTAGCTATAATGTCGTCCTTGCTAAACCCGGAGTTCAGCTTATGGCCACTGGGGCCCATACTATGCAAGAGATAACTTGTGCAACCTGTTCTACATACCTGGGATGGAAGATTGTCCGCGCCCATGAAGCTTCCGAATCATGGAAAGATGGGCATTCCCTCCTCGAACTCGAGAACCTGCATCTCCAGACCGACTCTCATGACATTCTCAATGATTCCGGCTATCCTCGACGAACATCCACCTCAGGATCAGATTCTGATTATGGCTTTTGAACATCGATTTCTCAAACCTATTTACTACCTCGTTTCCCCTAGCACTGCCAACTTATGTTTCTACTCAAAACACCTAATATTTTGGTCGCCCTCTGCTTATGTATTTGGTCGTGCCTTGCCTTCTTCCCAACTTGATACCAAAAACCTGATACCCACCTTTTGCCACAACTTTTCGTTTACATAAAATTTTTTACTTGTACTTGCGTGCATATTTACAGCTTAGAGGGTTTGCATAATTCCGTGAACACGACCACCAGCACTCGACTCAAATTACATAATAGATTGCTCCTAATCCCTCTCAGGAATTCCTTCAACGTTAAGCAAAAATCAAGCCTGAAGACGACTTCCAATCTCTCCGAATCACCTTCATTCATAGACAGTCAGGAAGCGGGTCTTCTCAACGGCCAACGCATCTTGATTTCCACCTTTCTGACCTCAATTAAGCACCTGCCTCCATGAACTGAAGACCATTAAACAATGATCCCAGGTCAAGAGAGCTTCAAATTGCCACCTGTAGTAGCTGCGCATTCCCAACCAGACCCATTGGAATCATTACGTTCTCCACAGCTCGATCGATCGTTTAGTGACAGGTCTCTAGGTCGCGATTC